>Ga0181530_10002743_pt1 | contig 20500 bp, 18 predicted proteins | sample PEATcosm2014_Bin_42_FD_119769 | JGI IMG/M metagenome (GOLD analysis project Ga0181530, IMG submission 119769) | Peatland microbial communities from MTU Mesocosm Facility, Houghton, MI, USA - PEATcosm2014_Bin10_60_metaG | ecosystem: Environmental > Terrestrial > Soil > Wetlands > Peat | place... | reverse complement strand
GATCCCTCGGGGATCGTGAACGTGACGTCGTCGAGCGCCGGCGTGCTGGTCCCGAGATAGCGGAAGCGCACGTCGGAAAACTCGACGCGGCCGACGACGGGCGTGCGGATCCCGCTCTTCGAGTGGCCTTCCTCCGGGGACCTGTTGACCAACGCGGCGATCATTGTTACCGCCAGACGCGCCTCGTCGTATTGCGTGATCATCTGCGCCACTTGAACGAGCGGCTGCACCAACCGTTGCGTCAGCATCATGAAGGCGATCAGCGCGCCAACGAAGACCTCCTGCCCTTTACTCGTGACCACCAGGTAGACGGCTAGGGCGAACACACCGCTGACCATCAGTCGTTCGAGCGGGACTACAACTGTCTGCACGACGTTGGCTGTGCGGCCTTCGTCGAGGCGCAACCTTCCAGCCTTGGCGACCCTCAGGTCCCATTCGTGGCGCCGGCGGGCGTCGAGCGCCAGCGCCTTCACCGTGCGTGCGCCATGCAGCGTCTCGACGAGGAACGCGCCTTTCTCGCCTTCGACCTCAAAAACCGCTCCCGCTTTCCTGCGCAATTCCGGGAGCCGGATGATGATCCATCCGCACATCAGCGCGGCGAAACCGAGCACGTACAATGTCAGCAATGGACTAAAGAGCAACATGATGGGTAGAAATACAAACAATACAAAACCGTCAAGAACAGTACCGAGAAGCCCACCGGACAAAAATTGTCTGATCTTATGCGTCTCATTCATATCGCGGGTTATCACGCCAACCGATGTACGCTCAAAAAAATCGAGCGGAAGTCGGATCACTTTATCAAAAATGTAGGTAGATAACTTGACATCGGTCCGCTGAGCGACATGCAGCACAAGATAACGGCGCAAAAAGCCGAACGCGGTCTCGAACGCGATCAGGACCAGCATTGCGATGCAGAGCACCGCGAACGTGCTCAAATTGCTGCTGGGCAGCACCCGGTCGATCAGCAGCCGCCAGAACATAATTGGTGAGATCGCCAAGAGGCTTAACAGGAATGCCGCGATCAAAATGTCGCGCGCGATGCGCCGGTCGCGCAACAGCTGGCCGATAATCAGCCAGATGCTGAACGGTTGATCCTCGTCATGCAGCCGATAGTGCCGCATGAAGAGCAGCACGTCGCCGGTCCACGCTGCGGTGAACCGGAACTCGTCAAGGACCAGCGGCGCGTTCTCGTGCGCGTCGGGGTCCTCCAGGACGATGCGAGGTAGCGTTTCGGGACCGTTAATAACCTCGCGCAGCACCATCGCGTTGCCGTTGCGTAGCAGCACGATTGCCGGCAGCGCCTTACCAAGCGCGAGAAGCTCGCCCCATGTCAGCTTTTTGCTGCTCGCGCGCAGCCCCGAGGCATTGGCAACTTGCAGGAGCTTCGCCACCGACATCTGGCCGGGTTCGAGGCGATGGTCGTGAACGAGCTGCGGAACCGATAGCGGGAGCCCATGATGACGCGCCACGATGATGAGCGAACCGAGAAGCGATCTTCCCGGCACCGAGGCATCATCGGCCCGCGCTCCGCTCCTATCGCGCTCGATGGCTACCATCACTCACCATTCAGTGATCTGATCCGACGCCGGTCCGTCTCTTTCCGGAGCTTCGCGTCGGTTGGCATGATTTTCCGTCCCAATGAGCAATCACCGCAATGAAAATCGATTGCGTCGGCCGTGTCGGAGGCCGAACCGCAACATTGTATCAAAATGCGTTAGTTTCCTGTTACCAAGGCTCGCCGTCCTGCGACGCCTCTCACTTCGGGCGAGTTTTTGCGCTAAATCGTGCGGGATAACGAGCCTCAAGAAGTATGCATAATTCCCGTATTTCGTCAAAATTGTTTGCAAAAATTAACCATTCTCCAATACCCGTCGAATAACAGATCGGAAGTATCAATACCTCGGGCGCGTCATGCTAAGACCCTCATCCAGACCGGTAAGCTCGTACCTCGATAGGCCTTTGCGGACCCTCTATGACGCCTGCCGCGAGCTGGGACAGGACGACAATGGTCGGGCGTGCGCGAGCTGTCCGCTGTGGCACCTGTGTGTGACGACTCGGGTGGCCGAGAGCTGGCAGAAATCCTCATGCTGAGTGAAGCCCAGATCGCAACGGCGCAAGCGCAGTGTTCGAAACCACGCCTTTCACGCGCAACTTGCCGAGGATCATGAAGCTTCTCCCTGCCAGCGCTCCGCCCCGGCGCGGAGCCAGGGTTGGGGCCGACACCTTTCGCGATGGTTTATCGTGCGCTTTTCTACCGCCCCAAGAATTTTTTTAGGCCCGCGCGGCTACTTCGCGGTGTCGCCAGGCGGCGAGTCGAGCGCTGGGTTGCGATCGAAAAACCCGTCGGGCACCAGTGACACGCTGTGCCACATGGTGTCCATCACCGGCCAGTCCTCGGGCCGCGGGACGTGGTGGAAGCCCATGGTGTACCACAGCACGATATCGGCGTTGACGACCGGGCGTTGCCGCGCCGCATAGGCCGGCAGGCCGGCGTCGCCATGGCCTTGGTTCGGATAGGGACCGGCGGCATAAAGCTCCGCCGGATTATAGGCGGTGATCCATAGCGGCGCGGCAGAGAACGCGGCGCGGCGCTGTGGGAAATCATCGGGCGACAAGAGCGATGTCACCGAATGCCCGGGGCGCGATTCAAATCCGGGATGCTGGCCCAGGCCGTTGGTCAGGTTCGGGTTAACGATGCGCCACAATTCGGCGCCGCCATGCACCGCGCCCTCGATCGGACCCTCCTCGCCGACGTCCGTCTCGACCACGCGCCATAGGCTCCGGCGCCCGCCATCGCCGCCGATCTGCTGGGGCACCGGCCTTTGCCGCACCAGCGTGTTGCCTTGCCCATCGATATCGACATCGAGGCGGAACGACAGGAAATGATCGTGGTTGACCGCAGTCAGATTGGGCGCGACGAGCGTGCCGTAGGCGGTATCCTGGGCGGCGGAGGAGTCGGCCATGTTGCGGCTTGGAACCCCCTTCACCTCGTCGATCCCGGTGGCGCCGACATCGATCCGGATGGCGCCCGCCTCGGTAAGCACCCAGTCGACGACGTAATCATAATTGCCGATCGAGGCGATCGTCCGCAGCACTAGCTCCACCGCGGCGCGCCCGGCATAGGCGCGGTTGACGATTTCCGCGTGTCGCCACAGCGGGCTTTCGGTGTCGCGCTCGAACAGGCAAATCCGCGAATGGACGAGAACCGGCTTGCCGTTGTCGTCCGGCAGGGTGGCATCGATGAATTTCGTGTCGCTCGGGCAGTCGATCCCGGGGGCCAGCGGCGCCGCCAGCAATCCGTATCCGTATTCGCCGACATCCATGTACGTGCGGAACGATCAGCCGCTGTCCGGGTCCATGTAGGGAACAAACATCTCGGAGAGCGAGCCGCGGTACAGCACCATGCGCCGCCGGTCCCGATCGTCATAGCTGACCAGCGACAGGATCGGTCCGACGCGCCGGTCCATGCGGAAGTGGAACGTCCAGTTCTTCCATCGCACCTCGTTGCCGTTCAGGGTAAAGTTCTGGCCGCCTGCCGCGGGAACCGATGCCGCGGCCGCCTCCGGGGCCCCGGAAAAGTCGCCTGTTTCACGGCTGACGGGCGCCTGGCCGGTGTCGATCAATCGGATGACTTTGCGCTCGTCGAGGTCGACGACGGCATAGAGCCCCTCGATCGGCCGGCCCCACACATTGATCCGAGTGCCCGCCGTGTCGAAACAAGTCACCTTGAGGAGCCGCCGGTTTTCTTCCGCCGGCTCGGCGAAATAGCCGGCGGCCAAGGGCGCGCAAAACAGCTCGTCGAACCGGGTGTAGCCACGCTTCTCCATCGCCGCCCGCCACCCGGGATCCTGGGTGACGACATGCTGCGCCGACTCCAGCTCATCGACCAGAAGGCTTGGCTGAACACCGGGGATCGCCTGCCAGCGCACGATGTCGCGGGCGGCGAGATCGACGACGCCCTCGTAGACCGTGCGGGCGCGGCGTGCGACGACAAAAGCCCTGCGGCCGAAAACCTGCCCCGGCTGCCAAGCAAGCACGCGTGCCTTGTCGGGCTCATCGAGATCGATCAGGGGAAACCGGGTGTCGACATCCGCCATGCCAGCGGCGCGCAGCACGGCGACGGCCGAGCTGATCTCGTCGGCGGAAAGCGGGTCGAGAGGATGGGGGGCGGCGCCATGCGCTCCACAAAGGACGATCACGGCGGCGGCAAGCAGCGTCGCCCAGCTGCGGGATCCGCCGGTCATCCTCACCGATTAGCAGGTCGAGCCATCCGGCTCAGATTATCCGCTTGAGCCCGACGATGTCGCGGATCACGATCGCGCCCTTGCTCAGCTCGATCAGCCCGGCCTTCTGCCACGCCTGCAACTGTCGGTTCACGCTCTCCCGGGCGCCGCCCACGATGCTTCCCAGTTCCCGCTGGGTAACATGGAGTACAGCCGGCCTGGGCTCGCCGCTCTCGGGGTGCGCCAGCCGAAGCAAAGCCTTGGCCATACGCGCCCCGAGATCGACAAATGACACGTCCTCGACCTGCTCGCTCGTGCGCCGCAACCGCTGGCATAGCAGCTCCAGCAGCATTATGCAGACATCGGCGCGGCGTTGCAGAAAGGGCAGAAAGTCCCTGCGGTAGACGATCAGCAATTGGCAGTCGGTGACGGCTATGGCATCGGCGGTCCGCTCGTGGCCGTCCAGCAGCGCGATCTCGCCAAAGATCTCGCCCGCCTCCATGATCGCGAAGACGATCTCCCTGCCGTCGGGCGATGGGGAGGCCATTTTCACGCTGCCGCGCACCACCGCCATCATGCTCTGCCCGGGCGACCCCTTGGCGTAGATTTCATCCCCGGCGGCGAACTGTTCGATGTGCGCGTGGGCCAGCAACTCCCCGATTTCGTTGTCGCCGAGCTTGCCTAGCACGGAGTGGTTTTTCAGCAGCCGGCGTTGCTCTTCTTGAGTAGGGGGGCTCATGACGCTTCCCAACCGCCGACAGGGTGATGGGGATTTATACGCCCTTTCCGCGTCGTTCGGGAGACGACTGCCTGCGCAATGCGGCGAGGCGAACCCTCGCGACCAGCGAGCGGAGCCCGAAAAACCGCCGACACCGAACTCGCCGGAGTTGCCCGAGTTGATCATCATGTTCTAGCCCTCATAGAAGGTGGCGGCGATCAGCTCGGGATTGAAAAGTCCAAAGATGAGTGAGGCGATACCCAATGCAGTCAGCACGGCAAATAGCACCCACGATGGAATACCGGCGCGCGCGTTACGCATCGCCTTTGCTTTTTCCAACGGCGCCGTCGCCAACAGCAAAGCAGTCAGCATCACAATCGACTCGGGTGGCGCGGCCGACATCGGACGGTTTCAAAAGAGAATCCATGGGGAATCCGCGACGCGCTCGGCGCCGTCGGCGGCGGCGCACTGGCCCGGATTTGGGCGCTCCGGCCGGTTCTTGGCGCAGCATTCGTCAATGACGGGGTTCGATTGCATCGTCGGATCGCTTAAGTCTCGGCTGCGCGTTTCTGCCAGTTCGCGCCTATGAACTTGCCGCCGCCACCAGGCATGCAGCACGCGCACGAGCACGGCAATGGGTGTCGGCCAGCCCTTGCGGCCGTCCTGCGACGGCGAATGCTGAACAACGAACGGCACGCCGACGCGGGCGAATGCCGCAACTGTTATGTCGCTGCTGTCTTGCACTGTTTGGTCCACGCGCTGCATGGCTCATCTCCGAGAACCATCTGCCCATTCGCGAACCTAGGCGCTGTTGCGCGGACCGGATGTGAGACGCGTCACACCTGAAAAGAATTCCTGAGCCCCCCGGACGCTACTGTGCCGACAAAGTCTGCAGAAGGCGCGTGAAGCGCTCGCCGGCCTGCGCGACGGTATCGAGAACGCTGGGATCGAGCTCGTCTTCGAGCACCGCATCGCTGTCGAGACCGGCCGCGGCGCCATACCCGAGGCGGTAGGTCGTCGCGCGCAACCGATCGGCCAGAAAGACTGCCAGCGCCCGGTAGAAGCGGGCAGCGAAGGGCGGGTCGGCATCGAGGTGGCGCTGCAGCTGCGTTCTGGCGAGGCTGAAGACGACAGCGTCGCCGGCCGCAATCACCGTGGCGGAGGCCGGCGCCGAGTCTACAAAGGCGATCTCTCCCACGACCTCGCCGGCGCCGAGCCGGACGACCTCGTGCCCGTCTTGCAGAGTCACCCGCATCTTGCCGCTCAAAATGATGAACAAGGTGTCGAGCGGCTTGCCCTCGGAGACAATGATCTCGCCGTCGCTGAGGCGCTGACGCGTCCCGTGTTGCGCCAGCCAGTCGACGTCGCGGTCATTGAGTTGACCGAGGATGTAGAGTGCCTTGCGCATGCCTCGCTCCCTCCGCGGGCTCATAGTATCTGGCGTTGCGCGAGCCGACGAAACAGCCCGTCGCGCGCCATCAACTCGGGAAAGGTGCCGGTCTCGACAACGCGGCCGCGATCGATCACAAAGATCTGGTCGGCGTGCCCGATTGTGCTGAGCCGGTGGGCGATGACGATGCGCGTCGTGCGCATGGCCTCGAGCGACTGCATGACTACCGATTGCGACTGATTGTCGAGTGCGCTGGTCGCTTCGTCGAAGAATAGGATCCGGGGGCGGCCGATCAACGCGCGCGCGATCATCAAGCGCTGCCGCTGTCCTCCGGACAGGATCGGCGTGCCTTCGAGCAGCAAGGTGTGCATGCCCATCGGCATAGCCTCGATGTCCGCGGCGAGGCCGGCGAGCCGCGCCGCTTCCCAGGCATCGTCGAGCCGGTAGGGCAGTCCGCTGGTGATGTTGTCAAAAAGGCTGCCCGTGGTAATCCGGCCATTCTGCAGGACGACGCCGATCTGGCGCCGCAGGGAATCCATATCGAGGCTGCGCAGCGACTGGCCGTCGTAGAGGATGTCGCCGGTCTCTGGAGTTTCGAACCCAAGCAGCAGCCGAAGCAGCGTCGACTTGCCGCTGCCCGAGGGGCCGACGAAGGCGACGAAGCTACCCGGCTCGATCTGCAGCGACACATCGTCGAGCACCGGCCTGGACCCGCTGCTGTAGCGGAAGGTAGCCCGCGCCACATCGATCCGGCCTGAGAGCGTGCCCGCTGCGGCTTTGTCGGGCCGGACCTCCGGGTCGGCGGCGATAATCGGGCGCAGCCGCTCGAAAAGCGGCACGGCTCCCAGCAGCGTGGCGAGCGCGCGGGCCAGCGCCTGCGTGGCGATGAGGAGCTGCCCGAACGCGGCATTGGCGGCGAGGAAGGCCCCCAATCCGAGACCTCCGCCGGGCGGCGTTCCATTGCCGAGCGGCAGCAGCCGAGATGCGGCGAAGAACAGGGCAAGCAGGGCGAGGATCGGGTAGGTGTCGGCAAAGGCCTCGGCGAGCAGCGCGAAGCGCTGCCCTGCGAGGTACCGGCTTTTCTGTCGCGCGAACAGCGCTGCCCAAACCGCAAAGATGCGAGGCTCGCTGGCGGCGACGCGCAGCTTGCCGATGCTCTCGATGATCTGCAGCACCAGCCCGTCTTCCTGGCCGCGCAATTCAACGCGAGCGCGTTCCTGGCGCAGCTCGGCGACAGCGAGGGCGCCCGAGACCGCGGCGGCGCAAACAACGAGCACGGCGGCGACCAGAGCCAGTTGGGGGCTGCAGACAAAAATCACCAGAAAGCTCAGCGCCGCAAACAATCCCGACAGGAGGGACAGCAAGCTGTTGTCGGCGAGCAGCCGCCGCACCGTCTGGATCGACAGCACGCGGTTGGTCAGGTCTCCGGTGCCGAATTCACGGAAGAAATTGACCGGCAGAGCCATCAGCCGATGCATAATCGCCGGCTGCGTCGCCGCCTCGATCCGCGCCTGCAGGCGGAGCAGCGAGATCGCCTTGGTAAGGTCGAAAGCGCCAGCGCCCACGGCGGCCAGCGCCAGCCCGATGATCACCATCAGGACCTGGTCCGACTCCGCGCGCGGCACGGCCGATTGGAACAGGAACCCGATCGCGATCGGCAGCAAAAGCGCGACGCTGCCGGCGAGCATCGCCGTACCGAGGATCGTCGTCAGCTCGCGCCTGGTGCCACTGAAGGCAAAGCGAAGCAGCGCCCAGACCCCTTGAAGCCGCTCCGGCAAGGGGCGGTACAGCATTGTCGCCTGCAGCGCGATTTCTGCGGCGAGGGCCTCGTCGAGCGGCACGGATACGCCTTCCGTCGGATCCAAGACCACGAAGCGCCGCAAGCCGGACGGAAGGAGCGCGACCGGGCGCCGCGTCTCGCCCTCGCCGCGCCAGCCGATGAGCGCGCCGATATCGGAACGCCACCAGGTTCCCCGCAACAAGACCTCGCGCACGCCGATCCCGTTCGCTCGCGCGATCGACCGGATCGTGGGTGAGGGTCCCGCGCCTTGCTGCGGCAAGCGCACAAGCTCGATGCCGCGATGAGCCGCGACGGCGCTGAATGCGGCCAGGGTGGGGTCACGGATGGGCCGCTGCGGGCTTGACGCCGTGGCCTGTCCGGCAACCCGGCGAGCGCACCTAATCCCCTTCCATGCTGCGACGGTCGGCCTCGTCGCGCGCCGCGAGCCGCTGACGGCGACTGCTCTCCGCGCCTGCGACCCGGCCGGCGAGAGCCGATAGGATCAGCCGGTGAAACGGGTCCAGAACCTCAAGACCATGGGCCAGCGCATCTGCGCCGTGGAGCAGTTCCACTTGCGTGGACGTCTCGGCACGCAGCGATAGCCCTGCGGCGATCGGAATGAGGCCTTCGACAGCATCGCCACTGTCATCCACCCGCAACCGTCCGGCTTTGGGAACCACCCAGGCCACCCCTTGCGCAGCGTACAGGTGCTTTTGCGCTGGTAGGTCGAGGCTCGTCGCGGGCTGGCCGGCGAATTCGGGCCATGACGGCCCGTCGCCGAACACCGACGCTGCGAGCTTGCCGATCCACCGCTCGACCAGTTCGCGGCGCTCGGCGGCCGGCCAATCCGCCAGATCCTCGGCGGAAAGCGGCCGAACCGCATTGTCGCGGTGGCCGACCGCGATAACCTGGTGAGTGCCGTAAGCGGGAAGGGCAAGGATCAAGTCGCCCGGCGAGAACTGACACAGCGGGAAACGCGCGCCGACCGGCTGACCATGCGCCAGCGCAACCGCGAACAGGTCGATATTGCCGCGTTCGATCAGCATGCCGCCCGAGCGCCCGTCGAGACGGATCGGCGCCGTGGCCACCAGCGTTTGCGATCCCGCTGCTGGCGTCAGAAGGGGGAGAGGCTCGGGCGCCGCTGCCGTCGCCCGTGAAAGCGCCCTACTACTCCGCATGCAGCAATTCGGCGTAGACCGGGCAGCTCGCCATCAGCTGTGCGTGCGTGCCGTGGCCCTCGACGCCGCCGTCGGCGAGCACGATGATTTGGTCGGCGTCGCGGATCGTGCTGTAGCGGTGGGCGATGATGACGCAGGTGCAGCCGCGGCGACGGATATTCTCGTCGATCTGTTCTTCGACAAGCGGGTCGAGCGCAGCAGTCGCCTCGTCGAGCACGAGAATCGAGGGTTCGTTGACGAGCGCGCGGGCGATCTCGAGGCGCTGCCGTTGGCCACCGCTGAAATCGATCCCGCCCTCGGCAAGTCGATAGTCGTAGATACCGGAGCGCAGCAAGATTTCGTCGAACAGCGCGACGTCTCTCAGGGCCTGAGAGAGCCGAGGTTCTTCGACGCTATCGTCCCAGAGCGTGAGGTTGTCACGCAAGGTGCCCGCGAACAGAGTTATGTCCTGGTCGACATAGGACAGGGAACTGGCCAGCACGGCGGGCGAGATCTCAGTAAGCGGCCTGCCGTCGAACAGGATCTCGCCCGACCACGGGGAATAGAGGCCGCAGATCAATCGTCCGAGCGTGGATTTACCGCTCCCCGAGCCGCCGACCAGAGCCACCCGTTGGCCGGGGCGGACGGTAAGGTTGAAATTCTCGATCAGCGGCGGCTCGTTCGGATTGTAGCCAAAGGTGACGTTGCGCAACTCGATCGTACCGTCGAGCCGGACCGGGCCACCCACGGCCGGCGACTCGGGGCCGGCGACGGATACGCGCCGATCCTCGGGGTACGCCAGCACATCGGCGATGCGGGCGAGCCCGGCTTTGGCTTGATGCCATCGGGTGGAGAGCGTGACCAGCCGGGCGATCGGCTCCGAAAAGCTCGCCATCAAGGTCTGGAAGGCGACAAGGTCGCCGACCGACATCGCGCCCTGCATGACGCGGAGGCTGCCGACCCCCAGCACCGCGGCGGCCCCGAGCGCCGTCAAGAGTTGCGGAACGATGCTGACGAGCGCGCCTTGGCGATCGAGTTCCTGCGCGGCGTCCATCGCCTTGGCGTGATAACCGGCCCAACGGGCAAAAGCATCTTGTTCGACCCCGATCGACTTGATTGACTCGATCGAGTGGATCGTCGCGACTGTCGCGGCTTCGAGCTTTCCCCGGACCTGGGCGAGCCGCCGCGCGGTGTTCTGGCGGAGCCGGCTGACAAGGCGCAGCGCCAGCAGGCTGACGAGGGCAAGCGGCACCGCAATCGCCGTCAACAGCAGGTCATAGGTGGCCATCACCGCCGCGTAGAGGACCAGCGAGGCGACATGAAGCATCGTCGTCGCCAGCTCCCCCGACAACAGCTGGGCAATCTCCTCGTTGACCGTGATCCGGCTGACGACGTCGCCGGCATGCCGCTGGGTGAAGAACCCCATCGGCAAACGCAAGACATGCCAGACGAATTTGCTCGCCATCGTCAGGCCGAGCTTGCCCTCAAGCCGCAACAAATAGTGTTGTCGCAGGGCAAGGATCAGCGCCCGCAAGGCCGCCGTCAGCGCCATGCCGATGAGCAGCGGCGCCAGCCAGCTTCCATTGCCGGCGATCAGCACGTCGTCGACAAACAGCTTGGCAAGGGCAGGCACGATGATCGCGGGCAGAACCAGCATCAGGCTGATCAGCACGACCAGCGAGAGGCCGGCGCCCGAACCCGCCAACGCCCGGCGCATCATCGGTAGAGCCCGCGGCGGCGCGCCGCGCCGCTCGAACAAGGCCGTCGTTTCAAAGGCCAGGACGACGCCGGTGAAACTCTCCGACAACTCGTCCAGCGGAATACGGCGCCGGCCGATGGCCGGATCGTTGAGGTAGGCGTAGTCGCCGCGGGCCCCCTCATAAACGACGAAATGATTGAAATTCCAGTGAATGATCGAAGGCAGCGGCAGCTCACCGAGCTCTTCGGGCTCCTTCTTGAAGCCTTTACCCGCGAGCCCGTATCGGCGGCCCGCCGCGATCAGATTGCTGGCCTTGGCGCCGTCGCGGGAAACGCCGCACGCGACCCGCAGCTCCTCGAGCGGGACCCGGCGACCGTGATAGGCAAGGACCATGGCCAGCGCCGCCACACCGCACTCGACCGCCTCCATCTGCAGCACGGTCGCCGTGCGACGGACGCTGCGCTCAGGAAACCAGCGGCGGCGGAACAGCGAAATCATCCGCCGACACCGGCGACCCCGCGCAACAGCGGCAGCACGAGCGTGATCGGTCGCTGGCGCCTGACCGTCACCTCGGCGTCCGCGGTCGTTCCACTCGACAGCCGGAGGGGCGGACCGTGACCCGCGGCCCAGGCGTACCCGCTCGGCGCGGCCGGATCAGCGACAAGTCTGACGCGCGCCGCATAGGGCGCGCCCTCCGCCGAAAAGCGGGTCACAAGTTGAGCGTTCTGCAGCACCGCCATCATTCCTTCGGCTGAGACCGGAAACTGCGAGATGTCGATCACCCGCCCGATCAGAGTGCCGAATTCCTCTTTCTTGATCGTCGCCGGCTCGATCCGCACCTCCATGCCCGGGGCGATCGTTTTGCCCTGTTCGGGGGGAACATAAAGCGCCAGCTCAAGCCCTTCGCCAGCCGTTTCGATGCTGAGGATGGGCTTACCCGGCGCGACGACCGTTCCGGCGGCGGCCTTGATCTCGGTGACCTTTCCGGCGATGGGGCTAACCACCTGAGTGCTGCGGGAAGTGCGGATCTGCAGCTCCTCAAGCGCGCGCCGGGCCGTGTTAACCGCCTCCTGCTGACGCCACACTTCCTGATCCCGGCGGTCGCGCTGGTCGAGCTCGTCGGCGTCGAGTCGCAATAAATCGTTGCGCGCGCGCTGCCCGGCCTCTTCGGCAGCCTCCATCTGCTGCCGCGTTTCCTGCTCGAAGCGGCGGGTGATGAAGCCGCGCTCCACGACGGGCGCCTCGGAAGCCAGTGCCTGCTGATAAAAGACGCGCCGCTGTTCCGCGGCGGCGATTGCCTGCTGCAGGTTATCGCGCTGCTGCGCATCGACCTGACGCCGCGCGGCGATCTCGCGATCGAAGCGCTCGGTCACCTGTTGCAGCTCGCCCTCTTGCTCGCGCAGCACGTTGCGCGCGTGCGCCAGGTCCTGCTCGGTCTGGGTGTCGTCCAGCGTGGCGACGACGTCGCCGGGCTGCACCCGGGTCCCGATCGGCACGACGGTCGCCAATGTTCCGGGGGCGCTGGCCATCGCGTCGAACAGCTGTCCGCCGCGAGTGACCAGAATGCCCTGGCCCTGGACCCGGGTCGGAACGCTGCCGAAAATGCCCCAGCAGACGATCGCGGCGAGCAGCATCGCTACCGCGGCGGTCGAGACCCATCCTATCGGCGACGCGATCCGGATCAGCCGGTCAAGCTGCTCGGGCGAGGAAAGGCGCTCGATTGCCACCTCGCGGAAAATCTTCTCGGACGGCGTCGCCATCGGCCCCCCGACCACCAGGGCGTTCTGCGGCCATGATACACGGCAATCACGCGTTTTGCGCTTGTGGTCTTACCCCGGTAGTGCGTCCGTCTGAAAGTCCGGGCCGGCCATCGGGCAGTGGGCGCGATGAGAGCACTGCTGACGCACCTAAATCTGGATAACATTGGAGCGGGCGAAGGATTTCGGACCCTCGACCCCCAACCTTGGCAGGCGGGCTTGCCGCGTTTCAGGGGCGGTTAGAGTTTGCAGGAATGTATGAGATGAGCGCCGACCGCCGCACCCTCAACGCGCTTTACAGCGACAACCGGCTGAAGCTCGGCGTCTTCGGCGCCAATGTGAGCAATGGCTGTGCCGCGACCACGGCGCCCGGTCATCTCGAGATGAACTGGCCCAACAGCCGCGACATCGTCACGATCGCCGATCGCGCGGGCTTTGAGGCGCTGGTGCCGGTTGCGCGCTGGAAAGGTTTTGGCGGCGAAACCAATTTCAACGGCACCTGCTACGAGACCTTGGCCTGGGCTGCCGGCATGGGGGCGGTGACGAATCATGCCTCGATCTTCTGCACGACCCATGTGCCGACCATCCACCCGGTCGTCGCGGCCAAGCAATGCACCACCGTCGATCATCTGACCGGCGGGCGTTTCGCCCTGAACGTGGTGTGCGGCTGGTACTCGCAGGAGCTGCGCATGTTCGGGCTCCCGACCATGGACCATGACACGCGCTACGCCTATGCCGACGAGTGGGTCGAGGTGGTTCGCAAATTGTGGACTGTGGAAGAAGAGTTCGATTACGTCGGCAAGTTCTTCAAGATCGAAAAAGGCTTTCACCAGCCGAAGCCGCTCCAGCGGCCGCACCCGCCGATCATGAACGCCGGCAGCTCCGGCATCGGCGCGCGTTTTGCGGCAAAGCATGCTGACATGGCCTTCGTCGCCTTTTATGAGGACAGCCTCGACAGGAGCACGGCGGCGTTGGCGGAAATGCGTCGCATCGGTCGTGAGGATTTTTCGCGCGAATTCCAGATCTGGACGAGCTGCCGCGTCGTCTGCCGCCCCACCGAAAAGGAGGCCAAGGAATACGCGCACTATTACATCCACGAAAAAGGCGATTTCGGCGCGGTCGAAACCATCATCGGCGAGCAGGGCCGCCGGGACCCGAACATGTCGCCGGAATTGTACGAGCGCATGAAGGTGCGGCTGGCAGCCGGCTGGGGTGGGTATCCCCTTATCGGAACGCCGGAGCAGATCGTCGACGAACTGATCGCGCTGACGAAGACGGGCCTCGACGGCGTCGTCCTGTCTTGGGTCAATTACCACGACGAGATGCGGCAATGGATCGCCGAAATCATGCCGCTCATCGAGCAGGCCGGCTTGCGTAAGCCGCACCCGCAGCTCTAACCGACCGCGCGTGGCCGAGCGGAGCAGCCCCGCGCAGACCCGTGGCTGGGTCCAATCTTGATCGAGCCGGTATCGTCGATGCCGAAATAGCCGGCGGTATAGACCAGGGTGAACGACTGGTAGCTGCCCACCTCAACCTCGCCCAACGGCGCGACGACAGCGGTGCCCATGCGCTCGGGCAAATAGGTCGAATGGGGCACGCCGCGGTCCTTTGATTTGGGGCGTTATAGAGGCACAGGAGCTATATAGCATTCAGCCGACCGACCGAATCCGGGCCCGATATCCGGCAGAAGAAGGGGGGTGAGAATGGAACTGGGCCCACGGGCGTTCGTGGCCGGGTTGGCGCTGTTTGCAGGCCTGACGATCGCCGCGGCCGCGCTGGCACAGAAATCTGGCGGCATCCTTCGGGTCTATCACCGCGACAGCCCGGCGAGCATGTCGATCCATGAGGAAGCGACCAACTCGGTCGTGATCCCGATGATGGCGGTGTTCAACAATCTCGTGCTTTACGACCAGCATGTCGCGCAGAACAGCCTCGACACGATCGTTCCCGATCTCGCCGAGAGCTGGTCGTGGAACGTGGACGGGACCCGGCTGACCTTCAAATTGCGCGAGGGTGTCAAATGGCATGACGGCCAGCCCTTCACCTCGGCCGACGTCAAGTGCACCTGGGATCTGCTCACCGGCCGGTCGACCGACAAGCTGCGCGCGAACCCGCGCAAATCATGGTGGAACAACGTCGTGGATATCGTCACCGACAGCCCCACCGAAGCCACCTTCGTTCTGAAACGGCTTCAGCCGGCAATCCTCGCGTTGATCGCCTCGGGCCACACCCCCGTGTATCCCTGCCATGTTTCCGCGCACGATATGCGGCTTCATCCGATCGGCACCGGCCCGTTCAAATTCGTCGAGTTCAAGCCGAACGAATCGATCAAGCTCGTCCGCAACCCGGATTATTGGAAGCCCGGGCGGCCCTATCTCGACGGTATCGAGTACACGATCATCGCCAATCGCTCGACCGCGGTCCTCGCCCTTATCGCCGGCAAGTTCGATCTGACCTTTCCTTACGAGCTCACGGTGCCGCTGATGAGGGACGTGAGGCAGCAGGCGCCGCAGGTGATTTGCGATCTCACATCAACCAACAACAGCGTCAATCTGCTGGTCAACCGCGACAAGCCGCCGTTCGACAATCCCGATCTGCGACGCGCGCTTGTACTGACACTGGACCGCAAGGTGTTTATCGACATCTTGGCCGAGGGGCAGGGCGACATCGGCGCGGCGATGGAGCCACCGCCGGCCGGGGTTTGGGGCCTCTCGGCCGACGAGCTTGCTACACTTCCCGGCTACGGTCCCGATGTCGCGAAGAACTGCGCGGCGGCACGCGAGATCATGGCGAAACTGGGCTATGGGCCCGACAAGCACCTTGAGATCAAGGTCGCAGCGCGCAACATCCCGAACTATCGCGATCCGGCGGTGATCCTGATCGATCAGCTCAAGGAGATCTGGATCGACGCCGAACTCGAGCCAATCGAGACCGCCAACTGGTTTTCCAAACTCGCTCGCAAGGACTACCAGATCGGCGTCAACAACACCGGTAGCGGGGTCGACGACCCCGACCAGCAGCTCTTTGAGAATTACGGCTGCGGGTCGGAGCGCAACTACACCGGTTATTGCAATCCTGAACTGGAGGCGCTGTTCGTCGAGCAGTCGACGATGGCCGACCGCGAGGGCCGGCGGCGGCTCGTCTGGGAGATTGACAAGAAACTGCAGGAGGATGCGGCGCGACCGATCCTCTATCACAGCCGTATGGTGACCTGCATGCAGCCGCAGCTCAAGGGGCTGACGGTCATGGTCAACAGCCAATTCAACGGCTGGCGCATGGAGGATCTCTGGCTCGACAGATAAAGACTCAGGCCTTCGGCACCTCGTCGAGCAACGGCATGCCGTCGAGGATGCGCTGGTAGCCCATCCGCGACAGATCGAGCGTCTGGTAGCGCCCGTGCAGCAGCAGTTCGCTCATCCCGCGGCCGACCGCGGGGGCCTGCATCAGCCCGTGGCCGGAAAACCCGAGCGCGATGTGAAAATTCTCCAACCCGCCGACCCACGGCCCGAGGATCGCGTTGTTGTCGAAGCTGTTCTGGTCGTAATGCCCCGCCCAGCCGCCGCTAACCTTGAGCGCCTCAAAAGCTGGCACCCGCTCGGCGAGACCCGGCCAGATCGCCTCGTCGAAATAGGTGTAGTCGACATCCCAGTTGAACCCGGGCGGCTCGTCGTAGCGGGTGTTGCCGGTGATATATCCCGCCCCTTGCGGGCGAAAGCTGACGTTGCGGCTGATGTGCCGGGTCAGCGGCAGCATCTCGAGCTTTTCGCGGATCTCGAAATAGAAGGTCAGCCGGTGCATCGGGTAGACCGGCACCTTCATGCCGAGCTTTGCGCAAAGCTCCGGGCCCCATCAATTGGCGGCGTTGACGACGCTGTCCGCAATGAGCCGTTCGCCCGACTCCAGCCCTACCGCCGACACGCGCTTCCCGGTTACCTCGAAGTCGACGACGCGGTCCTTGAGATAGCGAATGCCGAGGCTCACAGCCTTGCGGCGAAAGCCCATCAGCACGCTGTGCGGGTCGAGGAACCCGTCATCGGGCGAATAGGCGGCGATGTCGATATCGTCAACCCGCATCGACGGGAACCGCTGCTTGACGCCCTTGCGGTCGAGGAGTTCGACACGCGCGTCATGCGCGGTCTGCACCCGCCAATTCGCCATCAAGGAGTCGATGTCGGCCTTGCCCGAGCCGAGCCACAGATACCCCATGCGCTGGAAATTGATCGGCGCCGGCTCGCCGTCGACCGCCATCAGCGTCTCGAACTTCCCGTAGATCTCATGGCCATATTGAGCCATGCGGATGTTCTCGGGCACGGTGAACAATTGCCGTATGCCGCCGGTGGCCCGCGGGGTGGCGGCGAATTCGTAAGTCGGGTCGGGCTCGATCACCACGACGTCCGCCGCGTGGCCCGCCAGCGCCAGATAGTAAGCGACCGACGAGCCGATAACCCCGCCGCCGATGATGACAATCCTCGCCATCGTGCGCCTCGGCCTATGGAGATTAGGGTCGGCAGCGCGACACCGTCGCGCGCGACGATCCGCCCGTCGAACAGGACCAGCTTGCGCGAGGCGTGCGCGGCGACCGCCTCCGGCACGCCGCTGGCCGCGATCGTGAAGAGGGTCGCCGGGCTTCCGACCGCAACGCCGTAATCGGCGATGCCGAGGGCGCGGGCGCCAGCGGCGCTGACCAGATCGAACGCGGTCTCGACCTGGTCGTCGCGGCGGAAATCGCCTTTCCATCCGATGATCGCGGCGCGCTCCAAAAGGTCGCCCGTGCCGTAGGGCGACCAGGTATCGCGGATGTCGTCGTTGCCGGCGAAAACCAGAACGCCGGCCGCGCGCAGCATCTCGACGGGCGGCATTTTCAAACCGCCCGCGCCGTGGGTGACGAGCGAGACACCCGCTTCGGCCATCGCCTCGGCGGCCGCCTCAGCCTTCCGCTCGGTGACGTCGCCGAGGCAAAAGCCGTGACTGATCGTGACCTTGCCGCCAAGGCCCAGCGCGCGGGTGCGGGCGCAGATCTCGTGGACATTGAAGAGCCCCATCTCGCCGGGTTCGTGCAGGTGGATGTCGAGCCCGACGCCATGCCGCTCGGCAATGGCAAAGATGCCGTCGAGCTGGCCCTTGGGGTCGCGATCGATCTCCAGCGGATCGATGCCGCAGGTCGGCGCCCTCGCGCACCGCCGCGTCGAGCAGGTCGAGGACACCGGGGCAGCGCATGACGCCGCTTTGCGGGAAGGCGACGATCTGCACGCTCGCTTGGCCGCGATGGCGCTCGCGCGCCGCCAGCACCCCGTCGAGTTTGGCAAGCCGGCTTTCGAGATCGATGTCGACATGGGTGCGCAGGTGCGTGGTGCCATGCGTCACGCATTCGCGGATCAGATTGCCGGCGCGATCCTCGGTGGAGACCGGCAGATACGGCAGGATCTTCTTGTCGGTATCGATGCGGCTCATCCGTGTCGGCCCCGCCGATTGCCCCATCCAGGGCAGGCCCATCAGCGTCTTGTCGAGATGCATGTGGCCATCAACGAGACCCGGCAGCACCAAATCGCCTCCGATATCGAGGGTCGGGATGCTGTTCGACAGCGACGGGGCGACATCGCCGAGCGTAACGATACGCCCACCGGCGATCCCGATATCGGCGAGGCGACCATCGGCCAGCCGGCAATGGCTCAGGAGTGCGTCGAGCGTCGCCATGGCGCGGTCCTTCTCCAAAAATCCTCAGCCTCGGCGCGGCGCCGCAACCGACGTGCCAGTGCTCAGCTTCCCGGTACGTCGAGATCGAGCAGGGGCCCGTATTGCTGAGCGCCGAAGATATCGGCGTCGCCGGGGCTGCCGCTCGGCATCCGCCGATAAATCGTGAACTTGATCGCCAAGGCCGGGTCGAACGCGACGTGGTCGCTGATCCGCGCCGCATCGATCGCGAAAATCCGGCAGACCGCGTCGCGCGACAGCATGCCGCTCTCGCGCACCCGGTCGTAAGCGGCGCGGTCGGCAAAGATCACGTCGAATGTGATCTTGTCGACGCCGGCGTTCTTGCTGCGGATCGTCTTGGCGATTTCCGACAATTTGACCATCACACCCCCGCCTCGACGACGAAGGTCGGGAACAGTTCGAGCGGATCGTCGACCCGCATTGTGTGATTGAGCGTCCAGCGATAGGCAGGGCTCGCCGGCATTACCTCGTCGAGCAGAAAGGCGACGCCGCCGGCGGTGCCCTTCACCTGCGGCAGACGGGCGTAGAACATCTGTCGCGTCGCGATCATCGCGACTTCTTCGGCCATCGCCCTGGTCGGCGCAATGCCCTGCACGACAATGGCAAGCTCGTGCGCGGGCGTCGTTTTTAACGGCTCGCTCGGCCCGAGGATCGCGTCGCGCCCATAGATCGAGAAATGCAGCTCGTACCCGCTGTCGCCGAAGCGTTCGGCAACTTGTCGCCGCGCCCAGCCGGCGACCAGGTCGATGTTGGCGATCGTATACGGGTCGCGCACGCCGACAATGCCGACATAGCGTTCGCCGATTTTGCCCGAGCCTTCGAGCTTCAGCCGTAAGTCGGCCGCCGGAACGTAACTCGGTCCGGTGACGCGGACGGTGCGCTCGTCGTACTGCTCGTAACGGCACTGGCTCATGTCGATATGGCCGCCGAGGAAATGCTCGTAGAACGGGTTGGCTCGCTCGTACATCGCATGGCCGGCGACCGAAGCGATCGTGCAACGCTGCTCGGGCAGCATCGCGGTGATTTTGACGTCTTCCATCGTGATCTCACCGAGCACGGATTCCTTCGCACCATAAGGCTCCGCGCAGAACGAGGCGCATTCGAGAATCTTGCCGTAGAAATAGGCGAGCGCCTCCGGGAACCCTTGGCGGATCGCCGGCGCCGCAAAGAGCGCGCAATCGCTGCTGCGACCGCCGACGATTACATCGGCGCCCTGGTCGAGCAGCTTGATGTAGGGGTGGATGCCGGCCACAGCGACGATCCGGTCCGTCGCGTCGAGCGTGGCCAGGTCGAGCGGCGGTCGCGCGTCCAGCCCGATCACCGTATCGCCGGCATCGATGCGCCGGCGCAGCGCGTCGTTGCCGACTTCGGAATAGAAATAACCCACACGAAACTTCGCCAGCCCGTGCTTGCGAGCCAGGTCATGAATGATGCCGACAAACAAATCGACCCGGCTGTTGGTGCCGGTGTCTCCGGCCGATCCGACGATCATCGGCACGCCGAGGCGGCGCGCCGCGAGCAGCATGGTTTCGAGATCATCGGTCTGCCATTGCAGCGGGCTGGACGAGGTGTCCGAGCCGAGCGGCACCGGTCCGACGTCGCACGAGCCGGAATCGGCGCAGATCAGATCCGGCTCGCTCTCGCATCCGATCCGAAAGCTGCCTGCTTTGATCGGCGCGAACCCAAGATGCCCGTTCGGGCACACGATCCGCAGCGTATGATTGGCCGAACGACCATGTTGAATGGAAGCGGGCATGCTTACCTTTTATCAGATCCCGCCTGATTGGGCCTGCGCTCACCGCACAACGCCCCGATCTTGCGGCCGCGTAATTGGAATGTGGTTCGTGTAGGACCGCTTGCAGGCGGACGTAGCGAGCTGTCACAGGGGTATCGGCTGGTTGGCGCCGAAAAATCGCAGGCCTTCGAATCGAGCCGCGACTAAGCAAGATTCTCACGGTCGGTCCACATATGGCATAATCCGGAACCGGAGCTACCGTATGTGGGGGGATGTGATGCCGGGTCGGTCACGGATTGACGTAACACCCGAGCAGCGCGAGGGGT
>Ga0181530_10002741_pt1 | contig 20509 bp, 14 predicted proteins | sample PEATcosm2014_Bin_42_FD_119769 | JGI IMG/M metagenome (GOLD analysis project Ga0181530, IMG submission 119769) | Peatland microbial communities from MTU Mesocosm Facility, Houghton, MI, USA - PEATcosm2014_Bin10_60_metaG | ecosystem: Environmental > Terrestrial > Soil > Wetlands > Peat | place... | reverse complement strand
TGGGATTGGTCGCTGATGCCCACCATGCCGCCGTCGGGCGAGAGGACGTGGTCGTTGTTGACCCGATTGGCGAATCCGGTATCGATAGTGACGGGCTTGCCGCCATCCGCGGGGATACGCTGGAGATGGCCGTCGGCATTGAAGATGAGCAGGTTGTCGCGGGTCCAGTTGGGCGCCTCGAAGCGGCCCGGCGCGACATATACCACGCGCCGGTCGGTAGAGGCCACGGTGATGGTTTCGAGCATGCTGTACAGCTTCGGCCGGCCCGACGCGGCAGGAACCGGCGTCACCTCGACGTTGCGGAAGACCGCGGTTTCGACGGCGTCCTTGTTGTGAGCGCAGACGCCGATACCCACGTAGAAGGGCTCCTCGAAAGGCACGCGCATGGATCCTCCGGCCAGGTGCAGGTCTTCGCCCTCGGCCGCCACCGACATGTAGAAGTAGGCGCCCGATTTGGTGATGCGCACGCGCTTGGGCGCCGGGACATTCGCCTGGACCTCGTGGGTGGGGGCGCCTTTTGCCTCGCGCGATTGCAGGGACGTCAGCCCGGCGCCATGCACGGCTGCGTCGGCATAGGCGGAATCGGCGTCCAGGCTTTGGCGGATCATCAACAGGGCTTTCTTGTGCGGGTCGCCGCCGGTGGTTGGGAAGGAGATGTCGGCCGCGATCGATATATCGCCGGATACTTTCTTCCAAACGAACTGAAAGGCGTCGGCGTTGGCCCACACATTTTCGCCGCTGGCGGTGATGCGGTAGGCGTGCTGGACGGCGTCGTAATCCACCGAGCCCGGATGCAGGACGGTTCCGACGTCTCCGTGGCCCTCAAAGATTCCCGGCTGGCTGTGCGCCGCCGGCGGCCCAGCCAGGCAGAGCCCCAAGGCCAGGGCGGCGATCGAAGTGCCGTGTGCTATTCTCATCTGCGATCCTCCCTTCGGGCAGGCGGCTGCCCGTTCAGGCCCTCATCCGTTTCCAGGTGGCGAGGCACCGTTCGGCCGTTTCGAGCGACGGAAACCGGCTTCCTTCCTGTTCGATCAGATAGTACTCGATACCGCCGACGCTCTCGGCCGCTTCGAAAATCTTAAGCCAGGGTGAAACACCTTCGCCGAACAGGACCCGGTAGCCTTTGTCTTCGCCCGGCGCCCAGTCCTTGCAGTGGATGCAGTTGATTCGCCCGGGGTTGGCGCGGATCCACGCCACCGGGTCGGAGCCGGCTTCGACGCAGGTGCCCACGTCAAGCTGGAGCATGAAATCCTTGGGAGTGCCGGCGGCGATGATTTCGATGGGACGCTTTCCTTCGATGGGGAGGAACTCGGTCTGGTGATTGTGGTAGCCCATCCGCAAGCCGGCGGCCTTAAAGGTGCCGGCAAGCTGGCTGAGACGGTCGGCGAGGCTTTTCCAGCTATCGAGACCGGTCTGGCGGGGCGCGCTCGCCATGACCACGAACTTGGCGCCGAGGATGTGGTTAAGGGCAATGGACTTCTGCACGCCGTCGTCGGTGAAGGAGGGGGCGTTGTTGTGAGTGGAGTTGCAGCGGATCCCCAGATCGTCCAGCAGGGCGCGCACCTGTTTGGCGAAGTCTTCCGTCCAGTCGTGGTAGGGCGCGAAGAATTCCACAACCTCGTAACCCATCTTGGCGACCGCGCGGACGGTGCCCATCACGTCTTTCTCCAGTTGGTCACGGACCGAATAGAGCTCCAGGCCGACGGGAATCTTCTTGGCTGGCGCCGCCCGCAGCGCCAGCGGGACCACCGCGCCAGCGGCCAGGAACGACCTTCGGGAAAGCGATTGTGTGTCCATATGGGAGCGCCCGTAGGTTATCACCGGGTATTCCCGACTGCAAGGAAACGTGCGTGCAAGACGATCCGGGTTAGAATCATCGTGATGAACCAGACCCGCGTGAAGGAACTGCGCATGTGGGTGACCTACAGCCAGCGCGGCATGCAGCAAGGCGCGCGCGTGCCGGTTGCCGACGGCAAGGCCGAATTCCAACTCCACTCCACCAGCTTCACAACGCTCATCAGGGTGGCCAGCTTATGACGCGATTGCAGGTGTGCCTGGCTTTGGCGGTGAGCTGCCTGGCCGCTGCGGAGCTTCCGCAAGCCGAAATCTCGAACCGCGCGGTAAGCGCCACACTCTATCTTCCCGATTCCCAGGACGGATACTATCGCGCCACGCGCTTCGACTGGTCCGGCGTGGTGGCCAGCCTGGTATGGAACGGCCACAGTTATTTCGGCAAGTGGTTTGACCGCTACGATCCCAAAATCCACGACGCCATCATGGGGCCGGTGGAGGAGTTCTTGACCGGCAATGCCGGTCTGGGGTACGCGGAAGCCAAAGCCGGCGAGAATTTTGTCAAAATCGGCGTGGGTGCGCTGCGCAAACCCGACGAGTCCGGCTTCCAGCAGTTCCACACTTACGAAATCGCCGATCCCGGCGAATGGACCATCGCGCGCCTCCCGGATGGAATCGAATTCACGCAGGAACTGGCCGCCGTCAACGGCTACGCCTATCTCTACCGCAAGAGAGTGCGGCTGCGCGAAAACCCGCCCGGCCTGGTGCTCGAGCACAGCCTCAAGAACAAGGGCCGGAAGACCATCGAAACCTCGGTCTACGAGCACGACTTCTTCATGCTGGATGCTCAGCCCACCAGTCCGGACACGGTGGTGACGTTTCCCTTCGAGGTGCGCGCCGGGAAGAGCCTGGCGGGCCTGGCGGAGACTCGCGCCAAACAGGTGGTCTTCCTGCATGAACTCGCCCGGGGCGAAACCGTGTTCACCGACCTGGAAGGGTATGGCACGGCCGCGTCGGATTATGATATCCGGGTGGAGAATCGCAAGACCGGCGCGGGCGTGAGGCAGACTTCGGACCGTCCCATCTCGAAGCTGGTCTTGTGGTCCATCCGTGCCACGGTTTGCCCGGAAGCCTATATCGATTTGAAGATCGAACCGGGCCAGGAATCCACCTGGCGGATCTCTTATGAGTTCTACAATGTGCGGTAAGCGCGCCGTTCCCGTTCGGTTGCGTTTCGAAGCGCCGCGCTCCGCCCGGGGCCGGTTATGATTTTCTACTAGGGCAATCGGAAAGGAGTTCGTATGAAAAGGACATTGTGGCCGCTCGCCGGCGCCGGCCTGGCGCTTTCGTTTTGGCTGATCGCGCGCGTGATGGCGCAGCCGGCGGCCGATCCGCTGATCGAAGGCTACCGGTTGGTCGAAGTCGCTTCCGTCTCCGACGCCATGGAGCAGCTCTACAAACAACGAGCGTACATGTCGCACGAGATGCGGGCCCTTTCCACCACTAAGTTCGCCGGCCCGGCAGTTACCGTGTTACTCAAGAAGGAAGAACACCAGGAGGGATCCAAGGCCTCGGAAGGCATGCTCGATGCCATCGATAATGCCAAGCCGGGTTCGGTCTACGTCATGGTGGTCGAAGACGGCGCCGATTATGCGGGCATTGGGGCGCTGATGGCGACGGCTATGAAGGTCCGCGGCTTTGCCGGAGCGGTGATCGACGGCGGGGTGCGGGACACTCCCCAGATTCGCCGGTTGCCATTCCCCGTGTACAGCCGCGGCGTGGTGCCTTCCACTACCATCAATCACTACCGTTTTGCCGGGGTCAACGGGCCCGTGATGTGCGCCGGAATCCGCGTCAACGGCGGCGATATCGTTGCCGCCGACGAAGACGGCGTGGCGGTGGTGCCGCGCGCCAGGGCGGAAGAAGTCCTCAGGAAGGCCCAGGCTCTCGACGACACCGAGCACAGCATGCTTCCCTTCATTGAGAAGTACCGCTCCATCAAGGAAGCGGTGGCCAAGTTCGGGCGCATTTGACTGGGAAAAAGAAAGAAGACAGCAGCCGGAATAACAACGCCGCGCCGCGTCTTCTGACTTTTCTTTCCGGACTTCTGTCTCCTGTCTTGCCTACTGCTTCTTCTTATTCAACTCATCCAGCTTCTTCTTCAAGTAATCGTCGTACTCTTTCTGCAGGGCTGGGTCTTTTGGCGAGCTGTAGATGTCGCTCGACTTATACTTACCCTCGGCGAACTTCATGCGGGTCCACTCATCGTGGATGTGGATTCGGTCGGCGCTGTCGAGAACCTGCTGCACCATTTGCGGCGGAATGAAATAGACGCCTTCAGGATCGCCCACCACCAGGTCGCCAGGCATCACCGTGGCGTTGCCGATGCGGATCGGAATGTTGATGCCGCTCAAGGTGACGTTGGTTAGATAACTCGGATGGGAGTGCCGGTAATAGAGCGGCATATCCATTTCGGAGATGCCTTCCAGGTCGCGAATGCTTCCGTCCACCACAATGCCGCCGGTCTTAGTGGTCGTCATGATGTAGTAGAAGAGGTTATCGCCGACGATGGTGCCGTCCTCGGATTTTCCGAAGAGATCCACCACCAGCACGTCCCCGGCCTGCAGCATGTCGATGGCGGTCTGGTTGCTGAGGCGGCCGTATCCGGCGGCCTGGGAATGGGCCTGGGCAACGTCTTCGAGGTCCTGCCGCTGGGGCATGAACTGCACGGTGAACGCGCGGCCCACCAGCTTCTTGCCGGGATGCAGGATATGGAAGCCGTCGGCGTACTGGTTGCGGAAGCCGCCGCGCCCGCCGCCCAAAACCCCGAAGACCTCTTCCGCCGAAACGCCCCGCGCCCGCTCCAGCATGGCGTCGGGGATCTTGGGGCGGCCATCGGGGAACCGCTCGAATGGATTCTTGGCCGTTAATTCAGTCAGTTGTTCTTTGCTCAACGTGAAAACCTGCGCTTGCGCCAGGGTGGTCGCCAACATGGCCGCCGCGAACGCGCTCACCATCACCTGCGAGGTGCGAAACATGGGATCTCTCCGCCTTTCTGTGCGTCTCCGACGATGATGTAACTGGTCTAACTCCACTGCCGGTCGTTCGACCGGTCCACGTTCCACTGCGGCGTGGGCTCGAAATAGCCCGGCTCCGCCAGATGCTGCTTGACGAAGTCGTCGTTCAACTCCACTCCCAGGCCGGGCTTTTCGGGCACCGGAATGAAGCCCTTGTCGACGATCGGCTTGTCGACGCCGCTCACCAGGTCGCCCCACCACGGCACCTCAATGGAATGGTTCTCCATCGCCAGGAAATTCTCGGTCGCGGCGGCGCAGTGCACGCTGGCCATGCAGGATACGGGCGTTCCGGCGAAGTGCAGCACCATTGGCACGCCGAACTCCTGCGCGCCATCGCCGATCTTCTTGGTCTCCAGAATTCCGCCGGACGTGCCTAGATCCGGTTGGATGATATCCACGGCGTGCGTCCGGCACAGTTCCATGAAAGGCTCCTTGAGATAAATGTCCTCGCCCGTCAGGATGGGGATGTCCACGGCGTCCCTGATCTGCTTGAGCAGTTCGGTATTCTGCCACGGTATCATGTCCTCCAGCCATGCCATGTTGTGCTTAGTAAGTGCCTTGCCCAGGCGGATACAGCTATTGACGCCGATGTGACCGAAATGGTCGGCGGCAAGCGGGATGTCCATGCCTACCTCCTCGCGGACCTGGGCCACATAATCAGCCATCAAGGCGGCTCCCTTTTCGGTGATTTCGATGCCGGTGAACATGTGCTGGGTGGGATCGCCGTATGCAAGGCTGGCGCCTTGCGGCCGCGTGACCGCACCGGGAGTGTTGGCCACCATTTCCACTCCCAGGTCCATCTTGAGCCACGTGAAACCCTGGTCCATGCGGGCCTTCAGCCGCTGGCCGAAAACCTTGGGATCTCGCGACTCGGTGGTGTCGGCGTAGATGCGGATGCGGTCGCGAAACTTGCCGCCGAGCATCTGGTAGATAGGGACGTTGTAGGCTTTGCCGGCTAAGTCCCATAGCGCCATCTCCACCGCGCATACACCTCCGCCTTGCCGCGAGTGACTTCCGAATTGCTTGATCTTACGGAAGACCTTGTCGATGTTACAAGGGTTCTCGCCCAAGATACGGCTCTTCAGCATCAGGGCATAATTCTTACTGGCGCCATCGCGAACCTCGCCGAGGCCGTAGATACCCTGGTTGGTATCAATGCGGATCAGCGGACAGGTCATGGGCGCGCGCGCCACCGTGGCCACCCGCAGGTCCGTGATCTTCAACTCCGAGGGCTTGGAGTTGGTGTTGGTGTTTTGCGGATAGGCGTCGAGCGGCACGTCCGCCCACAATCCCGCTCCGACCGCCGCCGCGCTGCCTTGGAGGAAAGTTCGCCTCTTGCCGCCGTCCGTCGAACTTGGTTCCATATCCGGCCTCCTGAGTTGTTCTTCAGCCCGCCAGCGCCGCCTGCAACATGGCGCGGGTGTAACCCACCTGGAATGCAAACGACGCGTATCCGCCGCCGCCCGGGTATCCGCCGATGCGGCCGCGTTCGCGATCGTAATCGAGCGCGCGCGGATGTTCGGGATAAATCAGGCGGGCGTATTTGTGCTTCACCAGTTGCTTCATCACCGCAAACATGTTGTTCTCGCCCTCATCGATGAAGACTTCCGAATAGCGCTGGTTGGGCTTCTGGACGCGCACGTTGCGGAAGTGCACGTGGTTGATCCGGTCGCGCGACGCGAAGTAGGCGGCCACTTCCACCGGGTCGTGCCCCATCTCGCGCGTCACGCCGCAATCGAAGGTGATGCCGTTGGCCGGGCTCCTCACGATTTCGATGAGGCGCTTCCAGCCCTCCACCGAGCCCATGATTTGCTGCGAACCGCGGCTGACGGGCGCCGGCGGATCGTTGGGGTGCAGGGCCAGCCGCACGCCGGCCTTTTCCGCCTCTGGAATGACGCGCTTCAGAAAGTAGGTGATGGTGGCCCACATTTCATCCAGCGTGTGGGCGCCTTCATTCGCCAGCGGAGGCAGGTCCTTGAACTTCATGGCGCTTTCCGCGTCGCTCAGGCGGTTCATGTACGCGCGTCCCGGGGTATGGACAAGCTCATAATCGAAGCCCGTCCAGCTCGCGCCGGTGCGCACGTCATCGAATTCCTCGAAATAGCCTTCGGTGGCGCGGTGCGCGTACCAGTTGTATTCGACTACCGGCAGGCCCACCTTGCCGGCCGCGTGGATGGATTGAATCACCGCGTCGATCTCTTGGTCGCGGCCCTGGCGCCCGTAGATAGCGTTGTTGAAGCCCTGGATCATCAAATTCCCCAGCGTCAAACCGTAGGACTTCTGCGTGTCCGTCATGGTCTTTAGCGCTGTCTCGTCCCAGGGAATCCGCGGACCGCCGGTGAGCACGTAATTCACGCCGAGCTGCTTGATGCGCCGCGCGCTGGCTTCCTGGGGGCTCAGAGCAGGCGTAGCCGGCGCCGCTCCGGCTGGCGGGTTCTGCGCCGGCTGGGTACCTGCCTGAGCGGCGCCGGCGGTTTGAGCAGCCGCGCCACCCGGCCCACCGCCGCCTCCATCGCCGGTGGCAAGACAAATCTTCGGAGTGTCCTTTCCTTCGAAACGCGGCTCCGGCATGGCGCCCGCGCCGCTCGTCGGACCCGCCAAGGCTGCCAGGCCGGCCGTCTGGATTATCGTTCTGCGAGATAAGGAAACGCTCATTTGGTGTACCTCTCCACGTTCCGAATGGTTCTTCAACCGCGCACCCCGAACGGAGGCGGCTACGCGCCGCGGCGCTGCTTGCGGATGGCTGCGAAATCAAACTTGGCTTCGGCGATCGGCGTACCCACCACCTCGATGCGCTGGAGATCGCGCGTGCCCAGGCCGGCCTCTTCGGCCAGCTTCAGGGTGCTGTCGCAGCGCTCGAAGGGCGGCGTGCCGCGGTCCGCCATGGGATCGAACCCCATCACCGCCATGGCCACGGCATCGGTGTTGACCGGATTCAGGCCGGCCACCATCACGCCGGGAGCGGCCGGCTTGAGGCCCGCGCCGATCCACGGCCCCTCACCGCCGGTCATGGTTTTAATACCCTCGACGATGGCCAGGTGAATGGGACGCGACGCCACCAGGTCCACTACCACCCGCGGTACGCGCCAGGTTTCCTGCCGCGGCGTGGTGCGATCTTTCTCAGCGGGCGCGCTCTTCGATGGCTGGCGATTGCCCATGTGAATCGACTGGCGGCCGCCTCTGGGCGTGTCCGACGGCTCCTCGATGCCCGAGTCCGTGCCGTAAATGGTGCACGGCGTGATGCCGAAACAGTTCTTCATGGAAAGCGTCACGCCGGCGGTGCCGTGCTCTTTCAACTTGGCGATGCTGACGAAGACGTCGCAATCTTCGTAGGAATGGTTCAAGTCGAAAGCCGGATAGATGTAACCGCCGAAGGGCGGAGCCAGCCGGGAGTACTTTTTCCCCTGGCCCAGGTAATTGGTATTTTCGAACTCCACGTTCGACGCCGCGCTCAAAATGTCGCGCGGCTCCCAATGCGCCTGCAGCAGGCACTCCTCAATGGGGTTGGCGGTGTTCGAAGCGCTTTCCAGGATGCGGATGCGGCGCGCTCCGGCCTTGCCCATCAAGTGGACCGCGGCGGCGATCACGTGCGGATGCGTGTAGTGCGTTTCTTCGACCGGCAGGTTGCCGAGCCGGTTGGTGGGCCCGCCGGTCAGGTTGATCTTCACGGCCACGGTTTTGCCGTTGACCAGCCGTCCCAAGCCGCCCAACTGGTCGAACATCTTTTCCATAACCGGCAACAGTTCCGCCGGATCGTAGGTTTTTGACCGGCCCACGGCCACCGGCAATGCGCGCGCCGCAGCGGCCCGGCCGAGCGACGAGCCTGCCAGATAAGCGCCGGACAATGCCGACGCCGTCTTCCATAACCACTCTCTGCGTGTATGACAATTCTGCATCTTTCCCTCCTTCACTAAACTGGAATTTCCAGTGCCACGTGCATGGGTCTCCTGTTTCTTAAGATCCCGGGCGGATGCGGATGGCTTGTCCGCCGCCGCTGACCATGGTGGTCGTAAGACTTACCGAACGATTCACTTTTCTCTGTTCCAACACCGTGTGGGTCGGGTTACTGGCCGCGTCCGGCGCGTCCGAATAGACTTCCGCGGTGAAGTCGCCGGGCGGCAGGAATTCGAGCGAGATCTCCACTTGCGCCCCGTGGGAACCGGCGATGCTGCCCACATACCATTCCCGGCCATGCCGCCGGGCGATGGTGATATAGTCGCCCACCTTGGCATTGAGCACCCGCGTTTCATCCCAGCTCGCCGGCACCGCGCTCAAGAAGGCCAGCTCCTTCTGTCCCTGGTAGGCCTCCGGGTAATCCGAAACCATCATGAGTGGGCTATCGAAGACCACGAACAGGGCGGTCTGGTGTGCGCGCGTCCCCATCACCATAGGCTGGTCATTGCGCGGGACGAAATCCGCGGCGGTGGCGTTGTGGAAGCCGCCGGGGGTGTAATCCATCGGGCCGGCCAGCATGCGCGTAAAGGCCAGCATGACGTTGTGGTCGGGCGTCACCCGGGCGCTCCATTTGTTGTACTCGAGCCCCAGCACGCCCTCGCGCGTCAGGAGGTTGGGGTAAGTTCGGCTGATGCCGTCGGGCTTGAAGGCGCCGTGAAAATCGACCATCAGATGGTGGTCGGCGGCTTTCTTCGCCACCGTTCGGTAGAAATCCACCATCTGCTGGTCGTCGCGATCCATGAAATCGATCTTCACCCCGGCGATGCCCCATTTCTCGTACAGCGGAAAGACCTGGTCGATCTGGCGGTTCATGTCGGTCCAATGGGCCCATAGCCAGATCTTGACGTTCTTCGACTGCGCGTAGCTGAGCAACTCCGGCATGTCGATATTGGGGTTGGCCTGCGAGAGGTCGCTTCCGGAATCGTAGGGTCCTGGCGTGACCGGGCGGGCCCAGCCGCCATCCAGCATGAAGTATTCGAAGCCGGCTTGCGAGGCGAAATCCACGTAGTGCTTGGCGGTGGCTGTGTTCTTGCCGGGCTGAAAGTTCACGTGCTCGTCATAGGGGCCGGACCACCAGTCCCAGGCGGCCTTGCCGGGCTTGATCCAGGAGGTATCGGCGATCGCCGACGGAGGATTGAGGTTGTCGACAATGTGCGATTCGATCAGCCGCCCCGGCGCGCTCGCGATCATCAGCACGCGCCACGGCGACGGGGCCGGAGTGGCCACGGCCACCGAGAGGTTCGGGTCGTCGATATGGGGGGAGAGACGCGCCTCCAGGGCTTTCGGGTTCCGGTCCGAGTGCGTCAGATACATGCCCGAATAGTTTTCGATATGCGCCTCGGTGATGGCCAGGAACCCGACGCCGGGCAATTCGGTGAGCAGGGGTAGGGCGATGAGCGACTCCGGGTGGATGGCGCTTAACGGAAGGACCTGGTAGTTGTCCTCCCAGGAAGTTCGAAAGTTCCGCAGGATCAGCGGGTAAGTGGTAGCGTCCTTGGCGATTACGAACTGGGTCTTCTCGTTGACGATGCGCAGCTCGGTCACCGCGTCCTGGCGGGGAATCAGGTAGCGGAAGGCCACGCCATCGTCGTAGGCCCGCGCTTCCACCGTGAATTGCCGCGAAGGCTCCGCGGTCTCGCGCAGGTCGATCGAGATGGCGTTCGAGAAGTTGCGTATCGATTTGGATTTCCCCGCCGGGACTTCGTAGGTTTCATCGATTTTGGAGGACCGCGCGGCTTCGATCCGCACGGCGGCGCCCAGGACCGGCTGGCCCTGCAGGTCGAGCCCGAGGTTCGAGCGTTCGATCATGGGCTTGCCGCGATAGGTCACCTCATAGACCAACTGGCCGCCGGTGGGTTGCTCCGCGCGCCCGGCCACGGTTGAGAACGTCGCCTGGATTGCGCCATCCGGGGAAGATACGGTTGCCGGCCCGGTTTGAGCGGACGCCAGACGGGCTGACAGAAGAAGACAGGCACAGAGGGCGGGACAGTTCTTCATGATCACTCTATTCTGACCTAGTTTTGACTTTACATGGGCGGCGACCGCATCCTGCCGGCGGTTTTCAGCCTTCAGCGGCCGGCTATCGGCGATCAGCCACCCGGTCCCAACGGAACGCTGATCGCTGGACGGTTGATCGCTTACACTAACAACTATGAAGTTGCGCGTCTTGCCGGTCTTCCTGGCCTTTCTGGCGATGGGATTCGCCGATGCCGTCGGACCTTTCGTTTCGCTCGCCAAGAACGAATTCCAACTGAGCAACAGCGTGGCGACGCTGATCCCGTTCGTGGGCTTCATCATGTTTGGCCTGCTCTCCGTGCCGGTGGGCGTGTTTCAGGACAAGCGCGGCAAGAAGTTCGTCCTGGTGATGGGACTGTTGGTGACCCTGGCCGGCCTGCTCAACGCCAGCTTCGGGTTGACTTCCTTCGGCCGTTTCCTGGTGACAGTGCTGTTGGTGGGCGCGGGCGCGGCCATCCTGCAGGTGGCCGGGAACCCCATCATGCGCGACGTTTCGGGTGAAGGCAAATATGCGCGCAACCTGTCGCTCGGCCAATTCGTGAAAGCCATCGGGTCGCTTTCGGGGCCGGTCATTCCGGTTGTCGCAGCCCGCTTTTTCGGCGCCAGTTGGGAGGTGATTTTCCCGATTTACGCGGTCGCCATCCTGGTCACTGTTCTGGCGGTCTCCGCCTTGCGGGTGGAACGCGGCCAGGCGGAGCGCAAGGCCGCCACGCTGCGCTCCTGCGTGGCGTTGCTGAAGAACGGTTTTGTCCTGGCCATGGTTGCCGCCATCTTCCTGTATGTCGGCGCGGAGGTCTGCGTAAGCGCGGGAATCCCGCTCTTTCTGAAGGAACGGTTCGATATCGATATCAACAGCGTGGGACTGCTCGGCACCGGACTTTTTTTCACCGCGCTGACTATCGGGCGGCTGTCCGGCGGAGTGATTCTGAACTGGATGTCTCCGCGCAAGTTCTTCCTGGCGACGTGCGCCGTGTCGGTGGCCGGACTGCTGGGCCTCTGGCTGCCCGATCGCACCCTGGCGGTGGCCAGTTTCTTCCTGGTGGGCCTGGGCTTCGCCAACATCTTCCCGCTGGTGTTTTCGCGGGCCGTCGAGAGCCTGCCGGAGCGCACCAACGAGTTGTCCGGCCTGATGGTGACCGCCATTGTCGGCGGAGCCTTCTTGCCTCCCATTATGGGCTTCGTCGCCGACCACAGCACCGTGCAGATCAGCTTCCTGGTGCCGCTGGCAGCGATTCTCTATGTGAGCGTTACGGCCATGCGCAATCTACGCCAGGCATAGCGCGCACCAAGCCACTCCATCCCCCGAAGAGCTGATGGCTGCTACCATGCAAATTCCCGCTACGCTTGCACCAGCCCGGCGCACAGGCCAGAATGGGGTGAGCGTCAAGCCTGCGATATTTTAACGGAGCATCTTACAATGAAACCTCGCATTATAATTCGCACCGCCGTATTTTCGGTGGCCTTGCTGGCCGGAACTGTCTGGCTGGCCCTCGCCGCCGCCACGCCCACGCGGTTCACCGCATTCGACCCCCAGGCCAGGGCGCTGGTCGAGCGCATGACCCTGGAGGAAAAGATCGGCCAGATGACCCAGCCGGACCAGGAAAACGTCCGCGATCTGTCCGATATTGAAAACTACTTCTTCGGATCCATCCTCAGCGGCGGCAGCTCCGATCCCCGGGAAGGCAACAGCCTGGAGGCCTGGACCAACCTGTACGATCGGCTACAGCAGCATGCCCTGAAAACGCGCCTGCGGATCCCCATCCTCTACGGGATCGACGCCGTGCACGGCCATAACAACGTACTCGGCGCGGTAATCTTCCCCCATAACATCGGCCTCGGTTGCACCCGCAATCCCGCGCTCGTGAAACAGGTGGAGCGCATCACGGCGGAGGAAGTGCGGGCCACCGGAATACAGTGGGTGTTCGCGCCGTGCGTCGCCGTGCCGCAGGATATCCGGTGGGGCCGCTCTTACGAGGGCTTCTCGGAAGATCCTCAACTGGTGGCCCAGATGAGTGAAGCGGCCGTCAGCGGCTTCCAGGGCGACGATCTGCTCAACCCGCTCTCCGTTCTCGCCTGCGCCAAGCACTACGTGGGCGACGGAGGCACCACCTTCGGTTCGGCGCGCGGTGGCCGGGGCCTGGACCAGGGCGACACGCGCGTGGATGAGGCCACGCTGCGGCGCATCCACCTGCCGGGTTATGTCGCGGCGGTTCGCGCGGGGGTCGGTTCCATCATGCCTTCCTATTCGAGTTGGAACGGCGTGAAGTCCTCCGCCAGCAAACATCTCCTGACGGAGATTCTGAAACAGGAATTGGGCTTCGACGGTTTTCTGATTTCCGACTACAACGCCATCGACCAGATCGACCCGGATTACAAGAAGGCCATCGGGATCTCCATCAATGCCGGCATGGACATGGCGATGGTGCCGGACCATTACAAGGAGTACATCGCCGATCTTAAGAAGCTGGTCGAAGAAGGCGCCGTGCCGATGTCGCGAATAAACGACGCGGTGACTCGCATCCTGCGCGTGAAATTCGCCATGGGCCTCATGGATCCGGCGAGGTCGCAGTTGGCCGACCGGAATCTGCACAAGAGTTTCGGCTCGGCCGAGCACCGCGGCGTGGCGCGCGAAGCCGTCCGGCAATCGCTGGTTCTGCTCAAGAACCAGAACCAGGTGCTGCCGCTTTCCAAGTCCGCGGCGCGGATTCACGTGGCGGGCGAGAGCGCCGACGATATCGGCAACCAGTGCGGCGGCTGGACCATCGATTGGCAGGGCCGCAGCGGCGCGGTCACTCCCGGAGGCACTACCGTGCTGGCGGCCATCCGCAATGCCGTGGGCCCGCATACGCAAGTCACGTTTTCGCGCGATGGAAGCGGCGCGGCAGGCGCAGCCGCGGCGGTCGTGGTGATCGGTGAGCGCCCCTACGCCGAAACCGCGGGCGACCGCGCCGACTTGCGCCTGACCCAGGAAGATCTCGATATCGTAAAACGCGTGAAGGCCGCGGGCGTCCCGCTGGCGGTGGTGCTGTTTTCCGGGCGCCCCATGATTGTTGGCGATGCGCTGGACCAGAGCGATGCCTTGCTCGCCGCCTGGCTGCCCGGTACCGAGGGGGCCGGCGTCGCCGACGTGCTCTTCGGAGACTATAAACCTAGCGGCAAGCTTTCGTTTGCCTGGCCTCGGTCCATGGATCGGGTCGCCGCGCACGGCGGGCCGGATTACAGCCCGCTGTTCCCTTATGGCTTTGGCCTCACTTACTGACAAGGCGGACAGGGCGTCGAAGCCGGGGACGGCGCCCCGGCATTCGAGATGGCGCCCCAGCTCAATAGCCGGTGGATTTATGTAGTACCCAGGGAGACACCCCGATAATGCGATTTGCACTGTTCGCGTCTTTCATCCTGGCGCTGCCACTCGGCGCCCAGGTCAAGATTACACAGGCGGCGCCCGACCGGATCCTCGTGGAGATCGACGGCAAGCCTTATACCACCTTCTACCTCGCCCCCGGAGGTAACAAACCGTATGTATGGCCGTTGAGCACCGCCTCCGGAGCCGTCGTCACACGGCACTTTCCCATGGAGGAGTTCCCCGGCGAAACCAAGGATCACCCGCACCACCGCGGCTTGTTTTTTGCCCACGGCGACATCAACGGCATCGATTTCTGGCAGACCGAGCCCGGGAACGGGCCGCCCCAGGCCGTGCCCCAGAAGAATGCCGGCACCGGCCTGTGGCAGGGCAGCATGAAATTGAAGCAGGTGGTGGAGGCCAGGGGCGGGGCAAAGTCAGGCGCCATCAAGGCCGTATTCGAAGGCCTGGACGCCTTCGGCAAGCCCATCATGACCGACACCCGCGTCATCACCTTCTACTCGGATCCGCTCCTGCGGACCATCGATTACGAGGTGGTGATTCATCCGCTCGAGAAGCTCACCTTCCACGACACCAAGGAAGGCACTTTTGGTATTCGCCTCGCGACGTCCATGACCGAAGAGAAGGGCGGCGGCCGCATGAGGAACGCCGAAGGCAAGGAAACCGAGAAGAGCGTCTGGGGAAAGCGCTCCGCGTGGGTGGACTATTGCGGACCGGTGGACGGACAAACCGTGGGCGTGGCCATTTTCGATAATCCCGCCAACCCGCGGTATCCCACCTACTGGCACTCGCGGGGGTACGGCCTGCACGCTGCGAACATTTTCGGCCTACACGATTTCACCGGCGACAAATCGCAGGATGGCAGCATGACCGTCGAGCCCGGCAGCGAGCTTCACTTCCGCTTTCGCGTGGTCATACACGCCGGTGACACAGCTTCCGCCGGAATCGCGGAATTGTACGGGAAATACATAGCCGGGAAGTAGTCTGTGAGTGCGGACATCTGCCCGCAATTGCGCAAGCCTGTCGGGCGCGCGGTCGCCGGAGCTTGTCATCCGGACGGCCATACGATCCATTATCGCAGTGTGCCCCTTCGTTGGTTTGAGAGACTCCTCCAGATCTCGGCGCGCCGTCGATGAAAGGCCGCCTGATCGGTCAGCAGGGCGATCTCCGCCGCGCTATAGCGTTCGGCCGGACGGAAGGCGCGCAACTCCGTCGCGCTGGCCGACTCCGGCTCGTACATCCACAGCCAATGCCGGAATCCCGAGGCGTCGCGTACGGCCGGAAAGACGCGCGCGTTCCAAAGGCTGCGTTCCGCCGGGTCCTCCACGCCGGGCCAGGCTTCCTCCGGGGGGACGCCCGCGGCGGCCAGCCAGCTCAACAATGGCCGCCCGCAGAATCGGGCATCTTCGAGCAGCGACTGTTTGAAGGTGTCGCGCACGCCGTAGCAGCGTACGAAGAAAACGTCCTCGTCGCCGCGGCTGCGGCCGCGCAAGACCTCCAGACACGCTTCCGGTGGCAGCGCCAGCGTCGCGTCCACATCCACCCCGGCAATCACGTTCTGCCCGGCCAGTTCCAAAAGTGCGGTAATGCGGCATCCTTCCAGCCACGAACGTGTGCCGCGAATCCGGCCCTGCCCGCTGACTGTGCTGTCGAGCACCAGCAGCGTCGAGGACGCGGGCCGGCCCTGATCCTCCGCCACCAGTGCCAGGCCGCTCTCGATCAATTGCCGCGTGGACCCGAAGTGCAGGAACCGGCACGCCGGAACAAGCTGGACGTGAATTGGAATGGCGCGTAGCGCCGGAAAGACCTGCGCCAGCAGTTCTCCGGACCAGGTCGAACCGCTCGAGCGCGCGCTCGAAGTGTAATGTTCCAGCGTGGCTTCGCACCCCAAAGCGCAACAGATCTCGCGATAGAAGTCCAGGCCGTGTTCCAGAATCTGCCGCCGCGCCTGCGGCGTGAAGTCCAGGCTGCCTTCCGCGGGTTCCATTCCGAAAGAGGACAGCAGCGCGGCCGCCGTGGCTGCGTCCATGTGCATGACCGCCAGATCCAGGGAAGCGCGCCCCCGCGCATCGATGGCCCCGGCCGCCTGCTGCGTCTCGATGGACGGCTTCTGCAGGTATAGCGACACGGTTCCGCCCGTGTCCATGCAGAAGACGCCGTGCCGGCTGGCATCCTCGGGGGCGGCGTGGCAGCCCAACGCGATCATGCCCGGCCGCGAGAATTCCACGCCGCTCGCATCGAAGCGGATGAGAGCGTCGCCGGCCGCCACCACCACCTGTCCCATGCCTGGAATGCCCGCCGGGAGCGCCAGGAAAACCGGCACCAGCCGGTCGAACAGCGCCGGTGGCAGAGGCGCGTCCGGTGTGCCCGGCAGGGGAACGAAGATCTTGCCGCATGGCCCGTAGGCCGGCAAACGCCGCGAGTCGCCGCCCGCGTGCACAATCAGGATGCGCAGGTGGCTCAACGCTTGCTGGACGGCGCCACTCCCGGTGAAATCGATGCCGCGCCGGGCCCGCTCCCGCCGCAGGATCTCGGCCAGGCACCACAACGTACTGCCCCCGCTGCCCATGCGCTTGCCGTCCAGATCCGATACGACAAGAGCCTCGCGGACTTGTGGCAGCAAACCCAGTTCCTGGCGGCCGCGCAATTGGTCTTCATAGGCCCGCGCCTGAAGGGCGTTGGATGCGGTCAGTATCAGGTAATCCCAGTTGGCGCTCATTGGCGGAGCACTTCCTCTTCGTCAGGAAGTCCGGACTTTCACGCGGAGAGCCCCTGGCACATCCTTCTCGGAGGCCACAATCAGATAGCCGCCGCCGCACCCCGAGTACATCGCTCCGGGATAGCGGGATTGGAAGTCCGCCAGAATGGCCTTCAGATCGATCTGAATGGTGGGGTGCCGCACGGTATGCGGAAGTATGGTCTCCCAGCACTGCATGCACAGGTTCATCGACTCGCCGAGTGCCCGCACGTCGCGCTGGAGAATGGCCTCAAAACAGCGTCGGCCGGTCTGCGACAGCCGGTCGATCCACTGCGGATCGAGGTTCTTGACACCCAGGGGATTGTAACCCTCCGGCCGCTGGTTGATGGGTATCAGTTGCAGGGCGCCGTCCAGCCAGCGAGCGATGTCGCGATCGCAGTTCGACTCCACATGCGCCGGGAAATAGCCGCCCTCGTGCGACGCGTCATAGTCCAGCCGGCTGACACCGGGATAAATCAGCCCGATCATGTCCTGGGAACCGGACGGTTCCGGGCGCTCCGCGTTCTCCGCCTCGTAAAGCTCCCGGACGAGTTGCTCGCGCGGCCGGTCCGGCAGTACGCCGTTCCATATCCGCAAAGCCACTTTCCGGGTGCCGCTGGCAAGCCCGGCGCGGTCCATGAACCAGCGGTCGGGTTCGAGACTCACCACCACCATGGACCCGGGCGGAGACGGGTTCCGCGCGGAGAGGAAGGGCTGGTCCACCCAGCCACCCGCCAGCGCCAGCCGGTGCGGAATCCTGCCGATCAAGCCGCTGATATCGGTTGCCGGCGGCCGGGCTGCGCTCTCGAAAGCAGTTGAAGATCCCATAGGCAGGCTCGCTCCCGCTATTAATCCATCACAACCCGCTTGCCGGCCTTGCGGTCCGCGAACTGCTCGGCAATCCAGGCATAGGTCCTCTCCATGCCCGTGCGCAGAGGTGTCAGCGGTTCCCAATCCAGGACCTGCCGGATGAAGGTGTTGTCGCTGTTCCGCCCGGCGACGCCCCTGGGCGCGTTCAGGTCGTAGGTACGCGTCAGTTTGACGCCCGCGATGTCCTCGACCATGCTCACCAGATCGTCAATCGAAATGAGCTCGCTCGATCCCAGATTGATGGGGGTGGCAATCAGGTCTTTCGAGTGCATGATCTGGTCGATGCCCAGCACGCAATCGTCAATGAAACAGAAACTGCGGGTCTGTGTGCCGTCGCCCCAGATGTCGATGCTGTGCGCGCCGGAGTCGATCGCCTCGATGACTTTGCGGCTTATGGCGGCCGGGGCTTTCTCGCGCCCGCCGAACCAGGTGCCGTTTGGCCCGTAGATATTGTGGAAGCGCGCCATGTGCGTTTCCAGGCCGCGCTCGGCCCAGTACTCCTGGCAGACCATCTCGGAAAGCAGCTTTTCCCAACCGTAGCCGCGCTCGGCCATGGCCGGATACGCGTCGGACTCCTTGAGCGCGCGAACCTTGGGGTCCTTTTGCAAATCGGTGTTGTAGGCGCATGCCGAGGAGGAGAAGAAGTAACGCTGCGCGCCGGCCCGCCAACCCGCTTCGATCAGGTGCGTGTTAATCAGGATGCTGCGCAGGCATTCCACCCGGAAACGTTCGATGAATCCCATGCCGCCCATGTCTGCGGCGAGGTTGTAGATTTCCACCGCGCCTTCGACCGCCCGAATGGCATTCTCCTTCTCGCTCAAATCCATCGAGAGGCACTCGACGCCGGGCACGCGCTGATACCACTCCGGCAATGGTTTGCGGTCGACGGCGCGGATTCGTGTGAAGCCCAGGCCGTGAAAATAGCGCGCCAGCGCGCCGCCGATGAACCCGCCCGCGCCGGCGATGAGGATCGGATCGTCGCTGGCGAGCCGGTGATCGATCCGCACTTCCGAGTTGCTGATCATATTAGTTTAAGAATTCGTTAACTGTTACGTTTATAGACTAGTATTTCTCCAGGAACGCCTTCACGCTGCCTTGCTGCGCCGTCTTCCTGGCGATGCACAGGTCGATGCCCTCCAGCGTCTGCGCCAGATTGCGCGGCGCGCCGGCGTACTGTTCCACCCGCGGTCCGAAAAACGACTGCAATTCCCCCCTGGATGCGGCGTCGCAGAACGACCCGCCGGCGAAGGGCAGGAAGGCGCCCACATCGTTCCCGAAGACGCTGGGATGGTCTTTCATGATCTCGTCGAAGTGCTCCTTGATGAACTGGAACGGCATCTTGCGCGTGTCGGGATAGCTTTGGCCCGCGGAGAGCAGCAGCGTAAAACCGTCCACCAAGGGCACGGCTTTCGACAGCACGGCCTGCATGCCCGCGTTGATGGCGGCGGGATTGTGAAAAGAACCCATGGCGCCGATCAGTCGCTGTTTTTCCTGCCGGTCCTGGGTCTTCTGGAACGCGGCCAGGTACCGGTTGAAGAGCGAAACATCGCCATAGGCCGCCGCCGTATTGAGCACCGCCCCGAGCGTTTCTGCGGGAACCGCGGCGTGGTCCTCCAACCATTTCTCCGCCAGAGCCTTCGCCTCCGCCGCCAGCTCGCGGTCGCCGCCGTAGAGCGCTACGGCGCCCACCAGGCTCGGACGCAGTAGCCGGGCATCATCGGTTTCTCCGGCGCGGGGAGCCCAGCCGAGATCCCGGGCACGCGCCTGAAAGTTCTGCAGCAGGAACCGCTGATAGTTGGCCGTCAGGCTCTCCGGCACCAGGTTCTCGCGGAGAGAGAGCGCCACCCCGAGCGCTTTTTGCAGCACCAGGCGTTCGGCATCGTTGTGAAACACCTGGACCAGGCCAAGAGCATCCGCAGCCGAGACCTTGCCCGCGTCGGACATCGCTTCCACGTTGCCGATCAGATCCACCCGCTCCGGAGTTTGCAGATCGGCCGCGGCGCCGGCGGTGAGCGCGGCCAGTAGTCCGCCTCGGTAATCCACCAGGTAATAGCCCTTGGCGCTGGCATTAGCTTCCACCCATGCCGGGCAGCCTTGCGCGCCCTTGAGCGGCCAGTCAAACCTGGCTTCCGTCATCACCGCGCATTCGCCCGGGCTGTTTGCGGCGCCATACCGGATGCACATCGGGATGCTCCAGACCTGGCTGGACGCCCCCTTCGATCCGGTCGGAAGGAATCGCGACTGCTCCAGGTGCAGCGCCGGAGGTTTCTGCGCGCAATCGAGCTCCACCGAAACCAACGGCGTCCCCGCCTGGTTCAGAAACGTCGAGAAGGCCTTGGCGACATCCTTCTTGCTGGCCGAGCTGAGGGAATCCAGAAAGTCGGCGGCTGTCGAGTTCTTAAATGCGTACCGGTTGAGATAGCTCTGCACGCCTTGGCGAAACTCCTCCGCGCCCATCCAGTTTTCGAACATGCCGATCACCGCCGCGCCCTTCTGATAAGTGATGCCGTCGAAAGCGTTGATGATGTCGTCCTTGGTTTGGATCTCCTGGCGGATCTTGCGCGCGCTAACAAGGCTGTCCTGGTCTTCCGCCCCCAGCTTGGAGCTCACATCCTCGACCCGCGTCTTCCACTCCGGTTTCCACTCGGCGATCAATTTCGATTCCACCCACGTGGCGAAGGCTTCATTCAGCCAGATGTCGTC
>Ga0181530_10002737_pt1 | contig 20529 bp, 24 predicted proteins | sample PEATcosm2014_Bin_42_FD_119769 | JGI IMG/M metagenome (GOLD analysis project Ga0181530, IMG submission 119769) | Peatland microbial communities from MTU Mesocosm Facility, Houghton, MI, USA - PEATcosm2014_Bin10_60_metaG | ecosystem: Environmental > Terrestrial > Soil > Wetlands > Peat | place... | reverse complement strand
GGCGGCGGCGTCGGCGTAGGCGTAGGCGTAGCCCTCGGCGGCGTAGGCGGCGGCGTCGGCGGCGGCGGCGGCGGCTTTTCTGTTTTCTTCCGTCGGCTCCTTGGCATATTTAATTGCCGCTTCAATCGCTTGTCTTGGTCTTTTGTCTTTTGGATATTTCTTCTCGAAAATATACAGAACGGTTTGAGCGCATATCACGGCCAACTCAACGTACTGGACTTTATCCAGGGCATCTACCTTTCTGAGCAACCAAAGAAGCCAATCAGCCCTCTTAAAATGCGGCAAGAGTTTTGAGAGTTTAATTCCTTTGCCGATAATAGGAAGTCCCCACGCCTTCCCATCAGAACAAGGATTCCATCTATCCAACAATTCAGGCGTAATCAATGTATCTTTCATCTCAGCTCCTTTGGGTCATGGGTCGCGACGTTTTTCTTGCCAAACCCCAATATAAAAAGCCCCGCGAAGTACTAGCATCGCCCATACCCCCGTCCCTAAACCGATAAAAAATTGCTTCCAAGCGTGAAATTTAATTACTACCCAAAGTAATAAAACTACTAGGGCTATTAGCGTCAATGCCGCGACAATCATCGCCAACCATTCATGCCATTTCATATCTTCTCCTTGTCATCGCCGGGAGGGAGGGCTGTATCAACGGCTTTTTCAATCTCATGTTTTAGACATGGACCGTTTTGCATTATACAATCGCAGCCAAGATTGCTGACTGCTTGTTTATTTTTTTCAAGCCCTACCCGCATCTTCTGGTTCGAGGATTCGAGGGCCATCCTCTTTTGTTCACAAGAAGCAAAGTCATGTATGGTTATGGACCAATCCTTTTCGAGAGATATAATTTTTTTATTGGCTTCAACCAATCTCGCCTTTAGATGATTTATATACGAATCCTACATACAATTACAGCTCAGGTCTCGTATTTCCTCCAAGGCTTTCTTTAGTTTGACAATTTCATTTTCTAAGTCTGCGTAAGATGGTTTCGATGGCAAAATTTTTCTTCCACAATAGGCACAATGAATCATGTCGTCCGTTTTTATAGCGGCACCGGGCCTAATTTCACAGTTTTTACATTCGCTCATATTCCTCCTTTCCCCTCTGCGGAAGGGGGCGTCAATTATCTCCCAAACAGAATCCCATCTCGTGGCGGCAGCACCGGATAGCTTTCGCGGCATTCATCGTATTTGCAAGGCACGGGAAAGCGTACGCTTTTTTTCCACACACAAAACCACGAAATAGCATTGCCTTCATCCAACGGCTTCCCCGTTTGATCTCGCCCGAAATACCGGATATGGGGCTCCGCGCGGCCATTGAACACTGAGGCCAAAACTTTACCGAAGCCGCGCCTGATCAAAATATCCTTGGGCCCAAAGTTTCCGCCGCGATATTCCGATTCTCTAATCACGATTTCAGCGGGCTCGACCGGATCAAAACAAAGAAACCACGCGCGGCGCTCGGGAAAATCGCCGTACACTAAATCCTCATAATACCTGCCGTCCTCGCAAAGAACGTAAACAGGTAGCTTAAGGCTCGGAAAGTTCATCCTATAATCTTGCGCGGCATTATGCTTTAGTGATCTTTTAACAAAGCCAGCGTGTCTTGTCAAGTCTTTTTTAACCTCGGTTCACGGCTTTATGCTATTGCTCTTTCATCAAACATATATATACAGAATCGCATTGCGAAATACCGCGTATTCTTCTCGCGTCATTTCCATAGCGCGGACGCGATTCTCAAACACATCAACCATATCCAAAAGCGCCGCGCGAATGTCTTCGATTTCAGTTTCCAAGCGTTCGATTTTTTCTTCCGACGTTTCTTCTTTTTTCTCCGTTTCCATGTTACCTCCTATTGATCGCCATATACACGCCGCCCGCGCCCGTTTCTCATCGTTTCCTATGTAGGTACGCTCCCCCCACCATAGTGATTATCGGGTAATCCTCTTTGTAAACGCGAACCATGTAGAATGCCATGATTATTTTCCCTCCCGCGCCGCCTCTAATGCAAGTCGGGCCAGATTCTCTAACTCAGGTCTAGGAATGGGATTTAACCCGCCCCTAGACGCACCGCGCAAGTATGCGTCAAGCAAAACTCCCGCGCGGTCTAATGTCTTATGCCAGTCGCGGCCCAAGCATTCAGCGCCCGCAAGGACGGGACACTCATTGTCAGGGTCGCAATGATGGATAGGAAAGGACATAATTATTTTCCTTCCGCTTTCGCAATGGCGGCTTCGAGTCCGTTTATATAAGTTTGGAAGCTAACAGGATATGCTTCCAAGTCATCGCTATACGCTTGCACCGCATACCGCGCCGCTTCAAGCAGCTCCGGCGCGGCTAGGCATAACGCCGCCGGAACGTATGCGACATTGTTGTTTTTTGCGTGGCAGTCAGGGCAAGGCCGCAATGCCTTGATAAGATCATGCTTACAAGGCGTGTGCTTCGCTACTGCTTCGGTCTTTGTCATTGGTTTCCCCCCGTTTTCATCAGTAGGCCATATCCGGCGCAGCGGGTGAAGTTCGCACCGCGCGCCGTTTCCTATTTTCGCGGGCCGTCCGCATTCCGCGAATCCATCCGCAGTAATGTAGGTCCGGCATGGTTCGTATCGCCTTTGAAGGTATGTCAAGGTTTTCTCCTGTTTCTCGTCGGAACGCGCTCCACTCATCCATCCCGCCGCGCTCTCCATGGCAAAATCATAGCATGTTTGTGTGCTTTTATCAAGACCCCAACGCAATTTCAATGTGAATTCTACATGACAAAAACTGACATATTCTGACAAGCAGGGACCATTGACAACCAAAAGGCTAAATGCATAAAATGCAAGTCTCATGCTAAAATTCTTGACGGAGTATCGCGCGTATCGCGAGTATCGCATGCGCATGAAAATGAAAAAACCATTAGGCAGGTCGGCGGCGGCCCGGCTGGGACACAGGCACTACCGCGACGCTCTGCGCGCCAGGGCGTGCGCGACGCATGGGAAACAGGCGCTCACGGCTCACGAGCGCGCGATATTGGCGCATGACTACGCCAAGACATGCGCGGCTTGCGTGAGGCGCGAGCGCGCCATTGCGGACGCATATGCGGCGCATCCATTGCATTTTCACAGCTAGTCTTATATACACCATGTGGCCCACCAAACGTCTTGCCGACTTCCAAGGTGAATACGGCCCTGAAATGGGCGCATGGCTCTGGCGGCGCAAACAGGCCGCCCGCGGCAGCTCTAAAGCCTTTAACGCAAACCTGCCTTGGAATAACCAAAGAGCGCGCTTGCGGTCTTACGGTGCGGCTGTGGTGCCCACAGTGCCCACTGGCCCGGAGCTGCGCGCGCTCTTTATAAGGGATAAGGCTTGGGCCCACGAATGCCCAACGCTTACGCTGATTGACCCCATACACGGAGCATGGACTTTAAGCAATATACGCTGGATCGCGGGAGCGCGCGGCGGTCATGGACGCTGGCAAAAACATACAGTTTTCTTACCATTAGACGTATCTCCGAATCAGGCACTAAATCACTCCAAAATTAAGTAAGCAAGGGTAATACACGTTTAGAGGGGTCATACACGGTTTTATCTGTGTCTTGGTTTTACCATGTGTTGACCGCTTTTTGGTCATCTGTGGAGTGTGTATACTTCTGTGGCGACTTCTGTGTATAATGTTTCACCGTCTCAAAACGACATACAATACACAGTAAATACATTTCAAATAGGACTTTAGTAGTATTGTAAAGTACTATCATCTTAAGTGTGTTATATTGCATATACATATATATGAGCATGATATATGACTCTAGCCATAGAAGTTGCTCGCTTTCGGTGTGTATAGTGTGACACCAATATAATGCATTTGCACACTTCCCCATTTTCGCCGCCGCGAGATGGTGTTTTTAAGCTCAATACACAGAATACACAGTAAGGGCTTATCCACAGGTTATCCACATGTGGATAACCTGTGGATAGCTTTGCTCCACGTGAAATACCGCGCGCATATAATATCGTTCAACCTAGGGCAGCCATGGGGCTCTGGCGTAGGCTCTGGAAGCTGTTGCTCTCGCGGGCTCTGATTGAAAGACGATCTTGCGGCGGGAGGGGGCGGGTTGATTCAGGGGGGCATGCCCTAAGGTTTGACGGAGTCTGATTGTCAGAATGGAGGGTAGGTATGAAAGAGTGAGTGCGTAAAATTTCTAGGAAAAAAAATTCCCCTTGACAAAATTCCTTCTTTGATGTAAACTCCAACCACTATGGAAACTAAAACCGAAAAGAAGCTCGTAGGCCACAAGATCACCGTCAAAGGAATCTACCTCGCAAAACCACCCAAGCGCGACGAACTTGGGGCTGCTGAGAGTCGAAAGGTTGAATATGAGGAATCCTTCGATCTTCCGCCGGGTAAAGGCAATCTCATCGATACCAACGCCCTGTCTCAGGTTCTCGGGAAAAACTTGCTGGCTGATCGTCTGCTTGAGAAAGACAAGGAGTTCCGTGGGATAAAGACGCACATTATCGTCAAGCACGAAAATCTGTTTGAGTAAACAAAGACGTAGCCGCGCCAAAGGGGGAAATTGAAACCATGTCATTGCCTATCGCCGGAACGCCGCCGGACACAAACGAGAACGATCTTTTAACCCAAGAGCTTGCCGGCTTGGGGGTGGAAACTGGAACCTCGGCTAAACAGATCGAGGAACCCGGCGCGCAGCCGCGGCCGTTGGCGGAACAGCTTGATTCCTCGATTCCAACTCCTACGGCCTTACGGCCATCGCCTACGCCGCGAGCGCAAGCTGCCGACAAGGTGCATTCCGTTGCCGCGGGAGGCGCGGGCTATCGCGTGGTCATCATGGGCGATTATAAACGCGCGACGCCGCAAGGTCCCGAGCTCAAGGATTACGATCTTCCTTTCAATCTTCCGTTCTTGGTTGATTCCAAGGGCGCCGCCGCGCTGGGCATCATCGTCAACGCGAGTCATCCTGAAAATTCCCTGTTGCAACGCGCGCTCAAGAAGAAAGACCCCAATTTCAAAAGCGTGCACACGCATTTCATCAAATCCGTGACTCCACTTCATGGCGCTCCGCCGCCCACGAGCCTTCAGTACATGGGCAAGGAAGCTTTGGCTCAATATGCCTTGAGCCGGCAGTTGGGGATCGATCCTGAGCAGTATTGGGATGTCGAGCATCTGCGCGCCGACATTATTTACTTGGTCACGAATAAGGCCGACAACGTCGACGCTCGCACCGGCCTGCCTTTAAGCGAGAAGATCAAAGATGGCAAGGGCTTGGGTGTGAAGAACAGTCCACTTGAAATCATCAAAGCGCGGCACCAAGAGCGCATCGACGCCAAGGCGCTTTTAGACATGAACGATGGGCTTGGAGATGAAAATACTCCGCGAAATCCGCCCGTTTCTTAGTTCCTGCGGGGACTGTCGCGTCGACCCCTGCGGGGGTCGGGATGGCGGCTGCAAGTGTCCGTGTCATATGGGAGGTCATTAGCTATATGCCGAAGGCAATGGAGAAGGCGTTGAAGAAAGAAGCCAAGAAGAAGGGTTTGACTGGAGATCGAGCTGATGCCTTTGTATACGGGACCATGCGGAAAACCGGATGGAAGCCGAACCGCGAGAAATAGTTCCGATTGTCTCTCCGCTTTATAAACGCATCACCACCTGGGATGCCGCCGGTAATCCCGTCCTCATTGTTCAACCCGTCTTAAATAAGCCGCAGATGCGGTCTATCTATTTTGTGGTCGCGGCGCAGCCCTTTGCTTTTGACGATCCGCGCCCGGATGCCGAGAAGTATGAAGGGATGACCACGGTGGAGATTTTGATTCGCAAGCAGATTGAGAGCGCGATCAAGTCCGGCGACGTCGCCGCTATCGAGACGGTTATGGATCGTTTGATCGACCGGCCGCTTTCGCGCAGCGAGAATCTCAATGTCGACGCCTCCTATGAGGATGTGCTTAAAGAGATCCGGGCGCGCTCTCATGCCCAGGTTCCTGCTCCCATTGACGTGCCCGATTCCTCTATCTTTGGGGATTTAGCCTAAGATGGATGCCGCGCTGCTTGAAACACATCATCGTTTAAATACCGACCTGGAATTTTTTGCTGAAAATGCGCCATTCGTGATTCAAGCCAAAAACGGCCAGATCATTCCATTTAAACTCAATACCGCGCAGCGCTACTTGCACAAGCGGCTAGAAGAGCAAAAGCGGACAAAAGGTTGGGTGCGCGCGGTTATTATTAAAGGCAGGCAGCAGGGGATATCAACTTATTTGGAAGCGCGGTTTTCACATAAAGTTTTCAGGTCGGAAGGTCTTTCCGCTTTTATCCTGACCCATGCGGGTGATGCCACGGACAACCTTTTCAGCATGACCCGGCGTTTTTATAATAATATGTTGCCCGCGCTGCGTCCGGGGCGGGAGAAAGACAACCCACGCGAGATGACTTTCCCTGGGATCAATTCCGGGTTTTCAGCGGCCACTGCTGGGAATGAAGACGCCGGCCGGAGCTGCACGTCGCAGCTTGTCCATTGGTCCGAAGTCGCCTATTGCGACAATGCCTACGCCATTCAAGACAGCATGGTTCAGGGCGTGGCTTTGATCCCGGGCACGGAAATTGTCTATGAGAGCACGGCCAAAGGACCCAGCGGTCTTTATTATGAGATGTGCAAAGCCGCGATGCGCGGCGAGGGCGACTGCATCTTTATTTTCATCCCCTGGTTTTGGCAAGAGGAATATGAGCGTGAAGACGATGGTTCGGATTTAACGCTTGAAGAAATCGCGTTTAAAGAGGCTTATTTCGCGAAACCTTTTCCTTTTCAACAGTTCCCGATTTCAGAGGCGAAGGCGCGGAGAAAACTGCTCTGGCGTCGGGGCAAGGTTTTTGAATTGGCTCCGCTTAACGCGCAGGTTGGAATGGCTAAATTCCGGGCGATCTATCCGTCAAATCCAACGGAAGCTTTCTTGTCGACCGCGATAGGCGAAGTCCGCGCGGATGCCATTGTCGCCGCGCGCACGTTGGACCGAAAGATCGCCAATGACGTGATGATGCCGCGCCTTGGGGGACTTGATCCGGCCGGGGAAGGTAAAAAAGCGGATCGTTCTATTCTTGCGATTCGGCAAGGGAATCTTGCGATCGAGAAAGCGTATCGCTTTGCCGGCCTTAACTCTATGGAGTTGGTGGGGCGCGTAGCCCGGCTCATGGATCAGGAAGGCCTTGACATGCTTTTTGTCGACAACGGCTACGGCAAGCAGATGGTCGATCGTTTGCATGAGCTGGGCTTTGCGCGGCGGGTGATCGGCGTGTGGTTTAACCAAGGAGCCGATAACGAAAACAAATACACGAATAAACGCTCGGAGATTATTTTAACGGCTGCTGATTTTATCAATGCGGGTAATGTTTCCATACCGGACACTGAAGAGCAGCAACTGGACGCGCATACTTGGCTTTGCGGCGGGGATGAGATCCATGCCGATCTCGCGGCGATGCCCATGCACAAAGAAACATCGGAGGGCAAGCATTCTGTTGTTCCGCGCGAGGACCTTATCCGGCTCTTTGGCCAGAGCTTCGATATTTTTTCAGCGTTCGCGCTTACGTTTTCTTTTCCGGTTCACACTCCGCTTTCGCAGCAAAACAACTGGCGCAGGGCTGATTTATCTGCTACAGTAGGAAACGTGAATGGCCGCGGGCGCAATAATGGAAGCGGGGGTCTGCGTTCTTTGATGAGAAAACGCGGAATAGGACAAAGCGCATGATCGTGAAATTCGAGCCCGATCATTTAAACACTCTTGATTTAACCCCCGAGCACAAAGCTCTTGCGATTAAAAGCGTGGAGACTATGCAGGCGCTTTCATTGGAATCTTTGGCGAGCACGATCATAGCGCCGAACAATAAGCGACCACTGGCGGTGCTTGGCGCGGTGAAAGCGATTGCTAAGCAGGAGTGCGAGGTTTTTATTTTTCCCTCGCGCGAACTTTTAAAACATCCTGTTGTTTTTTGGAAAGAAGTTCGGCAGGAATTGATGCGCATGCGAAAACGTTTTAATGTTGTTAAGGCGATCAGCAAAGATACTCCGCGATTGCGGCGATTTTTTGGGCGTCTAGGTTTTATGTGCCAAGGCCCGCTGACGAGGGAAGGATGTCCTGAGCACATGATAACCTGGGCGATAATGGGAGGGTCAACATGACTTTGTGCTTTTGATCCGATAACGATTGGGCTTTCTATCATGGCCGTTACTGCCGCAACTTCTATCGCGGTAGGTGTTGTGAATTATGAAGCGGGGGCGAAAGCCGCCAGCGCGGAAAAAAGCCTTGCAGATAGCCAGGCGGCGCAACTTACGCAAGAGCAAAATCAGGCGAATGCCTTGGCCGCGACAGAAGCCGCTTCCGGACAAACTTTTGGTTTTGGATCTGAGCCTATCACGCCTACGATAATGACGGGCCTTGGTTTTGGAACGGACGGTGGAGGGTCGGCCGCGCCGAATAGCGGCGGAAGCAAAAGCGTTACGGGAATGAGCTAAATGAAAACCATTAGCGAAATTGTCGCGCGCTTCCACGAGCTTGAAGGGGAAAAATATCCTTGGCTGCTTCACTATCAGGTTCTAGCGGAAATTTTTTTGACGCGCAAAATGGATTTTACGCGCATCATTATTCCCGGCCAGTTTTTGCAGCAGGATGTTTTTGATAATACCGGACAGTTTTCGGCTTACCTTTTCGCTTCGGTTTTCTTGAGCATGATGTGGCCGGATGCTTCGCGGACGTTCAGGCTCAAGCCCGCGTATCGCTTGAAGCATTTGCCTGGAGTGGAAGAGTATTTTCGTTTTTGTACGCATATTATGCATGAAGCGATGGAAAAACCGCAAGCCGGGCTTTCGATGGCTTTGATGGAACATTTTCTTGATTCCGGCATTTTTGGAACCTCAGGCATTTTCACGGATGAGGGCTTGGATGATGAGCCTGAAGTTCCCCTGCGTTATGATGCTTGGGGCGTTAAAAATATGTGCATTTCCGAGACGGCGCAAGGTGTTGTAGATACGGTCTATTTCGTGCGTCCTCTCATGGTGCGGCAGATTGCCGCAGAGTACAGTCGGCCGGGCGATACGATTCCAAAATGGATTCAAGAACGAATTACGGCGGGCGGTCAAGCGCTTGAAGAAAAGATAGACGTTTTAACCGCCATTGAGCCTAAAAATCCCGAGATGGGCAAGCGCGGCGTGGCAGGAATGCCCGTGCGTTCCGTACATGTTTTGCTCGATAAGCCCGCGCGGTTGCGCGAAAGCGGTTTTGAAGAAATGCCGGTGGCAGTGGGCCGGATGTTCAAGCAGCTCAATGAAGTGTTGGGTCGATCTCCTGGGATGTTGGCGCTGCCGGATGCGCAATCGCTTAATATTTTGACTGAAGGCGTTTCGATCGCCACGGAAAAATCGCTTGATCCGCCCTTGGGAGTGCTTGATGATGGGCGGCTTGGCGGCGGGGTTATAGATACCAGCGCTCGCGCGATCAACGTTTTCAATACCGCGGGACGCGGCGGCAACGATAAACCGATCTTTCCGCTTTTTACGCAGGATATGAGCGGATTTCAGTTCACGCAGAAATTGCAGGAATTTCTTGGGTCGAAAATTGCGCAAGCGTTTTTCTTGGATCGTCTTCTCGACCTTAACAGTCAAACGCAGATGACGGCATACGAAACTTCCGTGCGTGATAAAATCCGGGGCGAGGCGCTTGGCGGAGTATTTGCGCGTCAAGAAAAAGAAGTTTTGACGCCGACGGTCACGCGATCTTTCAACATCCTTTTCCGTAAAGGGTATCTTGGAATCATCAAGGATGGTCCGGGGGCTAAATTGCGCAGGCGTTGGGATGCGATTGTGGGCGCCGAGAAAACCGTTATTCCCGATGTCGTGCTTAAGGCGCATGCCGCGGGACTCGATGTTTTCGACGTGGAATATATTTCCCCGGCCAAACGTTTTCAACAAGCGGAAAAACTTAAGGGATTGATGACCGCCAACGATACGATTATGAACATGGCTCAGCTTCCCGTATTCGCTGGAATGACGGATAGCGTTGACATCGACGCTGATGTGCATAAGATTTTCGAGCTTTCCGGCGCGCCAATGGATGTCCTTCGCACATTGGAACAGCTCAAGGTTTTCCGTGAGGCCAATAAGAAACAACGAGATTCAACGGCTCAATTAGAGCAAGAGGAAACAAAAAGCAATATCGCTCTTAAAACCAATCAAGCTCGGGCGGCGTTAGGCACGGCACCGGCGTTGCCGCCGGTGGGCGCAGGCAGTAAATGAAACGGCGATATATTCCATCTGAGCATTTAATAGCGCGTACAGATGCAGAAGACGCGCAAAAAGCGCTTGAAGAACAAAAGAAGGAAGAAGCGCTTGCGCTTCGGCGCGCGGTGAATCGTATTCTTGATTCGGAAGACGGGCGTGTTTTATGGCGATGGATTCACGGACGTTGCGGTTTTGTGAAGCCGTCGTTAGCCTATTTTGCGCAAGGCGATGTAGCTCCAATGAAGACGGAATGCCTTGCGGCCATTCGTGATTTGTATTTGGATTTGCGGGCATTGGCTTCGCCCGATCTTCGGGTAAAGGCTGAAGATTTTGCGGAGAATGGTACGCAAATGGAGCACAAAAAAGGGGGAAAATAAAATGGGGGATGAAGTGACGTTGCTGAAAGAGTTTATTCCGCAGGATCTTCATGGTCGGGAATATCTTAAGCCCTGGTTGGACAAGCCGGCGAATGATAAAGGCGTGCTTGCCGAGGTTTTTAAAAAGCTCGACAATGCCGAGTCTTTAATAGGGAAGCGACCTTTGATTCCAGGCAAGGATGCTACGGAAGCTGATTGGGATAATTTTCTTAAAACTTTGCGCCCTGAAAAAGCCGAGGACTATGAAATTCCTTTGGCTGAGGGTACAAAGCTCGATGACCGAGGGCTTGCTTATCACAAGGCGCTTCGAGAGGCCATGCTTAGCGCGGGCATTCCAAAAGCGGTCGCGAAAAAGTTTCTTACTGAAATGCAGCAGTTTGGTTTCCGTGATCAAAAAGACTTCGCGGCTAAAATGAGGATCGCACAGGACAAAGCCAAAGCGGAATATGATACGGCGGCAAAGGCGGCGCTTGGAGATAAACGTGAAGAGATTATTGCCCGAGTGGATGCTTTGATAAACGAGCTTGCTCCCGCGGCGTTTAAACCGGAATTTGCGAAGCTTAATGCTGAGCAAAGATTGACTGCGATCGGCGTCATCAACGCAGTTCTTGAAAAATACGTTCCTGCGGATAAGATCAATGCCAAACCGGGCGCAAGTGGTGGCGCGCCGGAACAAGGTGAGGAAGCGGTGCTTACGGCCGAGATGCAGAAAATTCAAGGATCGGTTGAGTATAAAGACTTGTTTGGCGTCGACCATCAAAAGATGAAAGATCGGGTTTCGGAGATTGCAAAACGTTTGGCGGAAATCAAGTTGGGCAAAGGCAAAAAGTAAAAGAGGGCTTGACAAAGTTCTGTACATCTGTTATATTCGGTACGTGAAATGAAGATACGCCTGTAAAGGCCCTTCCGAGTCCGTCTCGAAAACCGGAGAAGGCCCCCGCCAGCCTGGGGATACGGTCTTCGCTAAAGGCAGTTAAACTTTAACGGAGGAATGTCCCTATGGCCGAGGATTTAATTGACAACGCTCAAATAATTCAATTCTCTAGTTATGTTCATGTGCTTGCGCAGCAGCTCAAGAGCCGCTTACGTCCGCACGTTGAACTTCGCCCCATGACCGGCGACCAAATGGCCTATGACGGTATCGGGCCTGTGGAAGCTTCCCCTGTGGTTGGCCGTAATCCGCGGGTTGAGTTCTCCGACATCAATCATCTTCGCAGGTTGATTGCTCGGCAAAGATTCACCTTGACGCTGCCCATCGACGAACATGATGTCCGCGGTATGATGGAGGATCCGCAAAGCCTCTATGCCAAAGCTTGCGTTTACGCGATGGCTCGCGTATTCGACCGCGTAGTCGTGGCCGCGTTGTTCGCTACGGTCTACACGGGCCGCACTTTTGCGACCGCAGTCTCGGCCGCAAACGATGGTGTGGTTACGCAAACCGCGACCGGTGGGTTGACGTATGCGCAACTTATCGCAATCCACAAGACGTTCATGGACAATGATGTGGGCAACGACGTGGAAGGTGAAATCTCTGAACGTCTTGTCATGGGTATTGCCGGTAACGAATATGTGTCGTTGATGCAGGAAGTCGAACTCATCAACGATCTATATTCGCAGGGATATGTCATCGACAAGGGACGTATAGCGGAAGCCGCCGGCATTCGGCTGCTTCAGTTTGCGGCCAACGCGCCCAAGCCTGTTCTTTCGGTTGCCTCTTCGGTGAGAGCTTGTTTTGCTATGTCGACACGCGGTATTTGCGTGGGCATGAGCAAAGAGTTTGCTCTCAAAGTCGAGCCTCGGCCGGACTTGGTCGAAACGAAGCAGGTGCAGATCAACTTCGACTTCGGCGCGGTGCGCACGGAAGGCGTTTTGATCCAGCAGGTCAACACCACCGCCTCTTAAGCGGACAGGAGGCATAAAGTATGACAGCATTCATTGGGTGGGTAGACCCCAACGTCGGCGGGACACCGATCAAAGTCGGTAAACAAGGCGTTGTGATGGGCGCCAATATGTGCGGGTTTGTTGAAAGTTGGTCGAAGTTAGCAACTGATGCCAACGGTTCGATCTATTTTATTACAACGATCAACGCGGATGCGTTGATTCATAGTTTAAAATTAAATCAAACCGCCATTGCGAACTTGACGAGCTTGGATATTGGGCTTTACAATACTGATCCGGCATTGTCAACGGAAGGTGGACCGAGCCAAACAGCGGCAGCGTATTATGCGGGATCTCCTGTGTCGGGGACTCCAAGCGGCGCAAATGCGCTCGTGGATGCCGGCGCGATCTTTGTATCCGCGCTTGATAGCCATTTGGGTTATGCGGAAGGATCCGAGTATGACGCGCTGAGCAATCTCGTGATCCAAACGGTCACAACCTTGGGCGCGGCGACCAATGGGTTCTTGAATTACAGTAAAAAGATATGGGAACTTCTTGGTTTCACCGATCCAAAATGGGCGGCTAATAAGTACACGATCGGTGTGCGTCTTAATGCCGCGGGAGCAAACACAGGTAACTTTGTTCTTCGTGGTACTTACGTAGAAGGTTAAAGGGGAGGTTTAAGAAAATATGACAGCATTCATTGGCTGGATAGACTCTAACGTCGGAGGCACGCCAATTAAGGTAGGCAAAGCCGGCGTTGTGATGGGCGCCAACATGGACGCCTTTGCAATAAGTTGGACGAAGAAAACAACGGATGTCGATGGAAGTCTTTACTTCCTTACGACAATCAATGCGGATGCCTTGATACACAGTTTAAAATTAAACTGTGATAGTATTTCAGGATTATCGAGCGCTAGTATTGGGCTCTTTAATGTAGATCCGTCGTTGCCCTTCGATGGTGGCCCGAGTCAAACCTTGTCGGCGTATTATGCTGGTTGTTCGGTTTCGGGTTTGCCGAACTCGACGCCTGTTGATGCCGGGGCAATCTTCATGGCGCTAACCGACATCAGCGGTGGATCTGCTGAAGGGTCTGAAAGAGACGCTTTAGCTAATCTTGTTGTGCAGACGGTTACGACTTTAGGCGCAACAACGGCCGGGTTTTTAAATTATGGCAAAAAGATTTGGGAGCTTCTCGGGTTCTCGGATCCAAAATATGCAAATGCCAAGTACGCAATTGGCATGAAAATGGCGACTGCGGGTTCCGCGAGCGGCAATCTGTGTCTTCGCGGCGCGTACGTAGAAGGATAAGTTCTTTACGGGGAGAAACCAACATCCCCTCCCCTGTTTAAAATCAGGGGAGGGGATTTTTTCTTAACGGAGAAATATGTCGCAAGCGCCTATTGGAGCTGTTGATATTTGCAATCTCGCCCTCGATGCTCTTGGGCAATCTCCTATAGTCAACGTCGTTAATCCAGGCACAGATGTTGTCGCAAACATTTGCGCCCGATGGTATGACCAAACCCGCAGACAACTTTTGCGGGAGTTTATCTTTAATTTCGCGCGTAAAGTGATTCTTATGCAGCCGAATACTAAGGCACCCCCGCATCCCGAGTTTGTCAATGGATACAGTTTGCCTAACGATCTTGTGCGCATGCTTAAATTGGGTGATCGCTATCTTTTTGCCGGTGCAATTCCGTCTTGGGCTATGGATTTTTCCAACGGGTTTCTTTATTGCGATCAAACGACTGATCCGCAGAATATAGCCTCGGATCCTGCGCAAGCAGCGCCTGAGCTCACTATCACGGCAATTTATCGTACTGGCGAGACGGTATCCGGGGTAGTTGTTCCCGCAGGATTCACTGTTGTGGCTTTGGCGGTGGGTCAGCAGCCTATTGATGGGGCATATTATACAGCCTCGGCGGTTCAAGGAACAGTTCAAGCTAACGGGCAAAATTTTCAGGTCGTGCCGGGTACGCTAGGCGCTGCGGGACCTGTTTATTTTCTTCAAACCGCCGGAGGTCAAAACTTTGATTCGTCAACATGGACGCCGTATATTTCAGGCGGGGTACTTGCTCCGGCGTATGTTCCTCCATATAGCGATTCAGCTTTGACCACGAATTTGCAATTGACCTATATTTTTGATGCTCAGGTTGTGCAGACTTTCGATCCGCTTTTCATCAATGTGTTTGCCTTTCAACTGGCAAAAAACATGGCTTTTAAATTTACGCTTAAGCCTTCAGTGAAACAACAGCTTGAAGAGGATTTAAAGCAGGCGCGCATTGCGGCTGCGGCCGTGGCAGGCCAGGAACGGCCTCCCGTGCGCGTACAGCGATCGCGCATCGTTCGTGTGCGGCGTTCCGGTGGCATTTTCAGCGACAATACACGGGTCTACGGGAGCTATTAGGCTCTTGTATGACAGGTAATGCCGTCGTAATCAATTTTTCAGGGGGCGAAACTTCTCCCCGGTCCCGCGGGCGATTCGATCAACCCTGGTATCAGACTTCCTTTAAAAAAGGTCTTAATTTCATTTCTGAACTTCAAGGACCTGCGCGATTTAGGCCGGGCTTTGTTTTTTGCAAACAGACACGGCAAGGACAGGTCGCGCGGCTTCTTGATTTTCAACTTAGCGACATTTTGGCCTACATCCTTGAATTGACGCCGGGATATCTGCGGATTTATGATCCGACTACTCAGGATTTGCTGACTTCTACGCAAGCAACGATCACGGGGATCTCTCAGGCGACTGCCGGCGTGGTCACGGTTTCCAGCATCACGGGAATTTCCAACGGAAACGAGATCATTCTTGATGGAATTGTCGGGATGCCGCAGTTGAATAATCGACAAGTGACGGTGTCGAATATCTCAGGCAACACTTTTCGAATCAACGATTCCGTGACTGGCAATCCTATTAACACGACAGGATATGGCGCTTATGCCTCAGGTGGAACGGTTTCGGTGGTTTATGAAATCACAACGCCTTATTCTGCTCTAGATTTAGCTAATCTTCAGGCGGCATCAGCGGATGGCTTCATGTATATAGTGTGTCCTCGTCAAGCACCGCAAAAATTGACGGTGAATGCGGCGGGGCAGTTCACCATTAGCGCTTTTTCTCGAACCAATGATCCTTTTGCTCTTGGAGCGCAAGCGGTAAACATCGAAGATGTGCGGCCGAGTTATGAAGGCGATCCTCGAATTGAATCGGGCGCCACGATGACGCCTGGGGCGACAAGTGGAACAGGGGTTATTTTTACTGCTTCAGCCCCGGTATTCACGTCTTATGACGTGGGGAAATATATTTGGAAAGTGCCCACCGGGAGTTCGGCAACCGGGCAAGGTCGTGCGATCATTACTTCATTTACAGATCCGCAACACGTTGTGTGCACGATTTTGACGGCTTTTGATGCGACAACGGCAATCCCTCTCGGGATTTGGCAAGTAGTCACTTGCTGTACGGTCGTTGCTCTTGCGCCCGGGTCTGTTGTCAATGCTTCTTTGACTTATATTTTTGCGGGAGTGGGTGGAGCAACGGGCATTAACGGGGGTACTTATTATCTTGTGCCGTATGAAATCCCAACGGTGAATTTTCCACGTTTCGTGCCGGGATCGAGTGCAACAGTTTCAAATCCCCGCTATATCATTCGGACAACTTCAAATTTTGATATAGATTCCTCGTCGTGGGGGACATATTCTGGCGGGGGTACGGCAACGCCTTCTTCGTCTCAGCCAACTTTGACTTTGACGGGAATTTCATTGGGCACAAAAACTATCGTGACTTTTAGCAGTGGAGGGACGATCAATCCTAATGTTGGATATGCTTTCTCGGGCGTGGGAGGCACGACGCAGCTTAATGGGCAGACTTATTTTCTAAAACAAGAAAGCGATGGGATTCATCTTACCCTATCTGATGGCACTGAGATCGATTCATCCGCGTGGACTGCCTATACGAGTGGCGGAATTGCTGTGGTGACGCAAGAAAACCCTTTAAGCGTGGCTTTTTATGAAGGACGCCTGTGGTATGGCGGCACAAATTTGCGGCCGGATTGTATTTTTGGAAGCATGTCGCCTGACGATAATGGTAATTCTCAATATGATAATTTTACCGGGGGTTCTCTTGACGATAACGCTTGCTTTTTCCAACTTGCGCCTACGGGCGGCAGCACGAGCTATATTTCTTGGCTTCGAGGTGGACCTGATTATTTATTTTGCGGTACCTTTGGAGGTCCGTATAGAATTTCAGGAAGCGGTCTTGATATCCCTATAACGCCTAATTCAATCAACGTACGACAATTCGATACCGCCGGCGCGGAAGAAACAATGTCTGCGGGTTTGTCGCAGATGTTTTTTATTCAGCGTGCGGGTGTATCTTTGCGTTCGATCAAAGTCATCAATCCCTATCTTGCGACGTTTGAGAGCGCGGATCTGTGTCTTAATGCGGAGCAGATTGCCTATAGTCCTTTACAGCGCATAGTGCTTCAACGCGGCCGCCCGGATTGTCTGTGGACATTTCGAGCTGATGGTCAGCTTGCCGGCATGTCCGTGCATATCACGCAGCAGAACGCGGATACGCTTACAGGATGGCATCGGCATCAACTTGGTGGTGAAGGGACCGTGCAGGATATTGCGGTAAGTCAGCGGCAAAACGGGCTCGATCAAGTTTGGATCGTTTCTCAACGAACGATCAACGGAGTTCAAAAATGCTTTGTCGAAGTTATGGCTGACGACATTTATTTTCCTGATCCCGAGGATTTTTTTGGCAGCAGCGGTCCTATTGTCGCGCCATATAAAAATCCACAAGAGCAAAATACCCAAAGCGGCCTAGGCAGTCAAACTACGGACTTACAAAACTGGATGAATGCCGTGTGGCGCTTGATCGGAGAATGTGTTTCCGGTTTAGACGCAGAATTGGCCTATGACGGTTCATTGCGAGGAATTGACGCCGGCGCAACGCTTACGCCCTCTGCGGTGGGATCTGTGCAAGCCGCAGGTCAAGTCGCAGTACCCATTACTTTGACCGCATCTGAGGCTGTTTTTGCCGCAAGCGATGTGGGTTCCGAGATATGGGTCAAACCTAATGCTGTTACGGGAATTGGGGCAGGTCGTGCGACGATTACAGGTTACACTAGTAGCGCGCAGGTTTCAGCGGTGGTGACGGTTCCTTTTTCGAGCACGAATCCAGTCAACGCAGGTGATTGGTATTTTGCCGTTTCGACTTTTTATGGATTTGGACATTTGGAAGGCCAGATCGTTGCGGTCACGGCTGACGGGGCCGTTGTTTCGGAAGGAGGTCAATCAGGTGATCCAAGTTACCCGGTTATTGCAGTCACGAACGGAACAATTACGTTGCCGGCAGGAAATCTCGGACAGCCTCAGCGAGCCGCGATCTTGCGCGCGGGGTTGCCTTATATGGGATTTCTCAAAACACATAATCTTGAGATGGGTGGCCGCAGCGGTCCGGCGGAAGCTAAACCCCGCGATATTTCCGAAATCTATGTAAGATTTATGAATGCGTTAGGCGCAGAGTTTGGAACGGATATTTATAAACTTCAAAAAATTGAACATAGATTATCGAATGCAATCACCAATCGTGGCGCACCTGTTTTTAGCGGGCTTCAACGGCTCAAGCTTGAAGACAGTTGGGTGGGTTTGGACGACTATCATCGGGAGAAAAATGTCATTGTAATGCAGCGACTTCCGCTTCCTTGTGTGGTAGAATCTCTTGACATGTATTACAATACGTCCGAAGAACAGGGGACAGAGTGATGGCGGGTTCTTCCTTAAATCTTGATGCAGGTATTGCTACCGCGGGGCTTGACGCTGTTTCCGGGGTTTTTGGATATTTAGCCGCGCAGGAAAATGCCTCGGTAGCGAATAGTCGTGCGGATCTTGTCCGCACTGAAGCTTTAGCCCATGCCGACAGATACGCTTTATACGCGGCACAAGCGGAAGCACATGAAAAAGTAATGTATTTGGCAAGCGGCGTTAAGCTTGCCGGCAGTCCTGTAGATGATCTGGCTTTTGCGGCAAATATCGCGCAGCAGAATATCAGCGCGATTCTTATGGGCGGTGAAGAAAAGGCGATGGATGAACAAGTTGCCGGCGTCAACGATAAAATTAAAGGAGATGACGCTCTATTAAAGAGCGTGAATTTGGGAATGGGAGCCTTCGCGAAGGGATATGGAGCGTCTTTGCCGGCGACAAAAGACGCAACGGGATTAGGCATCATAGCCGATATGTTGACGACGGCGGGGAAACAATAATATGCCGAAAATGCCCCAAATACCTAAACCCGAAATTGGAGAGTTGCCCTCTATTGGTGTCGGACATGAAAATGTCGATGTTTCGGCAGAAGTTGCTCCTTTTAGAGATCTTGCCTCGGGCGCGAATAAAGGGGTTGATGAGCTTTTTAATATGCGGCAAAACGCCGTCAATGAGCTTCAGAAAGTGGCCGATGAAACTACGGCAACGCGTTTAGCCGGCGATCATGCAGAAAAATTGCGCAATTTGGCTACCGCGCAGCAGCAACAATTTTGGGATAATCCAGGTCAGTTTCCCGACGAATTTCGCAAGCAATCCTTGGCTTTGACGGATGCCGAAATCAGCGCGGCGCCTAACGAAAACGTCGCGCTAGAGTTGGCGAAGCGCAATGCAGCGATCGACAATCAACAGCTTGCAAATGCGCACGCGTGGTCTATAAGCCGCACAGCACAAAAAGCTAAAAGCGATCTGACCGGAATAGAACGTAACGTAATCGACACTGTTGCCAGTACTCCCACCCCAGCTCAGTTTTCCTACCAGCTTCGCGCGGCGCATAAACAACTTGATACGCTTTACGATAAATTGACGCCGGATGCGTCTAAAGCTTCATTGGGTTTTGATACCAAAGTAGCCCAGGAATGGGTTGCTCGAAATTCGGATCCTCTTAAAAATCCGTTGGCAGTAATCAACGAACTCAATAGTTCAAAATCTCCAATCACGAAGCTTCTTACTCCTGAACAGGTTGAGGCCGGGCTTAAACAGGCGAAAGAAGCCTGGGAAGGCGCGGGCGTGGCCGCGCGTGTAGCAATGCTGACCCGAGCGCATGACGGCATTGGCGACCTTAATGCGCTTGCAATATCTTATGATCCTAAATTTTTACGTACCACGGCCGCGCTACGCGATGAGGTAAATTCGCATCTCAATATGCTGCAACAGCAGGCGATTACGCCGCAGGCTAAAGCGCAGATTGCCGCCGGATCACAAAAAGTCATGCAAGCAATTGACGCGGCTGAAAGCATTTATCGCGGGCAAAAAGGGTCGTTTGATTCTTCGATGGTGGATGAGAAAACGCGACAATCTTTGGTTGAACGAAGTAATGCTATTTTTGCTAAAACAGGCGTTCCTTCCGGTGATATGTTTCAGGAAATGCTTGATTTGCGCGCCGACAATAACAAGGCCGCGGCGGATAGGAAAATTTCTGAATCGAGTTGGAAAGCGATCGAGGATAAAATATCAGCTTCTTTTTCGCGGCTTAACGAAGAGAAGGCAAAGGATGTCGGATGTTTTCTGTGGCAAGAGCCTCAACAGGCGGGTAATCAGCGCATCAATGTTTTGCTTAACCCTAAAGTTGGACGTTATGCCAACGCAACGCAAAAACAACGCAATGACGTTTGGGAAGAGTACCTACAACGCGCTAATGCAGCGGCCAAAGCCGGGGGCAGATTTGACAAAGATGACGCACGCAAGGCCGCGGACGCTTCGGCTGAATTTGTGATGGGTCAACATGGCTGATCCTGCTCTTGGCAGTTTTGATCCTTCTAATTTTCCGGGTAATCCTAATCCGCCGCCACAGATACCCGATGCGCCCACCAAAACCATGGCGCCGGTCGCGTATCCAGCTACGTCCGCTGGAACCGGCGCCCTGCCTCCCGCATCTAATTTGGCCGGCGGGGGAGGCTTTTCCCCGCCCCCGCAGGCCTCTGAATCTCCACAGTACAGCGTGGTGCAATCTTCCGACGGTTCGCTAAATGGATTTGCC
>Ga0181530_10002736_pt1 | contig 20536 bp, 31 predicted proteins | sample PEATcosm2014_Bin_42_FD_119769 | JGI IMG/M metagenome (GOLD analysis project Ga0181530, IMG submission 119769) | Peatland microbial communities from MTU Mesocosm Facility, Houghton, MI, USA - PEATcosm2014_Bin10_60_metaG | ecosystem: Environmental > Terrestrial > Soil > Wetlands > Peat | place... | reverse complement strand
GTCACGTGGGATTTCTCAGGTGGCTTCGGCGGACGCCTACTCGGTGCCCTCGCATGTAGGAGGGTAAAGAAGTACATCGCCACGGAACCAGCCACGATGACGTACGAAGGGCTTCAAGAAATGGTGGCTGAACTTGTCCCGATGTCGGGACGCAGAATCAGCGTTGAACTTCATCAGGTCGAAAGCGAGGACTTCCGGCCAGACAGAGGTTCATTGGACTTGGTGTTCTCATCCGGGCCTTATTTTCGAAATGAGGAATACAGCGACGAGGCAAGCCAGTCATACATCAAGTTCCCAACCCGGCACGAGTGGCTGGAAGGCTACATGGGCGGCACGTTGGCAAACGCCCGACGTGGGCTTAAACCGGGCGGGTTCCTCGCCGTGAACATAGCCAATGTGCCGTCCTATCCAAACCTAGAAGCGGACTTCTTGAAGCTGGCGAAGCGGGAAGGCTGGAGGCTCCGCACCACCGTTCAAATTGAGATGAGCCAGATGCTGGGAACCAAAGGCTTCAGCACCGGAACAGGCAAGCAATACAAAACGGAGCCGCTCTTCGTCTTTGGCAAGGCTTGACTTCAGGTAATACGCCGGTCACGGTCAAGTTCACTTTTGGGGGAGAAAAAGGAAAAACTGCCCTCCCCGCTGTTCGCGTCTAGCGCCCAGTGCACCACGTCGGCGACCGGCAACGAGCGGAGCGGTGTGTCATGTGGTTCGGCAAGAATCTACGGTACGCTTGCCAATACTCGGCCAGTAAATGCGGCAACGTCAGGTTACGCAGTGTATTCTGAAAGGCTGCTGCAACGGGCGGGAGCAAGGAGATTATTGAATATGGCTATCATCATCACAAAGAAAGGTACCGAAGCGGCCAGTGTTGTCGAGGTGTCGGGTTTCGCAAATGAAGATGTCCTCCAGAAATATATCCACGAGCACCCTGAATCAATTCCCATATACGACATCCAAAAAGACAAACGACTTTTCATAGTGGCAAGGGAGTTCTCCACCGAATCCGGACCTATTGATGCTCTCGCCGTAGACAGGGACGGGGACATCTACGTTGTTGAAACCAAGTTGTATTCGAACTCCGATAAGCGGCGAGTAGTTGCCCAAGTCCTCGACTATGGAGCATCGTTGTGGAAGCACTTTGGGAGTTTCGACAAGTTCCTTTCCTCTTTAGACGAGCACTCGGAAAAGACGTGGAGCCTCGGTTTTCGCCCGAAGGTGCAACAGGTCTTTGGCATGGGGGAAGAGGATACCGATGACTTGATGCAAGCACTGGAGTCGAACCTGAATCGTGGCAACCTGAAGTTCGTCGTCTTGATGGATGCGATAGATGAGCGACTCAAAGATTTAATTACCTTCATCAACCAAAACAGCAAGTTCGATATTTACGGGGTCAAGTTAGAGTACTACAAGCACGACGATTATGAGATTGTCATTCCAAAGCTATACGGCGTCGAGACCAAGAAAGACGTGAGCACCGGAGAGACAACGCGACGGCAATGGAACGAGGATACGTTCCTTTCTGCGGCAGAAGCTAACCTCGAACAGAATCAATACGACGCCGTGAAGAAGGTTTACGATTTTTCAAAGCAAACAGCCAATAGTATCCACTGGGGCACGGGGGCCACGGGAACTTTCAATCCGGTTTTTACGCGAGTATGTCCTCGTTCGCTGTTTTCGGTAAACACAGATGGATTACTCGCTATTCCATTTGGCTGGCTGAACGGAACAGAACAGGCTGAACGTGCACGAGATGACTTTAAGCAGCGGCTTGAATCCGACCTCGGGCTTCAATTTCCCGCCGATGTCCGCCAGCGGTATCCACAAATTCCGATTGAGAAATGGTACCTCAAAGCGAAAGAATTTGAAGCGGTCGTGAGTAATGTAGTCGGACACAAGGAATGAAACCGCTATCTGTTCCGGCAGGGGTGAATCGAGGTAATCTGCGGTTGCGTACCGGCGTAGAGCGTCACCCGCCAACTCAGCCAATTGGGAAAACTCGCCCTCTCCGCTGTTCGCGTCTGGAGCCCCGTGGAGCGGTCGGGCGACCGGGAAGGGGCGGATGGGCGTTGAAGAGGTACGGAATGCCGCTGAGGGTCTATTGACCAACAATCCGTAAATTCTACAGCCAGAAGAGAAGCTGGAATTACGACAGCAGCCTAGCCCTGAGTTATGTTACGGGCGCTATCCACGCTCCATTGTGACGCTGGACTCTCTCCTCCCATACAACACTCTTGCCAAATTTTGAGCGGCGTATACTGATTTCGATTGGCATGGAGAATCATGCTTTCTTCTTTATCGTGATGAAAGGATTACCAACATGCTCGATTCAAGGCCGTGCAACGTGACAACCCCTCAGCAACTCGACAGCGAAATACGGGATATTCTTTTCTTGGACAACGTGCAGCGGGGCGATGAGATAAGCGGAACCTTGCATGTCTACTACACGGACGATAACGTAAAATCTGCAACTCTAGTCCCCGTGCTCGAAAGTCGAGGAGTCTATTTCGCTTGGCATAAGGTTTCAGAGTTGTAGTCTCTGCATTATCGAACTAAGCGGAGGCAAAATGCAATTCACGGGCGCAAAAGGAATCACGCTATTCGTTGCGATTATCGCAATCGTCTGTATGGCTGGGTTTGGGTCGGGCGTACTTGTTGGACGCCAATTCCCGGCGCATCATTTTGAGAAGATGGAGAATTCACACTACCTGTACGACACTTCTACCGGGCATGTCTGCGACTTTTGGCCCGCAAAGACGGAAGCCTCTGGAGCAAACGAACAATCGGACTTCCTGAAAAGTCTCAACGAGAATGCGAACAATTCAATCCCGCCTTGCAACCATTAGTGTTTCGTTTCAGCCAGACGTTTAGTGGATTGCTCGTACACCGGGGACACTCGACACGTTCTGTCGTCCGTTTCCAACGGAGTCGCCGTAGATGAGCACCACGATTCTGGACTATCGCCTGACCCTACTCCTCTTCCATGCAATACATGCCGCTTTCCAAATAAAGTGACCGGCTACCGAACTCCCCACCACGATGCCAGCGAGGAGCGAATACACAACCCAGTCTGGCATCCCTCCACTAGACTTCCAGAGCGAAATCAATCCGCCAAGCAGAACGACGGCAATGACGAATCCAATGATGAACTTTGGAATGTCGGCAACTCTAATCGCGTAGAGCATTACGCTACCTCCGCATGACAAGAAGCCCAACGAGCCTCTTGCCTTAGTGGCCTCGTCACTGTTTGTAAATCATGCAAGTTCCAGTGCTTTCGACAGGCTCCAGCGACGGTAGCTCGTGCACAATAAGTGATTGCGTGAAGCGGCCTGTTGACCCCTGAATACTTAGTTCAACGTAGATGTGGGCTCCCGTCTTGGTCTCAAAACGATAGTGAACATGAATGTTGCCATCGACAATAGAGATGTGGGCGTGCTCAGGGTCGTCACCAATATCTTGGGAGTCTTTATCGTTGCCCGTATGCCTTTCAAGCCATACATACGCCCCCTCAAAGGTAGCGGAATCGTCACCTGCCGGGTCATTTTGCGTTTCAGATAACCTAGCCCATTTGCCGTAGTCCATTTCCCAGTCGGAGTGTAGACCGTCTATATACTCATGAACATCCACTCCGCCAAAGTCATAGACCTCCTGACTCACGAACTCATCGAACCATTGGTCTTGAATTGACGGGGCGACAGGATGACTAGGAGTCGAAGGGCCGAGAAAGGCAGATTGCTCACTTGACCTCTTCTCAGTCTCCTCACTTAGATAAACCGAATAGGGCTTATAACTCTTCCCCTTAGGCAATTGGAAATCGACAGTCCTAAACTCATCTGAGTTCTTTGCAAGGCAAACATACGCTATATGCCTATAGGAGTCGGACAGATTTCTGTAGGTGGATGGCATTCCCAAAAGTATCTTTACGATGCGTTCATCTCGCGCATCCACAAGTTGCTTGAAACTTTTGCAAGCTGCCATCGTGTCCGGGTCAGTACACTTGATGGGCGGAATCGTCCTTGCTGCAACGGGGGACGATTTCTTGGCGGGGCTGGCCGTGTTTGGCTTGGTCTGTGAGACCGTCCCTGTCGTCGTGATGCCAAGGCTCAGAAGCGCGACGGTGGAAAGAATAGAGGCGTGTCGTTTGTGCATAAGACTCTTCCAGACGGGATTCTTGCATCAGGAAGCAGCATAGACCGGCATTCTGGCCGTCGCAAGCGAACCGCCTCTTGCCGTGTTCCACGTCACATTGCCGACACTCATCTAGCAGGGGGCAGGGAGAAACTCATGAGTGAGACCACAGGGAGGCTCGTGAAGACCACTTCGCGTCGGCTGGTGAGCGTCATGAATTAATTGCACTTCTGGATGCTCAACGAGTATACTCCCGACCATCCCTCGATGGAGTCCGGTGCTATGCGCCTAGTGTTTCTTAGGTCTTATTCTGGTTTGGCGGCTGTGGCGCTTTTCACGCTGACTGCCGTTGCTCAGTCGCACACGGCAACCAAACCCGTTCACTCAGCACCCAGTATCACGCCAGACGCGATGTTCAAGAAGGTCTCACCATCGGTGTTTATCGTTGAGGCCGTGGATTCCCACGGGGATGTGGTCTTCCAGCAATGCGGTGTTGCTATTTCCCCTCATGTCATCGCCAGCACAAAAACTATCCTCGGAACTTTCGCCAATCTAAGCACGGACAATCACAAGGCAGTTGCTCGGTATAGGCTTCGACAGGGCTATAGAACTTGGAGCGTGGAGAAAGTTTTCGTAGATTCTCAGCGAGACGTAAGCACTTTTGAGAGTGCTGACGTGGATGCTCAGCCACCGCAAACTGTCAAATTTGACGCAATCACCGTGGGTGAGCGAATATACGCGGTCAGTTTTCCTAAGGGGCATGAGGAAACACTGACTGAGGGCACGGTGTCTGGCTTGGACTCGGCTGATGGCGCGATGCCGATTCACACCACTATCTCTCTCGCTGCTGAGTCAGCAGGTGGAGCGTTGTTTGATGCAAATGGAAAGCTGGTTGGATTAGTTGCTTTCTCCGTTCAGGCGTCTCTCAATTCCGGTGTCCCCACTGACTGGTTGCAGCGCCCTCGCATTTTGTATTCTGGCGTTCAGACTCCAGATAAGCACAGTGACGCGACGAGAGATGTATTAGACCGCGCCTTCATGGTATCTGACAATATCAGAAAATTTGCCGAGGTTGCAATGACGCATCGGGATAAGAGCTACATAGAGAATCGCGAACATGAGGCGGTAGACGAGGCTCAGGCTGATGCCGTTATTTTGGGAATCCTTGATAAAGACGCTCCTGAAAATTTCGATAACTGGCCTGTATGGCGACAGGCTGTTGCAAGGATGGAGTTGCTTCGCACAGAGATTGACTCGGCTTCCGAAAGTGGCGCAATGGAATGGTCTGAATCGGGCATACAGGAAATATCAAGCAGGAATTTGCAAGGCTTCGTGGACGCAGGGAGGAAAGTGTGGTCGGAGGTTCTGGATGTGTATTGCAAAGAAGTGCCGAGCGGCCCGTACAACGATTTGGATGGAAAAGAGCGTGCGTGTGCGCCAGCGCATTGAAGCCGGATGCGTGAGGCAAAGCAACATCTGTTGGACACGGGAAAGACTTCATCAAGAGTGAAGATTCCAACTGAAGTATGTGAAGGAAGTCTCCGGCTTTTCCGTTTGCTGCAAGAACTCGTGGTGAGAATATGACAGTTCTTTTCATTGCAGGGTCGAACGAGGGTATAGCCCTAGCAGCAGATGGGTTGCAGCGTTTCACCGATGGGACACCTTGCATCGAGAACGGCCAAAAGATTTGGGAAGGGAAAACTCTTCACCGTGAATCCGTTCTGTATGGGTGCTACGGGGTTTGCGCTATCGAAAGAGGTACAGGTGCCTTTTCTTTCTCGGACTATTCTGATTATGCCCTAAACTCTATGGATTTAGATGGTTACGTAGACGCTCCCGAGCGGTTTCTAGAAGACTTTGCTAACAAGGTTGGAAACGAATTGCAGCGTTTCCTGATGGGGTATGCCGATGAAAGTTCCCCGGTACCACTTCCCGCGAGAATCGTCTCAATTGCGCTAGCGTGGTATTCGGGAGGCAAACCGTTTTTCGGCTGCGTTTCCTTTGAGCACACGGGTGGAACTGCGAGTTGGAAGATTGATGTTGCCATGGATGATGTTGACGATGCTGTTGCAATGATAGGGGGTTCGAAGACCATCTACGACCGTGGGACAGCACCCATCGTTCGGCTGCAAGACGCGATTGCGGTTGCCAAGAAGTTTGCACAAGACTGCGTGGACAACCGCTGTGTCCTCTCTGATTGCTCCGAATTTGGCGGGAGAGTCCATGTCGGAGTTTTAATGGAATCGGGGTTTTATTGGGATGTGGCACCATAACCGACGACCGCAGTTCTAGGAGCGGCATGTGAATCCCCTTGACGAATTGCTATACACCCTCGATGTTCTCGACAAAGCGATAAGCGCAAAGGACACGGATAAGGCATTTGAGGCTGCAACTGTCTTGTTGATGGAGTTTGCGGAACTCTTCGGCTCTACGCCAAGTTTTTTCGCAAAGACACTCCCACTCCTCGAACAACTAAAAGAGCACATTGAGAACGAACGATTTGAGGAAGCTAGTATTTTAACTGCTGCTTTCTCAGCCAGAATTCGAGAAGCAAAGTCAGCGATTGTATAACGCTTCTTACATTCGGCACGTCACATCGTGCTTGCTAACCTGTCCCAGTGGTGATAGTGTGGTCTTGCATCAAGAGTTGGGCTGAGCCCAAGCCAACCTGCCTACCCCGGCAAGGTGGAGACGCGAAATGCGGATGTGGCCTAGTCAAGGCAACCAAGCGGGTCAACCCTCCGCTCGGAGGGTTTCTTGCATTGTGGATTGCACTGACGCTCCATACCCGCAGAAACCGCGTAAGACCCGAACCAACTCACAGGCCGGTCTTCCTGCCATTGCGGAAAATGACCGAGGGAGATTTGATTCCAGCTTGCCGCCCCTGACTCTCAGTCGAATGCGGCTAAAAGGAGAACTCGTATGCCACATTCCAATTCGAAAGACCCCAAAGGGTTCGACAACTGTCACCGTCCTCCCTCAACAGATGCCCCGGAGACAATCACTCTGGGCGGCATGACTCTCAGGAGGATTTCAAACGAAGAGGGAGAAGCAAGCTTTTGGAGGAATGAAGCAATCATTGCCCAGAAGTTGGGAATTCCCTTCGACACACCCGAGGAAGCCGATTCGACTCAGAGCGAATCTAACCCGTCTTCAACGAGCGTCTCGCCTTCTTTAAACGCAACCAACCCGTCAAATCCAGCCACACCCTCTGCGCTGCCCGTTCCTCCCGGTCTCTCGCGGTGTCCGGTGTGCAACGAATACCGAGGGACGATTGGCATTGACGACCAGTCAATTTACAGCGAGAGAAAGGGGGACTTCCTCACCGTGCAGTGCATTTGCGATGGAATTCTGTGCCGTCGCTGCAAGAACAATCGAATTCACAGACCCATCTCCAACGTCTGGGATGAACGGGGAGGCTTCGGACACATCCCCTATTTTGCAGCTATGGCCTCCTGCAACGAGTGCCGCGCAAAGAAGGAGGCAGAAGAGGCCGACCGCAAGAATAAAGCACCGGCCACTAGAACCGATGAGGAAACACCCAAGGAGAAATCAAAATGAACGTAGGCGAAATGAGAAAGGCGCTGGAACATCTCCCGGACGAAATGCCTGTTGTTTACGCTTGGACGTGGCTCTCACCGAAGGACGTGTGCATTGGGCGGCGTAGGGGGAGTGATTCCACTGAGTGCTTATTACTTGATGGGAATCTATCGGCAAAAGCGAAAAAGTTCGGGAACACTGTCCTCTGGCAAGAGGCAAATACTGCGAAACCACGATGAAACGCAGAGCGTGCTGGGGGCGGCGTTAAGTCGTCTCCAGCGCGGTCTCACCAGCAATAGAAGTTCAGAAAGAACAGAGAAGTCCCTTCGCATCGACCGCCTTTTTCTTCCGTCCTTGCCGGGTCGAGGTTGATGCCGATGAGGGGCACGGTATTGTCCCAAGAGTCGCAGCAGAACTACGGCTGAACAACCTGATGGAAAGTGCCCATTGCTCCTTCCGGGCGATTACAGGCTGGCATTATGACCGTTAGGCAGTATGCAATGTGGTCTGAGGCTATTCGTCGGTTTTTCTTGCACCCATGATTGAGCTAAAGATTGCTCCGCTAATCAATGTGCATACAGCCCAACAGCAGAAGAATCCGGCGTCTCCCATGTTCGCAGGTAGTGCGATAACAAAAGCGAGAACGAGCCCAACGGGAACGCCAAAAACCAAAAACACCCTGAATTCGTGTTTGGATTGCCGTTCTTTCTGCTTTGCAATCTCGGCTGCGGATTGCATTCTTTCCCCCGTAATGGGACTAATCCCCTGAAACGTGAGGAGGTCAAACTCCTCCTTGGTCATTTGATGTGGTGTTGGCTTGGATTCTTGTTCCGGCTCACTCATGTGAACTCCTTTCGTCCCTGCCTTCTGAGTTTTCCCGGCCATTTGTGGGCCGGTTTGGGTTTAGCCTCCAACCCGGTCAAGGTACTCGTGAACGGCCTCTTTTAGGAGGTCTTGGTTCGTTCTCCGCTGGGTTGCGCCCAGCGTACAGAGCCGAACGTAAGTCTTCGAATCAAGCTTGACCGTGAGGGCAACGGGTTTGGTCTCGGCTGGCACGCGGGCCGAGGTTCGGCGGGTTCGTGCCGGAGCGGGTCGGGTCGTCCTTCGGGTAGCCATTTGAGTGTGGTTTCCTTTGACCGAGAGTATACGCGGAACTGCGGATATACGTAAATAATTTCCCCAAAAACTAGCCAAAACTTTTAACGGCTAGGTATACTTTCTCTGTGTACTAAAAACCCTCCCCTTTTTGACCTTTTCTGCGTCGAAATCAAACGCTACAAAGCCGACCTCGGCCTCAGCGTCGTCCTCCAAGCCACCTGTGAGTTGATGGCACGGCTGGAAGCGTTGCGCCTTTTTCCTGAGTACAGGCACACTGCCGTTGCGGTGCAGGTTTATCTCGCACGATACGTCGAAGTCGATTGGGATAGTGGCCGGAGCATCGTTGCCAAATCGGGTCGGCGACCTCAGGTTCCCGCGTGTGTTGCGGCGGGTGACAAGCCAAGACGCTCAAAGCTGCCACGACTCGGCGAAGAGGGAGGCGTTCAATGACCCAAATTTGGGAACGTCTCTTCATTGGTAGCCTTTCTGACGCGGAGGAACTCGCGGCTGGCAATCCGCATGGCATCTCCACGGTCGTGTCGCTGTCGGAAATCCCGGTCAAAGTACAGCGTGCCAGCATCAACTACCTGCACTATCCGATTGAAGACGACAAGCCAATTTCCGTTCGGCAGTTTGACCGGATTCTTGATGCTTTGACGGAGAACATCCGTTGGGGCACCGTCCTACTGCATTGCAGTCAAGGCATCAGCCGCGCCCCGAGCATGGCGGCAGCCTACATGGATGCGGTTGGCTTTAAGAACGTGGATGCGGCTCTCAAAGAGATTCGGCAGCTACGTCCGTTCATTCATCCATCAGACGTTTTGCTCACTAGCCTCAAGGAGAATCTGCGATGAGAAAAGCTGCACTGTACGCGAGAACGTCAACTGTAGACCAGCATCCCGAGTCTCAATTCATCCAGCTTCGTGAGATTGCGGCTCAACGTGGATTTGAAGTAGTGGCGACGTACTGTGACCACGGCATCTCCGGCTCAAAAGCGAGGCGACCCGGCATTGACGCCATGATGCGTGAAGGGCGACGTGGCCGCTTCTCTGTAATCCTGACCGCAGCCTTCGATAGATTGGCACGTTCGACGCGAAACTTCTTGGCAATCATTGACGAAGCTGAAGCTGCCAACATCCAAATCATCTCCGCTAGGGAGGCGGTGGACACCAGCACTCCGACTGGCCGAATGTTCGTAACGATGCTCGGCTGCATCGCAGAAATGGAGAAAAGTTTCATCCGGGAACGTGTTGTTTGCGGCATACGGCGTAGGCGACTTGAAGGTTTACGAGTAGGCCGTCAGCCGCTGGACATCGACCATGAGTCCCTTGTAAGAGACCGCTTGGCGGGAATGTCACTCACCGACGTGGCACGAAAATACTCGGTGAGTCGCGCCAGCGTGGTCCGTTGGGTGAGAGAAGCCCGAAAAGAAAACCCGGCGTTGTCCTCTGTCAGGGATTCCACGCACCAATTCGAACAGGAGGTCGCAGCGTAATGTTAGACCGCGTGATTGTTCGTGTCCGCCGACCGGGCGGCACCGCACGGAAGATGCTAAGCGCAGGTTTGAATCAGGCGATGGTCTCGTTGGCCGACTCCGACGAAATGCGCCCCCTGCTCTGCGAGGCAAGCAGCGAGGGCAAGGCGTTAGCGATTGACTTCTACCAGAGCCGGAGCGGTCGTCCACTCTTGGTTCATTTCAGTAAAGAGCGCCTGTAAAAGAACTCATGACCGTCTGCGGCGGCGGAGTGGCGTTACCGGCTCCAGCTTCTCGTACATGACGACGCGGTGTGCGGCGGCAGTGGCACCATCCGCAATCGCCGCAGTTCTCAATGACAACGTATGAAAGCAAAGAGAGGCTGCTATGCCCACTCCAGAAGAGAAATACTACGAGGGAATGAACACGCTGCTGGCTCCGGTGAGATGGGCTAAGAGCCTTGTACGGGCTGTGTTGATAATCGTTGGCGTTATCGCCGCAGGACTAGGGCTTCCCTTTTACTGCTTGTTTACCGGAACGCACATGAGCATCGGCATGTGGGAGTTCACAGGGTTGACCGTGCTGTTCTTGTTCTGCTTCTCTTTGACTCCGTGGTACACCGTCGTAGGTGGGATTATATGCTTCGTCGTGTTTTGCGCATTCTGCCTCAACCAGTCCTTCGTAGATAGTTTAAGTGGGAATGGATTGCTCCTCTTCGTCTTCACCTTCCTTTCTGTGGGCATCCTGCAACGATACCTCCGTTATCAATGGGAGGCACATGAAAGAAAAGTCGCCTTACGAGGACTTGCTGCCACCATACGAGAGGTCAATGGTCACTACGACAATGAACAACGAGCAGACAGATTCAACCATATGGGTTCAAGGCGGCGTGACCACAACTACAAGGTGTATGGGGATTATGCAAACTGGCCTGATTCCGCATTTGACAATACCCCTGATGAATTCTTTTTCAACGAGTAACTGCCGGATTTTGGGGAGCACGGGCTCAAAATCCTCGCCCCCACACACATCGCCCCCTCTGGTTCGAAGACCCCAGCGAAAGAGTGGTCGTAAGTCCTTCATCCTCATAGAGCGAAAAAACTGGGCTTTGCGGTCAACTTGGTTTGTTCAATGAGCCGGATTACTCGTCAGGCACGACGATAGATACGGCGGTGACCGCAGGGTAAGCCAAGTCTGATGCATAATGAACGCTACGTTACTGCAATGAACGCGAGTTTCACCAGTTGCGATGAGCGGTGACGGTATATTCTTAGGCTCCTTCTGTTTTGTCAGATTGAACTGCGTCTTGCGCGGCGTTGCGCTCCTCCGCTTCTGCCATTGCTGCTTTCCCCTCCGCCGTCTTCTCCCATGCGTCTTCCGGCATCTCGCGTTCGGTGAACCAAAAAGGCGCGACAATTCCTTTCCACGAGATGAACTCTTCGCGACAGCTAAAGCGCATGGTGCGGTTTACCTCTTGCACGACCTTAGAATTTGCATAAGTGTACATAGCCAGATTGTGGTGAGAAATCAAAAGCATGTGCTGCGGAGTTAGCGGAAGAGACACTTCAATGTCCTTCTGTGCGAGGCCGGGGTGCCGATAGAACGGCGGAAACGTGTGAAGTTTCGGGTTTTGCCAGATGCACGGAATGTCGGAAGTAATGAATCCGGTTTCATCATCAGTAATTACGACGCTCATGTTCATCTGGAACAACAGCGGTGTTTCATGCCTGATACTCATCATCACAATATCGGTGTGGGCAGTTCTCACCATTTCCGCTGCGACGAGCGATTCTTTGGGGGCAATACCGTGTGCTTGTTCCATTGCCTCAACTTGGTTGTGAAATCTCTCCATCTCTCCTCGCCAATGTTCGCCTTGTGCCATCGTTCTAGAATGCATGGCGGCTGCAAACAGGCATAGGCGTGCCCGGTCCACCGCAGTCAAATCTTCGCGCCGTCGCACGCGCTTGAGCACGGCAGTGAACTGGCCTTCGAGGGCGGATAGAGTGTCCTCCAGCGCCAAGGAGCGTTCACCATTAGGCAACGTGATGGTGTATCGGTCGGTAGAAGTGAAAGACTTTTCAGGGGACTTCCGCTTCTTTCTGGAGCCATCCTTGCTGATTCTCCAAATCGACGGACTATGACCGGGCGGATTGACCGGGTCGCACCACGCCTTCAAATAGCAATTCGGAATTACGTGCTGTCTCTTCTTCTGCATAGAACGATTCAAAGTGGAGGCAATGTAAAAACAGGAAAAACCCCGGTCGGAAATGACCGGGGCTTCTCATGCGCCACCATGCTTACGCTGTTGCGGCTTCGGTTGAGGCAGGGGTGGCCTTCTCCGAAGCAGCTTTCTTCGCGGGTGCTTTCTTTACCGCTGCTTTCTTTACGGCTGGTGTCTTCTTGGCCGGAGCCTTCTTTGCCACCCTCTTGGCGGGAACTTTTTTCGTGGCCTCTTTAGCGGCCCTAATCGCAGCCCAACGCTTCTTCTGTGCCGCTGCAATGCGCTTCCGAGCGGCTGCACTCATTCCCCGTTTCTTGGCTGGAGCGGCAGCTTTCTTCTCCGGCTTGGCAGCGGCGGCTTTCACAGCCTTCTTGGTCGCTGCCCAACGCTTCCGCTGCGCGGCAGCAATCTTTTCCCTAGCCGCTGCGCTCAGTTTCCGCCGCTTTACAGCCTTCTTAGCTGGCGCGGGTGTTTCTCTAGCTGCTTCAGCCATGCCATCCAGCAAGGCGTGGGCTTGCTGGAGCCGAGCAATCTCGGTGTCGATTTCTGCAATCAAAGTGTCGATGCTCATGTTGGCTATTCTCCACGGGAAATAAGACCATCAGTGGTACGTGTAATTGCCACCGACAATATCCAGCTTCTTGTCCTTCCAAAGTTCCCACAGCTTGAAAGTCATGTACACGTCGCGCTGGTTTGAATCTTCATATTCATCGCAATCGTCGCAGTCTCTGCGACCGAACGGGAATTCGGAACAACTTTCAAAATGCCTCTCGTATGTCCTGATTAGACTGCTTCCGACTATGGGCTCCCAAATCATCCTTTGCATGTCGATGTGCTTGCCCTTAATCGGCAACTCGCCGTCGATTCCCGCAAATTTTCCAAGTTGTTCTAAATCGTACATCTCCCCGTTGTAGGTGATGACTTCATCGGCGTTCTGAACGCGCTCAACTGCCTCGGAGATTCTGCTACCGCGATAGCCGATGTACTCTCCTTCTTCTACGGAATAAATCCCGACGATGCTTTGACCGGCGTCAATCACGAGCGTTGTCATGCGCTGTGCTCCCATGCTGGTCGTCAGTCAGGTTCAGGTAGAACCCTTTTTCATTCCGATAATTCAACCCTAAAGCCGATTGCATCTCTGGTCTTAGGCGTAGTGAAAGTTTCTTTAAGGTCGTCGATTGCAGCATCGAAAAGCGCCTGACCCCAACCAGACGCTCCATAAGGGACTGTCTGAGGTTTTAGCGCACCAAATGTCAGAATGAAATCAGATTCGTTCCCCTTCACCCGTACAGTGAACCCAACTTTCGCATGAGCGCGACCCGTTACGCCGGGAGTAGCAAGTGAAATAGATACGCCCACAGCCCATTCATCCTTCGCGCCGTCGAAATGACATGCTTGGAAGAAAGCGAATGATTCATCTGCTCTAGCGAGAAATACTTGCTTTGCCTCGTTCCAAGGTAGATACCGAACCCGGTCGTATGGAATTCCGCAATACTTGACGAAGTGCTTAATCACTTCTTCCAAGGCCGCTTTCGCCTTGTCCTGACGAGTCACCCAATCCTGAGCTAAAGAGTAGAGTTCTTCGTATGCGCTCATATTGTTTTCTCCTTCTGACTGCTACTGCTCCTCAGTGTAGAACTTAATGATTTCCTTCAATGTCTCCGGCAGATAAAACGAAACCTCATTATTGTCGCCGAACTCGACTCCTGACTTTGCCTGTTCGAGGTAGGGTCTTGCTTCTTCGTAATAGGGAAGATGGAGACGGCGGAAAATGACCGCCCATTCTCGCAGGTCTTCGACTTCAGGACCGCGATATACGGAGTCCCATGCGGAACCTAAATCAATCCAGTTCGCGGCCTCAATTAAACCTTGCGTTCCAAGGAAAAACGGAAGGTCAAGGTCACCGCCTCTTTCAGCATTGGAATAGTAGCAACCGTCTCGGGATTCCTTGTATGGCGAATACAGGGCATGATGAACGATTCGGAATCCGTACATCACGCGCCGTCGATTATCTCCTGAGCCAACCTCCTTGTCTCTCCATTCAAGGTAGCCTTGGTCGGGCTTCTGAATGATTTTTCCGCATGTGTCGCAATACCACTGTTTCAAGGGTTGTAGCTTTGGCTCTGCCATGGGTCTCCTCTGTCGTGGAACTACTTCTTCTTGCCTTTCGGGAAAAACAAATCTATGACCTGACCTGTCGGGAACTCCAACTGGATTCGGTCTTGCCCATCCGGCCTACCGGGAAACGGTGTTGTTGAATCCCTATCGACTTCGACTATCCGCATTCCTGTTTTTTCGCAAGCCCTCATGAATCCCTCAATTGCAATCCCTCCGGGCATCCACGGGGGCGGATATACAACGATGTCAGCATCGTTATAGCTGGCGGGTTTTTCAGAGAGCGACCCAACAAGCTGGAAAGACATCTGCTGCTCCTTCCACTGCATATTGAGAATGTCCACGATTGCCTGAAACTGTTCGTGCGTATGAGTCGCCATAGAACCCCCGAATCTTATTGAGAATAATGATATGCCCGGTCACAGCCGCGTCAGCTTCGCATACTGCTCATCATTGAGATTCAGGTAGAACCCGCCCCGGCCAATCTCGATTCCGTGTTGAATGGCGGCACGGCTCTCCAGATTCAAATCCGCGTTGCCGCGTTCGGCGAGTTCAACAATCTTCCGTTCGCTGACAAACGTCAGTTGTTTGCGAAGCGATGTTTTCAAGTCGCTCTCAAGGAAGCTGACGTGCCATCCGTCACGGCATTGGAACGAAGCGTACACGCGGGGCATGGAGCAGAGTATAGCGACGGCGGGGAAATGGAGACTGTGGATTGCGACCGCATCTTCGGTAGACCAATCGTCACAACTTTGGCTGTTCCTGCTCCAATTCTGCGCTGAGATGAACCGTGCCGCCCGTAACATTGAGCGTCCTGCTCCAGTCGGTGAAGCCCTTCCTCTTAACTGCGATGTGGTGGCTCCCAGCGGCTAACGCCACAGTGGAGGGCGTGTTACCAACAAATGCACCGTCAATCTCAATGTCCGCACCGGGAACACTTGACTCGATGTTCAGGTTCGCCGTCATACCGGAAGTGGAAGTGGCGGGAACAGAAGCGGCAGGAAGAGAAGTGCATGACATCAGGTAGTCAATATGCAGTCGAAGTCCATGGGCTTTCCTTGGTGGGTCAAATGTCCGAACGACCTCAAGCCATACGGGTTTATTGATGACAATATCTACAAACATGTCCTTGGCTTTTTCGACGTTTCCATCTGTAGCAGCCAAGCACTTCGGCCAGTGTTCTTGCAAATCTTTTTTTCGCTCTCGCAGTTGAATCTCACCCTTAACAAACTTAACCGTTTTGACCGTTGGGATGTTCTCGAAGAAAGACCATGCCATGTGTGAATCCTCCAAAGAATCCGAGTGATGAACAAGCTTTGCCCCCAGTTTGAGACTGGGGGCAAGGCTCTCGTACTACCTGAGTTTGATTGTCACGGTCACTTTTATCTTTGTGAGATGGAGCGCCGTGAGAATCGCCCCCAGTGCAATAAAGGTCATATTTCAACCTCTGTTTGGAAGTCGGCTTTCGCCGTTACAGCCAACGCTCGCCATTGCGCGGTGAGTTGGCTCAGATTCTACGCCTGTCGATTGTCCGGGGAGGAGGAGAATCTCAGTCGCATGAGGCACGCGCCCAAGTAGACCATCCCCTGATTGATTCGGGGCAGGTGGGCGTCCGGGTCGAACATCACCGGCTCCCGGTCCGCTGCTGGCGAGTGACGAGATTGTCTGGTCTGCCGAGGAAGACCTCGCTCGGTCTGTACTGCCGAACGTCGCCGCAAAGCGGACACTCGACGGCGACCGACTGAAACGGGAATTCCCTCAGGCCGGTCGGCACATCGCGGCGGCATTTCTTGCAAGTGACCACGAAGTTCTTGCGGCCTGAGGGGGTTGGGAACATGCAGCAATGATAGGCGAAACAAAGGCGAAAATCTAGAGACGGGTTTAGGGCTTCTTACGGCTGTCAGCGATGCGACGAGCAATCCACTCGTCAACCTCGGATTCAACCCAGCCGACCGCCCGAGCGCCTAGCGAGACGGGCGCAGGAAACTGCCCTTTGGCAATCCATAGATATATTGAGGAGCGTGAAAGGCCGGTACGTTGTTTCACTGATTGAAGTCTGAGAATGACGCTTGCCATTGATGAATACCTCCTAATGCGATGACCTGCTCATAGTGCGACAAGGCTTACCCAAAGTTTTACCCAAAACCCGGATGTCTTGCACGTGAATACAGGTGCTTAGGCGGCATTCCGCGTGCGGTTAAGTAATTGAAAGTAAAGGTGATATGCTGCTTGACACGGAAGAGGTCGTTGGTTCGAATCCAATCGTGCCTACCATTTATTTTCAATAACTTGCGTCCGTCTTCAATGGAAGGCTGTTCGATTCTCACCTGTAAAACCTCACCTGCTTCTGTTTTCGAGTCCTCTATACCCTATTGAACGGTCCGCGATTTGGGCTGCAAAGCCCGCATCATCGAGTCCTGCGCGGCCAACATCGACGAATTTACTCGGTGAGCGTACAGCCCGAGCGTGGTCGAGAAGTTGGCGTGGCGTAAGAGCCCTTGAACCGTCTTTACGTCCGTTCCTTGGTTAACCAGCCAACTAGCCAATCCGTGCCGGAAGTTGTGGAAACCGAACCGCTGTCCCTTCTTGAGCTTCACCCCGGCGGCAATCGCTGCCGGGCGAAGATGGTCCCAAGTCAGAACGCTGCTCGACCTCGGAGCCTTCCCCTTCTTCTGCGTGCTGGCAAACACCCAATCGCTAGGCCGTCCATAAACCGTCTCCCGCTGCCAGTCCCGCAGGTACTTGGCCAGCAAATCGGTGAGCGGTACGGGAGCCTCGGAGTCTTCCGTCTTCATTTTCTCCACGATGGTGTCGCTGACCCAGACCCGGCGGAGGTTGATCTGCTTGTTCTGGTAGTCAATATCCTCCCATTTCAAGCCCATCGCCTCACTGATGCGAATGCCGGTTGCCGCCACGAGGATCGTCAGAGTATGCGCGCCAGTTTGCAGGAACCAGGCAATCGCGTCGTAGGGCAGTCTGGACCGAGTCCCAATTCTTGGTCCAGTTGGACAGTTTCTTGAGCAGCGACTGAAGTTTGTGCTCACAGGCAATTTCGCATAGCTACACCGTCCCGTGGCGAAGGTCAATCGCGAGCGCATCACACGAAAAGTATTGCCCTGGCTTTTTCAGATTTGCGCCAGCATCAAGCTGGATGCGGCACTCCGTGTTAACGAACATGGCCTTGTCTGCCAGCAGGTAGTCCAAAACCACGATTTTGTAGTGTTCCATTCTAAGATGGTGGCTATGAGAGGGGTACGGTTCTGTGACCCAGATCACATTGCCGGATGCCGTCGTTGCGGCCCGCAGTTCCAAGCAGGACGGGCTCCTGGCGTGATCGAAAAACAGCTTGTTCCCGAGGCTGGCTTAGAGGTACTGTGCGAGTGGTCGCCATCCTTCCCGAGCGTGATTTACGCAGATTTCAGCTCGGTCGCAGCCGCCTTCCGCCTGTTGCAACCGGACTCAATGCGGCGGTGAATCTAACTCTCTAACTTCCTGATGTACAGCCAAAGCCCGACCAACATGATAGCGATGGCGACAAGACATAAGCCGAGCCCGATGCGGCGATGGTTGCGCTCAATCATCGCGTCCTTGCCGGCCTTGAGGTTGGCGGCGGCGATCTTCATGCCGACTTGGATGTCCTGATCGACGAGGGCGGCCTGAAAGCTGTGGATGGTGACGCGCGCCTTGGTGAGAGCGTCGCGCGCCTGATCCTGGCTCAGGCGAGCCTCACTTACTTCCATGCCGGAAGACTCGGCAAGACGCAGAGCGTCGTCGGCCTGCTTGATGGTGCCATCCAACTGCGTGAGGTTGTCGAGGATCGAGGCGCGGGCGCGATCGCAATGGTCGCCGGGGGCATGGCAGCGCATGCAGACGCCGCCGGGGCCGGTGCTGAGCATGGCATCGGAAGGCATATGGATGCCGTGATTGCTGTGGCAGACGACGCAGCCGGGAAGGCCCTCCTCCTGAAAGACCTTGCTGTGCGTGCTTTTCGCGTACATCTGAGCCTGGAAGACGTGGCAGTTGGCGCAGACGTTCTGCACCTTGTCGACACCGGGCGGCACCGCTCCGTGGTTTCCATGACAGGTGGTGCAGGTCGGCGCGCTCAAATCGCCGCGCACCGCCAATGCGTCGTGGTGGACACTGGTGTTGTACTTGGCGAACTGGTCGGTGGGAATCCCGTACTGCTTCATGTAATTCGCGTCGGCGTGGCAGCGTGAACAGGTTGTGGCCACGTTGACGGGATTCACGGTGGAACGGGGATCGCTCGGCGGACGGATATCGTGGACGCTGTGGCAGTCGATGCAGACGGCCACCTTGGTGTCGCCGGTGACCAGGCGCTTGCCGTGCACACTGGTGTGGTATTCAGCCAACTGGTCGGTGCGCAGGCTGGGGTCGTATTGGCGCATGAGGTTGGGATTCGAGTGGCATGATCCGCACAAGTCCGGTATCTGCCTGCGATCTATCTTGCCCTTGAAGCCCGCCTTGCTGCCCATGGCCACCGTGGGATCGTAGCTCGAGGAGTCGCCGCCATGGCAGCTCGTGCAGGTCAGGCCCTTTTGCGCGTGAATGTCCTGGCTGAACTTGTCCTGTGTGACTCCCAAGGGTGCCGGCATCGCGGAATGGCAATCCAGGCAGGAGTTCACAGCCTGCCCATATCCCAGGCATGGCGCGAGCGCGACCAGCCCGGTCAGAACGGCAAACCGGGCGGCGGCGAACTGGCAGCGCTTATTTTGCAACATAGCCATAGACACTCATAACGATCATGTAAACCAGAGCAAAGACGCCGAGGCCGGTGATCCAAGTGCGGGTGCGTGCGGGCTTATCGCTCTCAAAGAAGGGAAGCAGCAGCCAGAACAGGCCGGCCAGGCTGCAACCGAGTATGCCCAGAACCTCCCCATCGACGATCCACACTTTCGAGGGAATGAGCTTGAGTGTCTGGTACATGAAGAGGAAGTACCACTCAGGCTTGATTCCCGCCGGGGCCGACGCAAAAGGCTCTGCCTTGACGCCGAGGTTCCACGGGAACAGCGCAGCCAGCGCGCCCAGCGTGCCGATAGCCACGTACCAGGCCATCAATTCGCGCAACAGAAAATTGGGAAAGAACCTCATCTCCCGGCGCAATGAGGGGTTCGCGGTCCACGCGGCTTCAACCTTGGGCGGCACGCTCATGCCCTGGCGCTGCACTAGAAACAGGTGGATCGCGATCAGCACGACAACCAACCCGGGCAGCACGGCAACATGGAATCCAAAGAATCGGGTCAGCGTGGCTCCGGTCACCTGCGGGCCGCCGCGAAGAAAGACCATCATAGGCTGGCCGATGATGGGAACCTGCCCGGCCATTTGCGTGCCGACCGTGGTGGCGAAAAAGGCCAGTTTGTTCCAGGGCAGCAGGTAGCCGCTGAAGCCGAATCCCATTACCAGAAAAAGCAGCAGCACGCCGCTCACCCATGTCATCTCTCTGGGCTTGCGATAGGCCTTTAGAAACAACACGCTGAACATGTGCACGAAGGCAGTGAAGATCATCAGGTTGGCCGACCACGAGTGGATGGAACGAATCAGCCAGCCAAACTGCACCCGCGTCATGATGTACTGCACGCTTTCGAACGCTTCGTTGGCGCTGGGGCGGTAATACAGCAGCAGCAGGATCCCGGTGAGTACCTGGACGATGAAGAGAAAAAGCGTGATGCCGCCGAAAAAGTACCAGTACGACAGTCGATGCGTGGGGACCGTCTTGTGCCGCAGCGGCGCGATTAGCCCATCCAGATGCAGCCGCTCATCCAACCAGCGATAGAGCGCAGCGAACATGGCTACGCCTCCCGCTTCCGGCTGACGACAATCTCGTCGCCGCGCAGATGAACGTCGAACGCATCCAGCGGCCTCGGCGGAGGACCGGAAACATTGCGGCCGCTGAGATCGTAGATTCCGTTGTGGCACGGGCACCAGATCTGCCGCAGATCGGC
>Ga0181530_10002726_pt1 | contig 20591 bp, 17 predicted proteins | sample PEATcosm2014_Bin_42_FD_119769 | JGI IMG/M metagenome (GOLD analysis project Ga0181530, IMG submission 119769) | Peatland microbial communities from MTU Mesocosm Facility, Houghton, MI, USA - PEATcosm2014_Bin10_60_metaG | ecosystem: Environmental > Terrestrial > Soil > Wetlands > Peat | place... | reverse complement strand
ATCGTCATCATGATGGGACGAAGCCTGAGCACCGCTCCTTCGATCGCGGAGTCTTCTATAGTCCTTCCCCGCGCGCGAAGCTGATTCATGTACTCCAGCATGATCACGCCCGTCTGCACCGACACGCCAAACAGCGCCAGAAAGCCCACGCCCGAAGACACGCTGAAGTTGGTGTGCGTGACCAATAGCGCCAACAGCCCGCCGATACGCGCCATGGCCACATTCGCCAGGATCAGCGTGGCCCACTTGAACGAATGGAACATCGTGTAGAGAATGATAAAGATGATGAGCACCGTGATAGGCACGATTATCAATAGCCGCCGTTCCGAACGCTTCTCGCTCTGGTATTCGCCTTCCCACCCGACGGTGTATCCCTTCGGCAGTTGGACTTTTTCGTCCACTCTTCGGATGGCCTCCTCGACCGCGCCGCCCAGGTCGCGCCCGCGCACGCTGTACTTGATGGCCACATACCGCGAATTGCCTTCGCGATAAATCTCGGAAGCTCCATCCTTGGTTCCGATGTTGCAAAGTTGTGCCAGCGACACACGCTCGTTCGACGGCGACAGCAGGCGAATACCGGCGATCGCCTCGCGTGTCTCGCGATACTGTGGCAGATAGCGCATCACCAGGTCGAACCGCTGCTCGCCTTGCAGCACCTGCGTCAGCGCGTTGCCGCCCACCGCTGTCTGAATGGCGTCTTGTACGTCCGCCACGTTGATCTGATAGCGGGCGGCTTGTTTCCGGTCCACGGTGAAGTTCAGGTTCGGCTGCCCTCGCACGCGAAACAGTCCGAGGTCTTCGATACCGCGTACCTGGCGCATCACGTCGACGACCTCCGCGCCCTTGGCTTCCAGAACCTCCAGATCGTCCCCGTAAATCTTGGTGGCAAGCTGGCCCTTGACGCCGCTGACCGCCTCTTCCATGTTGTCCGCAATCGGTTGGGAGAAGTTCCAAATCACGCCTGGCATTTTCTCCAGTTCGCGATTCATGGCCCCAATGAGCTCCTCTTTGTTCTCGTGGAACACGGGACGCCACTTCTCTTTCGGCTTCAGGTCGACGAAGTACTCGGTGTTGAAGAAGCCCGTCGTGTCCGTGCCATCGTCCGGGCGGCCAACCTGGCTGGTGGTAACGGTGACTTCCGGGAACGACGCCAGCGTCACGCGCGCCCAGTTCGCTACGCGGTCGCCTTCGTCCGGTCCTGTACTGGGCGCCAGCGTACCGCGGACCCAGATGGCGCCCTCGTCGAGATGCGGCAGAAACTCCGATCCGATGACGCCTCCGGTCCACAAGTAGATGACGACGACTAGGCTGACCACTCCGGCGCTGACGGTCAGCCAGCGCGCGCGGATGGCCCAGCGCACGGCGTGACGATACCCTTCCGTCAGAAGCACCAGCACCGGATTGCGCCACTCGCGCGCATTCCGCCGGAACAGCAGACTGGAAAGCACCGGCGCCAATAACATGGAGAAGATCAGCGCGCCCAACAGCGCAAACGCCACCGTCCACGCCATCGGCTTGAAGAGCCGTCCTTCCACGGATTGCAGTGTGAAGATCGGGAGATAGGCGGTGATGATGATGGCGATCGCGTAGAATACGGGCCGCTGCACCTCGTGCGCGGCCTCGCGTATGCGCTCCATCGGCGATTTGTAGGCGTCGCTGGCACGGCCCAGGTGCCGCACGATGTTCTCCACCATCACCACGGCGCCGTCCACCACCATGCCGAAATCCAGCGCGCCCAAAGAAAGCAGGTTCGCCGGGATGTGCCGAAGGTCCAGGCAAATCGCCGCAAACAGAAGCGAAAAGGGAATAGTCAGAGCCACGATCAGGGCGCCGCGCAGATTTCCCAGAAACATGAAGAGAATAATCGAAACCAGGATGATGCCCTCGGTCAGATTCTTCTCCACCGTGCGCGTGGTGTAGTGCACCAGATCGCTGCGGTCCAGGAACGGAACGACTTTTACTCCCTTGGGAAGAATGCGGCCGTTCAGTTCCTCGATCTTCTTGTGAATGAGGTCCAGCGTTTCGTCGGCCCGCGCGCCCTTGCGGAGCAGGACGATGCCCGAGACCACATCGTCGTCGTCCAGGATTTTGCCGTCGGCCCGGTGAATCGACTTCGCGAACTGCCCCAGCCGGATCTTCGGTCCTTGCGCCACCGCGCCGATGTCGCCGATCCGCAAGGGTGTTCCGTTCTGGGTCTTGATTACGGTGTCCTGGATATCGCCGACGGTATGGACCAGTCCCACCGCGCGCACGTTGACCTGCTGCAATCCCGCCTGGATGAAGCTCCCGCCGGCATTCACGTTGTTGTTGGTAAGCTGCTGTTCCAACTCACCGATGCTCAGGCCGTACGCAATGAGCTTGTTCGGATCGACGCGCACCTGGTATTCCTTGGTCGGGCCGCCGAAGCTGGATACGTCCACCACGTTCGGCACGGACTTAAACTGCTTCTCCAACACCCAGTCCTCAAGGGCCTTCAGGTCCATCACGTCAACCTCCGGATTGGTGCTGGTCAGCGTGTAGAACATGATCTGGCCCACCGGGCTGTAGTCCGTGCCCATCTGCGGCTGCAGATTAGCCGGCAGAGTGACTTGGGCGAGACGCTCCAACACCTTTTGCCGGTTCCAGTCGTTTTCCGATTCGTCGTCGAAAATCAGCATCAGGCTGGAAAGCCCGAAAAGCGATACGGAGCGCAGATGCGTCAGGTGCGGCAGGCCGTTCATGACGATCTCTAGGGGAATGGTGACCTGCTGCTCGACCTCTTCTGCCGCAATGCCAGGCCATTGCGTGATGACCTGTACATAATTGTTGGCCACGTCCGGATAGGCCTCGACGGGCAGGTTTTTGAACGAGACAACGCCCCATGCGAATAGCAGAATCGCAAGCGCCAACACCAGGAAACGGCTATTCAGGGCAAAATCGACGAACCGGCGGATCATTGAGTGGAGACAGCCGATTTCAATCTAAAACAGCCGCCGGCGACATGCCACGTATCTTTCACTGGTCGTGGCTATCTTCTTAGGTAGCCAATTCGTGACCATTCGTCGCTCCTGGACAACCTTTCGGTCTAGCGCATAGATCTTTCGGCTGGTACGGCCTATCTTTAAGCCAGAGAGCCGGCTGTCCTTATGGAGATACCTGACAATGTAGGAACAACCAAAAGGGGAATCCCGGACGACTTACCTCCATGACTTTTATAGCTTCTTTATAACTCGCTTGCCGGATCACCCTAAGACACCGTTATGGAGCGCATACGCCTGCTGTTACTCGTCGATTACGCGCTGGTGCGGGAGAGTCTTAGCCGCCAGTTACGATTGGAGCCCGACTTCGATATCGTCGGCGAGTGCGGCACGGCGGCTGAAGGCCTGGAAGCGCTCCGCGATTCGCCTGTGGATGTTGTTCTGTTGGACTACGATGCGGTTGGCGATCAGACCGCCCAGTTCATTTCCACGGCCCGCGACGCCGGGTATCAAGGAAGGATGTTGGTGCTCGCGTCCGAAAAAGATACCGCCAGCCTCTTTTTACCCTTGCGTGCCGGCGCATCCGGTATATTCCGAAAGCACAACCCGTTGGATAGTCTCCCAAGAGCGATCCGGCAAGTGGCGGCGGGAGAAGCCTGGGTCGATCTGGCAGTCCTCCAGCTTCTGGCCGGCCCCATCGCGGAACGCCAGAATCGGAACTTGCACAGCCTCCTCACCAAGCGCGAGCAGCAGGTGCTCGACGGAGTTCTGGATGGCCTGACGAACAAGGCGATCGCCAGCCAGCTTGGAGTATCGGAAGGCGCCGCAAAAACCATCTTGCGGGAAATATTCCGAAAGGCGGGCGTGCGGAGGCGCAGTCAACTAGTCCGGGTGGCCCTCACAGGGTCGTCGGGTCCTATTGAAGTTAGCAGAAATGTGGGACGGGTCCCCTGACCCGCTCGGACATGGTCACGCTGTGGCACCCGGGGGGCCGATGCGGGCGAGGGTGCCCGAAATAACAACCCTACAGATCCGACGTGCTGAAGAAATACGCCAGCTCCACCTGCGCGGTGTCCGGCCCATCCGATCCGTGAATGCAATTGCGCTCTATCGACTCCGCGTACCGCTTCCGAATGGTGCCCTCGGCCGCATCCGCCGGATTCGTTGCCCCCATGATCTCACGCAACTTGGCAACGGCTCCCTCGCGCTCCAGGGCCATCACCACGATGGGCCCCTCGGTCATGAACTTTACCAGGCTGGGAAAGAACGGCCGCTCGCGGTGCACCGCGTAGAAGCCTTCGGCCTGCGCCTTCGTCAGGCGCGTCATCCGCACAGCCAGGATCTTGAAGCCCTCAACCTCGAGAGTCGAGAGGATCTCGCCGGTATGTCCCGCCGCGACGGCGTCCGGCTTGATGATGGAAAACGTGCGCTCGATGCTCATAGACGGCTCTGTACCTTTTCTCCGATTTCGGCGGGCGACGAGCAGACCGTGATGCCGGCCGCCTGCATCGCTTTGATCTTATCGGCGGCGGCGCCCGATCCGCCCGAAATAATGGCGCCCGCGTGGCCCATGCGGCGGCCGGGCGGCGCGGTCTGTCCCGCGATGAAACCAATCACCGGCTTCTTGATATGCTCCTTCACGTATTGCGCCGCGGTCTCTTCCGCGTTTCCGCCGATCTCGCCAATCATCACGATGGCGTGCGTGCCGGGATCGTCGTGAAACAACTTAAGCGCATCCAGAAACGTCGTGCCGATAATCGGATCGCCGCCGATGCCGATGCAAGTGGATTGGCCAATCCCCAGCCCCGTCAACTGCCCGACCGCCTCGTAAGTCAGCGTGCCCGAGCGCGAAACAACTCCCACGTGGCCCTGCAGGTGAATTTGTCCGGGCATGATGCCGATTTTGCATTTCCCGGGCGAGATCACGCCTGGGCAGTTCGGCCCGATCAGCCGCGTGCGGCGGCCTTCAAGAAAAGCCCCCGCCCTCACCATGTCGAGCGCCGCAATGCCTTCGGTGATCGCCACCACCAGCGGCACGCCCGCCGCGGCGGCTTCCATAATGGCGTCCGCGGCAACGGCGGCGGCACGAAAATGACCGACGCGTTGGCGCCCGCCGCGCGCACTGCTTGCTCCACTGTATCGAACACCGGCAGATCGAGGTGCGTGGATCCGCCCCGGCCGGGCACTACGCCGCCCACCACCTTGGTGCCGTAGGCGATGGCCTGCTGCGCGTGGAACGTGCCTTCCTTTCCGGTGAAGCCTTGCACGATCAGGCGCGTGTTCTCGTCCACCAGTACGCTCATGGTCTCCTCTATTGCCCGGCTTATTGCGACGCAAGCCGCACCACTTTTTCGGCGGCATCGCGCATCCCTTCCGCGACCGTGAAATTGAATCCGGACTCCCGCAGAATCTGGCGGCCCAACTCCACGTTGGTGCCCTCCATCCGCACCACCACGGGCGCCGCGATCTTTAGGTCGCGCGCGGCCGCTACTACCCCGGTGGCCAGCGTGTCACAGCGCAGAATCCCGCCGAAGATGTTGATCAACACCGCCTTCACGTGCCGGTCCGAGAGCAAAATGCGGAACGCGTTCTTAACCTGCTCGGCGCTGGCGCCGCCGCCCACATCCAGGAAATTGGCCGGGCTGCCGCCGGCGTGCTTGATGATGTCCATAGTCGCCATGGCCAATCCTGCGCCGTTCACCATGCAGCCGACCGTGCCGTCCAGCTTGATGTAGTTGATGCCGAATCGCGAAGCCTCCACTTCAAGCGGATCTTCTTCGTTGAGGTCGCGCAGGTCCAGCAATTCCTTGTGGCGATAAAGCGCGCTGTCGTCGAAATTGATCTTGGCATCCAGCGCGTACACCTTGCCGTCAGCGGTCAGGATGAATGGATTGATCTCGGCCAGCGAGCAATCCATCGCCACGTAAGCTTTGGCCAGCGCCATCATGGCCGCCGCAGCCGCATTCACGGTGGCTGGCGGCACGCCGATCCCGAATGCCAGTTTGCGCGCCTGAAACGGCAGCAGGCCCGCGCCGGGCTCGAACGCTTCTTTGAGGATCAGTTCCGGCGTTTTGGCGGCCACTTCTTCAATCTCCATGCCGCCTGCCGCCGACGCCATGAACACCGGCTGGCCCTGCGCCCGATCCAGCACAATGCCCAAATAAAGTTCGCGTTCGATGGGCAGCGTCTCCTCGATCAGCACGCGCTGCACGATGCGGCCGTCCGGCCCGGTCTGATGGGTCACCAGTTTCATGCCCAGCATCTTGCGCGCGATCTCCGCCGCCTCGGCCGCGTCCCGCGCGACTTTGACACCGCCGCCCTTGCCGCGCCCGCCCGCGTGGATCTGCGCCTTCACCACCACGCTGCCGCCGATATTCTTGGCCGCCGTTTGGGCTTCATCCGCCGAAAACGCCACCTCGCCGCGCGGCACAGGAACGTGGTATTGGCCCAGGATGCCCTTGGCCTGATACTCGTGAATTTTCATGGAAGCCTTGTGCTAACTTGGACTAAAGAAACCCCACTATAGCATGTCGCTTCTGCCCTACCTGCATCGCGCTTCCGAAGGCCGGAGCCTGTCCAGCGACGAGGCGAGCGAGGCCATGCAGATCATCCTGAACGGCCAGGCGACACAGCCCCAACTCGCCGGATTTCTGGTCGCCTTGAGGATGAAAGGCGAGACCGTCGACGAACTCGTGGGGTTCGCGCGCGCCATGCGTCAGATGGCCGAGCCTGTCCCACACGGCCTGCATGGCGAGCCGCTTCTGGATACCTGCGGCACCGGTGGCGATGGCCTTGGCACGTTCAATATTTCGACGGTGGCGGCGTTCGTCGTCGCGGCTGCGGGCGCGCGCGTGGCCAAGCATGGCAACCGGTCTATCTCCAGCCTGTGCGGCAGCGCGGATCTGCTGGAGATGATGGGCGTGCGCGTCCCCATGTCGCCCGCCGAATGCGCCCGCGCCATACGCGAGATCGGCATCGGTTTCCTGTTCGCGCCCGCCATTCACACCGCCGCCAGGCATGCCCATCCTGTGCGCGTCGATTTGAAAATGCGCACCGTGTTCAATCTGCTCGGCCCGCTGACGAATCCGGCTTGCGCCAACGCACAGCTCGCCGGCGCGCCCAACGATCATTTCGCGGAACTGATCGCCGGCGCGTTGGCGGTCCTCGGACTCGAGCACGGATTCGTGGTGCACGGTTCCGACGGCTTGGATGAGATCACCACCACTGGACCGACCCTGGCCTTCGAAGTGCGGCAGAGCACGGTCACCAGGCGTATGCTCCGTCCCCAAGACTTCGGAGTAGGGATCGCTACACCCGAAGATCTCCAAGGGGGCGACCGGGACAGGAACTGGGCGATCGCCCGGGCGATTCTGGAAGGCGCCCACGGCCCGCAACGCGATATCGTGCTGGTCAACTCCGCCGCCGCCCTGGTGGCCGCCGGCAAGGCTGGCGATTTTCGCGAGGGCGTGGCCCTGGCGGCCGCAGCCATCGATTCAGGCGCAGCCCGCGGAAAAGTAGAAGATTTGGCGCATTTCGGTTAATCTGTCGTGGCGCAAGCTTCAGCGTGCCGCGGCGATCTTCAGTTCGCCGTCTTGCAGTTCTACAGGCCACGCCAATCGTAGGCTATGGGTCTGTCTGAATAGACTATGGCCTATTGACATTTACAAATTCAATAGGTCATAATCTATTACCAAGCAAATAGCAATAGGTCATAATCTATGAACAAAGCCCGGCTTGCCGCCCAATCCCGCGCGCACCTCGATGAACGCTTCAAGGAACTGCGACCGGTCATGCGCTACAATTCACCCGTCCGGGGATGGATCAAGGCCGTCCGCGAGGCGCTGGGCATGACAACGGCGCAGCTGGCGAAGCGCTTGGACGTAAAGCAACCTTCAGTCGTCGCAATAGAGCAATCCGAAGCCAAGGGCACCATCGAACTGGCGACCTTGCGGCGTGCGGCCGAGGCGCTCGACTGCACGCTCGTCTTTGCGCTCGTGCCCAACAAGCCGCTGGAGGCCATGGTCCGTGACCGGGCGCGCCTGTTCGCGCGCAAGCGCTGGGAGGCTGTCGAACACTCGATGATGCTGGAGGACCAGAAGGTCAAAGCGAAGGACAGCCAAGCGCGGCTTGACGACATTGTGCGCGAGACGAACCCGCGGTTGTTCTGGGACTAGCCCGTGAGCGATCTTTTCGAGCAGCCGGACGATGCCGCCACGCCGCTGACGCCCGAGGAAATGCGCGATCTGATCCCGGCGCATATCGCCTATCGCCGCGAGTTGAATGAAGCCGAGCAGGAAAACATCGCGCGCGCGCAGGATTGGGCTCTCAACCGCCGCCGTGATCCGCTGAGCGAGAAATTCGTCAGGGAGCTGCACCGGCGGATGTTCGGCGACGTATGGCGTTGGGCAGGGGAGTTCAGGACGAGCGAACGCAAGCTCGGGATTGCGTTCTATGAGATTCCCGCGGCCCTGCGCCAGTTGCTCGACGAGACCAAGGCGTGGATCGGCTACAAGAGCTATCCGCGCGATGAAACCGCGGTGCGCTTCCATCACCGGCTTGTGCAGATTCATCCCTTCCCGAATGGCAACGGCCGTCTCTCCCGCCTGATGGCCGATCTTCTCGTCATCAGGCTCGGTGGCGAGCGGTTTTCATGGGGAAGTGCCAGTTTGCGCGAAGCCGGCGACGTGCGTCAGCGCTATATCGCAGCTCTGCAGGCGGCAGACAAACATGACATCGGTCCGTTGCTGGCGTTCGCGCGCGCATAGGTTCTCCCTGCTGCGCTGCTGGCCGCGCGCTACGATGATGTAGCCGCTGACGCGGCGCTGGCCGCCGCGCGCAGGACGGCCCGCGCGGTGGCTGTTGGCAGGCAAGAGCGCCTGCCCCACCGGCCTACTGCACCCCTGCGTGCCGCTTCAGGATCTGCGGCAGATTCTGCGAGAATGCCGAACGCGCCATCACCATGTCGCAACCGGCGTCGTGCGCTGCCTGCTTGAGCTCGCCTTGCACGTGCGAGAGATAGCCGATCAAGCTGACGCCCTTGTATTCGACGCTGCTTTTGAGTTTGCCGATCAGTTCCAGCGGTTGGGCATCCTCGAAATTCAGGTCGAAGATGATGACGCTCGGCTTGAGTTTGGCTTTGGCCAGGACCTCCTTCGGGTCCCTGACCAGTTCCACCGCCATGCCGGCGCGCTTGGCGGCATCGGTGATTTTCACGGAAAAGAAAAGATCGCTTACGACCGCGAGGACCTTCTTGTGCTGCTGCGGATTCTGCATAACAATGTGCTTGATCTCGAAATAACCTTGGCGGGAAACTCAATCGTACCTGCTTTGGCTGCCGGGTGCAAGAGCAATCGCACCGCACCGATCGTACCGCTCCGCTGCCTACGTGCTATTTTTGAATACATGTCGCTGGAGAATCCGTTCCAGGATCCACTACGTTTCGAGCGCCGCGTGCCCGAGTGCGCCATGGTCATCTTTGGCGCCCACGGGGATCTCACCAAGCGCAAGCTGTTGCCCGCCCTTTACCGGCTCGCCTATGAGCGGCGGCTGGATGCCGGGTTCGCCGTGCTCGGTATATCGCGCACGCCCATGAGCGACGATCAGTTCCGCGAAAAAATGTGCGACTCCGTCAAGCAATTCCTGGAGGACTCGCCGTTCGACGCCGATGTGTGGACCGCCTTCGCCCAAGGCCTGTTCTACATGCCGGGCGATATTGATGATCCCGGCCTTTATTCGGCCCTGGATGCCCGCCTGAAAGAGATTGAAGCCGCGCGGCACACCGGCGGCAACGTGCTTTTTTATCTATCCACGCAGCCCAGCCAGTACGTGCCGATTGCGCAGGGCCTGGGCGCGGCGAATGTGGGCAAGAGCCAAGGCTGGCGCCGCATTGTCATCGAAAAACCATTCGGCCACGATCTGGCCAGCGCCCGGGAACTGAGCGACCAGTTGCACAAGGCCTTCGAAGAATCCGAGGTCTACCGCATCGATCATTACCTGGGCAAAGAAACCGTACAGAACATCCTGGCGTTTCGCTTCGGCAACGGTATCTTCGAGCCGTTGTGGAACCGGCGCTACGTGAATCATGTGCAGATCACCGCGGCCGAGTCCATCGGCGTGGAAGGCCGCGGCGCGTATTACCAGGAAGCCGGGTCGCTGCGCGACATGATCCAGAATCATCTGAGCCAGGTGATGGCCACCATCGCGATGGAGCCCAGCGCCACCTTTCGTCCGAACTCCGTGCGCGACGAGCGCTCCAAGCTGCTGCGCTCCATACGTATCATGAGACCGGAAGAGGTGCTGCAAAATACAGTCGCGGGCCAATACGGGCCGGCGCACATCGGCGGTGAGGACGTTCCCGGATTCCGCCAGGAGCCCGGCGTGAAGCCGGACGCACAGACCAACACCTACGCGGCCGTCACATTTTTCGTGGACAATTGGCGGTGGGCCGGCGTGCCGTTCTATCTGCGCTCCGGCAAGCGGCTGCCCAAGCGCGTCACCGAGATCGCCATCCAGTTCAACGCCGCGCCGCTGGCCATCTTCCACGGCGACGAAGTCAATACCGCTCCCAATCTGCTGATCTTGCGTATCCAGCCGGAAGAAGGTATTTCGCTGAAGTTTCTTTCCAAGCGTCCCGGCTCGGGCATGCAACTGCGGCCGGTCTCGATGGATTTCAACTACGGTTCCAGCTTCGGCGAGCGCTCGCCCACAGCCTACGAAACGCTGCTGCTGGACGCCATCATCGGCGATGCCACGCTTTACACGCGCCAGGACATGGTGGAAGCCAGTTGGAATGTGGTGGACGCCATACAGCATGTTTGGGACGCAACCAAGTTCGAGTTCCCCAACTACGCAGCGGGCACGTGGGGGCCCAAGGCCGCCGACGAAATGCTGGCGCGCCGCGGTCACGTCTGGAGGCAGCCGTAATGGGCAGCACCATCGCTCCCGACCGCATTCTGCACGAAATGGCGGACCTGTGGGTCTCGCTCGGCAAGCAGGGAGAGGGCGAGACTGGCGTGCTGCGCGCCTGTTCCATGACGCTGGTGGTGGCCGCCGAGGAATCCGACGATGAGCAGGCCATCGGCGAGACCCTTGCTGCCTTAATGCCGGAACATCCCAGCCGCGCCATCGTGATTCGATTTCGCGCCGAAGACCGGCGCGCGCTGTCGGCCCGCGTGTTCGCACAGTGCTGGATGCCGTTCGGGCACCGGCAGCAGATCTGTTGCGAACAGATCGAAGTCACCGCTTCCGATGCCAGCCTACCGGATCTGGCGGCGGTGGTGCTGCCGCTGAAGGTGCCGGATCTTCCCGTAGTCCTGTGGTGCCGCAGCCCGCGCGTGTTCCGTCTGGCGGCGTTCCCGCTGCTTTCGGCCATCGCCCAGAAAGTGGTGCTCGACAGCAACGCTTTCGGCGCGCCGGCCGCGGCCTTGCAGGAGTTGAGCGCATTGGTTGCGGCGGAGTCGCTGGCCGACTTTTCCTGGACGCGGCTCACGCGCTGGCGGGAGTTGATCGCGCAGATCTTCGAAAACAAGGCGCAACTGGCGAATTTGCCGCGCGTCTCCGAGATCGCCATCACCTACAGCAGCCCGACTCCCACGGCTTCGGCATATTACATGGCCGCGTGGCTGGTCGATGGCTTCCAGAAGGCCGGCGTCGCGGTGCGGGTGAACTTCGCTTCCACGCCGGGACCGGCTGGCCGCCAAATCAATCGCATCGATCTTCGGGGGCAAAATGGCGAATCGATTGCGTCGGTCGGTTTGGTGGAAGGGCAGGCCGCGGAAATCCGGGTCGGCGAACTAACGAGCCGCGCTGTGCTGCCGCCTCTCACCGACTACGCCCTGATGCGCGAGGAACTTTCCATTCCAGGCCGCGATCCGGTCTTCGAACGCGCGCTGGCTGGCGCCGCCAGACTTGCGTTATCGTGAACCTTACACATGAGCGTGCAGTGGTACACTCACCCAGATCCGCGCGCGGCCGCCGACGCTTGCGCGCAGCACATTAGCGCGCTTCTGGAGCAGGCGCTCTCCGGCCAGGAGCATGCCACTCTGGCCGTTTCCGGTGGCTCCACGCCGAAATTGCTTTTCCAAAGCATGGTGGCATCCCGTTTCCGCTGGCCGCGCGTGCACTTGTTTTTCGTCGACGAACGCTGCGTGCCGCCTAACGATCCGGAGAGCAACTACCGCCTGGCTAACGAGAACCTGATTACGCCCGCGCACATCCCGCCCGCCCAGGTCCATCGCATTCCCGCGGAGATCAAACCCGAGACCGCCGCGCAAAAATACGTCGATGACATCCGCAATTTCTTTGGTCTGGAAGAAGGCCAGCAGCCGCATTTCGACGTGGTGCAGTTCGGCATGGGACCGGATGCGCATACCGCCAGCCTTTTCCCAGGCGAACCGTCGATTGACGACCGCGACGGTATAGCCGCCGCGCTCTACGTGCAGAAGATGAGCAAGTGGCGCGTCACCTTGCTGCCGGGCACGCTGCTGGCCGCCAAGAACGCGGTATTCCTGGTGGCCGGCCCCGACAAGGCGCAGGCTGTGGGCGATGTCTTCCATCAGGAGTTCGACCCCAAACATTATCCGGCACAATTGATTTCGCGGCAGGGGCGGCGGGTCTCCTGGTTTTTGGATCAGGCCGCCGCTGCGGAGATCGCGTAAGCCCTGCCGCCGGGCCCCGGTCGCCGTGTTGCAGCGCAGTACGAAGACTTTGCTGTTGACGCATCTTGGCCTTTAGGATACACTTTTTTGAGATGCCGCAATGCGGCATTTGCGCTGGGGTTGAGTGGAGGCGCCGTGACAAAAACGAGTGCTGTTCATCCTTCGGATATTCTGGGGTTCAGCCGGCTGGCGATGGACGCCACCGTCAAGCTCAGCGACGTAGTAGAAGCGATGCACCTGAACATCGCGCTTGCCCCCGGAATCCTCGGCCGACCGGCGACAGGACCTACCCGTGGCATTACAGGCTTGGTTTACCAGAGCATCCGCACGGTTGCCGGATTGGTGGGTTGCGGTATCGATGCAGCGCTCGCTCCCCTGATTCCCTTGTTTGGCGAGAGGAGTTCGCCACCCGGACGCGAGGCCGTGATCGCCGCGCTCAACGGCGTCATGGGCGACTACTTGGCTGCGACTCGCAATCCACTCGCCATTTCCATGAGCCTGCGCCGAAACGGCCGGCCTTTAGCGCTAGAGCGGCGGTCTTTGTCCCGCGCAATTCCCCGCCCCACCGGCAAGTTGCTCGTACTGGCGCATGGGTTGTGTATGAACGATCTGCAAATGACGCGCAAGGGGCACGACCATGGCGCCGCGCTGGCCCGCGACTTCGGATACACCGCGCTCTATCTGCACTACAACAGCGGTTTGCATATCTCTACTAATGGGCGGGCCTTCGCCCAACTGATCGAGACCCTGATCGATCAATGGCCGGCGCCATTGGAAGAATTCGCGATCGTCGGCCATAGCATGGGCGGACTCGTGGCGCGCAGCGCTTATCACTATGCCTCGATGACCGGATACGATTGGCCGCGGCATCTGCGCAAGGTTGTTTTCCTCGGCTCGCCGCACCACGGCACGCCGCTGGAGCGCGGGGGCAACTGGTTGAACGTGGTCTTGGGGTTCAGTCCGTACACCGCCGCATTAGCCCGTCTGGGCCAGATTCGCAGCGCCGGGATCACCGATCTGCGTTACGGCAATCTCCTGGACGATGATTGGCAGGGCCGCGATCGCTTCGATGCCTCACCGGATCTGCGCTGCCTGCTGCCCCTTCCAGAGAACGTAAAGTGTTACGCAATTGCCGCGACCACCGGCAGGTTTCTCGGAGATGGAGTAGTGCCGGTGGATAGCGCACTGGGACGTCATAAGGATCCTCGCCGGACCTTGTCATTCGCCAAATCGCGGCAGTGGGTCGGTTACGGCATGAACCACTTTGACCTGCTCAGCGAACCTGCCGTGTACCAGCGGATCAAGCGGTGGCTCGGTCGTGGCGCTGCACCTGACTAGTAATAGCCAAACCGAGCGCGCGGAATCCGCGTCTGGAGATTGGCCATTCCGTGGCGTGCGCTTTAGCGCAGTGCCGCATAGTTTTCCGGATATCGGTGATGCTGGCAGAATTCGTGGGGCAGCCCCCCGGTCTGCGTGGGCCCCCTGGACCCGCTCTTTGATTCCAAGAATCAGGGCTTTCGATAAAGGCGACGGGGGCCGACGAGGGCGTCGGCCGCGGTCCAGGGGACCGCCCCACGATTAATGGAGGTGTTCGGCCGTGGGAAAACTAGGCAGCATTGCGCTTTACCGTGCCGCGGCGAACTTCAGTTCGCCGTCCCCGCGAGCAAAGCTCGCAAAACAGCGCGCAGGGCGCGGCAGCCACGAGTGGCAGCGCCCGCGCACCGAACTTATAACGGCCAACGCCATATCGTTGTGCTGCGGAACACCGCCGTGAACACCCCGGCAGCGGCGATGAGTTGCGCCATAATCTGCTCCGGCGGCGGTTGCAGGCGGCGTGTCCTCCTTGGCCGGCGTCGCTTATGGGCCGGCCGTCCATGCCCGCACGATTCCTTACTCCACAATCCGCCCATCGCGCATCCGCACCGTCCGGTGCCCAAACGCTGCGGCCTCCGGATTATGAGTAATCATCAGGATGGTCTGCCCCAGGCGCTCGTTCAAGTCGCGCATCACCTCCAGCACGGCTCTGGAGTTCTCGCTATCCAGGTTGCCGGTCGGCTCGTCGGCCAGCAGAATAGCCGGATGATTCACGATCGCGCGGGCGATGGCCACGCGCTGCTGCTCGCCGCCGGAAAGCGCGGCAGGCTTGTGATCGAGACGACGAGAGATACCCAGCAGCTTGAGCGCTTCCTCGAATTCCGGCTCCGGCTTCTGGTCGCGGCCCGCAATGTGGCGGGCGATGGCGATGTTATCGCCGGCAGTCAGGTTCGGCAGCAGGTTGAACTTCTGAAAAACGAAGCCAACTTTGGTCTTGCGCAGGTTGGTGCGGGCGGCGTCGCTCAGCGAGGCGATATCCTGGCCGCCGATGCGCACGCTGCCGGCGGTCGCCGGGGTCAAGCCGCCGATGATGTGAAACAGAGTGGATTTCCCCGAGCCCGACGGTCCTACCACCGCCAGGAACTCGCCTGGCGGCACATCCAGATCCACGCCGCGCAGCGCGGGTACATCTACTTTGCCGACACGATAGATTTTCCGGAGGCCGCGGATTTCGATGAGCGGCTCACTCATACGCCAGCGCCTCAATGGGATCCTGGGCCGCGGCGCTTAAGCCCGGATATAGCGCCCCCAAAAGCACGCCCACCAGGCTGATGGCCCCGGCGATCGGCCACCAGATCGGCACGACGGCTTGCGTGAGCGAAGCCGGATACAGCGCATGGATGAGCGCCCGCGCGGCGAAGCTCAGCCCGATGCCCAAAATGGTGCCACTAACCCCCATGACGGCCGCCTCGGCCAGGATGACTTTCAGAATGAACCAGCGCGAAGCGCCCAGCGCCTTCAAAATCCCGATTTCGCGCGTGCGTTGCAGCACCGCCATGTACATAGAAAGCAGCACGACCGCGAACCCGATCACTACACCGATGGCCACCATCACATCGATGAAGGTGCTCAAGGCGCCGCCCTGCACGTTCTCCACGGTGAGAAGGGAAGTGAACTCCTCCATCGTATAGATGTTGTAATCGGGCAGCAGCTTTTTAAGCTCCGCCAGCACCGTAGGTATATCGGCGGGTTTATTGGCCTTAACGTCAATCAGGCTGACCTTGCCGGTGTTTCCGGTCAGGTCCTGCAGCGTCCGTATGGGCACCGCCAGGCGGGCGAGTTTGCCGCCTTCCACAACGCCGGAGACGCGCCATTGACGGTTGAGCAGATCGGCGATCCGGTCGCCTGCGTGCAGCTTGTGTTGATGGGCATAATACTCGTCGATGATGATGTCGTTCGGCCCCTGAAAAGGTTTGCCCTCCAGAAACTTGAAGCCGCCGCTCATACGATCGAAGGCGGCCAGATCGATACCAGTGACGAAAGCCACACTGGAGATAGGGTGCACCACCATCCCGATGGCCAGCGCCACGTGGGGTTGCCGCTGGATGAAATCGACCATCTTCTCGGGGATGGGAGAGCCGCTCAAGGTCAAAACGGAGGACCCGGGCGGTCGCACCATGATATCGGCGCCGGTGCCGCGCGCCCGTCGCGCGGAATCGGCCAGCATGCCGCGGCTGAGCCCCACCAGGCACAGGATCAGGGTCACCGGCACGGCGATCAGAAAAATGCTCAGCAAGCTTCGCATGGGCTTGTGCTTCAGGTTCTCCAGGACGAGCTTTACGGTCACGGTTTCTTCTTCTTTCCTTTGGCGGGCGTCGCTGGCGGAGCGGCCGGCTCGGTTGCGGGTTTCTGGCCCAGCACCTGAAGCTGGGTTCCCTCGGGCTGTTGGAGCACGAACTTCTCGCTGGAAATCCCCCGGTTGATTTCGATCTTGACCACCGTCAGCACCACGGCGTATTCGTCTTGCGGACGGTCGATCTCGATTTGTTTGGGAAATGGCATACCCTCGTAGTCGCGCCACTCGCTGTAGCGGGCGTCCGTCAGGATATTGCCGGCCGGGTCGAAGACCAGTTGCCGCTCCAGATGCAGGTTGACGCGGTTGAACCAGATGCTGCGTGTGGGCACGAGTTGCCCGTCCGGTTCGATGTGAACAAGGTGAAGGATGTAGTCGGCGTTGTCCTCATCGGTGATGTTCTCGAAGTCCACCTTTTCAGCAGGCTGCAAGGGCTGAACCATGAGCGCTTCCATAAAATGCTGCGGCCGGAGGTTCTCGATCTTGTTTGTGGAAAGCACCTTGAGCTCATTGCTTCCGACAATGAAACGGTTCTGGGAAGGCAGGTATAGGCGGAAGTCCGTGCCGTTCGACACCATGTCGAAAGCTTTGTTGCGCACCACGGGATATAGCCCGATGATGCGTATATCGGCCGGCTTCCGGACCAGGATATAGCCGCGCACATCCTTGTATTCGGTGATCTTGCTCTTTTCGGAGCTGCCCAGGGCGGGCACCATATCCACGGTAGCGTTGAAATCGTGGATGGCTTCGTATGCGCGCGCAATCCGGTCTATGAGCGTTTGTTTATCGGCAGTGAGCAGAACCGGCACGGTCTTGGCGCCCTTGCGCGTAATGATGCGCCGGCGGACGAAGCAGGCGGAGAAGTCCAGCGCGGACAGGCAGAGCAGCAGAATGAGCGCGAGCGTGCGCCTGCGAGGCATCATACCATTGTAGGCAAGCGGGCGAGCGCGGTGTCAATTTCCGGGCGTGGTATATTCAAGAGTGCGGCATCGTGGGCCTGTGGCGCAGTTGGGAGCGCGCTTCCATGGCATGGAAGAGGTCGTGAGTTCGAATCTCACCAGGTCCACCAAAACATTTCAGAGACTTGGCGTTTCCGCACTCCCAAGACTACCCCACGGAGTCCGCCTGGAGTCCGAATTTGGACGCCTTGCGCTCCTGCCGCAGGTACTCCCTGTACTCCTTGTACCACCAGCGTCCCGCTGCACCCATGCATAAATTTGGCGTCTCTTCTGTCCGACGAAGCGCACCTCCTCGCTCGCCTGCAACACCCTGTTCATCTGGGGCTTAGCCTCTCCGCGTTACCCATCCGCATGAGCGTTCGCCCGCAGTGTCCCGCTCGTTTCCGCTCTTCAGGATCGTCTTGAACCGGATAATTCGGCCGCCCGCCTGCCAGCACCGGCGTGTGATATCCTAACAACCTACGTCGCCAACGCGACGGAGGGGAACGGCGATGAAGCTGCTCAACCGGGTTTACACAGCTAGCGTGCTGTGCGCAGCGACGGCGATGATCCTGCCGGCGCAGACCGTCACAACGCTATTCAGCTTCGGCGAGACAAACGGCCTGTTCCCTAATACCGCGCTGGTGCAGGGCACCGACGGTAACCTGTATGGGACAACTCCGTACGGTGGGATAAACTGCGTGCCCAGCGGCTGCGGCACAGCTTTTAAGATCACGCCGAATGGCACGCTGACGACGCTTTACAGTTTCTGCAACTTTAGCCAGTGCCCGGATGGCGGCAAGCCTTTCGCGGCACCACTCGTCCAGGCCGCCAACGGTGAATTCTACGGAACTACCTCAGCAGGGGGATCCTCCAGCTACTGCACAAGCTATATCTATCCCGTCTATCCCTTCGGCTGCGGCACGGTCTTCAAGATGACCGCATCGGGTCTGCTGACCACAATCTATAACTTCTGTTCCCAGGTTGCGTGCGAGGATGGAGCCCAACCTGTGACAGGGCTGGTGCTGGGGACCAACGGAGTCCTTTACGGCACCACTAAACTCGGAGGGGCTAATGGTGCTGGCACCATCTTCAAGATCACGCCGGGTGGCAGCCTTACGACGTTATACAGCTTTTGTTCTATCAGCGGATGCATGGATGGCGAGTTACCCCAGGCGGGCTTGGTGCAAGCTGCCAATGGAGACTTTTACGGAACCACCTATTTTGGCGGGGCCTCCACCTATTGCCCCTCGGTCTTCGTTACCTGCGGCACTGTCTTCAGGATTACCCCAAGCGGAACCTTCAAAACTTTATACAGCTTTTGCGCTCAAAGCGATTGCACGGATGGGTCTTCGCCGAATGCAGGGCTAGTACAAGCCAGCGATGGTGACCTCTACGGGACCACTCTTTACGGAGGAGCGGACAATGATGGAACAGTGTTCAAGGTCACCTCAAGCGGCGTCTTGACGACGCTGCATAGCTTCCAGGGCACGGATGGCTTTTTCCCTTATGCCGGCCTGGTTCAGGCGACTGACGGGAATCTATACGGCACAACTGGGTCTGGACCTTATCCTGGAGATAATCTCGGCACGATTTTCAAAATCACGCCGACCGGGTCGTTGACGACGGTGTTTGCTTTCCCCTCGGAAAACGCCGGCGATTTGCCACAGTCGGCGCTCTTGCAGGATACCAACGGGCACTTTTATGGGACAACTATTTACGGGGGTACTCAGACATACGGCACGATATTTAGTCTATCGGTTGGTCTCGGTCCGTTCGTCAAACTACAGCCTGCCTCTGGCAAGGTAGGCGAACTCGTTGATATTCTCGGAAACAACCTGACCGGCGCGACCGCCGTCAGCTTTAACGGTACTCCTGCGATCTTCAAGGTGGTTTCGAACGCCTTGATCACGACCAATGTGCCCTCCGACGCGACCACTGGCGGGGTTCAAGTTACAACACCCGGTGGCACGCTCGTCAGCAATGTGAGTTTCCAGGTGCGCCAATGACATCGAAATTCGGGCACCGGCCTCCTTTCACGCCGGTGTAGACTATCGGAAGGAGCAGAGCATGCGATGCCCTTGTTCTCTTGCGTTGACGCTATGGCTTGGATCCATCGGCGCGGCTTGCGGGCTGCTACCGGCACAGACGCAGACCGGCTCGGTGTTCCCGGCTGGCCGACCTGATGATGCCGGCGTCTTGACCCGCATGGGCGGATGCGGGAATCACCCATGCGCTTACTTCAAGAACGCACCCCAGGTCCTGAGCCTATTCCTGGAGCCGCAGGGTTTCAGCCTGGTGACCGTCGTGGGAGACTTCAACGGGGATGGCATCCCAGACATCGCGGCCACCACCGATAGCGGCGTCTCGGTTTATCTCGGAAATGGCGACGGTACATTCGGACCTGCAATATTTACAACGGGGGGCTTCGCACCGCAAGCGGTTGTCACCGGCGACTTCAACAACGACGGCAAGTTGGACTTGGTAATGAGTACCATATCGTTTCCACAATACCCTTTGCTGTTGCTGCTCGGCAACGGCGACGGTACGTTTCAGCCCCCTACGACCGTCGCACCCGCCGCCGCAAATCTTGCGGTGGGCGACTTCAATAACGATGGCAACCTCGACGTGGTGTTCTACGACGGTTCGGCCAACTTATATGTGCTCTTAGGAAATGGCATGGGAAACTTCTCTCAATCCGCTGAAATACCCGTTTCCTCTGTCGGGGGTATCGCGGTTGGCCAGATCACCCATGACCAGAATCTCGACATCGTCGTCACATCTTATTTTCCCACCTACAACGTTTCCGTCTACTTGGGCAACGGCGATGGCACGTTCGGCCCCGCTTTGGTATCTTCACTCGCTGCGGCCCCTTTAACAGTGGCCATCGACGATGTTAACGGGGACGGGAATAATGATGTCGTAGTCGGCGCCCCGCCTACCAGCGAGGTCGGCGGGGTTTTTCCCTTCGAGGTCGTTGTGCTTCTGGGCAACGGAGATGGAACTTTTCAACCGCCCATCACCAGCACGAGCCCGGGGCCGCCTGGTCAGCTGGCCATCGCCGACTTTAACAATGACGGTAAACCTGATATCGCCGTGGTCGGCTATATATTGTTGGGGGCAGGCGACGGTACCTTTCCAACCGCCACGCAGTATCCGCTGATCGGCAGCTTCTTCGGCGGTGTGATCGCCGCGGATCTGAATGGCGACCACAAGCCGGATCTCGTCGTCAGCGGGTCCGAATCCCAATACTCGAACACAATGGAAGATGTGAACTTCGTTTCCATTTTGTTGGGCAAGGGTGACGCAACCTTCCGCGGGCCGCCCGACATTTCTCTCGGGGCGTCGCCAGAGTCGATCGCGGTCGCTGATT
>Ga0181530_10002722_pt1 | contig 20620 bp, 17 predicted proteins | sample PEATcosm2014_Bin_42_FD_119769 | JGI IMG/M metagenome (GOLD analysis project Ga0181530, IMG submission 119769) | Peatland microbial communities from MTU Mesocosm Facility, Houghton, MI, USA - PEATcosm2014_Bin10_60_metaG | ecosystem: Environmental > Terrestrial > Soil > Wetlands > Peat | place... | reverse complement strand
TTAGCCTTTCGGTGTCCGATGACGGGGTAGGTTGCGATCCCGGCCAGATCGGAAAGTTGGGAGGGCTGGGTGTGATCAGTATGCGAGAGCGCGTGCTGCAACTGGATGGGACCTTTGAGTTTGAGAGCGAACTCGGGCGCGGAACCAGAATGAAAGTGACGGTTCCTTTTCGACCGGCCTCGTAAGTCGACTGGAGCAACCCTCAGGAAGGCCAGAAATGTCGTTCGTGCCAGATCGCTGCGAGCAATATGCCGACGGCGATTCCCATCGAGAGTTCAACGAACCGTTGTGTGGCGACTAGCCAACCGCTTCCCGATCGCATCATGCGCATCTAGATATAAGAGCGCTGTCGGAGCCAATGGGATCCCAGTGGCCAATCGGCCAGCGCGAAGACGAGACGGTCAAATTTTCTCTTCCAACGAGTTGGCCAGGGACGCGATTCTCCGCGAAAGAAAGAGAAAACCCTGTGTCTGTTGTGTAAGGTGTTGTCCCTTTGGCACAACCTTTAAGACCGCACGTTCGAGCAGGGAATAGGCACTTGTCAAATCTTCTTTTTGTGTCGACCCATTTTGATTCATTCGATCTGCCATTCTGTCCAGGGCCGTGGCCAAGCGATTGTCGAACTCGTCTTGTGCCGCATGGATTGCCCCCGGCAGCTCGAAACCGGGAAGTCGAGCACTGTACTTCCAAAGGGCAATGCGGGTAATGAAGAGCATACGCAAATCCGGTTGTACTTGCCGAATGCGATTGCGCAATTCGAGATCTTGTTCGCGGGAAGGCCCGAATTCGAATAGAACACCGTCTGCCAGAGCTCGCACCTTGTCAAGGTGGGATGTGATTGTCTCGCGGAGAACAAGACTTCGCGCGATTGCAGTTTTCAGGTTCCTCGAAACCGGTTCTCCTGCAAATTGCGCTAACAGTCGGAGATTGGAAATGAACGTCTTCTTCATCTGAACAGCAGCCGGCGCACCCCATAACCGATCGAATACCAGCCACATCATAGAGAGACCCAGCAGAATCCCGACAACGCGATCTCGCGCGACCGCAAGGGAGGTCTGCATCCTGAATTCGCTGAAATTGACGAGGTAGAAGGCGAGAGCGACCTGAATTCCGAAGTATGACAGCCGAGGGCTGGATGTCATGATCCAGGCAGACAGGGCCGTGAGAGCAACGAAAAGAACCGTCAAGCCGCCGATGGAATCGAGATTGGGCAGAATAAAGACCTGCGCGCCCATGCCGAGGAGGAAGCCGCCAACGATTGCTCCTGTGATGCGAAGGAACTGCTTCTGGCGAGAGGATCCGACCGTTGAAAGCGCAGTCAGCAGACACGTGGTCACGGCCGTGCTAATGCCCGGCCAGGCGATCGCGCTATAAATTACGTAGCAGCCGCTAGCAGCCAGACAACCTTTCAACGCGAAGCGCAGGTGCTCCGGGTTGGCTAGCGCGCCTGGGGCAAGAAGCATTGGGCGCGGAATGTCGTCCGGCGAGGGCAGGTATTGATTGATGGATCGGGAGGCCGCAAACCCATGAGGGATGAGAGTCACTGTATGCTCCATCTCGCCCATTAATGGAAAGTGATTCCCCGGTTGGCCATCGCTATTGAACTGGACTGAGCCCGGAATGCGTCTGTTCACCAGGTCATCGCGAATAGTTACGATCGCCGATGCCAGATTCCGAAATCGAGTTTGGTCGCTAGCAGAAAGCTCGAAGCTGGAGTGAGTCAGGTTCGCAGCAAGATCGACGAGCCTGCCTACCATGGCTGCGACACCACCCATCTCGACGGAAAACTGAGGCGAATAGTCCGAGCGGCGCAGGGTGCGGCGAAATAGTGATGTACCAATTGTTGCAAGCCTGACAACCTCGTGCCCGATAGCGGGATCTATCGCGCGGCCTTCAGCATAGCAAGTGAACAATTCTGCGACCACGGATAATCGGTCGCTGATGGACAAGATCAACTCGTCTCCCGGCCGAACCTGCGCAAATACAAGTTCCACAACTGCCGTGATCACCACCGCTATGAACACTGCCAAACACAGCCAGAGTGTGTCCTCCACATTGGTTTCGGCCGGCACGTGCTGGTCCCATAACGGAATCCCGAGGGCATTCAGGTTGATAAACGCCACAGCCGCTGTGTAATTTGTCAGCGCGCTGGCCGCATAGAAGGCGAGGAACAAGGTCGCAATAATCCAGACAAAATGAAGCAGTGGAAAACTAATTACAAGCCACATCGAGACCAATAGATATGCGGCGCCGAATCCGGTAACAAGGATGATTGTCGTCAATGACCGCAGGGTGGCTTGAGTGTTTTCACGCGAAACCATCAACGCATAAATCGCACCTTGCCAGGCATACGGAACGCGGAAAGTCATGCCGACGATCATGATCAGGGTAGCCGCCAGAGTCATCCTTCCCACGGTCGCGGCTCTGCCCGGGTACGGCGCGAGCTCCGCTTCGAGAAATTCCCGCACCCAAGTCAGCGGACCAGGTGACCGAGGCAAACTTTGTGCGATCGTTGCCATTCTCAATTGCCCCGTATGGTGACCACGGCAGACTCGCCAATTCGAAACAAATCGGGCGTCGGATTGACGACCCGTATGCGAACCGGGTATCGTGACGCCAATTGCACCCAATTCAATGTGCGCTGCACGTCTGGAAGTCCGGACTGCAAATTGCCAATCACATCGGGATTCGGGGTGACTCCAAAGCCGATGCTGTCTACTATGCCAGAGAAGCGCACATTGGGCTTCGAAAGCACATAGACATCGACCCGCATCCCGGGCGCAATGCGCTTGAGCTGGCCTTCACGGAAATTGCCAACTGCCCACCAGGTGCGCGCATCGATGAGCGTAAACATTTGCTGGCCCACATGGGCGTATGCGCCTTCTGAAATTGTGAGATTGGTTACGATGGCATCAAACGGCGCGTAGACTCGGCAATTGTCCAGATCGTATTGAGCCTTCTTCACTGCGGCCGCTTTCGCCCCGCGCTGGTTGATCAAGGGCTCAAGGGTTGTAACTGCGTGTCTGGCTTGCTCGTGCTGTGCCAAGGACGAGTTCAATTCTGCCTTAGTCAGGTCAAGCCGGGATTCAGCCTGCCTCAAAGCTTCAGCTTGTGCGGTTTCAAAAGTTCTGGCTTTATCCACCTCGTCCACCGTCACAAACTGTTTTGTGAGCAACGGCTCAAGACGGTGCAGATTATTATTCGCATAGGTCCACTCGGCGCGCGCTCGGGCGACCCCCTGTTCCGCATTGGCTACTGCGGCTTCCGAGCTGTGGATATTTGCCTGTGCAACAGAAACCGCGCTCACCATTGCAGCGATCCTCCGCTGCTCATCCGCGATCTGCCCTTCCAGCGTCGCCTGTTCAGAACCAGCGTGTTCGAGCACATATTGATAGGGGCGTTCATCGATTACGTAGAGCAGTTCGCCTTTTTTTACGAACTGATTGTCTCTCACATTCAGCCGGATGAGGGGGCCCTCGACTTGCGGAGCAATCCCGATGAAGTTGGCAAATACTTCCGCATCTTCGGTTCGCGGATAGTAGCTGGCGTGGTATAGCACGACCAGGCCAAGGACAGTCGCAACTGCCACGATCACGATACTGATCCAGCGACCGAGGAGCCGGCGTGACCGCGTGTTCTTTCTTGTCTCCATACTCATTGCTCCTTGTTCAGTGGAAGAGAGCGAGCCACAATGCGAAGGCAAAAAGGGCGGTGAGGCACGGATAGATGAGAACCGGCCAGACGATCTCAACGTAGCGATTCAATAGCGCTCGCGCGGCGAACGTAAGCAAAATGGCCACCACGAGACAGAGGAGCCATCCAGGAAAGAAGGAGCCCAGAATGTCGAATGCAGGGGCCCGTCCGCAACCCGTCATCAGGAGCAGCGCAGGCACAAGCGCAGCGCACACGAATCTACGAGTCTCATTCATGGTTGGCGCCTATCTTTGGCGCGAATCGAATCTCCGGTTCTGAAAGCCAGCTCTGCGAATGCGGTGAGCACCTGCGTCTGCGCCATGACATCCGCTGTGCGTGCCTGTGCCAGAGTTCGCTGGGCAGCTGTCACGTCCAGTAAGTTTCGAACTCCGTATTTGTACGATTCGAGAGCGGCGCTGTAAGACTCGGTTGAGGCCTGGAGCAGTGCGAGTGCGGCCTGGCGCTGTCGGAGAGCAGTGTTCAAATGTGAGTACGCAGCCCAGACCTCGTCTGCAATCTGATTGCGTGCAACGTTCACTTGCGCCTCCGCCGCGTGAACGTCGGCTTGCGCCTGGGCAAGCCGGCTCCTTCGCGCGCCTCCATCAAGAACAGTCCATTGCAAATTAAAGCCTAATGTGCCGACCAGATCGGCAGTGTGCGACCAGGGATAGGGCGACTGTAGGCCATAGAGTAATGGCGCGGCTGAGCTAGCGTTGAGATTCAATGCTGGGTAATATGCCGCCTTTGCTTCTCTTTCTCTTGCAGTTGCGGACCTTACATCGGCAACTTGCTGCATCAGGTCAGGGCGTTGCGCAAGTGCGCGATCTATCGCTTGATCGACCGTATCGCCGATCGAGTCGGGAGCCGGCATCTGATCGAGCGGCTGAACGTAGATCACTGTGGTCGCGGATGATCCCACTGCGGTTGCGAGATCGCCCCGAGCAATCTCTTCAGTTCCGAGGATCGCCTGCAGATCGTATTCAGCCTGGGCGGTGGCGCTCCGCGCTTCCAGCACGTCCGGCAGAGTTGCCAGACCATGAGCCAGGCGCTCCTCGGCTGCTTGCTGTACTGCTTGCGCATTCGACAGACTTGCTCGTGCGGCATCCTCTTGTCCCATCGTGGTCAACAACCGGAAGAAGGCTTGCTGCACCTGGTAGATGACCTGACGATGAGTGTCGTTGAAAGCGAAGTTAGCGGTAAGGAGTCTTGCTTTGGCATCGTTGATTCGACCTGCGCGGGCACCGAAATCAAAGAGGGTGTAGTTAAGCTCCAGTTCGACCTGGAAATCCTGGACTTCCTGGCCGTAGAAACGATTACCAAAAAAGGCCTGCTGGCGGCTTGTCTGCGAGACCGCAATCGCGGCGAGCGTGGGAAACAACTCTGCGCGTGTTATGCCCAGGCTCGCCGCTTGAGCACGGGCACTTTCCCACGCATCGCGGGTGGCTGGGTTATGTGTCTCCGCCAGATCAATTAACTCCAGCAACGAATACGTCTTGGCGGGATTTATGGCGATCCCCGAATCAGGTACTTTGGGGGCAGTTGCTTCGACGCTGCGCTCAGCGGATGTGTACCACGGATGATCAGGCGAAACGGGCGAAGTCTGAGCTGGAACAGTCAGCTCGGAGAGCACGAAAAACGAAATTACCATCGGCAAATGCAGGAGCGGCAATTCGTGTTTCGAGTACCTGGACATGGCATTTCCGCCTCAAAGATTTGTCTTCCACCTGCCACTCGTAGATTCCCTCAAAGGGGATGAGTCATCTCATCGGGGCGAACCCACGCATCAAACTGTTCCCCGGTGAGGAACCCGAGTTTCAAAGCAGCCTCGCGCAAGCTAAGATCTTCACGGTATGCGGTCAATGAGATTTTCGCCGCCTTCTCATATCCAATGTGCGGGTTGAGAGCCGTTACCAGCATCAGCGAATTGTCCAGATGCTCCTTAATGCGTTTTTCGTTCGGCTCGATGCCAACAGCGCAACGATCACAAAATGAGCACGATGCGTCGGCGAGAAGTTCGATGGAGGTTAAAACGTTGTGCAACATGACCGGTTTGTACACATTGAGCTGGAAGTTACCTTGCGAACCTGCGAATGCCACTGCGTGGTCATTGCCAAACACCTGTACGGCAACCATCGTCAAGGCTTCACACTGGGTAGGATTGATCTTCCCCGGCATGATGGAGGAACCAGGCTCGTTTTCGGGAATATTGAGTTCGCCGATCCCAGCACGTGGACCACAGGCATACCAGCGCACATCGTTCCCGATTTTCATCAACGCCCCGGCAAGGGTGCGAAGCGCTCCGCTCACGCCGACCATACCGTCGTGCGCCGAGAGAGCCGCAAATTTGTTGGGCGCCGCGACAAACGGCTTGCCTGTTTCTTCAGCGATTTGCCGGGCCGCTGTTTGGCCGAAGCGGGCATCGGCGTTGAGCCCCGTGCCGACTGCCGTGCCCCCGATAGCCAGCGCATACACTCCGGGAAGCGCTCGGCGAATGCCATCGAGCGCCTGGTCCAATTGCGCTGCCCAGCCGGAGATCATTTGGCCAAGCGTGAGCGGGGTCGCATCCTGAAGATGCGTACGTCCTACCATGACAACATTGCGATACTGTTGCGATTTCGTGTCTAGCACGTCGCGCAGGCGGCGGACTTCAGGAATCAGGTCATTCTCGACGCCCTCGACGACGGCAATATGCATCGCGGTGGGGAAGGTGTCATTTGAGGACTGGCTGTGATTCACATCGTCATTGGGATGAATAGGCTTCTTTGAACCAACCACGCCGCCTGCAAGCTGGATGGCACGATTGGCGATCACCTCATTGGCGTTCATGTTGGTCTGTGTGCCGGAACCGGTCTGGAAAACAACCAGCGGAAACTCGTTGTCCCACCGGCCGTCGATCACTTCCTGAGCGGCACGAATGATCAGATCGACTTTTTCCTTGGGGAGCTGACCCAATTCGCCGTTGGCCTGAGCGGCACATTTCTTCAGGATGCCGAGGGCTCGAATGACTGTGCGGCCCCAGCGAAAGCGTTCGACGCCAATTGGAAAGTTCAGATGCGAGCGTTGCGTCTGCGCACCCCACAAGTGCCCGGCAGGAACCTGGACGTCTCCGAGAGCGTCCTCCTCGATACGGAATTCGCTAGTGAATGTGTGACTCATACGGTTCTTACCTCTTCCTCAAAGAGGGCATTTATCTCTCCCAAAGCTGCCGGCAATGCGCATGGACAAGCGGGCAAATTCCTCCTGCTCATCTTGTGCCTTTTGTGCCAGGCGGATGCGCTTATCAATTGAAGCGCGAATCCACAATGGCGAAGAGGGTATCGCCAGAGTCGCCGGCCGTAGATCGAAAACGGCACCCATCTTTAGGAATCTTCTTCTCATTCAGAGGTCAGCGGCCCGTAATACGGATCAGCATTTCCTGCCCGCTACTCAGCGTGATCTTCTGGTGTCCGTGGAATGCGGTTGTCCCCAGTCCGCCGGCGCCGCCGACTACAGACCCAATCCCAGCTCCTTTCCCGCCGCCGAAGATACCGCCAAGCAAAGCGCCGGCTCCAGCGCCGATTGCTGTGTGAGCGACACTTGTTCGGCCCCTCCCGCCGGACTCAATCGCGCCTTCCACGTCGACCTTCTCACCCGACGGCGCGTGGTAAAGCTCGACAATTTCGGCATCAATCTGCGCGCGACGGCCATCGGGCATCACAAGGCGGTCGAAGCGAAGCATCATGCTGGTGCGGCCTTTGACCTTGCCTGACATTTCAATCTCGGTGATGTGCCCGTACACACGTGCATTCTGGTATTCGCCCTCGTCGACAACGGTTGCACTGAACGGATCGCCGACCTCGGAATCGACACTCGTCAGCGTGTCGTCCAGGCGAATCCGGAGTGCGGTGTCCACCGGCACCTTGAACTTTACGTCCGGCGCCTGTGCCGACGAAGCCACAATCATGATGAGTCCCAGGACAGGACCACCGCCGAGGATAAGCTTTGAAACCAGCGACTTCTTGAATCCAATCATCACCATTACTCCTCCTGTCATTCAAAACCATGAGCAAACCTTACTTCCGCGTAATACCGTTCTAGAGAAACTTCGCTTTAATGTGCGCCTGAACCTCTTCGTGAAGATGCTCAAAAGGATCCTCTCAGGGTTGAGCAGGAACGCCCTCGTGAGATTGCTCGTGAGCGTCCTCCGCAGAGGGCAGTTGGACAATGCTGGGCATAACCAGAGGCTCCCGGTGCTTGTGCCAAACCGCTCGAATCAGATCGCGATTCATCTTCCCAATGAACTCCAGCGGTATCTGCTTGGGACAGACCACTTCACATTCGCCATGATTCGTGCAGCTGCCGAAAAATTCATTGCCCATTGTGGCAATCATGCTCAAGGTCCTCTGGTCCCGCTGCGGCTGACCCTGCGGCAGCGAATTCAAGTGCGTTATCTTAGCTGAGGTGAATAGCATGGCAGATGCATTCGGGCAGGCCGCTACGCACGCTCCGCAGCCAATGCATGCGGCGGCGTCAAACGCAGTGTCCGCATTTTCTTTTGCAACCAGAGTTGAATTGGCGTCGGGGGCGCTTCCGGTCGGTGCACTGATAAAGCCGCCCGCCTGAATAATTCGGTCGAAGGCCGAGCGATTCACAATCAGATCTCGAATCACCGGGAAGGCGCGGGCGCGCCACGGTTCGAGCGTTAAAGTGTCGCCATCTTTGAAAAAGCGCATCGCAAGCTGGCATACGGTTGTACCCCGCTGGCCGCCATGTGCCACCCCGTTGATAAGAAAGCCGCACGAGCCGCAGATGCCCTCGCGACAATCGTGGTCGAAGGCAACGGGGGCCTCTTGCCGGCCGATCAGGTCCTCGTTGAGGGCATCGAGCGTCTCGAGGAATGACATGTCGGGCGTTACATCCTTCACCTGATAGCGGATGAAGCTGCCAGGCGCCTTCGCGTTTTGTTGCCGCCAGACTTTGAGGGTAAGGTTCATGGCTACTTGTAGCTCCTTTGGGAGAGAGGAACGTATTCGAAGGTGAGCGGTTCTTTGTACAGGGCGGGCGCTTGGCCTGCACCTTTCCATTCCCAGGCGGCTGAGTAAGCAAAGTTCTCGTCGTCGCGCTTCGCCTCGCCATCGGCGGTTTGACTCTCCACTCGAAAGTGACCTCCGCACGATTCCGCGCGGTGCAAAGCGTCGGCGCACATGAGTTCGGCGAGTTCGAGGAAATCTGAAATACGGTTCGCTTTTTCGAGACTTTGGTTCAGTTCCTCGCCCGTGCCCACGATACGAAGGTTCTTCCAGAACTCCTCGCGAATTTCCGGAATTCGAGCGAGTGCCTCGCGCAGACCTCCATCTGAACGCGCCATGCCACAGTGATCCCAAACAATTTTTCCGAGTTCCTTGTGGAACGAATCAGGGCTGCGCTTTCCATTAATCGCGAGCAACTTGTTGATACGATCCTTGACCTCGGCCTCGGTCGCCTTGAACGCGCTGTCGGATATTTCAACCGGATCCAACTTTGCGGAAGCAAGGTAATTGGGTACAGTCGCCGGCAGGACAAAGTAGCCGTCGGCCAGTCCCTGCATTAGCGCGCTGGCTCCGAGGCGGTTTGCCCCGTGGTCGGAAAAGTTCGCCTCTCCGCCTACGAAGAGTCCTGGAATGGTCGACATCAGGTGGTAGTCGACCCATAGTCCACCCATCGTGTAATGGGGAGCGGGATAGATCCGCATGGGTACCTCGTACGCATCCTCTCCCGTAATCCTTTGATAGATGTCGAACAGATTGCCATACTTCTCGCGGACTGTTTGCAGCCCGAGCCGGTGGATGGCATCCGCAAAATCCAGGTAGACGCCTTGCCCGTGCGGCCCTACCCCCCGGCCTTCATCACACACTTCCTTTGCATTTCTCGACGCGACGTCGCGAGGCACGAGGTTGCCAAAACTTGGGTAGCGGCTTTCGAGATAGTAGTCACGCTCATTTTCCGGAATATCCCTTGCGACACGGGTTTCCCCCTTTTTCTTGGGCACCCATACTCTCCCGTCATTTCGTAGCGATTCGGACATCAGTGTCAGCTTGGACTGATTCTCACTACTTAACGGGATGCACGTGGGATGAATCTGGGTAAAACACGGATTCGCGAAGAGGGCGCCGCGGCGATGGGCTCGCCAGACTGCGGTGCAGTTTGAAGCCTTGGCGTTTGTCGAGAAATAGAAAACGTTTGAGTAACCCCCTGTGGCGAGCACAACCACGTCGGCGGCGTGACATTCAAGTTGGCCCGTCACCAGATCGCGCGTCACAATGCCGCGCGCTCTGCCATCGACAATGACGACATCGAGTAGTTCGCATCGGAAATGCATCGTGACTCTTCCGTTGGCAATCTGCTCTTCGAGGGCCTGGTAGGCGCCGAGCAACAGTTGCTGCCCAGTCTGGCCCCGTGCGTAGAATGTGCGTTCTACCTGGACGCCGCCGAAGGACCGATTATCCAGAAGCCCACCGTACTCCCTCGCAAATGGCACGCCTTGAGCAACGCACTGGTCGATAATGTTGCTGCTGACCTCTGCCAGGCGATACACGTTGGCTTCACGGGATCGAAAATCTCCGCCCTTGACCGTGTCCTTAAAGAGGCGCAAAACGCTGTCGCCGTCGTTGCGGTAGTTCTTGGCGGCGTTAATGCCTCCCTGGGCTGCGATAGAGTGCGCTCGGCGTGGGGTGTCGTGATAGGAAAAGCAATGAACGTGGTAGCCTTGCCGGCCGAGAGTAGCGGCTGCCGCCGCCCCCGCCAGCCCTGAGCCCACCATGATGATCGAGTGCTTGCGGCGATTGGCGGGATTCACCAACTTCATATCGTAGCGGCACTTGTCCCACTTCTGCTCAATTGGACCCGAGGGTATTCTTGCTTCCAACATTTTTGCCATCCTTTACGGAATGCGATCGGGAATTAATGCAGCCAGCCTGCCAAAACCGAAATCGGAACCGAGCTGAATCCAAGGAAGACCACGATCGCGATAGCTCGTGAGGTCATCTTCAGCACTCTTTCGTTGCGGGCACTGTTCCAGCCGAGGGTCTGCAGCATGCTCCAGATTCCATGATCCAGATGCAGGCAAAGTGCACCCATCGCCACGACGTAAAAGAGCGCAATGGGCCAGTAAGCGAAGGCGGCCATCACGTTTTGGTAAACGGCGAGCGGTCTGAACTGTCCCTCAAGCAACCCGATGGCACCTGCGGTCAGCTGAAGAAGATGAAAAATAATGAAAGCAACCAGTAGAGCCCCACCCCATCGCATCACGCGCGCGGCGAAGGTTGTTTCGATGTTGCGCTTGATCTCATATCCAACCGGTCGCGCAGCCCAGCTCAATCGGCTGAGCTGGACTGCAGCGGTGATGTGAAGGGTTACGCAAATCAGCAGGACGATTCGCACTACCCAGAGCAGTTGTCCATAGCCAAGCGCCGGGTAACCTACTTCTCGCAGGAAACGTGAGTAGGCGTTGATCTCGTCCGGGCCCAAGAATATCTTGAGATTGCCCAGCATGTGGGCGATGACGAAGCCCACAAGCACGACTCCAGTGACCGCCATGACGACTTTTTTCCCGACCATGGTGTGCCAGAAGGCCAACAGGCGATACGGGGCGGCCACGCTTCGCGTTGCTACAGCGTGAATAGGTTGGGCCGGACTTAAGCTGGTATTGTTTGCCATTGTTACCTCGTCTTCTCAGCGTTTGCCATTCAACGCGGCATAAACGGGCGCCCACTGTGTGTCATGCACTCGCCGACGCAGTTCGTCTTCACTGATTTCCGGGGCGACGCCATCTTTTTGCGCCTCCAAGCCAACCGCGCACGCTATCTCCGCCGCCACTCTCCTCAGTTCCGTCAGGGGAGGAAGTAACGAGGCAGAGGGATCTTTGAGAGCCGGCGAATGTCCAGCGAGTGTTCGGGCCGCCGCAAGCAGCATCGGCCCAGTGACCCTGCGAGCGCCGGAAGCGACAACGCCAAGCCCCATTGCGGGAAAAATGTAAATGTTGTTGCACTGCGCAACTTGAATCTTTCGCCCACCGAAGTTGACCGGTCCAAAAGGAGAACCCGTCGCCACCAGCGCGCGACCGTCAGTCCAGCGAATCAGGTTCTCGGCCTTCGCTTCCGATTTTGAAGTGGGATTTGAAAGCGGGAAGATAATAGGGCGCTCGGACTTGCGCGCCATTTCCCGAACGACTGGCTCGGAAAAGGCGCCTGCAACGGTTGAGAGGCCGATCAGGACTGTTGCCTTGATTTGCCCGATGACATCGGCCAGGCCAACGTGGCCATTGGATGTCCGAGGCCATTCGGAAATGCGGCTCCCCGGCTGGGCATAAACGCTCTGCTCGAGAGTCAGGTCCTTTCGACCTGAGTGCAGAAGGCCATCCTTGTCAACGACCCAGAAATGGCTGTGCGCCTCCTCCTCCGACAGCCCTTCCCCTTTCATCGCTGCACGCAATCCGTCCGCAACACCAATGCCGGCGGAGCCTGCGCCCAACATGACGATCTGTTGCTCTTTCAAGCTTTTTCCGGTCACTTTGACGGCGCCCAGGATGGCGCCGAGGGCAACCGCCGACGTTCCCTGAATATCGTCGTTAAAAGTCAACAGCTGGTCTCGATAACGATTGAGAATGGGCCGGGCATGAGGAGTCGCGAAGTCTTCCCACTGCAAGCATGTTCCAGGAAGCTCATTCTTCACCGCCTGTACGAACTGATCGACGAAATCGAAGTAATCTTGTCCGGTGATCCGTTCATGACGCCATCCCAGGTACTCGAGATCTTTGAGCCGCTCCGCGTTGTTCGTTCCCACATCCAACACGATCGGTAAAGTTCGTTCTGGAGGAATGCCGCCAATCAGCGTGTACAACGAGAGTTTGCCGATGGGAATGCCAAGCCCGCCTGCGCCCTGGTCGCCGATACCCAAGATGCGCTCACCGTCTGTCACGACAATTACATCGACGTCCTTATTCGGGCGATTGCGCAGTAACTGGGGGATAGAATCGCGGAGCGGATACGAGATGAATAATCCGCGCGGCCGTCGATAGATGTGGCTGAATTGTTCACATGCCAATGCAACGGTCGGCGTGTAAACCATCGGCGTCATTTCTTCGACGTGGTCGAGAAGGAGCCGGTAGAAGAGGACCTCATTCGTATCCTGCAGGGCGCGCAAGTAAATGTGCCGCTCCAGGTCGTCGTCTTTTCTCTGGTAAGCCTCATAGGCGCGGACGACTTGCTCATCCAGGGTCTCGACAATGGGCGGAAGAAGTCCTTGCAGGCCCAACTCTGAGCGCTCCTCATCGGTGAAGGCTGTGCCCTTATTCAAGTTTTGCCGATTGAGGAGACTCATGCCACGAGGAATCTCCGGACGAGCTGTTTGTGTGATGGAGTGTGCCATGGCCATTTGCGTGGTGTCCCTTCCTTTCTGCGTTCGAACGATGTCAACGAATCAAATTGACGCGCGCCAGGTCGATTATTTCGTCGCCGCGACCGTTCAAGACGGCTTTTATCATGAAGAGACTGAAGCCCTTGACTTGCTCATACGTAATGGTTGGAGGCATGGAGAGCTCTTGCCGGGAAACCAGGACCTCGACCAATGCGGGGCCGTCATGTTTGAGCGCTTCCGCGATAGCGGGTTCTACCTGTTCAGGCATTTCCGCTTTGAACGCGAGCAGACCCGCTCCCTCGGCGATTTTTGCGAAGTCTGGATTGTGCAAAGATGTTCCATATTCCAGAACGCCGGCTGCCTTCATCTCCAGTTCGACAAAAGCGAGCGAGTTGTTTCTGAATACGATCAATTTCACCGGCAAATCATGCTGCCTCAGCGTGAGCAGATCCCCCATGAGCATGGCGAAGCCGCCATCGCCGGACATGGAGATCACCTGGCGGCCAGGATGACTTATCTGAGCGCCAATGGCCTGCGGCAGAGCGTTGGCCATAGAGCCGTGGTTAAATGACCCCAGGATCCTTCGTTTGCCATTCATTGTGAGGTAGCGCGCGGCCCAGATCGTCGGAGTTCCTACGTCGCAGGTGAAGATCGCATCCTCGGCCGCGAGTTTATCGAGCACGCTCGCCACATATTGAGGATGGATTGGCTTCTCGCAGAAATTGCATTCGGCAAGGTCGTCCAGGCCTTCGCGTGCCTTGCGATATTTTTCCAGGGATTCCTCCAAATGCATTTTGTACGGGTTTCCCCTCAGTTTTGGCAGAAGAGCCCTCAACGTGGTTTTCGTATCTCCTATAAAGCCGAAGTCAACCTTGCTGCGGCGGCCGATCTGTTCACCGCGAAGATCGATCTGCACGATGGTGGCTTCTTTGGGAAAGAACTGCTGGTACGGGAAGTCCGTGCCAGTCATCAGCAGCACTTCGCAGTTCATCATTGCGTGATAGCCGGAAGAGAATCCGAGAAGACCCGTCATGCCCACGTCGAAGGGGTTATCGTACTCGATGAACTCTTTTCCGCGCATCGCGTGTACGATGGGAGCCTGCAGCTTGCCGGCGAGCATAACCAACTCGTCGTGCGCCCCGGCGCAACCGGCGCCACCAAGGATCGTTATTTTCGCCGCACGATTCAGCAGGTCAGCGAGAATGTCGATTTCTTCGTCAGAAGGGCACACCAAAGGCTGTGACCCGGAAAAATGAAGCCGCGGTGTTTCCTCGACGGCATCTCGCAAGGCCACATCTCCAGGCAGCGCAATCACCGCAACACCACGACGCGAGAGTGCAGTCTGCATTGCAATTTCGAGCACGCGGGGCATCTGCTCAGGCTGCGAGACCAATTCGCAGTAATGGCTGCACTGCGCGAAGAGCTGCTCAGGGTGGGTCTCCTGAAAATATCCACTCCCGATTTCAGCGCTGGGAATCTGTGCGGCGATGGCAAGGACGGGAACGCGGCTGCGATGACAGTCGTAGAGGCCATTGATTAAATGAAGGTTCCCCGGCCCGCAGCTTCCGGCGCATACAGCCAATTTGCCCGTTAAGTGAGCCTCGGCGCCGGCCGCGAATGCTGCCGTCTCTTCATGGCGCAGATGAACCCAATCCAACTGACCTCGTGTGCGAATCGAATCCGTGATTCCGTTCAGGGAGTCGCCACTGACCCCGTAGACCCGCCGTACTCCTGCATCCGACAAAACATCCACAAGCAGGTCAGCTACTCTCTTTGCCATGTCGTTTCCTTCTCAAACTGAATTTGAGCCTCGCCAAACTATCGACAGAATCTGAAGCAATCGTGATTCCAAAGTCTCCGTCCGGCGAAGGCGCCTATTTGGGCAATTCGGGTGCCCGTCGACGGCACTGTCAAAACCGTCGCAAAATAGTGACCAGATTTTGACGAACTGTTGAGGGCTTGACAGCAAATGGCTTGGTTCAACGCCTGCAATTACGAGGTTCTGCTATCGCTTCTTCCTGAAAGTCAACCATGCAAACTCACTCTGCCCGGACCAGGAAATTGGAGCGGACTGCGCGATCCCGTACCCAGAGAAGTGTCCCGGAAAAACCGCTCGAGGCGCAGATGTCGCTAAGGTTTCCACCGATAAGAGTCAGCATTTGGACGAGAACAGTCGAAACGTTGACGCTGTCACTGCGATGTAGATGATGCCTCGCCACGCTTCATAACGTGCTGAGAACCCATGTGTTTGCCGCCGCGAAGTGAAGCGAATACATGTCGCCATGGGTTTGGCAGCACGCTTGCATTCACCTTTCACGTCGTTCATCGATGTGGAAGTGCCGCTACGGTGCGGCGATACCAGGACGGCGCACTCAATGTACATCGCAGTTTTAGAAGAGGCGGAACATAAGAAGGGAAGGAGGACAACATTGAAGCGGCGCACAAAAGTGTTGATCTGTCCCGCGGTTCGGAAAATCGGGCTTCTCGCCTTAATGTCCGTCGCGTGCGTTGCCTCTGCCGAGCCAACGGGCTTCTTCAATACTCCTACAAACATCTTTGCGCCGGCATCAACGCCGGCGAAGACGATCGCGCCCTTAGCCATATTTGTAATGGCCATTACCGGGATCATCTTCGTCGTCGTGTTTACGTTGCTGGCCTACGCAGTTATCAAGTTCCGCGGACGAGCTTCAGATGCGGGCCGTGAACCCGCTCAGGTCTACGGAAGCACACAGATCGAGCTGGCATGGACGATGGTTCCGGTGTTGATCGTTGTTGTCCTGTATCTGGCAACCGCGCGTGTGATCCACGCCATTCAGGATGCTCCCGAGCCGGCAAGCGCCCTGGAGGTCACAGTCATCGGACATCAATACTGGTGGGAGTACCGTTACCCGGGACTGGGAGTCGTGACGGCTAATGAGCTGCACATTCCGGTGAGCGATCCTGCGCATCCCAGGCCGACGTTCCTAACCCTGCTCTCCGCCGACACCGACCACAGTTTCTGGGTGCCGGAACTCGCGGGCAAAACCGACCTGATTCCCGATCATCCGAACAGGATGTGGGTGGACCCGCTGCGAACAGGAATCTTTCTTGGCCAGTGCGCACAGTACTGCGGAATTCAACACGCAAAGATGCTGATACGCGTTTCGGTGGACAGTCCTGAAGAGTTTTCCGCCTGGGTGCGCGAACAACAGCGACCTGCAATTGAAGACGGAAGAGTTGCCGAGGGCAAGCATGTTTTCGAGAGCTCGGCATGCATCAACTGCCACACCGTGAATGGAACGGCTGCGAATGGGCGCTTCGGCCCGGACCTGACGCACTTGATGAGCCGGGTCACCATCGCGTCCGGTGCAGCCCAAAATACGCCGGAGAACCTCCGCCTCTGGATTCAAAACCCAGATGCGATCAAGCCCGGATGTTTAATGCCGGCCATGAAATTGAGCGATGCGGATTTGAACGCACTCGTCCGTTATATGGAGACGCTGCGCTAAAGGAGGGCGAGACGAGCTATGTCATCCAATGTGATCACCGTTTCTGGCGTGCAAATTGGCGAGAGGCCATGGGTCGACAGGCTTCACGGATGGTTGACCACGGTTGATCACAAGCGGCTGGGTATTCTCTACATTGCCTATGGTCTGTCATTTCTGCTCGTCGCTGGAGTTGAGGCCATCATCATTCGGATCCAACTGATGCATCCGCACAGCGGTGCTGTTTCGCCGGAAGTGTTCAATCGCATGTTCACAATGCACAGCACAACCATGGTCTTCTTCGCGGCCATGCCGATCCTGTTTGGGTTTTCGAACTATCTGGTGCCATTAATGATCGGCGCCCGCGACATGGCGTTTCCGCGGCTGAATTCATTTAGCTTCTGGCTCTCGGCGCTGGGGGGTCTCCTCCTTTATTTCAGCTTCCTCGGCGGAAGCGGGCTTTACGGCGCAGGTAGTGCGCCGGACGTGGGATGGTGGGCGTACGCACCCCTGACAGCGCGCGCGTTTTCCCCAGGCCATAGCACCGATTATTGGACGCTATCGGTTTTGGTATCGGGATTTGGAACCGTCGGAACCGGAATCAATATAGTCGCTACCATTTTGTGCATGCGATGCCCCGGAATGAAACTCAGCCGTATGCCCTTGCTGGCCTGGCTTAATCTCGTGATGGCGGGAATGATTCTGATTGCAATCACCCCCCTATCCGCGGCACAAATGATGTTGCTCGTGGACCGATATTTAGGAGGCCATTTCTTCGATGCGCAGGCGGGCGGGGCACCTGTGCTGTGGATGCACTTTTTCTGGATCTTCGGACATCCGGAAGTGTACATCCTGATCATTCCCTGCTTTGCCTTCATGTCGGAAATCATCCCGGTGTTTTCCCGCAAACCCATCTTTGGATATCCGGTGATGGTGGCGGCGACTGTCTGCATCGGATTCATCAGCATGAGTGTGTGGGCACACCACATGTTCACGGTCGGAATGAGCTCGTACGCCAACAGCTTCTTCACATTCACGACGATGGTGATCGGCGTCCCCACGGGAATCAAGATCTTTAATTGGCTAGGCACCATGTGGGCCGGGCAAATTCAGTTCAAGGTGCCGATGCTGTTCTGTATTGGGTTCCTGTTTCAGTTCCTGATTGCCGGTCTAACAGGCATCATGCTTTCTTGTGCGGCCCTCGGTTGGCAGCTCAGCCTTTCGTATTTCGTCGTAGCCCACTTCCACTACACACTTGTGGGTGGTGTTGTGTTTGCCATCTTCGCCGCGATCTACTACTGGTACCCGAAGATGACCGGAAGGATGCTGAACGAGACACTTGGCAAACTTCATTTCTGGCTCTTTCTGATCGGGTTTCACGTGACATTCGACCTGATGCACATCCCCGGAATACTCGGGATGCCGCGCAGAATCTACACCTACGAGCCCGGGCGGGGCTGGGACACGCTGAACCTGCTCATTAGCATCGGCGCGTTCATTCAGGCGATCGGTGTCCTGGTGTTTGTGGCGAATCTCGTCATTTCTTACTTCAAGGGCGACAAGGCGGGCAATGATCCGTGGGACGCGTGGACGCTCGAATGGTCCGTAAGCTCGCCGCCGCCCGCGTATAACTTTGCTTCCGTCCCCACGGTCGAGAGCCGCCGGCCGCTCTGGGACCTGAAGCATCCCGAAGATCCAGACAGCAGATACGAATGAAGACAGCCGTTGCAAATAAAGGATGACAGCAATGAGCACAATGGCAAACCCGTTCCCGCAGGCACAGGAGATCTGGAGACTACCCGATCGCGGCAAAGTCGCGATGACCTGTCTCATCCTTGCAGAATCGGCGATCTTCACGATCTTTGTGGTTGCCTATCTGTTCTATCTGGGAAAGAGCCTCAGTGGGCCAACACCGCGCGACGTGCTCGAGACGCCGATCTTCTACACAATCTGCCTGCTGTCGAGCAGCCTCACGATTCACTTTGCCGCGAAGTCGCTTGAGCGCGACAGAGTGGGCTCATTCCTTGCGTTATGGCTGCTGACTTTCGCTCTAGGCGGCGCGTTCTTGTATGGCACCGGCAAGGAATGGCACAAGCTGATTTACATAGATGGCCTGACGATCTCGACGAATCTGTTTGGGACGACCTATTACTGCCTTGTCGGTCTGCACGCGTTTCACGTCACCGTCGGCCTTCTCATGATATTGATAGTTGCCGTTTTTGCTTTAGCTGGCCGAGTAGGCGTGGAGCAGGCGCACCGCGTGGAAGTGCTCTCGATGTATTGGCATTTTGTGGACGCCGTGTGGGTTGTAGTTTTCACCGTTGTTTACGTTCTGGGGCGCTGAGGAGAAAGAGATGGCAATGCTGGTGACAACAGAGCGAATGAGCCAAAGCTCTCGGGCTCCACGCGAGATTGAAGTGCCCGCGTCCACCGCATGGCCCTTTGTCCTGGCTTTTGGATTGGTCATGGTATCTGCTGGCCTTGTGACGAGCACGTCGGTCAGTATCCTTGGCGCCGTGCTTACTCTGGCTGGATGTGTTGGCTGGTTTCGCGAAGTCTTGCCTCACGAGCACGAAGAGGCTGTGCCGGTGGTTGCCGAGGATATTCGCATCACGACTGATCGCCAGGTAGTCGAGTTGCTTCCTATCGGGCAACACTTGCGCGCATGGCTCCCGGTAAAGACCTATCCGGTGTCAGCGGGCGTGAAAGGTGGACTGGCGGGAGGCGTAGCGATGGCCGTGCTGGCCTGTACCTACGGTCTGGTGAAGGCCGGAAGCATCTGGTACCCGATCAATCTTCTGGCCGCAACGGTGTACGCCGAATCGATGAAGTTCGGGCATGCACAGCTGAATTCGTTTCATGCGGACAGCTTTGCGATTGCTCTGGTTCTGCACATCGTCGTATCCGCGCTGGTTGGATTGCTCTACGGCGCGATGCTTCCCATGTTCGCGCACCGCCCCATCCTGCTAGGAGGGCTGCTTGGCCCGGTTCTATGGTCGGGGCTCCTTTACTCAATCATGGGCCTCGTCAATCCATTGCTCGCAAGCCACATTGACTGGCCATGGTTCATCGCTTCTCAAGTGGCCTTTGGAATTGTGGCAGGCTTGATCGTCGTGCGCGAGCTTCAAATACCCACATTCGAGAATCGGTCCTTCGCGATCCGCGCAGGTATCGAAGCTCCGGGAACCATGCCACCGCGAGAAGGCGGAGAGGATGTCCGACCGTGAAGCGATCCTGGCATCTATTTGCATCCGCGACCCTGTGCATCCTGCTGCTCTCGGGATGTAAGTCTCCGCTCGGTCAGCCCGCGGACGGATCCGAGCCTGTCGCGCCGAATCAGGTTCTGGAGTTTTCCACTCTTTACGCAGAAAACTGCTCGGGCTGTCACGGCGCGCACGGACGAGGAGGAGCAGCGATCTCGCTGGCCGATCCCGTTTATCTGGCCATTGTCGATGAACGTACCATGCACGGCGTGATTGCCAATGGCGTGCACGGAACCTCGATGCCGGCTTTCGCTCAAAGCGCGGGGGGCATGCTGACGGATCAGCAGATTGATGTGATTACCAGCGGAATATTTTCCCGTTGGGCGCGAAAAGGGATTCTGGACGGCAGCAATCCGCCTTCCTACTCGGCAAAAACTTCCGGTGACGCCGCAAATGGCCAGGTTGTTTATGGAACGTATTGCGCATCCTGCCACGGCACTGAAGGGCGGGGCGGCCCCAGGGGCAGCGCCATCACCGACGATTCCTTCCTGGCACTCGTCAGCGACCAGGGACTGCGCACAATCGTCATCGCGGGCAGACCTGAATTGGGTGCGCCGGACTGGCGCGGGAACGTCCCGGGAAGGCCGATGACGGATCGGGAAATCACCGATGTCGTCACCTGGCTCGCGTCGCGTCGGGCGCAAGATCCCGGACAGCCTTATTCACCTTCCAACTACACACAACACTAGGAGTCCAGATATGTCGACCAAACCTGTCATTGTCCCGTCGAGCGAAGTTGCGATTTCCCGTCGTGGATTTCTCATGAAGGTCGGTATCCTGTTCAACGGATTCGCAGCCATGGTGGTCGCGGCGCCGATTGTGCGATTT
>Ga0181530_10002721_pt1 | contig 20620 bp, 22 predicted proteins | sample PEATcosm2014_Bin_42_FD_119769 | JGI IMG/M metagenome (GOLD analysis project Ga0181530, IMG submission 119769) | Peatland microbial communities from MTU Mesocosm Facility, Houghton, MI, USA - PEATcosm2014_Bin10_60_metaG | ecosystem: Environmental > Terrestrial > Soil > Wetlands > Peat | place... | reverse complement strand
TGGCGCCGCGAGATCGCCCGCGCCAACCTGCCGTGGCTGAGCGCCACGGCACTGCGCGCGGAAGGCGACGGCACGCTGCAACGCATCGCCTTCCGCGCCGGCGGTCGCGACCGGGCAGAGAATGCCGATCTCCTGCTGCTGCATGACGGTATCATCCCATCGGTGCAGGTGACCCGGGCGCTCGGCTGCGCCCATGAATGGGACGGCGGGCAACACTGCTGGAAGCCGATCGTGGATGCGTGGGGCGTCACGTCGTTGCCGAATATCGTGGTGGCGGGCGATGGTGCCGGCATCGGCGGTGCGCGGGTCGCCGCGCTGTCGGGACGCATCGCCGCGCTGGGTGTCGCACAAGCCCTCGGGCGCATCGACATGGCGATGCGCGATGCTGCCGCCGCCCCGTTGCGTGCCGCGCAAGCCCGGCAACGCGCGGTGCGGCCATTGCTCGATAGCTTGTACGCGCCGCGCCCGCGCGTGTTGGATGCCGCAACGATCGTCTGCCGTTGCGAGGAAGTCACCGCGGGTCAGATCCGTGACGCGGCATCGCTCGGTTGCCTCGGGCTGAATCAGTTGAAGTCCTTCACGCGTTGCGGCATGGGGCCGTGTCAGGGCCGCATGTGCGGCAGCACCGCCGCGGAGGTGTTGGCCGCCGCGCGTGGTGTGCCGGTTGCGGCGATCGAGCCATACCGCACGCGGTTTCCTACCAAGCCCGTGACGGTTGGCGAACTTGCCGCGATGGCGACGGAATAAGGCAACCAGGCGATGGGCATGCGCATCTGGCATCAAAGCTTCACCGTGCTGGGTGACCTGCCCGGCTACGCCGACGCGATCCGTACGCACCTCGCGGCGACGCTGCGCCCCGATACCGAGGTGGTGCTGCATGGCCAGGCCGATGGCACCTATCCCGGCAACTATCCCGGCGACGACATCGGCTACGCCTACACCTATTGGATTCACGGCAATCAATGGGTGGCGGCCGCGCGTGCCGCCGAACGCGACGGCTTCGACGCCTTCGCCATGTGCACGCTGCCCAATCCGATGCTGCGCGAGGTGCGCTCGCTGGTCGAGATTCCGGTGATCGGCATGGGTGAGACGTGTTTCCACCTCGCCACCATGTTCGGCCAGCGTTTCGCCGTGATGCTGTTCATCGACCGCATGATCCCGCTCTACCAAGAGCAGATGCGCAATTATGGACTGACGGAGCGCTGCGCCGGGGTGGTCGCGTCGGGATTGGGGTTTCAGGAAGTGCTGGCCGGGTTCGAGAATCCCGGGCCGGTGATTGCGAGATTCCGCGAGGCCGCGCGGCGGATCATCCGCGAGACCGGCGCCGACGTCATCGTGCCTGGCGAAGTGCCGCTGAACCTGCTGCTGGCGATGAACGGCATGAACCGCGTGGACGACGTGCCCGTGCTGGACGGGCTGACCGCGACGCTGAAGATGGCAGAGCAGATGGTCGACCTGTATCGCACGACCGGCATCCGCCATAGCCGGCACGGCTGGTTCAATTCGGTGTCGCGCCAGGAACGTGTCGCCCAGGTGGCAGAATTCTACGGCGTCGATCGGTTGAAGTTCTAAGCATGGGTTTCGAGATTGGCATCGATGTCGGCGGCACCTTCACCGACGTGGTGTGTCGCGGCGACGATGGTTCGGTGCGCATCGCCAAGCTGCCGACCACGCGCGACGATCCCAGCAAAGCCGTACTCGCGGCGTTGGCGATGGCGCGCCGCGACTGGCGCGTGCCGCCGGCGGCGATCAGCCGTTTCGCTCATGGCACCACGGCGGCAACCAATGCGGTACTTGAACGCAAGGGCGCGCGCATCGGCCTGATGACCACCGAGGGCTTCCGCGACGTGCTGGAAATCGGCCGCCAGATGCGCCACCAGATGTATGACCTGGTGCTGCTGCCGGAGACGCCGGTGTTCCTGGCGCCCGCGCGGTATCGCAAGGAAGTGCGTGAACGGCTCGATGCGCAGGGCCGCGTGCTGATCCCGCTGGATGCGGACAGTGTGCGTCGCGCGGTGGCCGCGTTGGTCGAAGCGGGCGTGCAGGCCATCGCGGTCTGCCTGTTGTTCTCGTTTCTCGACCCGGCGCACGAGCATCGCATTCGCGCCATCATTGCTGAAGCGCATCCTACGCTGCCGGTGTCGCTGTCGAGCGAGGTCGATCCGGCGTTCCGCGAATACGAACGCACCTGTGTCACCGCATTCGACGCCTACATCAAGCCGGTGATTGCCGACTATCTCGCCAACATGGAGCGCGGTCTCGCGGCGGCTGGTGTGACCGTGCCGTTGCAGGTGATGCAGTCGCGCGGCGGCCTGATGTCGTCTTCCATCGCGCGGCAACGTCCGGTGCGATTGTTCCTGTCGGGACCGGCAGCGGGTGTGATCGGCGGCGTCGAAGCCGGCCGCGCCGCGGGGCTCCACGAGCTGATCACGGTCGATATCGGCGGCACGTCCTGCGACATCGCGTTGGTCACGGGTGGTGCGCCGCTGATCCGCGGCGAAGGCGTGATCGACGGCTACACCGTGCGCGTGCCGATGGTCGATGTCAGCGCGATTGGTGCGGGCGGCGGCAGCATCGCCTGGCTGGACGGCGCCGGTTCGCTGCGGGTCGGCCCGCATTCCGCCGGTTCCGAGCCGGGACCCGCATGCTATGGCCGCGGTGGAACACAGCCGACGGTGACCGATGCATCGGTCGTGCTGCACTACATCGACCCGGCGCGGTTCGCCGGCGGTACGCTGACATTGCAGCCGGCACTCGCCCGTGCCGCGATCGATCAGGTGATCGCAACGCCGCTCGGCATGAGCGTCGAACAGGCGGCATTGGGCATCCATCGCGTGCTGAATGCGCAGATGGCGGAAGCGATCCGGCTGGTTTCCATCGGTCGTGGCATCGATCCGCGCGGTTATGCGCTGTTGCCGCTGGGCGGTGGTGGACCGATGCATGCGTGCGCCTTGGCGGAGGAACTCGGTATCGCGTCGATCCTCATCCCGGCGCACCCGGGCGTGTTGTCGGCCGCCGGGTTGCTCGGCGCGGCGGTGGAACATGAGGTCGCCGCAGCGTTTCCTTGCGCGCTGGCCGAACTGCGTGCGGACAGGTTGCTGGCAGCGCTGCGCGATCTCGATGCGCGCTGCGGCGCGTTGATGCGGGCCGAGCGCGTTGCCGATGCGGACATCCGCCACTTTGCCGATGTGTGCTATATCGGCCAGTCCTATCACCTCGAAGTGCCGTTGCTGTCGCACGACGCCGAGGCGATCTACGACGCTTTCCTTGCGGCGCATGACCGTGTCTACGGCCACAGCACACGGGTTCCGGCGAAGCTGGTCAATGTGCGTTCGGTGCATCGTTCGCGCGCCGGGACGGTGGCGGTCGGTACTGCCGAATCCCCGACGCCGGCCACCCCCGGCACGCGCGACATTCATATCCGCGACCGTGCCGAGCCGGTGCCGGCCGCGATCTGGTCGCGCGCCGCGCTGACGCCGGATGCCCGGGTGGCGGGTCCCGCGATCATCGAACAGAGCGACACCACGATTCTGCTGGAACCCGGCTGGACCGCTCGCCTCGCCGGCGGCGGTGCGCTGTTGCTGGAGCGGTCGGCATGAACGCCGCAGAACATCGGTCTGCCTCGCAGCAGCGCTCTGCTTCCCAGCATCGCTCTGCTTCGCAGCTCGATCCGATCACCATCGAAGTGACGCGGCACAAACTCGAAGGCATTGCCAACGAAATGCAATCGACGCTGCTGCGCAGCTCGTTCTCGCCAATCGTCAAGGAGGGGTTGGATGCCTCGGCCGGGCTGTTCACTGTCGACGGACAGACCCTCGCGCAAGCCTGCGCCATCCCGATCCATCTGGCGACGCTGATCCCGGTGCTGCGCAAGATTATCGAGACTTTCCCCCCGGACCGCATGCATCCGGACGACACGTTCCTGCTGAACGATCCCTATACCGGCGGCACGCATCTGCCGGACATCGCTGTTGTACAGCCGATCCTGCACCAAGGCCGGCTGATCGCCTTCAGCGCCGCGATGACGCACCACCAGGACATGGGTGGCATGTCGGCCGGCTCGGTGCCGACCAACGCGACGGAGATCTACCAGGAGGGGCTGCGCCTGCCGCCGCTGAAGCTGCGCGATGCGGGCGTGATGAACGACACGCTGGTGGCGATCATCCGGCAGAACGTGCGCATCCCCGACACGGTGATGGGCGACATCAACGCGCAGCTCGCGGCCTGCCGCATCGGCGCGCGGCGCGTCGGCGAACTGGCCGAGCGCCACGGCCACAACGCGTTGAACGCGATCTTCGCCGAGCTGTTGCAGCGGTCGGAGACGATGACGCGCCAGGCGCTGGCGCGCATTCCGCCCGGCACCTATCGCTACGTCGATTGGCTGGACAATGACGGCATCGAACTGGACAAGCCGATTCGGATCGAGGTCGCGGTGACGCTGCGCGATGCGTCCATCCATATCGATTTCACCGGCACCAGTCCGCAAGTGCGCGGGCCGATGAATTGCGTGCCGTCCGGCTCGCTGGCAGCGGCGTGCTTTGCCATTCGCGCGCTGACCGATCCGGCGATCCCCACCAATGCCGGCTGCTTCCGGCCGATCTCGCTGCACCTCCCCGAAGGCAGCCTGGTGAATCCGCGCGAGCCGGCGCCGGTGAACGCGCGCACCTCGACGATCAAGCGCATCGCCGGCGCGATCATTGCCGCGCTGGCGGAGGTGCTGCCGGACAAGGTGCCCGCGCCATCGGCGGGCGAGATGCTGATGGTGGCGTTCGGCGGGCGGCAGCCTGCCGGGGGAAATTTCGTCACCGGCGACCTGATCGCCAGCGGCAGCGGCGCGTCGGCGCATGCGGACGGTGTCGACGTGATCGAAACCGATGCGACCAACTGCATGAACCTGCCGGCCGAGGCGATGGAAATGGAGACACCGCTGCGCCTGCATCGCGTCGCGTTGCGGCCCGGGTCCGGTGGCGGCGGCAAACATCGCGGCGGCCAGGGCACGATCCGCGAATACGAGGCGCTGGTGGACGACGTGACCTTCACCCATCGCGGCGAACGGCATTTCAGCGAGGCGCGCGGTGTGTTCGGCGGCGGCGATGGCGCCCGCGCGCAGTCGGTGATCGTGCGGCGTGACGGGACGATCGAGGAAATCCCGTCGAAGGTGGTGACGCGGCTGATGGCGGGCGATCGGGTGATCGTGCAGACCGCCGGTGGCGCCGGCTATGGGGATCCGCGGGCGCGCGATCCGGACGCGATGGCGGCGGACATTGCGGATGGGAAGACTGCTTAGTACACCTCTCCCGCTCCCGCGGGAGAGGTCGAGATGCGCCAGCATCGAGGGTGAGGGTGATCGGGTCGGCACGCAGGAGATAAGGCGTGCCGACCCGATCACCCTCACCCTCGGTGCTTCGCACCATCGACCTCTCCCGCTCCCGCGGGAGAGGTTAAGTAAAAAAGGAAACGCGCATGAGCGCCACAACCACACCAGCCCAGAGCCCCTATCTGCCGGTCCGCGACGACTGGCTGGCACGGCGCACCGAAACGATCCTGGAGCCGGCGCTGCCGATCGTCGATCCGCACCACCATCTGTGGGAACGGCCTGGCTGGCGCTACATGCTCGACGATCTGCTGGCCGACACCAACAGCGGCCACAACATCGTCGCCACGGTGTTCGTGCAGTGCCGCTCGATGCATCGCGCCGGCGGGCCTGAGGAGATGAAGCCGGTCGGCGAGACCGAGTTCGTCAACGGCGTCGCGGCGATGAGCGCGTCGGGTCAGTATGGCGGGGCAAAAATCTGTGCCGGTATCGTCGGCCATGCCGATCTGCGCCTGGGCGGAGCCGTGCGTCCGGTACTGGAGGCACATATCCGCGCCGGCGGTGGACGGTTCCGCGGCATTCGCCACATCACCGCCTGGGACGGCGACAAGACGCTGATGAACCCGGCCTACGCGCCGCCTCCGGGACTGCTGGCCGACCGTACGTTCCGCGCAGGTTTTGCCGCCCTCGCGCCGTTGAACCTGAGCTTCGATGCGTGGCTGTATCACCCGCAGATCGACGAACTCACCGCGCTGGCGCGGGCATTTCCGGGCACGCCGATCTGCCTGAACCATGTTGGCGGACCGCTCGGCATCGGCGTCTATGCGGACAAGCGCGACGCGGTGTTCGCCGCCTGGTCGCAGTCGATCCGCGCGCTGGCGCAGTGCCCGAACGTGGTGGTGAAGCTTGGTGGCATGGCGATGCGGATCAACGGCTTCGATTTTCATGAACAGGCCGATCCGCCGGCGTCGGAAGCGCTGGCAGCGGCGTGGAAACCTTACGTCGAGACCTGCATCGACGCGTTCGGCGCGGCGCGCTGCATGTTCGAGAGCAACTTCCCGGTGGACAAAGGCTCGTACGCCTACGCGCCGTTCTGGAACGCCTGCAAGATCCTGGCGCGCGGTGCGAGCGCGGGGGAAAAGACCGGCCTGTTCAGCGGCACCGCCGCGCGGTTCTACCGGCTGGACCTTTGAAGGACACTGCCAATGCAGACCCTGAAAATCGGCGACGTCACCATCACCAGCATCATCGAGCGCGACGGCCCGTGGCGCCGGCCGGAGGACATGTTTCCCGCCTACGATCCGGAACGCGGCAAACGCTATCTGGCGGAACTCGACCCGGTGGTGTTCGACCCGGCATCCGGCCGCATGGTGATCACCTACCAGACCTTCGTCGTGCGCACGCCGAAGCACACCATCCTGGTGGACACCTGCACCGGCGAGGACAAGGGCTATCCCGCGCCGATGGATTTTCCGAAGCAGCCCTGGCTCGATGGATTCCACGCCGCCGGCCTGGCGTTCGACAAGATCGATTACGTGTTCTGCACGCATCTGCACATCGACCATTGCGGCTGGAATACCGTGCTGCGCGACGGGCGCTGGGTGCCGACCTTCCCGCGCGCGAAATACGTGTTCCACAAGCGCGAATACGCGGCGTGGGAGGCGGCGACGGCGCGGGGGGAAAATCCGCCGGGCAATGTCTGGCGCTACAATTGCGAACCGATCGTCGCAGCCGGCCAGGCGCTGCTGGTGGATGACGACTATTCGCTGGACGACACGGTATGGCTGACGCCAACGCCCGGCCACGCGCCGTGCCATTGCTGCGTCAACATCAAGTCGGGCGGCCAGCGCGCGGTGGTGACCGGCGACCTGATGCATCACGCGCTGCAATGTCGCGAGCCGGACTGGTCCACGATCTTCGACTGGGACGCGAAGCAGGCGGCCGTGTCGCGGCGCAAGTTCCTCGGCGAGGTGGCGGGGACGGGGACCTTCGTGCTGCCGATCCATTTCCCGTCGCCGACGACCGGGCGGGTGGAGGTGGACGGCGACCGGTTCCACTACAATTTCGTGCGGTGATCAGAAAATCGCTTGCGCCTGCGGCGGGAGGGGTTTTCGGTTGAACTGACTTTGGGCTGCGGTAACTTGGAAACTCGGTTATCCTGCCGCCACTGGAGGGCCGGATGGGCGTCGTGCAAGTTCAGCTATCGGACGACCTGAAGCGGGTCATCGACCGGCAGATCGCCGAGGGCCATGCCCTGAGCGAGGCTGATTTTCTCGTTCAAGCCGCTCAGCTCTACGCCGACCACCTGGATGCCGCGGACGAGATCGCCGCAATGGTCGAGCGCGCCGACGCTGACATTGCGGCCGGACGCTATGCGATGGTCGCCACGCCGGAGGATAGCCGGGCACTCCACGAAGCCGCCATGGCCCGCCTTCGCGCGCGGGTGGCGAGCGACGCCGCCGGGCGTTGAGTTACCGGCTCCTCGCCGGTGCCGAAGCCGACATCGACCGCATCCTGCTCCAAAGTGCCCGCGAGTGCGGCGTCGAAGCCGCCGGACGCTATGACCTGTTGATGCGGTCCGTGTTTGCGGTCGTGGGCGAATCCCCCGCTCGGCCCGGCTCCCGGGAAGTGTCGACAGTCACCGGCGTCCGTGTTTACCCGCTCCGTCTGGGGCGGCGTCTGGTCGCGCAGGAGCAGCGGGTGGGACGCCCGCGGCACGTCGTGGTCTACCGCTTGGGGCGAGATGGCGTGGTCGAAATCATCGGCCTCGCGCATGACCGGATGCTGCTCGCTCGTGCGGTGCGCCGGATGCAACGTGAGGCTGGTGCCTGATTGTTGTCGCGGCAGGAGACCTATTGCCACCCCGTGCGGCACGCCCAGGTTCAACGGACCGAGCGTGAAGTCGCCGAGCTTGCGTGGCCGGCCGGTAGGTTCGATTGCAACGGCACGCATTGAGTCAACGCCAGCCCGGCCGCCGCCTGGCACGGTTCGATGACCGGCACGCCGGCGGCGTCCTCGACCGCTGCCCGATGGTGCGCCATGCCGGTGCAGCCGAGGATGATCGTCTCCGCGCCGGTCGTAACCAGCTCGCGCGCCGCCGCTGCCAGTCGGGCACGCGCGGTATCGGGCTCCAGCAGCGCTTCCATTGTGACGTTCAGCGCCACCTCGGCGGCCAGCCGCGCCTCCAGCCCCATCGCCCGCAACGCCGCCCGATGCCGAGCCTTCGACGCCTCGACGATGGCGATCACCCCGAAGTGCTCTGCCCGCGCCACCGCCGCCGCCACCGCCGACCGGAACACCCCCAGGACCGGCCGCCGTGTCGTGGCGCGCGCCGCTTCGATGCCGGGGTCCGACGCGCAGGCGATCACGTAGCAATCGGCCGCCTCGCGCTCGATCAGCCGGCACAGCGGCCCCACCACCGCATGCCAGTCGCGCCAGTCGTAGATGGCGGGCGGACCCTCGGCCAGCGTCGCCACCTCGAAGGCCGGGCCGCCGGGAAAACGGAACGGCGCCAACGCGGCGTCGATCCCCGCCGAGCAATCGCGGGAGCAGTTGGGGTTGATGACGAGGATACGAGGCATGCGCGGAGTGTCGGCCCCCCGGCACGCGGGATCAAGCGACCCGATTTGGTGTTGCGGTGCAGCATGGCCTATCGTGCCGCACCGCGCCTGTTCGTCGCGCAAGGACCCACGCATGCCCCCGATCCGCTGGCAGCCCGACCGTACGCCGAAGCTGCCGCCCTGGCCGCTGCCGCCGCTCGGCATCGCGATCGGCCGAGGCTTGCTCGGCCGCTGCCCCGCCTGCGGCAAGAGCCACCTGTTCAACGGCTTCCTGCGCGTGGTGCCGGAGTGCAAGAACTGCGGTGCGCCACTGGGCTTGGCGCGCGCCGACGACGCGCCGCCCTACTTCACCATCCTGATCGTCGGCCACATCGTCGTCCCGGCCATGCTGATCCTGCAACGTGAACAGGCCCCGCCGACCTGGGTGATGTCGGCCATCTTCCTGCCCCTCACGCTGTTCCTGGCGCTGGGTTTGCTCAGGCCGATCAAGGGCGGCACCGTCGGCCTGATGCTGCGGCTGAATATGCTGAAATCAGACGCCGACGAGACATGAGCGGCGCGGCGCGGCTGTCTCGGGTCGTCCTGGAGGAGGACGCGGGGGCAAACCTGCCGCCGCTGATCGAGGCGGATCGCGCCCAGGCGGTGGCCGATCTGGCGACGGCCAACCGGTTCGCGCCACTGGCGGTAAAGCGCGCCGACAACGCCGAGGGGCCCTACGCCCTGCACCTGGCGATCCGCGACGGGCGGCTGCTGTTCGACATCCGCCACGACGACGACGTGCCGCTGGCGGCGATCGGCCTGGCGCTGGGACCGTTCCGCTCCTTGATCAAGGACTACCAGATGCTGGTGGACAGCCATATCACGGCGGTGCAGGAGGGCCGCATGGAACGCGTGCAGGCGATCGACATGGGACGCCGCGGATTGCACAACGAAGGTGCCGAGCTGATGCGGCAGCGGCTGGACGGCAAGATCGACATCGACTTCGAAACCGCCCGCCGCCTGTTCACCTTGCTCTGCGTGCTGCATCAAAGGGTGTCGGCGCGATGAAAATCGACGGTGTGGCGTATCGCAGCGTGTGGGTGGACCGTGCCGACGGCTGGTCGGTGCGCATCATCGACCAGACGAAGCTGCCCTGGGCGCTGGAGATCCTCCGCCTGACCGACCTCGACCAGGTGGCGCACGCCATTCGCGCCATGCAGGCGCGCGGTGCGCCGTTGATCGGTGCGCTGGCGGCGTACGGCCTGTGCCTGGCGCTGCGGGCGGACGCCTCCACCGAGGCGATGGAACGCGACGCCACCCTGCTGGCCGGCACGCGTCCGACCGCGGTGAACCTGCGTTGGGCGCTGGAGCGCATGCTGACACGGCTGCGCAACACGCGGCCGAACGAACGCGTGGCGGCCGCCTATGCCGAGGCCGCCGCCATCGCCGATGAAGACGTGGCGCAGAACGAGGCGATCGGCCGGCATGGCCTTCCCCTGATCGAGGCCGCGGCGGCGCGCAAGCGAGGCGGCCGGGTGAACGTGCTGACGCATTGCAACGCCGGCTGGCTGGCGACGGTGGATTGGGGCACCGCGCTGGCGCCGATCTACATCGCGCATAATGCGGGCCTCGATCTGCATGTCTGGGTGGACGAGACGCGGCCGCGCAACCAGGGCGCGGCGCTGACCGCCTGGGAACTGGGCAAGCACGGCGTGCCGCACACCGTGGTGGCGGACAATGCCGGCGGTCACCTGATGCAGCATGGCGAGGTCGATCTGGCCATCGTCGGCGCGGACCGGGTGACCCGAGCGGGCGACGTGGCCAACAAGATCGGCACCTATCTCAAGGCCCTGGCGGCGCGCGACAACGATGTGCCGTTCTGGGCGGCGGTGCCCTCGTCCACCATCGATTGGACGCTGTCCGACGGTCTGGCGGAGATCCCGATCGAGGAGCGCAGCGGCGCGGAGGTCACCGACGTGACCGGGCGCATGGCGGACGGGCGCATCGCCACGGTGCGGGTAACGCCGCTGGACAGCCCCGCCGCGAACCCTGCGTTCGACGTTACGCCGGCGCGGCTGGTGACCGGGCTGATCACCGAGCGTGGGCGCTGCGACGCGAGTGTCGAGGGGTTGCGCGGGCTGTTCCCTAAGTTTGGGGCGTAGGCCGGTCGCATTTGGCCGCCCTGTTGCGAGCCGGTAGCTTCCTCCCCAGGCATCAGGTCGAAGACCCGGGGCGATAGACCGGCCTATTCGTCCAAGTCAGCCAACCTCCGGCGCTGTACCGATGACGATAGGGCCGGCCGCCCCTGAACCGTCTGGCAAGGTAGCCGCCAAGCTCGTTAGTGATGGTGCTATTGGGCAGGAGCCGCAGCATATGGTCCAGACGATGCACAAGACGTAAGCGCTGCACCCGAGGCGAGATGAGCGACGAGGTGCGACGCAATTAAACTGTGCGCCAGATCGTGTCCTCGAAGGTATCGGGAACGCAGGTCTCCGCGAATTTCCCGATCAATTCGCGGTAGGTCGAATCCTGGCGAAGCTCCAGCAACCTGGCGAGGTATGATTCCAGGTCCGCGAGGGAGTCGTATCGCGCTGTCCAGGCGATCCGCGCGGGGTTTCCGGCGACCGGAACAGTGGTTTCCAGTTCGACACCCAGCTTCTCCTTGATCGCGACGGCAATCTTTTTTGCGAGATCGATCGCCTGCGTGGCGGCCAGCATGCGAACGTGCATCGTTCTGGTGAATACGATCATGACTGTTTCCTCCGGAAGGTTTCGTTACATAGGAAAGAGATGCCTGGAATGCGCCTCGCGCCTGAATGGCACTCTCTTGCCAACCCATGCTTTGATTCAAATCAAGGACGGTGCGCAGTCTGCCTGATCCACTGCCTTGGCGTCCCGATATGAGCGTTGCGGGACAAAGGCATGTGCCATGAAAATCGCTGGTTCCTGCGCTGCAATCCTGTTGGCTACGGCTCTCTCACTTCACGGCCCCATCGCGCACGCCGACGAAATCGTTGTCGTGGCGCCGGAACGCGCCGTGATGCCTGCCGCTGCCGGCGAGGAGGTGACGAAGCAACCGCTGTTCGGCTACCTTTCCCGCCCGGACGCGTCCGGCAAGCTGCCTGCTGTCGTGCTGCTGCACGGCTGTCCAGGGCTTGGTCCGCACGAGATCGAGGCAGCGGCAGCACTGAAATCGTGGGGGTATGTTGCACTTGCGCTCGACAGCCTCGGTGGCTCCGGTGCCTGTACTGCCATCGCGCCGGGCGTGGCGGCCGAAGTGGCCGATTCGTACGCCGCGTTGCGCTATCTCGCGGGCCAAGATTTCGTCGATTCGGGCAGGATCGCCGTGTTGGGCTTCTCAATGGGCGGCATCGCGGTGTTGGCTGATGTTGAGCGCGGCAAGGTCGAGAGGACGCAAGCCATGCACTTCGCCGCCGCCGCCGCGTACTATCCGTGGTGCGGCGCCAACCTCGGTGACATGACGGTTCGGACGCTGATCCTGATTGGCGAGCGTGACGATTGGACACCAGCTGAATCCTGTCGGAAAATGGTCGCGCACGAGAGCGACGGCGCGCTGGTCCGCGGGCCCGTTGCCGGCAAGCCTGTGTCGCTGACGGTCTATCCCGGCGCGACACACGCTTTCGACAGTCGCTACATGCCGCCGACCTTCATGGGGCACACACTTGAATACAACCCGTCCGTTGCCCACGATGCAGAGACTCGGTTGCGCGCTTTCCTGGCCGAGGCACTCGGCGAGCCAAGTACGACAAATTGAGCCATAACGCTCGCCGTTGGCGCACTTCGCATCACCGGTCGATCGCCACCCCAGCATCCCGGTCGAGGATGGGGGGGTCTATTGCAAGCCACCACATCCAATGAGTGTGACAGGCCACAATGATCTAACCGATGGCAGCCCGAATCTCACCTTGATAGCGTCTTGTTTCGTTCGTGAAGTGGCGGGCTATACGCCGCGCTTGGACGCGTCCACGGCGCATTGCGATCGCCCCCAATCCGTCACACCCCGTTTACCTCGCGTCCCGCTCCAGGCATCTTGTGCGCCGCAACACTCCGCCAGGACCCCGCCCATGCCACACCGTAGCCTCTTGCTCGCCGCCACCTTCCTCCTGCTGGCCGGCACCGCGTTCGCACAACCGGCCCAGCCCCCGCTGCGCACCGCCGTGGACGGCACCTTCGCCCCGCACGCCATGCCGAAGCTCGGCGGCGGGCTGGAGGGCTTCCAGATCGACCTGTTCAACGAAGTCGCGCGGCGCATGCACCGTGGCATCACTATCGACTCGGCCAGCTTCTCCGGCCTGATCCCGGCGTTGGAATCCGGCCGCTACGACTTCCTCGCGGCACCCACCACGGTGACGCCGGAGCGCGCGCAGAACCTGCTGTTCACCCAGGGCTATATCTGGACCGACTTCCAGTTCGGCATCCGCAAGGGCAGCGCGCCGATCAAGGATTGGAGCGACCTGAAGGGCAAGACGGTCGCGGTGAACAAGGGCACGCCGTACGAAACCCTGTCGAAGAAGATGGGCGAGCAATACGGCTTCACCGTGCAGGTGTACGACACCCAGCCCGACGCGGTGCAGGCGGTGGTGTCCGGCCACGCCTACGCCTCGCTCGCCGGCAACACCGTCATCAAATATGCCGCCAGCAAGAACCCGCAATTCGTCGCCGACCTGGTGCTGAACGACACCAAGGCGCATTGGGCCGCGCCGTTCCGCAAGGACGAGGCCGCCCTGCGCGGCCAGATCGACGACGTGCTGAAATGCATGAAGCGGGACGGCACGGTGGCGAAACTGTCGCAGAAATGGTTCGGCGCGAAGCCGGCCCCCGACGACCTGGAAAACGTCAGCTTTCCGGGCCACGGCGTGCCCGGCCTGCCGGGGTACGAGCCCAACGCGCCCGATCCGGATTGCAGCCAGTACCGTTGAGCAATCCCATCCTGGAAGCACCCATTCTTGCAGCGCCCATTCTTGAAGCGCGGGGACTGCACAAGCATTTCGGTCCGCTGCATGTCCTGAAGGGCGTCGATCTTGCCGTCGCCGAGCGCGAGCTGGTGTTCATCATCGGCCCGTCAGGTTCCGGAAAGTCCACGTTCCTGCGCTGCCTGAACCGGTTGGAGGAACCCACCGCCGGCTCGGTCGTCATCGACGGCATCGACCTGCTGGACCGGCGCACCGACATCAACCACGCGCGCCAGCGCATCGGCATGGTGTTCCAGTCGTTCAACCTGTACCCGCACATGACGGCGCTCGGCAACGTGACGCTGGCGCTGCGCAAGGTGGCGCGGCGGCGGCGCTCCGAGGCGGATGAAATCGGCCGCGCCGCCCTGGCGCGCGTCGGGCTGGCGGATCGCGCGGGCCATTATCCGGGCCAACTCTCCGGCGGCCAGCAGCAGCGGGTGGCGATCGCCCGCGCCATCGCGCTGGAACCGCGGGTGATGCTGTTCGACGAGCCGACCAGTGCGCTGGATCCCGAACTGGTCGGCAGCGTGCTCGCGGTGATGCGCGCATTGCGCGAGAGCGGCATGACCATGGTGGTGGTGTCGCACGAAATGGGTTTTGCCCGGGCTGCCGCGGATCGTGTGCTGTTCATGGACGAGGGGCTGGTCGTCGAGGCCGGGCCGCCGGCGCAGATCTTCGGCGCGCCGCAGGAAGCCCGGACGCGTGCCTTCATCGGCCAGATCCAGCGGCACTCATCTTGACCAATTGGCAGCATTTCGTCGCCACCTTCTTCAACGCCGCGGTGATGGCGAAATACCTGCCCGACATCATCGACGGCTTCTGCCTGACCGTCGGCCTTGCCATCCTGGTGGTGATCTCCGGCATCGCCGCCGGCCTGTTGCTCGCGGTGCTGCGCGCATTCGGCGTCCGGCCGTTGAACTGGCTGCTGATCTTCGTGGTGGACCTGTTCCGCGCGCTGCCGCCGCTGGTGGTGATCGTGCTGTTGTATTTCGGCCTGCCCTCGCTGGGCTTCGAGCCGAGCGCGTTCGGCACCACCTGGGCCAGCCTCAGCCTGGTGCTGATGGCCTTCGCCGAGGAGATCTTCTGGGCCGGCATCACCGCGGTGCCGAAAGGCCAGTGGGAAGCGGCGCGCTCCACCGGCCTGTCCTTCCTGCAAACGCTCGGCGCGGTGGTGCTGCCGCAGGCGATCCGCCTGACCGTTCCGCCGCTGACCAACCGCACCATCGCGATCACCAAGGGCACCGCGCTGGGCTCGGTGATCGGACTGTCGGAAATCCTGTCGCAGGCGTCGTCCGGCGTGTCGTTCAGCTTCAACCCGTCGCCGCTGACCCTGGGCGCGGCGGCCTACCTGATCCTGTTTCTGCCGGTGGTGATCGCCGGGCGCTGGATCGAGACGCGTTTCGCCTGGAAGCGGTGAACGCGGGATGCTCGACACATTCTTCAATTTCGGCATCATCGCCGCCGCCTGGCCGATCCTGCTGGACGGCTTGCTGACCACGCTCTGGCTGTCGGCCGTGGTGGTGCCGCTCGGTGCCGTCTGCGGCGTGGTGCTGGCGGTGCTGTCCACGGCGCGGCATCGCTGGGTGCGTTGGCCGCTGATCGCCTGGGTGGATTTCTTCCGCGCCTTCCCGCCGCTGGTGCTGCTGATCTTCCTGTATGCCGCGCTGCCCTTCGCCGGCATCCAACTCGGCGGCTTCGGCTGCGTGGCGATCGGCTTCTGCCTCAACACCGGCGCCTATTACGGCGAAATCCTGCGCGCCGGCATCGAGAGCGTGCCGGCCGGCCAGATGGAGGCCGCGCGCGGCACCGGGCTGACCCGACTCCAGGCGATGGCGTATGTCGTGCTGCCGCAGGCGGTGCGCAACGTGCTGCCCGACCTGGTGTCCAATACGCTGGAGGTGGTGAAGCTGACCTCGATCGCGAGTGTTGTTGCGTTACCGGAACTGCTGTTCCAGGCGCGCCAGGCGCAGAGCGTCACCTACAACCCGACGCCGATCGTTGCGGCGGCGGTGGCATATTTCCTGTTGCTCTGGCCGCTGGTGCGGCTGGTCAGCCGGCTGGAAAACCGCGCCATCGCGGGGCGGCGGTGATGCGTGCGTTGCGGTGCCGTGCAATGCCGGCGGCTGTCCGGTCGTCCGCAAGAAAGCAGATTCACCACACAGGCACGAAGGCACGAAGATTATCGGGAAACTTCGTGCCTTCGTGCCTGTGTGGTGAATCTGCTTTCTTGCGGTCTCGCGGCTTTCCGCTTGCCGTCCTGATCCTCGCTCTTTCCGGGTGTGCCGTGCCGAAACCCTCGCCTGACGCTCACGTGCCGCCCTTCGCGCGCGTGCCGTACGAACCGATCTCGCGCGAAGCGGTGGTGGCGATCGCCTTGCGCGAGTGGCGGCTGTTCGGCCAGCCGATCGACGACGACCCGCCCGGATCGCGGCGCCCGCCGGCGCCGGACGACAAGGCGGAGCGCCAGCCCGGCCTGTGGCAGCGCGTCGGCGAATACTGGTGGCTGGGGCTGAACGCGGGCGCGCCGGAAGCCGGCTGGACCGGCAAGCACGACGCGACCGGCGCGGTCTTCGCGGCGAGCGACGACGGCGATTACGCCTGGTCGGCCGCCTTCATCTCCTACGTGATGCGCATCGCCGGCGCCGGGGCGCGCTTTCCGTATTCCGCCGACCACGCCGACTACATCAACATCGCCAAGCAGATGGCGACCGGTGCCACGTCCGGCTGGCTGGTCGCCGCGGAACGGCCAAACGCGTATGCGCCGGTGCCGGGCGACCTGATCTGCACCGGGCGCGGCAGCGCGGACACGCTGCGCTATGACGACCTCCCGGCCGGGAAGTTCCCCGCGCATTGCGACATCGTCGTGGACACCGCCGTGCCCGGACAGATCGCGGTGATCGGCGGCAACGTGGACGACGCGGTGACCATGAAGCACGTGCCGGTGACGGCGGACGGGAAGTTGGCGGGATCGGACGGCGTGGTGCTCGACACGCGCTACCCTTGGATGGCCGTGTTGCGGCTGCTGATCGGCGGAACGCCGGTGGCGTGAGGAGCCAGCATGGCTTGGGGGCTCGGCAAATCGTTGCCATCAACCAGACGCCTGGGAGACTGCTGCCGTGATCGCCTGCATCATCGAGTTTGCCGTGAAGCCAGGTCGCGACGACGACCGCAAGCGCCTGCTGACAGAATTGTTCGTTGAACTCGAAGGGGTATCAGGCTTCCTGTCCAAGGAGACATTCGAGGACGTGGAACGTCCCGGACGGCGCATCACAATCTCCTACTGGACCGACGCGGATGCATTGCGTGGTTGGATGCGCAACGCGGCGCACGTCCGCGCGATCGGTCTCGGCAAACGCGAGATCTTCAGTCACTACAACATCAAGATTGCGACGATCGAACGGGAGACGGACTGGATCGCATCGGCATAGCGGTCGTTGATACCGGTTGTGACGATTTATTCCAAGCCACATGAAGGATGACGTACCGTACCGACGTCCTCACGTCATGGCCGGGCTTGACCCGGTCATCCGCGTACGAACGATCGGGGATAGATAGCCGGGTCAAGCCCAGCCATGACGAGGGGCACCGTGCTGCCTGCATCACATGACGAGTGTCTGGCTATTCCCGGCTTGGTATTGTGCTTCAAGGATCAGCGGCGGCTTCCAACATCAGAGACTCGGTGTGAAATTCTTGCCGTATCGGTGATGGCAGACACCTGGCGGACCACCAGGCCGCCGCTACGCGGTCATGTGACCTGGCTCTTCGTAGCATCCGGTCCGACCAGCGGTGGGCCAGCCGCCTCGACCTCATCGAGTTCGGCATCGCTGAACAGCCGCGAGCGGACCAGGAAGCGCACGCCGTCCGCCGCCTCGAGCGAGAAGCTGTCGCCGCCGTCCGGCGTCACGTCCAACGTAAGCTGGCAGTTGGCCCAATACGGGAATTGCGCCGCGCCGACATAGAACGGGCAACCCTCGACCACGCCGAGCAAGACATCGCGCGCGCCGACGCGGAAGCCGCTGCGCCGCAGGCACATCGGCGCGCTGCCCTCGCAGCAGCCACCCGACAGATGCAAGAGCAGTTCGCCGTGTTCCCGCCGCATCCGGCGGAGCAACGCTGCCGCCGGCTCGGTGACACAGACGCGTGCCGGCATCGTTGCCTCCCAGTGCGTGCGGCCGGGGGACGTAGCCATCCCCCGGCCCACGACATCGGATCAGAAGAAGCCCATGGCGTTCGGGCTGTAGCTAACCAGCAAGTTCTTGGTCTGCTGGTAGTGGTCCATGATCATCTTGTGCGTTTCTCGGCCGTAGCCCGAGTGCTTGTAGCCGCCGAACGCCGCGTGGGCCGGATACATGTGGTAGCAATTGGTCCACACCCGCCCGGCCTTGATCTCCCGGCCGACGCGGTAGGCGACGGTGCCGTTGCGCGACCAGACGCCGGCGCCCAGCCCATAGATCGTGTCGTTGCCGATCGCGATGGCATCCTCGACGGTCTTGAACGTGGTCACCGACAGCACCGGCCCGAAGATCTCCTCCTGGAAGATGCGCATCTTGTTGTGGCCGACGAACACGGTCGGCCGCACGTAGTAGCCGCCCTCCAGTTCGCCGCCGAGATGCGCCCGTTCACCGCCGGTCGCGAGCCCAGCGCCCTCCTGCTTGCCGATATCGATATAGCCAAGGATCTTCTCGAGCTGTCCGCGCGACGCCTGTGCGCCCATCATGGTGGCGGGATCGAGCGGGTGGCCCATGCGAATCCGGGCGACCCGGGCGACCGCCTTTTCCATGAATTTTTCGAAGATCGATTCCTGCACCAGAGCGCGCGACGGGCAGGTGCAGACCTCGCCCTTGTTGAAGGCGAACAGCGCGAAGCCTTCCAGCGCCTTGTCGAGGAAGGCGTCGTCATCATCCATCACGTCGGCCATGAAGATGTTGGGCGACTTGCCGCCGAGCTCCATGGTGCTGGGGATGAGGTTCTCGGCCGCGTACTGCATGATCTGCCGGCCGGTGGTGGTCTCGCCGGTGAAGCTGACCTTGGCGATGCGCGGGCTGGAGGCGAGCGGCGCGCCGACCTCGGAGCCGTGGCCGTTGACCACGTTCAGCACGCCGGGCGGCAGGATGTCGCCGGCCAGGTCCATCAGGATGGCAAGGCTCAGCGGCGTGTCGGAGGCGGGCTTGATCACCACGCAGTTGCCGGTGGCCAGCGCCGGCGCCAGCTTCCAGGCCGCCATCAGCAGGGGGAAATTCCACGGGATGATCTGCGCGACCACGCCCATCGGCTCCTTGAAGTGGTAGGCGACGGTGTCGTTGTCGAGCTCCGCCAGGGTGCCTTCCTCGGCGCGGATGCAGCCGGCGAAGTAGCGGAAATGGTCGGCCGCCAGCGGCACGTCGGCGGCGCGCGTCTCGCGGATCGGCTTGCCGTTGTCCATCGTCTCCGCATAGGCGAGGAGTTCGAGGTTCTCGTCGATGCGGTCGGCGATCTTGTTGAGCAAGCGGGCGCGCTCGGCGGGGGCGGTGCGGCCCCAGGCGTCGCGGGCGGCATGCGCGGCGTCCAGCGCCAGCTCGACGTCGGCGGCGTCGGAGCGTGCCACGTCGCACAGCTTGACACCGTCCACCGGGCTGGGGTCGACGAAATAGCGTCCCTTCACCGGGGCTTGCCATTGGCCGCCGATGAAATTGTCGTAACGCGCGCGCAGCCTGCTGCGCGGCGAGGCGATGAGCTGCGGCTGGTCGTTCATGCCGGAATCTCCTGGGTTACGTTGCGTCAAAGCAACGACACAGGGGTCGCAACTGGGCGATCCCGTGGCCGCACACTCCCGTACTTGGCGACAGGCGGCATTGACCTGGGTCAAAGCGCGGCACCTGGTAACGATCCGACCGCGGCAACGGGGCTGCTGCCCGGGCGACGCCCGGCAACCGACGAGTCGTCTCGGGGCGCGCGCGTCCGGCCTGACCATCAGGCCAGGCAACGCCCCGTCATCCAGGACTTCACAGCTTGTATCGGGGAAAGTCGCGGATGGCGGAGCGTCGCCGATAGGACGGGACGGTGGTCGTGCCCTGCGCAAACGCTTCGATTGTTCCGCGGCGGACCGTCAGTCGCGCCGCCGGCGCCGGCGTCAAGCGCGCCAGCTTGATGCGATCTAGCGCTGCCGCCAGGGCAGCGCGGCCGCCTTCCAGCCCGCCTTGACGCCGCGGTGGCCGTCGGCGTCCACCCCGCCCTCGAACCCGTCGGAGATGTTGTAGACATGCGGGAACCCGGCTTCCTGCGCCGCCTGTGCCGCCGCCAGGCTGCGCTGGCCGCTACGGCACAGGAAGTAGATGTGGTGCTCCGGCGTGAATCCGGCCTGCCGCAGGTGATCCACAAAGCCGTCGTTGCGCGCCATCGTCGGATAAACCTGCCACGCGATCAGCACCGCCTGCTTGCCCGCCGCGGCGAGGTCCGGCAGGCCGACGAAGGCCCATTCCGGCTCGGTACGCACATCCACCAACTGCGCCTGCGGATCGGAGCGCAGGGCTTCCCATACCTTCCTGGGCGGCACATTCTCGACCATCTCGGACACTCCGGCTGCATGAGGACGCGATGACCCGTCTATATCACGGCTCCCGCTGGGAGGACGATCTGGCCGCGGCGATCGGCAACACCGCGCTGATCAAGCTGCGCCGCGCCTCGGAGGCGACCGGCTGCACCATCCTCGGCAAGGCCGAGTTCATGAGCCCCGGCGGCTCGGTGAAGGACCGCACCGGGCTGTTCATCATCGCCGACGCGGAGCAGCGCGGCACGTTGAAACCGGGCGGCACGAT
>Ga0181530_10002718_pt1 | contig 20644 bp, 12 predicted proteins | sample PEATcosm2014_Bin_42_FD_119769 | JGI IMG/M metagenome (GOLD analysis project Ga0181530, IMG submission 119769) | Peatland microbial communities from MTU Mesocosm Facility, Houghton, MI, USA - PEATcosm2014_Bin10_60_metaG | ecosystem: Environmental > Terrestrial > Soil > Wetlands > Peat | place... | reverse complement strand
TCTACTCGTACGCTACGGTTCTTGACATGGAGATCACTCGCTATCGGGATAGACCCGACACAGCGGTCATTCAGGTCTCCAATCTACTGCACATGCTGGATCAGCACATGTTCGATGGCACGCCGCAAGGTCGCCAGGAAGCAAGACTGCACGCGCCGGTAACAACTAATATACCAGCCGATCAGCAGCTTGTCATCCCTGCTGGTGGTGTGGCTAGTATGGATATCAATCAGCCTACAGCTGATGCATGGACTCTTGACAATCGATTCCCTCAGATCGCGGCCCATCATCCTGTTGACACTACTACAGCGAATCGCCAGATCGATAACAAGTTTCCGCTTCGTTATTTTGCTCTGCAAACAGGCACTAAGGTACAGGTGCGTATGGGGTTCTCGAATAACCCTGACTTGCTTGTGCCTGTCTTTACCGGCCAGGTAACGCAAATCGAAGGTGACGAGATTCTCTCGATCGTTTGCCAGAGTTACATGCTCGAACTGGTTGTGCCGGCTCAAGATGAGATCCGTAAGGATGGATTCACGATTGATGGCCGCATCAATAAGCTGACCAATGCTCTAGTGAAGAGTGTTCGCGATTTCCCTAGCAATATACCTAATATTCCAGGTGATTTGCTTGGTGGTATCTTTGGTAATACACCTGCCTTTGGAGGCAACAGCACTGTTGGAGGCTATAAGATTCCTGGGCTTAACTCTCCAGGTGGGACTGTGGCTGATGTTATGAGTGCCATGCTGGGTGTTAGCACAGCTAAGCATTTTGGTCGTTGGCAGCTTGGCGCTCCGACGGATCACTATATCAAGGGCCACAACTGGAACACCCTGCTGGGTTCAGTCTTGATTCTGACTAGCAGTTCGCCTCTGACTGCTGGGGCAACCGGTTTGGAATCAGGCTATGATCGTAGCTTTGAGAACATTCTAACAACACACATCTTTGGACCAGATGGTACAGCTGTAGCTGATGCAAATGGTGGAGCTCGTACGTGGTGGTACGAACTGCCGGGCGGCTATGGTTCGCCAGAGTACTATATTCCCAAGGACTCTATCATGACTCCTTGGACGTATATCCAGGACATCGCGCGCCGCTATCCTGAGTTTATCCTCGCCGTTAAGCAATATGGTTTTCCATATACTGCGGATGCTACTCTTGTGTTTGCTAATCCACACGATTTCTATTCTTCGCGTACGCCAGTGCCAGGCGAAGTCGAGTTGCAGCAGCAGGCAGCTTCAGATACGACCCAGTTTAATCTCTGGTGGACAGGTGGCACCAATAGTGGACAGGCTCAGTTCAGGGCCTTCTGCAATGGTGTTGGTTCTCAATGGGCCTCTAGTGCAGAGAACCAATACGAATATACTCTGAATGGCGCCACAGAAGGCTCAGAGTTCTATACTTTCTTCATAGCTACTGTGGGTGCAACTTTACAAAGTCCTAATGCGGCCGCTGATAAGATGATAGGCTACATCAATGGTGGTGGGCCTGGAGTCTTCTTCAACATCACTAATATCTTCGCGCAGCAGATGGCAAGTAATGTTTCTTCTCTTGGCTTGGTTATAGGCACGACTCCTGGCAAAACCATCTCTCCATTCCAAGGTGAACAGGGTCTTCAGCAACTAGTCCAGAACTACTATACTTGGCTGAATCAACAGACTCAACCAGGTGCCAATCTGGCTGTGAACGCTCGTATGAAACCCGTCCGTCGTTGGCACTTAGTGAATGGTGACAACATCATTCATAATGGTATCAATCTGAATGAGAACTTCTACAACACAGTCCGTTTGGTGAATCAGACGTTACCAGCGAACGAAGCGATCCCATCACAGTATCGTCGTATGTTGCTTGCTGATCCATTCATTGTGGACAAGAAGAACATCAAGGGTGATACACCTTACACGAATGCTTACATGCAGAGCTTTTTGCGTGATGAACTAGCTAAGGCTTATCGTGGTGAGCTTGTGCTTCTTGGTAACCCGGAGATCGAGCCTTTCGATGTCCTGATGCTTCTGGATCCTTCCACTGGCATCTCGGGCCCAGTTGAGGTTGATAGTGTGATCCACTCATTCAATCAGGAAACTGGCTTCATTACGATCGTGCGTCCACGCGCGTTTGTTGTGATCAATGATAAGCTGAGCATGCCTATACACCAGGCTGTGTGGGATATGCTGACCAGAATGGAAACCCAGATTGAAGGTTGGACGATACACAATCCACTAATCAATAGCTCTAACTTGCCTGTGGTTCAGGCTGAGTTAGGTATTCTTGCCTTGATTGGCGCCGCGGCTATCAGTCCTTGGATTGCTGTGCCGGCCGCGCTAGCAGGCGGAGCGGCTATCTTCTGGACTGGTAAGGTCGTTAACCGCCTCAATCCAATGGGGATTGCTCCGCTTACCCGCTTCCAGAGACCCTGGATTTCAGGTCTCGAAGGCTGGAAGGTGGACGATGTCCTGGGTACTTTGCAGACAAAGTGGCAGTATTTCAAGGAAGACGAAATCGAGCCCCTTATGTTCTCGTTCCGCCAGGCCCGCAATATGGGTCTTATCTAACCGCGCGATATGGTATACTAATCAGAGGAGGTAGATGTGGCAAAGGATCAACGTAACGCTGAGCTAGGTCTCAGGATTGCCAGCACATCGGATTCTACTAAGTCAGCTGCTCAGAAAGAGTTGGCGGTAGTTAGTCCCTGCTCGCACTGTCAGAACTTCAGCAAAGCCGGCGATACATCTACTGACCCATACCGTACCTCCTGTCCGCGGCGTATCTGGATTCAGCAACAAGCAAATGCAGATCCTGATAGTGGTCAAGGACCCGACCCCGTTCTATATCTCTCCGGTACGACTGACCCTAATAAACTTGCGAATCCGGTCGTGGATCAGAATACTGGTAACTACTTGGTCTGGATTGCCGCGGTAGAAGACAATGCAGGCGTTGTGGATGACCAGGGGAATGTTGTCACTACAGGGATCCTCGATAGCAAGTTCGACAACACCTACATCAGATGCCGACTTCTTCCGTATGTATCGGAACAGCATCATGATATTCTTCGCACCCTGGGTCCATTCCAGGAGATGGATCATGTCGTGGCAGAATCACATCGTATTCCTCCCATGACTACTCCATTCACCTCTACCAGTGTTCAGTATCAGGAAACACCTATAGCGGGCACTGTTTCAAAGGCCTCCTTCGCATATTCCTTCAATACGGTCAACCCAGATGATCATGGGATAGTTGGTGGCACCTAATGTCAACTCCTGCCAATGCGATCGTGAATGACCAGCAGCTTCCCTTGTTTGCTCCGCCGGGCACGCAAGTACCTAAGCTTATACACGCTGGTACGGATTGGGTTGGACAGCCATACGTCTTCATTGATGACGCGTCGGCCGCTATGTACAGTAAGTTGGGCCTCGGCATCTTGGTAGACAACATCTTCGGTATCGCTATCAGTGGTCCGACATCGTTCTCCGAATCATTGGAGAATATCCACTTTGGTTGTGGTTATTGGACTCTCAATCCAGTCCAGCTTTCAAGTATAGGGTCGAGCGCTGCGGTTCCGGTGCCAACCCTAGTGAACGATACTCCTCGTCTTTTGTCCTCAGCTGCTACTGTCTCCAGTTCAGTCAGCAATCTACAAGCAGCTGATCCTAGTTTCCCAAGCTAATGGCAACTTCACCTACAATCCCGGGCGGCTTCGTAGACTTCCAGTGGATGTCGCAAGGCGACTTTATCCTCTCTGGCGGTGATCTTGCTACCACTAACCCTTCTACCCTGGCAAGTATCCAGGACATGACACGTACCCGATTGAAGGCGGCGCTTAATGGCTGGCAGCTATATCCAATCGGGGCTGACCTGCAAGCCAGACTAGGTGATACGATTAATCAGGAGCTTAACATCACCTTGCGTCGGCAGGTAAATAACTCTCTGACCAATCAGTTCCTTCCTCGCGGTTCCTTCAATGTCCAGAGTATTCAGGACAATGATATCATCACGATCTACGTTTATCTCAATCAGTCCTTGATCGCAACAGCAACGCTGAATCCATTGACAGGGACATCGACGGTTTCCTAATATGCCCATACAGCAACCTACCTCAGCGACCACATTCCAAAATCAGATCCTAAGCGCTCTGGCAACTACAGCCATCACTCAGTTGTCGCCTGGTGGTAAGGCGCGCGCGATCGCTGACATCGTTGGAGATGTGCTGGGCACTACAGAGACAGACTGTTTCAATATGGTGTCTCAGAGTCTGCTGCCTTATGCTACTGGCAGCTCCCTAGATTTGATTGGAGATGTCTTTGGTGTGACGCGTCTAGCTCAGACGAATACTACGGTCATTCCAGATGACAACAACTTCGAGTTCTACGTACGTTCTGGAACCTTCGGTACAATCAATAACGGTCAGAACATCGTAGTGCCTGTAGGTACTACAGTCAGTTCTAGTAGTCCTGGTGGGCCAGTATTCGTTCTTACGCAGCCTGTGACTTTGGTGGCTGCAAACAGTTCGGCTTATTTTGCCGCAGCCAGCCAGACACCTGGTTCCGCAGGTAACATTGCTTCAGGTGTCATTGATACTTGCAACTTCCTGAACTATGCACAGTCACAGTACGGCACCCTGCTTGTAACGAACAACTTCGGTGTGGTTGGCGGCGCCGACGCGGAAGGTGATGATGACTACCGCTACAGAATCAACCTCAAGATCACGTCCAGAGCTGGAGCCAATCAAGCGGCTCTACAGTTCGCTATTCTACAAGTCCCCGGCGTGCAGAATGTTGTTTTCCAGCCTCAGGCGGGCACGTTTATCTGTTATGTTTATGGGATCGCCCCTCAAGTCCCTCCAAGTTTGCTCCAGCTCGTCCAAACAGCTATCAATAACACCGCAGCCTATCCATTAACAGGGTTGGCTGTAGCACCGAATCTCGTCGGCATTAGCCTTGAGACAACAGTCACCTTTGTTGCTGGTGTGTCTTCGGCCAATCAAGCCAGCATCATTCAAAATGCCGTGGCGGCCGCACAGAACTACATCAACAACTTAAGCATCGGGAGTCCCTTGATCATCAACGAACTCGCAGCCCAGATAATCAACGCTGATCAGAATATTCTTGACATTGGAACTCCCGATGATCCTATAAACAGTATCTTCATCTGGCGCAGCCGCGCAGACAATACAAGATACAGCCGCTTCCTAGTACAAGACTACACGCCGGCTTTGGGCGAACGTATTGTAACTGAGTACTCGATCTCTAACCCGATCAACTTGATCCCAGCATCCTAATGAGCACACCGCCAACAATCTATTCGCACCTGACCCAGGTGATGCTGAACTATTACCCTGATACGGATATCCGTGTTCGAGAGAATCCTGTCACTGTTGTTGCTCAGCTGTTAAACTCTATTGCTAATCCGATGGAGCTTCAGAACATGCAGATCCAACGGGAACTTCGCGCGCTGAATCTATCGGATGTCCCGATGAACATAGATAATGGCGGTGTCTACTATGGAGCTTTGGTCCCTCTATCGTTTAACCTGCCTTATGATGCTCAAGGCAATCTCCTGCCGCCGACCACTATCAAGGGTCAAATAGTTGGGGGACCTTTAGTCACGTTGACAGCCTATGATGATACGCTTCCGGTGCCTACGCGTATCTATCAGGACTCTAGTATTCCAGCTGTGGCTTTGTCGAACCCTCAGCTCATCAATGTGACTGGAGATGGGGTTACGCCCTTCAATCTTAGTCCTGGTGTCTTGCCTCTGCCTAATGCTATCTTGTTCACAGTACACGGGATGGGCTCAGTAACCACAGCCTTTAGTATCTCGATTACAGGATACCTGAATCCTCCTGCTGTGTGGCCCCAGGACATCAGTACCCGCAATGAAGTCCTGGTCATTTCAGATGACGGCTTCTATCAGACAGACTCCGTCTGGTATTCGATTAGCAGCATTAGTGTGACAGGTCTGCCTGCAGGCTGTCAGCTGATAGGTTATGTGCTGGGTGTTCAGCTCCCGGCCGAGCAGGATATAGATCGTCCATTCACACATCCTGCCTACCGTGGCATTACCTTCCCACGTTACTGGCAGCTAGATGATGTGACGCTAAAGGAAGTCTACAAGCGCAATAGATTCGCTGGGTATGAAACCTACCAGACTTATCTACTGACATCTACGATGGTTGATTGTGCGGTAGAACCGAATACCAACGGTATGTTCCTGGCTGACGGTACGAACTTGATCTACGCCGATCGTCGAACACCGATGCCAGCCAATCTGATCGAGACTGGACATACGTCAGAGCCACCCTATACCATCAATGTGTGGTATGATTACAACAAACCTGGGGATACGAAGTATGCTTACATTTCCCCAATAGCAATGGCACAAGCCTCAACAGTAACGCAATGGCGTTACATCATTGAGGATCCGAATGGTGTTCTGTATGTGCTTTTGCCGAGCGGTATTCTTCAGCAGTACTCAGGTACAGGAGGCTGGAGTGATGGCTATCCTACACCTGTTGCGTTTCCACTGACGGTCATTGGTACTTGGCTAATCTCCCTGGAAACATTGGGGACAAACAATGTCAAAGCAGCCGACACCTTCCCGTTCGGAAACTTCGAAGCCCAAATCAAAACTACTGTCAGTCTGGCCTCTGTGGTTCCTGCCATACAGGGTATTGCGTTTGATGCCTACGACAAGCTCTGGGCCTGGACCGGACAGTTCGCAATCCCGCTAAAGATCTCCTACGATGCCTATGTGTGGGATCCTAGCACTAGAACGATTTACGCAACAGACGATTATTCGTCCGTCACTATAAGCTAATGGCCCCTACAACAATCACAACGATTACCCAGACCAACAGCACTACCTATGCTGATGAGGTAGGAGTACTGATAGGTCTAAGCCGCCTGCCTGGTGAGACGTCTGAAGCGTACATCAAGCGCCTGAATAACGCTACTCGCATCGATACTAGTCAGGACTATGTAGGGTTGCTGAATGAGTTGACCCTTCAGCTGGGTCTGACGATAGGTAACGTGATCTCCCTGGCTAGTGTGTCTGGTAATCCACTGCAGGTGGATATAGCTTTGAATGGTATCACTTTAACTGATACAATAACTCTAGCTACCCAGACCGTTCCAGTTGTGTTGGTGGATATCGACGATGCTTGGACTTGGTACATGCTATCTGATGTTGTGGGGACGATCAACGCGGGCACGGTTGCAACGGCTACGCTATTGGTTGCAGACGGGCCAACTATTCGAATATCTCGGCAGTCAAACCTCCTCACAGTCATTGCGCAGCCGATCTCTGGTCAGAATGTTAACGTTGGGTATACCAATGTTATCCCTGGCTCAGAACTCTTTAACGTGCCTGTTTCCTCTTACACACCCAACTATGCTACTGGCACGTTTGTCTTCAGCTCTCCAGTCCCAACTGGCACACAAATAACCTATAAGCGTTTGGTGTGGCCATACAATATCATTGGTGGGGATGTTTCTCTCTACTCGTTGCTGGATCCCGCCGTCGGTCAGATGGCACAAGGTCCTGCGGGTACTATGGTGTATCAGATTCAAGAAGCTGTTGAAGCTATCATGCAGCAAGATCAGAGTTATTGGGCGACCTAATGCTACAGTTCTTCAAAGATGCAGGCTTGACCCTGCCTATCACAAACTTCACACCTAAGTGGACGTCTGTTCCGACGAAAGGCGCCATCAAGATCACATCCGTGTATCTTGGAGATGCTTATACATCTATTGTTTCGCAGGTTGTGTCGCCCTCGGCAACAACGATTTACTTGACCCAAGTGGATGAGCTCTCTCCATCAGGTGGTACGGTTACCATTGATGGCGAAGTTATACCTTACGCTGCGGCTTCCAAAACCCCATCTCCAAACATCAGTGGTTGTACTCGTGGCGTAGGGGCTGCTGGACATCTGGTAGGTGCGATTGTTTACCCACAGACTACATATCCTACTGTGTCTGGTGGCAACATCACGATTTTGATTAACGGTATGACAGCTGCCCCGATTGGTTTGGGCTTGGCTACCGCGTCGGGTATCTTTGGACCTCCTGGTGTTCCCCTCCTGCTTCCAGTAAGTAGTGTGGTTTCAGGTGTAGCTGGGGCAATCCAAATAAGGCTGCAGTTTACTGCGCCGGCTGGAGCAGAGGCACAATATCACAACCTCTCTATCATACCTATATTGATGTATCATCCTGCTGATGTGAATGATGTGTCTCACTACTTTGTGCAGCCTTCATGTATTTTGTATGTTCAGCAGCGTGACCAAGGTTTGGTTCAGAGGATGCGTTTGCTACCAGCAAATCGCCAGGTGACTTCCGATCTGCCTGGCTTCACTTGGGGACAGTATCGCTGGCGCGACAACACAACCGAGAACTCGGTTGCTATCGTACCTACAAAGTGGGATACAGATACTAATCTAATCACACAAGACTTCATTGGTGGTGTGGGCAGCATCGGTGAGACAAACGACCTGGAGCCTATTGAACTACAGGAGATCGATAGTTCCATCTACCTGCGTGCGCGCCAGGGGCAGTACTTCACAGGTGTGAAGCGCTACTTCTTTCCATCAGATAACTGGAACCTAGAGTTCCTTCCGTGTGCTATCGGCGGTTCTTTGACATACCAACTCATTGCTCCACCGCGTGAACAAACTACAGTCTTTGTTGGTAACTGGCGCTTGGATGGTCAGGGCTTCTATGAATATAATCTGAATGCTCGCTATACCTTCGGACCGAACTTCAATCCTACGGATACAGTCAACCCACAGTTTACCGTCGATCGTGTAACAGGGATATTGACAATCAATCCTGCAGTTCAAAGTCCCCAGACAACTATCTTACTAGGTGTGTTGTCGGGCGGTGTTACCGAGTACTTTGATCTGCCATACTATCCAGTTGATAGTGTGCTCCAACTATACGTTACAGGCCCTATAGTCAATATCCCTGCCTACACCTTCAATCGTGAGCAGGGATTCATCACGTTCCCAAAGGCTAGCGGTACTGCTGCTGGGCAGCCGCTCTTTGCCTTGGTCAACCCAGCTATAGCAGTCGAGTATGAGTATGATGTTCCAGATGAGACTGAGATCCAGAATACGAATATCCCAGATGAACAGGATCTCCTGAAGGATACACGCCTTCTGACTCCAGATGTGAATCCTGCATTCTCTGGACTGTCAAGTGGTTATATGTACTTACAGCATCGCGTTCTTCGTCCAGTGGCTGTGACTCTGTCGGCAGACAAGCCGCAGATTGCCATCCCTCCGACGCTCGACTCGATTATAGGCTTAATAGCCTATGGTCCTGTCTATTACAATGGTGATCATGCGCTACTGACAGCTACGGCCATCGGAAGCTTGCCAAATGAAGTGATACCTGGCGCCCAGCTACAAGTTGTGCCTGGTGGTTATAACCCATTGAATGGTCAGCCGCTGCAGAGCTATCCTTTCCGCGGCTTGATCAACGGTGTAGATCCCAATACTACTCCAGTGATTGTTGTAACTGGTGGTGACGGGATTGCAAACCTTGTATATCAGCCTGACAATGATTTTGGTTTCTACATTCCAACTACTGCTCCGTGGCTTGTCACTAGTGTCACACAGACTCCTTCAGCTACACCTACCTGGACTGCAGTTTCAGGTGGTGGTTATGCAACCGTTGAACTGCCATCTCCTCTGCTGCATGAATACTGGGCAGGTGGTAATCTTCGCCTGACGGGCTTTGCGCCTGCGACATGGAATGGTGACTGGCAAATATTGACAGTTGATGCTGCTATCAATACGCTGACTATTAATATGCCGAATGATCCAGGAGCGGTAACTGTACCTGGATTGGCCGGACCAACAGATACGCTAGTCCTGCCTGTTCCAATCTCTATTAGCCAACTTTGGGCTGCGCCGCCATCTAATGAAGGCTGGCTGGATTATGTTTATCCTGTTCTGAGTAATCAGCCTCTGTTCGGTCTGAGTTCTCTGCCTCTGACAGGTAATGCTTCCATTGTAGGTGGTACTGGAACCGTACAAGTAGTAAACAATCCACCGATAATGTTGGCAGCCGGCAATCCTATTACTATCTCCAATGCCACTTCATGGATATTGGATGGCCCTTGGGTTATCAGTACGGCATCTTTGGTTTCTGGTGTATGGACAGTTACATTCGCTGCTCCTGGGTCTCTGTCATCGATAGCACAGACGGCTGGTAGTTTGCTTGCTACAGGCGCCGTGCCTTTCGTAACAGATGGTACTGTGGATGGCGCCGAGACTATTCTTAGTGTCACATGGGCAAGTAATGTTGCCCACTATACACTAGCTGCTACTCCGACCAATCTTGAAGAAGGACAGAACGTCCAGATCAAGGGATGTACGACCTCTACTTTGAATGGCTTTCAGAATGTCCTGTCGATCGTCGGCAATGTGGTTAGCACTCCCACAACTACTGCAGGTTCAGGAACTGAGTCTGAAGCTGGAGCCACACTGACATACAGCAACTTTGTTATGAACGGTGTGATCACTGAATGGACTAAGAGTCTTATTCCTTGGACTTCAGGTTATGCTTATCAAGCTGGGGATGTGATTCTGGATCCCAATGGAAACATTCAGCTGGTCACTATTGGTGGTACGTCTGGTGTATCTGTTTCCTGGAGCGCTTTATTCAATCAGCCGACGGTAGATAATGCTGTTACTTGGGTCAATCGTGGTGTACCTGGACCAAGTACAGCTGTTCCTATCCATGTCTATGATAAGAATGGGAACGATTACTTTGATAACATTTTCAGTCTAATAGGGAATGCAAGTATTGATGGTTCTGGTGTAGCAACAGTTGAGGTTGTGCAAGGACCTGGTGCGAGCACGCTGACTGTAAATGATATCATCAATGTCTACAATGCAACATCTGCTAGCCTAGACGGCTCATGGAAGATTTTGACTGCATCTCCAAGCACTCCATCGGCTGGCTTTACAACTATTACGTATCAAACGAATGCTGCGATACTTGCTCCTACGTTCCAACATTCTGGTACGTTGAATGATACCTCACAGGGATTCAACGGTGACGCCGTGCAGGTTGTATTCAACCAGACGCTGCCTAATCCATCTCAGGGATTCGTACAGGCTTATCTGTTCCAGTTCCTGGAAAGAGAGATCATCCAGATGCAGGTGGTGGGTACAAACATCTATAGCAACTCAATCATGTTGCAGATGCAGCCGCCAAATCAGCTTATCAATAATCCGTATATCGTACCAAGTACGGACCAAACTGCAGTTCCGCCGTATTATCCGACGCCGCTTTCAAACAGCGTGCTCAACCAAAACAGATTGGGGATCGTCACTCCATAAGGAATAACACATGCCTTCTACTCCATCTCTCTATCGCTATATTGACTTCATCGGGGGTAACATCCTCGATGCCAGCAACGTGACGTTGCTGCAGACTATACTCGAGGGTCGCTCGGTCTCCGCGGTGAACGGAATCACGGGTATGGCACAGCTGTTTGCGCAAGGTACGCTGCTCAACTGTGTGTTCAATATCACTGGCTCCACGATCGTAATGACGCATGCAAATGCTAGCTATCCAATCTATGTATTGGTGAACGATCGCTTTGAATCACTTGGTAATACTGTTACGATCGCCGGCTCGCAGCCAGGTTCTGGCACGGTAAACCTCTATTTGAACTGGGCATGGAATCAAGTTACCAGTGCAACCGATCCATCATTCCTTGATGGTATTACTGGCCAGCCTACGATTCAGGCTGGGCAGTTGGCATTGGATGTAGACTGGGCAGACACTCATGGCTCTCCAAGTCCAACTCAGTTTGCAATAAACTCTGCGCCGATCGTCCTGGCTATCTTCAATATGAGTGCTACACCGAATGTAACGGTCACTTACATCAACGGTGTGCTTCCTTATGCTCAAGGCAATCCTAATCAAGCTGGACTGGTAGCTCTTACAGATGATTCTGGTCTTGCTGTTGGCAGTACAGATTCTCGTCTGAGTGATGAACGTGTTCCTGCACCAGGAAGCGTTTATAGCTCCTCGGTTGCCACATTGTTGGTGACAGGTATACGTAGTTCTGGTTTGCCAGCTTGGCTGCCAGGTCTCGCCGCTCCAGGAGCAGAAGTAGTAGACTCTGCTGGGAATCTCGAGACTTGTATCGGTACAGTGATAACCGCTCAGGCTGTAGTACCTTGGATACCTGCGGATATCCCTGCAACACTCGTAACTGACCTCTACTACAATAATGTACCTGGCGGACCTGCCTGGGGTTGGAACCCCGTTATTGGCAATCTTACACTTCAGATCATCGCCAATAACGTCGGTGCTGCTTTGTGGTGGGCATGGCGGAATGGTGGACCAGCAGGTGTACCTGCTTATAGCCCGACAGCTTCTGTTGCTTTCACCCTCACAGGCGTTACAGTTTCTGGAAATACCGCAATCTATGCTGGAGCTATTACAGGCACTATCGGTAGTGAACCTATCACTGGTGCTGCTAGTGCTCTTGCTGGCTTGCGCTTTACCATTACAGGATTTACCAATGCAGGAAACAACGGTCCAGAGTTGCTCTGCACCTCTTCTACTGCTACAAGCCTGACGTTAGTAAATCAGTATGCAGTACCAGAAGGCCCAGGAACATATACAGCCACTCTCAATCAGGGTGGTGTCTCCAGCGATGATCTCATCTATTCAACTCAAAGCCAGACTGTAACACAAGCTCTGGACGCATTGAATGCTGGGTTGGCTGGTAGTGGTACAGTCAAGTCCGTTTTCGGCCGCACTGGAATCGTAGTAGCCCAAGCCGGGGACTATACAGCTTCTCAGGTTGGCGCTGCTCCTTCTTCCCACGTTGGTCTACAGCTGGGATTACCTGCAAGTCACCCTGCTTCCGTGACTTCTAACACAAGTGGTTTCACAGTTAATGAGGGTGTGGGTGCTTTGTCTGGTGATGCGGTTGCTTTGCTGGATAGCGCCAGTTCTCGTAAGGCAGCTATCACTCACAGCGGAGATATCTATTCCCTATTGGCGAATGCAGCTAATGCTCAAGGTAAGAGTGGAACCGGCGGGCCGGCTACCTATCGTGGCACTTTGGGACTTATGTCCCTGATTGCTAACGTACTCGCTGAGCACGTTAACTATAACACCTCGCCCAATAACAATCCTCATGGTTTGACTGCAGGGGATATCGGTGCAGCCAGCGAGACTTATGTTAATACCACCGTGGCTGGTATTATCTCAGATGTCACCGCTTATACTGATGCAAAGACAAACATCTCTATTCGTGTTGTGACTACTCCTGGACCTGCCTTCCCGAATGACATGATCAATCCTGCGGGCGGAAGTACGACAGGTCAGCCTGGGTTGCCCCATAACTCTCCAGGTCAAGCAGCTATTGCTTACCCAAGTACTTCGGCTTCTATTACCTATGTCATCGTGAACTTTGGCGGCTTCTTCGAAATCGCTTTCGGTAACGGTGTGTACGCTGGTACTCAGCAAGTAGCTCTGCCTGAAGCAACAGGTTGGAGTGGTACAAACTTCTATGCTAGTGCCTCATTGTCGTTTGCTATGGATATCACCTATGATACCAAGGGCAACTATTATGAAGCCGTCGTTAATAATAGTACTCGTATTGTCAAGGTCATTGGTACAGCTGATGAGAGCCACAACTACGTATGGAACGGTATCGCTGCAGTAACAGCGATTGCATGGAGAAATCTGACTGCGAATGCATTGATCATCAGTGCATTCGATACAACAACTCAGACCTTCAACCAGGGTTCTGTTGGAAACACTGTTCAGATACAAGGTCGTAACTTTGGCAGCTCCGGCACACTTTCTTTCAATGGCTATGCTGCGTCAATCTCTGGCTACTCTTCGACAAGTATTACTTGCACAATCCCTGGGACTGCAACAACAGGTGTTCTGACTGTTACCCCAACAGGTGGTACGCCAGTTAGCAGCCCATTCGTCTTTACAATCGTGTAATATGCCAACAGCCAATCGTGGAGTACAGTTCGTTTACTACACTCCGAATCTACCCAATAGGTCGATTCCGATAGCTCATGTGTCTACTACGCCTGAGTCACCATCCCAGCTGACAGATGTGAACAATAACGTCTATCAGCCTGGCGCGCTGACAATGACGCAGTTGACTACTCCCTTTACAGTGTTTACTGCTCCTGCCCTACAATCCTCTATATCTATCTCTGGGGCTACGCAGTATCAGTTTGCGAACCAGTTCTTCGAACTGACTGATCAGGTTGATGGGTCTGGGAGTCCGCTGTATTACCAGCACTATCTGCCCACTGAGGTATCAAACGTAACGATCTTAGATCTGAATGGTAATACTGTAGCAACTCCGACTATGACATCTACATCAGGTCCTATTATTCGTTCACTGACTCGGGGAAGTGTCACAGCTAACTTCCTGCTTCACTCCTTCCCGAGTGTCAACAATACTACCTTGCCTTACGTGCAGTATCAGGTGCGTTATATCGATGATGTTGGCTTCCTCCATCTGGAGATCTTGAAGTTCTACAATGTAATCGCTCCCGCTGTGTTTACGCCCAGCTCGAGTACATATGTAACCTCAACGATTGTTCTTACAGTCAATGCAATCACAGCTTACTATTTGAGATGGTATGCTCAGAACGGGTATCAAATCCTGCAGCCGTACAACGACATTCCAAATGACCCTTGGCGCGCGCGTATACGATTCAGTCTGCAGAACATCCCGCCTGAATATGGCAATCAAGTATGGACTCCGCAAAAGCCTTACCAACTTGGTACCTGGGTCCCAGGAACTTCAACAGCGACGCACTTGATTCAGTTCGAGCGTCGTCCTATCCTCTATAACAACACCTATCCTAATGTGTTGATATACGATAAGAACTATGTCTTGAAGTATGCCTTGGCTGGTCAGACAGGCAATGGTTTCCTGTATCCGTGGCGTCTCAATCAGTTCGTGGATATCGATCCTAATACTGGGGTTGTACAGGTGGCCGTCGAGACAGATCCAACGGACATCATATTCGGATTCTTCTCCTACCTGGAGCCAGATGTAGTCTTCACTGGCCTAGATATAAACCCATACACTAATCCGAGTGTTCGGAACAAAGTCATTTCGTTCTATCAAAAGACTAATGGGGAAGATCCTCTGCATTACATCTACTACCAGGTACTGGATGAGAGCGGCAATGTAACTGCTACGAATGACCCAGCCCCTGCTACAGGAACCAACCATTTCTTTGGTACGATTCTGGTAGGCCAGGCTGTATCAGTGGGAGACTTCACCTTCACTGATGCACGCGTGCGTGGTGGCGGATTATCATCACTCTACCAGCACATTCCTCAGGCAGTCAACTTCTGGGATCTTGGGTTCTGGGATGGCAAGCCCTTCCCGGCCGGCGGAGCAATGATGCTATATCTGCCAGTCACACTCCTATCGACATTCACTTCCGCGGAAGTATCACAGATCGTAAACGCCGTTGTGCCTATGGGCACAATACCAGTCATAGTCTACTATGATTCGGAAGGCAATGAGACGACAGTATAATGACTACCCTACCCACTCCTGGAGTTTATCTGAACTGGACACAAGGTACAGCCGTCCTAATCGGACTGATGAACACTGTCTTCCAGGAAAATCAATGTGTCCAGGGAATCACTTTCCCTAGCAATGCTACAACTCCAATCAACGTACGTATGTCCTCTAGTTCCCACGATTTGCAGACATTTGATACGTTCCGCAACGTGAAGCTATATCTTACTGGGGACCCTGCTCAGATTGCCATAGTTCAAGGCCTCTGGCCTACTCAGGGTGGCGGCCTCTTCATCAGTTATGATGGTGGCAAAACGTACACCCCTTTTACTACAAGTTATGGCTATGAATCTAATCCTGCGACCTGGGTGCTTTTGCCAGCGGTAGCCATAGGATTGGGTGGATTGGATGGTATTCTTGGTCCTTTTGATTCGGCGAACTTGGTGCTTAAGTACATCATCCCCGAGCAAGCGAACCAGTATCAGATCTACAACGTGTCTCTAACAGCGGACTTTGACGTGGCCTAATGCAACTACTTGGAAACTATCAATCGAACCTTACTGCTTATCTATATGAGCAGTTACTGGGTCAGCTCGAGACCGACATCGCAGCCGGCGAGTATGGTGGTGGAACTCTGTTTGATACGTCGGCAGCCCAGACTATCCAGGCTGAAGGCCAGAGTTTCTCTACTCTTACTCTCCCATCGGCGGGCAATACTGCCTATGTGACGGACGTCAATACACCAGTGCAGACTCTGCAAGCGCGCTACAACGCAATCACAAGTGAAGTGGCGAACATGCAGACAACAATCACAGCTCTGCTTGCCACCATCCAGAAAGAATCTGATCTGATTGACAAGACCATCGCCGCGGCTGAGATAGAGGTGTGGGGCTCTCAACAGCCATACTTGCCAACTGCTCAGGTCAACCTTTGGAACTTTGAATCAGGTCATGGCGCCACCAGCAAAACTTATCCCACTACAGGTGGGGCTACTTACCAGACAGACCCTACTAATGGTGTAGCTTGTCTTACTGCGGTGCCAGACGTATCCTACGTCTTCAGTGAATATCTGACACCCGCAGGCACAGGAGTAGCTACGCAAGGTATTGGCTCCCCAACGATTCATCGTAGTATTCCAGTGAAGGATATTTCCTGGAGCTTTACTCCTAACTCAGGACAGACACAGTTCGAGACTATCTATGCTAACGACCAGACTTGGGCGTATCTCTCTACTCTGGAGCCCTCTGCGATACTTACGTTTGGGGCGCCTGTTATCGCAGTGCAACTGCCGGTGGGCGGCTCGGCCGTGGGGCTCTATACTACCACAGGCTCAGTGGCAGGCGGCAGTCTTCCAGTCTATGTTAGGATCCTATTCTACCCTCGTCAACAAAATATCTTCGTCAATAACCTCGTATCCGCCCAGGTCATCCAGCTCTCTGCTTACAATGTAACCGCGGATACTGTCCAGGTATTTACTGCAACCAAGGTCTTTACTCAAGGTATTGACTTCACCGTCAATGATACCTCTGCTCTTACTGTGCTGCCTACGGGCGCGCTGCCAGGTCAGAGTGTCACGATCATGTTCGAAGAGTACTACCCAGCCTATCAGTGTTCAATCGACCAGACGCACTGGAGTCCTATCTTCATGCTGGATCAGAGTCGTCCATATCCAGATGACACTACGGACTTCATTCCGATCGATATACAGAATGGTAACTTCCCTCTCTTTGATGAACTGGGAGTGCCTCTGGGGCTTTATCTGCAGGTGGTTGGTAGCCCAACAAATCTAGCTGCTGCAGGAGAGATGGTTCTACTTGTCACTACTCCAGGCTCAGGAACTTTTGGTGAGATTGCTCAGCTGACTATTACACTAGAGCAAACTGTCTACATGAGTGGGTTGCACTTTGAGCCATTCACCAACTTCCCTGCAACTATCACTAGCATTGTTGCTTACGGCTTTACGGATGTAGCTCAGACTACGATAGTAGATATACCATTCATTCTCGATCGCGCTGTTACTTTCAAGTTCCCGCGCCAGCTAGCAAGAACTTTTGTTGTGACCTTCGCCCAGACAAACTATGCGTTGAAGGAATACTTGGTACAACAGCCAGACTCACTGCGCCGTGATACCTTGGCTCAACTCCAATCTAGTTTGCCTTTCTCTGTGCAACGTCCACAGCCTGGTATTCCGCAGCACTATGAAGGTGCCCTCTATGAGTTTGGTATTCAAAACATTGCAGCGTATGATGACCTCCCTAATCTCCCTGGTGTATTTAGTAGCGGACCTTATCTTGTCCAAGGTACACCGGAAGTCATTCGCCTAGATTGCGAACTGACGAATATGCCGACGAACGCAGTCTATCTCGGCTATATTTCATACGATGCCAACGACGCAGTTCTCGAGCAGAGTGAGATTGCATTCACACCTGGAACTACGATCTTGTATCCAGGTGCTTTTGTCGCCGACCACGTCGACTTCTTTGTTAAGCTTGTATTCCGTGAGGAGCTGTCAGTAGCACAAGCCCTGCAGCTACAGGTTACCACACGCTAATATGTTCAATCCAGTCTTCAACTCCGTTCAGACCAGCCAGCTAATCCTTAACAGGATCGCGCGCGTTGCTAATCAACTGCGTTCATTCAAGGCTTATACTCAGGTTGACTACCAGGCAGAGGTTTACAGCGCTGTTAATGGCGTGCTGAATCTTGGAAATAAGATGACTCCGCCTGCTTACTTCGCTGGACAGACGCCAGCTACAGTAGGAAATATAACTACCTATCTAGGTAACCTGAATAATGATGGGAATGACGTCGCCGCGGAAGTGACTTCTATCGAGACTCAGATCGCCCAGTATTATAACCTATCCGCCGGGGTTCAGAATACCCTGCGTCAAACAGTCCGTGAGCAGGTATACGCTTCGATCGCCAATCAATACATTGAAGCGTTCGTCAATGATGCTCAGATGCAGCCAGGTTATACAGCCAACCTGGACTTTAATGCTGGTGTGGCTACATGCCCTCTGACTTCGGATACTACAATCAATCCGACCACCGTTATTACAGGACCATCGAGTATTAGCTCAACAGCTACAGCAAACAATAACTACGATCCGATGCAGCTGCTGAATCCTACAAACTCTGTAACAAATGTAGTGGTATGGAATGGCTCCCAGCTTGAGCTGCAACTACAGTTCTCTACTCCTACGCCACTGAACCGACTGATTATTCACCAGGACAACTATGAGGGTCTGGAGATCATAAGCCTGACTAGTTCGCCTGATGGGATCTACTTCGATGAGATCGATGCGGAACTCTTCCCGTCGGATCTTACACTTGATGCGCAGTCTGGCAAGTATAGTGGTGACGCGATCATCGACTTCAACCCGCGCACTGTCAGCGTTCTTAAGCTTGTGGTTGCTGACTTGATTGGACAAGGCTACGTCGCTCTTCGCGGCATCGAAACACACCAGCGAGTCTTCGCTTCCTCGGGGCAGTTCACTTCCAACCCGATATACACTCCTACAGGGCTCGTGAACTTCTCGACTTTGCAGCGTATCTATCCTCAGCTGACACAGATCACTCACCAGCTCTCCTATGACGGAGTCCACTTCTCAGTGATACAACCCGGGCAGGCTATCTCCCTGGTTAGCTCCCCGTTCTGGTACCGTGCACAGCTGGACGTCGTCACTACGGCTTTCAACTCGGCCGCCAGCCCGCTAGCACAAGGCAATGGGGACCCTGGGACATCTCCGAACTATACCCTGGGTAATATAACCAGTACTAATCTTAATGGCGGGGTATTACAACGTAATATAGTATTCACTTCGGTGACCGGCCCGATCGTTTTGAATGAAACCCCGATCCCGAACACCTTGGCTGTCTACTACGGTTCTACCTTGCAACCCTCGACGGCTTATGTATTTACGAACAATACCCTTACTCTGGCAGTGTTGCCGCAGAGCAACGTAACGGTCCGCTATCAGACCTCCACCTTTGGTACGGCCGGCCTGGCATCCCTGCAGAACAACTTTACGCCCTATCTATTCCAAGCATCATTCGAGCAAGCATAATGGCTACCTCAATCATACCTCTCGTAGACGGCACAACTGGAAGTGCTTCCGCGGTCCAGGCGAACTTTGATGTCCTGATCAACCAAGGTCAAGCTGCCATAAATGAGTGTGTTGTCCTGCGTGAAAACACCCTTCTCCTGTTTAATAACGCACTGTCGGAACTGAATGGGAAGAAGGTCCGTGCCAACCGCCTGGCTCAGATAGGAGTACCTGTCAAGTTCCTGACCACAGATGACAAGGATATCAACCAGCCGATCACCACAGCCACCCTCCGGTGCGATGCGGGCAATGTCACCCTTCGCGAACGACAGGCTCCAGGAGAGGCGATCGTCTCCCAGGTAAGGTTCTCTGCCAGCCAGGGCACGATCCAGGCTCTACAGGTCCCCCAGACGGGTTCTAGTGGCAATCTAGGAGCCCTTTACAGGGTCGCCACCCAGAATGGGGCCGTACCGGTAGGCACCTTCGATATCCAGCTTGTCAACCCTGTTACGACCGGGCTAATCATCTTTGATATGATGGATATGCCCGCAGGTCCAACGGTCCAGCCTTATATTTCATTAAATGGAATAAACTTCGCTCCAGCCGTCACCTTGACTCAGAATGGGTACCGTCTGGCTGCCTGGTTCGCGCCGGCTGAGACACAGTATATTCGCCTGGCTATCACTCCAGCCCTCCCTGACGTCCTGGGTGGAGATGTCTTTACCTTCGGACTAACCGACTTCCATGCCTTCTCGGTACAATACCATCTGCAGTCAGATGTTTATACTAATCAGATACAGCTGACACCCCAGTCTGCCTTTTTGGAGTTTGACACGGATACGGTCTCGGGTGTTACTTACTTCCTGTCCTTGGGAGGTAATCCTGCCCTCGAGGTATTCCCTGGCGCCATAGTCCCAGTCCCTGGCGCCACAGTGGTAACCTCCACATCAGTGCCTTTAGACTCGGGAACGGGCCAGCTACAACTACCTAGCCCAGCTGTGACTTACCAGCTGCCGTCCGATGCCTATCCTTCTTCTTTGGTAATAACCGACGTAACAAAT
>Ga0181530_10002716_pt1 | contig 20646 bp, 21 predicted proteins | sample PEATcosm2014_Bin_42_FD_119769 | JGI IMG/M metagenome (GOLD analysis project Ga0181530, IMG submission 119769) | Peatland microbial communities from MTU Mesocosm Facility, Houghton, MI, USA - PEATcosm2014_Bin10_60_metaG | ecosystem: Environmental > Terrestrial > Soil > Wetlands > Peat | place... | reverse complement strand
GGCCTATTCTCGGAACAGCGCTATCGCGACGACGGCAGCGAGAACCCGGATTTCGTGCTCAACAAGCCGGCCTATCGCAAGGCCAAGATCCTCGTCGCCGACGACAATTTCGGCTGCGGCTCCTCGCGCGAGCACGCGCCCTGGGCGCTGATGGATTTCGGCATCACCTGCGTGATCTCGACCTCGTTCGGCGACATTTTCTACAACAACTGCTTCAAGAATGGCGTGCTGCCGATCAAGGTGTCGCCTGAGGATCTGGAAAAGCTGTTCGACGACGCCGAGCGCGGCGCCAATGCGACACTCAGCATCGATCTCGAGAAGCAGGAAATCCGCGGCCCCGACGGCGGCGTGGTCAAATTCGACATCGATCCGCACCGCAAAAAGTGCCTGCTCGAAGGTCTGGACGATATCGGCCTGACCAATCTCAAGGCCGGCAAGATCGAGGGTTTTGAGGAGAAATCGAAGGCTGCGCGGCCTTGGGTGTAAGGAGCGCGGGCGGTCCCTGCCTTCTCGCCCATGCCGGTCCAATGAATTCCGCCATCTCCGTCGCGCATCTCTGCAAGACCTACGCCTCCGGCTTCCAGGCCCTCAAGGACATCAACCTGGAGATCCGCCACGGCGAAATCTTTGCGCTGCTCGGGCCGAACGGCGCCGGCAAGACGACGCTGATCAACGTCATCTGCGGTATCGTGAAACCTTCGACAGGGACAGTCACCGTCGACGGCCACGATATCCTCACCGACTACCGCGCCTCGCGCGCCATGATCGGCCTAGTACCGCAGGAACTGACCACCGACGCCTTCGAGACGCCGCCGGCGACCATGCGCTTTTCGCGCGGCCTGTTCGGCAAGCCGCCCAATCCCGCCCACATCGAGAAGGTGCTCAAGGACTTGTCGCTTTGCGACAAGAAAGACTCCAGGATCATCACGCTGTCCGGCGGCATGAAGCGCCGGGTGCTGATCGCCAAGGCGCTGGCGCACGAACCGCAAATCCTGTTTCTCGACGAGCCGACCGCCGGCGTCGACGTCGAATTGCGCAAGGACATGTGGCAATTGGTGCGGGCGCTACGCGCGTCGGGCGTCACCATCATCCTCACCACCCATTACATCGAAGAGGCCGAGGAGATGGCCGATCGCGTCGGCGTCATCAACAAGGGCGAGATCATCCTGGTCGAGGACAAGGTCGAATTGATGCGCAAGCTCGGCCGCAAGCAATTGACGCTAGAGCTGCACCAGCGCCTCGACGCCGTCCCGGCGGCGCTCGACGCCTTCCATCTGACGCTCGGCGCCGACGGCAAGGAATTGATCTATACTTACGACACCAGGGGCGAGCGCACCGGCATCACGGCGCTGCTCGATGCGCTGCAGGCCGCCGGCATCAGGTTCAAAGACCTGCACACCACGCAAAGCTCGCTCGAGGACATTTTCGTCGGCCTGTTGAGGCACCAGCCATGAACATTTACGCCGTGCGCGCGATTTATATCTACGAGATGTCGCGGACCGCGCGCACCTTGTTCCAGAGCGTGGTCTCACCGGTGATCTCGACGTCGCTTTATTTCATCGTGTTCGGCGCCGCGATCGGCTCGCGCATCACCCAGATCGACGGCGTCAACTACGGCTCCTTCATCGTGCCCGGCCTGATCATGCTGATGCTGTTGACGCAAAGCGTGACCAACGCCGCGTTCGGCATCTACTTTCCACGCTTCGTCGGCACCATCTATGAGCTGCTTTCGGCGCCGGTATCGCCGTTCGAGATCGTGCTCGGCTATGTCGGCGCCGCGGCGACCAAGTCGATCGCTCTCGGCGTCCTCATCCTGGCGACCTCCGGCCTGTTCGTGCCGATCCATATCCTCCACCCGGTGTGGATGCTGGGCTTCCTCGTGCTGACCGCAATCGGCTTCAGCCTCTTCGGCTTTATCCTCGGGCTATGGGCCGACAGCTTCGAGAAATTGCAGATCGTGCCGCTGCTCATCCTCACGCCGCTGACATTCCTCGGCGGCACGTTCTACTCGACCAGCGTGCTGCCGCCGTTCTGGCGCACGGCGACGCTGTTCAACCCGCTCGTTTATCTGATTTCGGGCTTCCGCTGGAGTTTTTTCGGCATCGCCGACGTGGATGTGAGCGTCAGCCTCGGCATGACGGTGCTGTTCCTCGCCGTCTGCATGGCCATCGTCTGGTGGTTTTTTAAGACCGGGTATCGGCTGAAGAACTAGGCTACATCGGCCGCGTCTTAGTGCACAGCCGCACCTATACGCTCAAATCGGACCGTCTGCCGCGCGCCGCTGGAACCGCGATCAATCGAGAAGTAAATGATCGCGGCACGCCCGACCAGATTTTCGAACGGGACGTAGCCGACCTGCGATAGCACGCGGCTGTCGGTCGAATTATCGAGATTGTCGCCGAGCACGAAATAGCGGTCTGGCGGCACCGTGTAGACCGGCGTGTTGTCGAGGAAACCATTATCGACGAGATCGAGTACGGTGTAGCTCACGCCGTTCGGCAGCGTTTCGCGATAACGCTTTATGCGCTTAGCCGCGCCATCTTCCTCGGTCACGAAGTCGTCGATGCGCTCGTGCTTGATCGGCTGCCCGTTGATCTGCAGCACACCGTCGATCATCTGAATGCGGTCGCCCGGCAGGCCGACGATCCTTTTAACGTAGTCGATCGAATCGTCCTTCGGCAGCCGGAATACGACGACATCGCCGCGTTGCGGTTCGGAGGCAAGCAACCGGCCGGAAAATAGCCGGGGCGAGAACGGCAGCGAATAATGCGTATACCCGTACGCGTACTTCGACACAAAAAAATAGTCGCCGAGGAGTAACGTCGGCATCATCGATGACGAAGGCATATTGAAGGGTTGGAACAAAAACGCTCTGATCAGCAGGGGGATGATCGGCATAAGCACGAACGAGGCAATCGCAAAGCTAACGATCGTGCGCCAAAAGCCGAATCCCTGAACGCGCCCGTACATCCATAGCGCCAGCACAAGCGCCCACAATCCGAGCACCAACAAAAGTCCTTGAATAGCGATCGCGGTGAATGGCCCCTTGGCAAGTTCCGACGAAGCCAGTGCAAAGAAAACGATGAAACAGATCGGAGCGCCGATAGCGAATGGCGCGCCGCCCCAAGCCAGCGCCGCGCGTATCCTGGCCATCGACGCTCGACCGCCAAGCAAGGTGCCAGTCCATTTGAGAAAACAGGCTGTCAGGTAGAGGACCAATATCCCTGCGGCGGCGCCGATGACAACGACAGCGGCGATGACGTGCCAACCGGGTAATTCGGCCGGCAAACCGGAGGCAAAGATCAGCTGGGCTGCGATCTGGGATATCATGCCCACAGCCGCCAGCAGCAGCACATGCCGCGCGAAGTTCGTCGACAGGATGCGGTCGACGACGCGGCTCGGATTGAGCCATACCGACAGCCAAGGCGAGGATGTCGACGGGTCAGCGGCGTCAGGTGCCATGGGCCTGCCTTCCACGTCGAAACGGGAGTGAGCGGGACGCGGCAACGCTCGGTTGCTAAGACATAGCCCGTGGGGCCCTCGCGTCAAGCCGGCTGTTTCTGCTTCGCCTTCGCAATCGCATCCGCGATCGCCACCGTGCGCTGGGCCATCTCGGCGTGCAGGCGCTCGACCATGCGGCCGTCGATCTGGACCACGCCCTTGTCGCGGTTCTCCGGCAATTCGAACGCGGCGATCATCTTGCGTGCCATCGCCACCTCGTCGTCGGTCGGCGAGAACGCCTCGTTGCACGGCTCGATCTGCTTCGGATGAATGAGCGTTTTGCCGTCGAAGCCGAGATCGCGCGCCTGGCGGCATTCCTCGGCAAAACCGTCCGTGTTGCCGAGGTCGTTATAGACGCCGTCGAGGATATCGAGGCCGTAAGCGCGCGCCGCGGCGATGCAATTCATCAGCCAGGGCAGCATCGGCGCGCGGCCGGGCACCAGGCGGGCGCGCGTGTCCTTGGCAAGGTCGTTGGTGCCCATGACGAAGCCGGCGAGCCGGGTCTCGGAATCGAGCGCCGCGGCGGCAATCTCACCGACATTGAGCATCGCCAGCGGCGTCTCCATCATCGCCCAGACCCGCACGCTCGGGTCGGTGCCCATGTCGACGATGCGCGCCGCCAGATCCTGCAACTGGCCGGGGTTGGATATTTTCGGCACCAGCACCGCATCGGGCTTGGCCGCGGCGATGATGGTGAGGTCTTCGACCCACCAGCGGGTATCGAGGCCGTTGATGCGCACCATCACCTCGCGGTCGCCGTAGCCGCCATTGTACAGCGCGTTGACGATGGCCCCGCGCGCCTGCGCCTTGGCCTCCGGTGCCACCGCGTCTTCGAGATCGAGGATCAGGCCGTCGGCCGGCAGTTCGCGGGCTTTTTCCAGCGCGCGCGCGTTCGATCCGGGCATGTACAGCACGCTGCGGCGTGGACGGACGGTCATCGTTGAACACCCCTGTTTTTGCAGTTTTGCAACCTAGCCGCCTTGCATGCGTCGTGCCACTGCGCAAGGCTTGCTAGAATATTGCAACGGCGATTCGAGGGAGGGAAAAATGTCCAAAGCATCGATGCCGACAGCGATCCTGGTAACGGGCTTGATCACGGTCTTGGGGTGTCTCGTGCCGCCCGCCGCGCAGGCGGCCGATCCGGCATTTTGCGCCGGCTATGCCGACGCCGCGCTCAATCAGGTCCGCATCGCGCTGTCGAGCCCGAACTGCATGGCGGCGCACGCGGCGCGCGCTGGTCGACGGAACGCCACGTCCATTTCGACTGGTGCCTGACCCAGCCGCCCGCCGCGGCAGCCGCCGAACGCCAAGCACGCACCGAATTCCTGCGCGGTTGCCGGGGCTGAGCGCGCTGTAGCGGAGAGGCGGCGTTACGCCGCCTTCTGCTTCGCCGTGATCAGCTTGCGGTTGATCAGGCATTCGGCGATCTGGATGGCGTTCAGCGCTGCGCCCTTGCGCAGGTTATCGGACACGATCCACATCGCCAGCCCGTTCTCGACGGTGGCGTCCTCGCGGATGCGGCTGATATAGGTCGCGTCCTCGCCGGCCGCCTCGTAGGGCGTCACGTAGCCGCCGGGCTCGTGGGAATCGATCACCAGGCAGCCCGGCGCATTGCGTAAAATTTCGCGCGCCTCGTCGGGCGTGATCGGGTTGGCGAACTCGATATTGACCGCCTCGGAATGGCCGATGAACACCGGCACGCGCACGCAGGTCGCGGTGAGCTTGATCTTGGGATCGAGGATCTTCTTGGTCTCGACCACCATCTTCCACTCTTCGCGGGTGTAACCATCCTCCATAAAGGTGTCGATCTGCGGGATGATATTGAAGGCGATGCGCTTGGGAAATTTCTTCGCCTCGACCTCATTGATCTGGAAGACGGCCTTGGTCTGCGAGAACAGCTCGTCCATCGCCTCCTTGCCGGCGCCGGAGACCGATTGATAAGTGGCGACAACGACGCGCGTGATCTTGGCGCGGTCGTGCAGCGGCTTGAGCGCGACGACGAGTTGCGCCGTCGAGCAATTCGGATTGGCGATGATGCCGCGCTTGCGGAAGCCGGCAACAGCGTCGGCATTGACCTCCGGGACGATCAGCGGAACGTCGGAATCGTAGCGCCACGCTGACGAATTATCGATCACCACGGCGCCAGCAGCCGCGATCTTCGGCGACCATTCCTTGGACACGGCGCCACCCGCCGACATCAGGCAAATGTCGACGCCGGAAAAATCGAAATGGTCGAGCGCTTTGACCTTGAGCGTGCGGTCGCCGAAAGACACTTCGGTGCCCAGGCTGCGCCGCGAGGCGAGCGCGATCACTTCATCGGCGGGGAACGACCGCTCGGCGAGAATGTTGAGCATTTCGCGGCCCACATTGCCGGTCGCCCCGACCACGGCGACATTGTAACCCATTGTTAACTCTCCACCAAAAAATTCACTGCCTGTTCAGCATGCTGGAAACCGCAGCGGAAGCGCTTCTAAGCGAGAAACGTCCCTAACACAACGTTGCTGGGACGAGTGCGTGCGGCCGGCCTCCTATTCCATTCCCGATGACATCCGCGCCACCTTGGTGCGTCTTCTCGCCTATATGGGGGCTCTTGCGGCTCTTGCCGTGGCTGCCGCCAGTTTTTTCGCAGCGCCCGCGGACATCGTCGCCGCGCTCGGTTCGGCATCGGCGCCGCGGCCGGCCTGGAGCACCGTCGAGCGCCCCTACCCTGCCTTCGAGCTGTTGATGCCCGAGCTTGCCGGCAGCACTTACAATTACGCCATCCAGCGCCGGGCCAGGGACGGTGCGCGCAAGGACCTGCTGAGCTGGGGCGAGCCGGCCGAAGCCGGTCCCCAAGCCGGTCCCTATGTCATGGTCGAAATCTACCGGCCGGCCGTGGCCAGCGATCGCTTCCTCGATGCGTCGAGCGAGATCGCCGCGCGCATCGTCGATTACGCCGTCACCGACGACGTCAAACCCGACGGCCAGATCGACAGCAAGTTCGGTTCCGTAGCGCTGGTCGACTTTGCCGTGGCGCCGCAAGGCCCAATTCCTGGCAATGAGCGCCGTTGCCTCGGTTTCGCGCGGCCGTTCACAGAACCCGTCATGCAAATCGCCGGCTGGTATTGCAGCGCCGGCCACGAGGTGGTGGATCGGGCGATGGTGGCGTGCCTGCTCGACCGGCTCACCCTGGTGAACGGCGATGCCAAGCTCGCCGAAATGTTCGCCCGCGCCGAGGTCAAGCGCACCTTCTGCGGCCAGCGCAATCCGATCCTGGCGGCAACGCCGGAACGCGAGGAACACATCGCGCCGCGGCAGGCGTCGCAACTGAAGGCGGCGCTACGCGGGCGCCTTTCTCACGTCCCGTAATTCGCCGCCAAATACGCCGCGATGTCCTTGGCGTCGGTGTCGCTGATCGGCGCGCCGAATGCCTTGATCATCTTGGTAACCTCGGCGTTCCAGCCCGCCGCATTGAGGAACGGCGAGTTCATCTGGATATAAACGAGGCTGTGGCAGGCGCCGCAATTGCCTTCGACCTTGTCGAGGCCCGGGCCGGGCTTGAGCTGAATGGTCGGCTCATCGGCCAGCGCCGGAAGCGCAACAAGCGCGGCGGCGGCGAAAACGGCAAAAACGATCGTGCGCATCGTGCCCTCCCTTAAGCCGCGTTCAGCGTGATGTTTTGCATCACGTTGTTGTGGTAGCCGGCCGGATTGAACAGCAAGGCCGCGGTCTGGGTCTGGCCGATCTTGTTGGTGGCGCTGATCATAGCCGTATTTTTGCCGCGCTTGGCCTTGAGCTGAAAGCTCCAGGGCCGGAAGGCGTAGCGGCCGAGATCCTCGCCGAGCGTTGCCGCCGACCAGGTTTTGCCGCCGTCGATCGAGCCTTCGACACCGGTGATGCCGTAGCCGCCGTCCCAGGCCAAGCCGCTGACGGTGTTGTTGCCGGCCTTCACCTTGGCGCCGTCGGTATGGCTGGTGATCAGCGAGTTGACGACGATCTCGGTGATCGGCGTCGAGGTGGCGTTTTCCTGGGAGACGAAGCGCGCCACCACCGGGAACATGCCGACCGGAATGCGGTAGGCCGGGTTCATCCAGAAACCGCCCTGCGGCTTGGTCAGCGCGGTGACGCTGATGAGATGCTTCATCCAATAGGTGCCGGTCCAGCCTGGCACGATGAGGCGGGCCGGATAGCCGTTGAAATGCGGCAAGGGCGCGCCGTTCATTTCGTAGGCGATCAACGTCGATTCATCGACCGCCCGCCACAGCGGAAGGCTCTTGATGAAGTCGGGCGTCTTGTCGAAGGCCGGACCATCGGCGCCGTTAAACGCGATCTCGATCGCTTCCGGCTTGAGCCCGACCATGGCGAGCACGTCTTTCAGCCGGGCGCCTTTCCAGCGCGCGCAACCCATGGCGCCAAAACCCCATTCGACGCCGGCGACATGCGGGGTCGAGAGGCCGCGCCGGTTGCCCGAACATTGATTGACCGCGACGATTTCGGAGGCCGGCAGCTTTTTCAGATCGTCGAGCGTGAGCTCGGTCTGGCCATTGGCGCCGTCGCCGCCGACCGCGATCTTGTAGGTCGCGGCATCGACGTCGGGAATGTCGGAAAGGTGATAGCGGATGAAAAACTCGTCGTTCGGCGTGATGGGGGTGCGCAAATAATCCAGCGGGGATTCGTAGTTCGGCGGCCGGTAGGCGAGCCGGATCAGCGGCTTCTTGCCCGGCAGCGCCTCCATGGTGGCGGACTCGACAACGCCCCCGGGCACCCCCGGGCTAACCGGTGCTCCTGCAGCCCGGCTGTCGGCGAGCTTCGGCCAACCGCTGCCGGCGAGCGCCAGGCCGGCGCCGACTGTGCCCAATACGGATCGTCGCGTGAGCATGGCATATCCTCCCTCGCGCGTTTGTTGTGGCTTGGCCCTCCCTCCGAAGCGCCAAGCTATGCGATGGTTCCAGTGCATCGCCGGTCTGCAGAATAACGTGACAAAAAGTCCGCCGATACGAGGAAATTGTTCTGTAAGGGCAATTGACGGCGAGCCGGGCGGAACCCCGGGGCGCCTGAGGCCGTTGCCGGGACGCTATTGCCGGCGGCCGAAGCAGGCTACACTGGCAACTTGGAGAGCGAGGTGCCATGCGTGCATTAGCCGTCACAGCTGCTGTCTTGGCCGTATTTGCGGCCCAGGCCGGTTCCGCCGAAGCGGCGACCAAGAGGCAGCCGCCGCAGCCCCCGGTGATGCGGACCGCGAGCGGTACCGTCATCCAGCCCTCCAGGACCATCATCCACGACCAGTACGGCCGCACCACGGTGATCGTCATTCGGCCGCGCTCTTATCTGGAGACCGGCACCGAAGTGTCGGTTGGCGATCGCAAATTCACGGACTACGCGTTCCCGGCAGGTGGCGATCCTGGTCAATCGCAGTTCTGGTTCATCGGCCCCGACTTTTCCGGGAGCAACGGTTACCCGCTGCCGCGCGCCTTCGTCACCCCGGGCGCGCCGTTCTGACGTAACCGCGATCCGCGGCACTCACGGCCCTACACTGCGGCAGGGCCCGGGCTCGGCGACAACCGCTCATAGATCCCTTGCGTCGTCACAATGAAATCGATGCGGCCGTCCAACAGCGCTTTGACGCATTCCGACGGCTTGTTGACGATCGGCTCTTCGTGGACGTTGAAGCTGGTATTGACCAGCACCGGCAGGCCGGTCTCCCGCTCGAACGCGATGAGGATATCGTAGTAAAGCGGATTGGTGTCGCGCGCGATGGTCTGCGGCCGCGCCGAGCCGTCGACATGGACCACCGCCGCGATCCGCTCGCGCCATTGCGGCTTCACGTTGCAGGTGATGGTCATGAAGCGGCAGGCATAGGCGTTGACCGGATTGATGTCGAACACGCTCGCCGCTTTCTCCTCGGTGATCACCGGCGCGAACGGCATGAATTCCGAGCGTGCCAGCCGCTGGTTGAGCAGGTCATGAGTCTCTCGGCGCGACGGATTGGCGAGGATCGAGCGCGCACCTAACGCACGCGGCCCGTATTCCATGCGGCCGGTATAGATCGCGCCGAGCTGACCGGCATGAAGCCGCTTTGCGGCGCCATCGATCGGCGTTTCAGCGGTGCGGCGCACGCCGGCGCTTGCTTTGAGCGTATCATCGATCGCGCCGGTGTAATCGCGGCCGAAATACATGTCGCGCAGGCGCCGGCGCTGCGCCAGCCAATGGCGCAGACCGTCACGTTGCAGCAGATAACAAAGCGCGCCGCCCGCCGGCATGCCCTCGTCGCCCATCGCCGGGAAGACGAAGATCTCATCGAGCGGCAGCCGTTCGGCGAGCACGCGATTGAGCCGCACATTAGCGAAGACGCCGCCTGCGAGGCCAAGATGCCGCGCCTTGTGGCGCTGCAATAGCCGCTCGACCGAGCGCAGCATGGTGTCTTCCAGCACCTGCTGGATCGAAGCCGCGGCATCTTCCCGGCTCACGCTGACGGCAAGACTGCGGATGGTATCGTGCATGTCGCGAAAATCGCGGAAATCCGAACGCACGCGGCCTAAGTCATCGACAGAAAAGTGCGCACCGATTTTTCCCGCCAGGATCGGCTGGCCGAAAGCCGCGAGCCCGGTCAGCTTGCCCTCGTGGCGCCGCGGGATGAAGCCGAGCGCTCCCGTCACCGTCTCATAAGCGTGGCCCAAACTGTCGGTCGGCAGCGGCGTGAGCAGGCATTCCTCGCCGCCATAGATCGTCGTCAGCGCGCCGTCGGCGAAATGGCGGTGGCTGTAATTGACGGTATCGCCGCCGCCGTCCGCGGTGACGAGCAGCGCATCGTTCCAGTCGGTGTAGAACAGCGGCGCCAGCGCGTGCGATTCGTGATGATTGTAGAAGAACATTGCCGCATCGTCGCGGAAGCCGCCGGCGCGGCGAAATTTTGGCACGTTGAAGATGTCGTCGATCTTCGTGGTGTGGTAGCGCAAAAATTCCGGCGGCATATAGCGCCGCGCATTGCCCTCGACATATTTGCGATATTTTTCGCGGATCCAGCGCACACCGCGGATATTGCGGTAGAAGATGGTCGGAAATTCCGAGCGGCTGAAGCAGACGACGTCGACGTCTTTGCGGGTCGCGCCGGCGATCGACAGCACCTCGTCGATGGCAAGATCGGGATGCTCGCGGCCGTCGCTCTTGCGGCGCGTCAGCCGCTCGAGCTGCACCGCGGCCTTCAGCTCATAATCGACGAATACCGCGGCGACGGCGTCGTGGCTTCCCGAATGCGCGCTGAGAATGAGCTGGGACATGTCGGGCAGCGGCGACCGTGATCAGGCCGAGGGCTTCTCCAACTCGCCGACTATCGCCTCGCCCATTTCTGCGGTAGAGACGATCTTGCAGCCTTCCGACTTGATGTCGGCGGTGCGCAAGCCTTTGCCGAGCGCCGCGGCGATGGCGGCTTCGAGCTTATCGGCTTCCTTACCCATGTTGAAAGAATAGCGCATCGCCATGGCGAAGGACGCGAGCATCGCGATCGGGTTCGCCATGCCCTTGCCGGCGATGTCGGGCGCCGAGCCGTGCACCGGCTCATACATCGCCTTGCGCCGCTTGGTCTTCGGATCGAGCTCGCCCAGCGAAGCCGACGGCAGCATGCCGAGCGAGCCGGTAAGCATCGCCGCGACGTCGGACAGCATGTCGCCGAACAGGTTGTCGGTCACGATCACGTCGAACTGCTTCGGCCAGCGCACCAGCTGCATGCCGCCGGCGTCGGCCAGCATGTGCTCGAGCTGCACGTCCTTGTAGTCGCGCTCGTGCACCTGACCGACCACCTCGTGCCACAGCACACCGGTCTTCATCACGTTGCGCTTTTCCATCGAGGTGACCTTGTTGCGCCGCTTGCGCGCCAATTCGAAGCCGACGCGGGCGATGCGCTCGATCTCATAGGTGTCGTAAACTTGCGTATCGATGGCGCGCTTCTGGCCGTTGCCGAGATCGGTGATGGTTTTCGGCTCGCCAAAATAAACGCCGCCGGTGAGCTCGCGCAGGATGATGATATCGAGCCCCTCGACCGCCTCGCGCTTCAGACTCGATGCGTCGGCCAGCGCCGGATAGACGATTGCCGGGCGGATATTGGCGAACAGGCCGAGTTCTTTGCGCAAGCGAAGCAGCCCCGCCTCCGGCCGCGCCTCGAACGGCACCTTGTCCCACTTCGGCCCGCCGACGGCGCCGAAGATCACGGCGTCGGCCGCATGAGCCTTGGCCATGGTCTCTTCGGTAATGGCGACGTTGTGGGCGTCATATGCGGCACCTCCGACCAGCCCATCCTCGGTCCGGAAATCGGCAACGCCTTTCTTGGCGTAGAAGCCAAGCAGCCGCTTCACCTCGGCCATGACTTCCGGGCCAATGCCGTCACCAGCCAGCAGGAGAAGATTATAGGTCGCCATAAATCACGCCTCGTTACGATGAGGCGTGATTGCTAATGTGCGATGCTCGGCTTGGCAAGCCGAGCATCGCACGGCGTACGACCGGACTGCGCCCCCGGCCGTTACTGCCCGCTGAACCAGTTGTAGCCCTGGTTCTCCCAATAGCCGCCGGCGTCGTTGTTCTGCACCCACATGGCGGTGACGTATTTGGGGTTCTTGAAACCGAGCTTGGTCGGAATGCGGATCTTGATCGGGAAGCCGTAGGCCTGGGGCAGGATCTGGTGATCGAATTTGAGCGTCAATTGCGTCTGCGGGTGCAGCGCGGTCGGCATGTCGATGGTGTTGGAATAGCCCTCGGCGCACTGGAACCAGACATATTTGGCTTTGGTGTCGGCGCCGATCATTTTCAGGAAGTCGGACAGTTTCACGCCCTGCCAGGAGCCGATCGCGCTCCAGCCCTCGACACAAACATGCCGCGTGATCTGCGAGACTTCCGGCAGCTTGTAAAGCTCGGCCAGCGTCCACGGCTTCTTGTTGTCGACCAGGCCGCCGATCTCGAGCTGATAGGTCTCGCCGTCGACATCGGGCGCCTCGTCCTCGGCGTAATAGGCGTTGAACGGGAACGGCTGCGTGATGGCGCTTTCGGGATATTCCGGCGCCAAGGTGGTCGGGCTGAACAGGCGGGCCTGGACCCAATCGTTGAAGCGCGAGACCACGCGCAGCGCGCTCTCTGCCGTCGGCCCGTCGATGATGTCGCAGCCGGTGAGCGTGGCGAGCGCGCCGAGGCTCGCGGCGCCGCGCAGGAACAGCCGCCGCGACGGATCGGGCAACAGTTTCGCGGCGTCCTTGATCAGGAGTTTTGCATCGACGCCGGGAATTTTTCTGCGTTCACGTGGCATCGTCTGTTCCTCGCGTTACCGGCCGTAGATCATGGCACACAGGCTCTTCGGCACGATCAGCGCCAGCGCCACGTGGATAGTCAAAAATCCCACGATCGACGCCATGGCGAAGAAATGAACGTAACGGGCGAAGTCGTAGCCGCCGAAAAACGCGGTGAGATATTTGAGCTGCACCGGCTTCCAGATCGACAAGCCCGAGAGCACGATGACGACGCCGGCGAGTATGACGCCGAGGTACAAGAGCCGCTGCACCGCGTTGTAGACCGACAGATCGTCGTGCGCGAGTTTGCCACGCAGCGCGGCGAGTATGTCTTTGACGACCTCGCGCAGCCGGATCGGCAACAGCTTGCGGCGGAAGCGGCCGGTCGCGATGCCGAGCGTCACATAGACGATGCCGTTGATGACCAGGAGCCACATCGCCGCGAAATGCCACAGCAAGGCGCCGGCGAGCCATTGCCCCAGCGCCAGCTGTGTCGGGAAATAGATGAACCGAAACAGCGGCGAGGCATCGTAGATCTGCCAGCCGGAGCCGATCATCATGAACATGGCCAGGGCGTTGATCCAGTGCGTGATACGCACCCAGCGCGGATGGATGAGGGGCCCGGTCGCGGAGGCGGGCAGCACGGGCGAGTCGCTAGTCGCTTCGATCGTCATTGCCGCAACCCTATAACAAAACGGCGGCGCACGTTCGCCTCACATTCGTGTCAGTGCCCCCTCTCCCCAAGCTGGAGGAGAGGGGTGCTTTGAAGCGTACAAATTATGGCAGCATCACCGTGTCGATGACGTGGATGACGCCGTTCGACTGCAGCACGTCGGCGGTGGTAACCATAGCCACATCGCCCTTGGCGTCGGTGATGGTGAGCTTGCCGGGGCCGGCCTGCTTCACGATCAAGTCTTCGCCGGCGACGGTCTTCAGGTGCGCTTCGCCCTCGCCGTCCTTGACCGCTTTCATCAGGTTGACGGCGGTCATGCGGCCGGGAACCACGTGATAGGTCAGCACTTTGACCAGCGTCGCCTTGTTCTCGGGCTTGAGCAGGCTATCGACCGTGCCGGCCGGCAGCTTGGCGAACGCCGCATTGGTTGGCGCGAACACGGTGAACGGCCCGGGACCGGACAGCGTATCGACCAGGCCGGCGGCCTTCACGGCTGCGACCAGCGTGGTGTGGTCTTTGGAATTGACCGCGTTCTGGATGATGTTCTTCGACGGATACATCGGCGCGCCGCCGACGGTGACGGTTTTCTCCGCCATCTGCGCGTAAACCACGGGCGCCGGCACCGCGACGGCGAAGGCGAGCGCGGCCGCAGAGGCGAGCAAAGCGAAACGCTTGGACATGACAGTCTCCATGTTGATTCATTGGGTTCGCCGCGGCGAAACCGCGGGCGAGACGATCGAGGTCGTCGTCGCATCGAGATACGGTGGGTTTTGGCGGGGGTTTCAGAGACGCGGTCACGGCTGCGTGAAGGCTTTTCCGGTCGCTGCGTGTGAGGTATGAAACGCCCCCGGAACGCCGGGCTCTCCACAGACAAGGACGAACAATGGCAAAGACCAGCCCCGGCAATTGCTTTGAAGATTTCCGTATCGGCCAGGTGATCCGCCACGCCACGCCGCGCACGGTCACGGTCGGCGATGTCGCGCTTTACACCGGCCTGTTCGGCGCGCGGTTCGCGGTGCAATCGTCGGACGCGTTCGCCGCAGCGATCGGCTATCCGCGCGCGCCGGTCGACGATCTGTTGGTGTTCCACATCGTGTTCGGCAAGACCGTGCCCGATGTCTCGCTCAATGCCGTGGCCAATCTCGGCTATGCCGGCTGTTATTTCCGCAAGCCCGTCTATCCCGGCGACACGCTGACCGCGCTCTCCGAGGTCATCGGCTTGAAGGAGAATTCGAGCCACAAGACCGGCATCGTCTATGTGCGCACCACCGGCTACAAGCAGGACGGCACGCCGGTGCTCGAATATGTGCGCTGGGTGATGGTGCGTAAACGCGACGAGGCGGCGCCCGCACCCGGCGATCACGTACCGCGCCTGCCGACCGCGGTCGAGCCGAATGTGTTGAGCGAAGCCTGTCCGCCGCTCGATATCGCCGCTTACGATCTCGCGCTCGCCGGCAGCCCCTATCGCTTTGGCGATTACGAAGTCGGCGAAAAGATCGATCATGTCGACGGCTATACGGTCGAAGAGGCCGAGCATCAGATCGCGACGCGGCTCTATCAGAACACCGCGCGCATCCATTTCGACCAGTTCAGCGCCAAGCAGGGCCGCTTCGGGCGGCGGCTGATCTATGGCGGCCACGTCATCTCGCTCGCCCGCTCGCTGACCTTCAACGGGCTGGCCAATGCCTTCCACATCGCCGCCATCAACGGCGGCCGGCACGTTGCTCCCTTGTTCGCGGGCGGGACGGTCTTTGCCTGGTCGGAAGTGTTGGCCAAGGCGGAGCTGCCCGGCCGCACCGACGTCGGCGCGCTGCGGCTGCGCACGGTCGCCACCAACGACAAGCCGTGCGGCGAATTCCCGCTCAAGACCGGCGACGATTACGATCCCGCCGTGCTGCTCGATCTCGATTACTGGGTGCTAATGCCGAGATAGAAAGCATCCCTCTAGGCTGTCGCCCGCAAATGCTCGACCAGCTGCCGGGCAAAAAGCGGCAACTCGCTCATGCTGCGAGTGCAGATCGTCAGGTCGCGCACCGCCCAGGAATCGGTGAGCGGCACGATCGCAATGGCCATGGTCTTCGACACGCGGCGCGCGGTGGTTTCCGGCACGATGCCGATGCCGACCTTGCATTCGACGAGGCGACACACCGCGTCGAAGCTGCGCAACTGCACGCGCAGCCGCAGCGGCCGGCCGATGCGTACGGCTTTGGTGGCGAGGAAGCGCTGGATGGCGCTGGCGCGATCGAGGCCGACAAAATCGTGCTCAAGCACGTCTTCAAAACCGATCCTGGCGCGCTTGCCCAACGGATGGTCTTGCGCCACCACCAGCACGAAACGGTCGCGGCGAAACGGATAGGTTTCCAGCGCGCCTGCATCGACCGTGCCGGCGACGACCCCGATATCGGCGACCCCTTCGGCGATGAGGCCGACGATTTCGTCGCTCAGGCGTTCTTCGAGATCGACGCTGACGCTCGGGTGTTCGGCCAGGAACGAGCTCAGCGCCTCGGGCAGGAACTCGGTCAGCGCGTTGGTGTTCGACAGCACGCGGATCTGCCCGGCGAGACCGCCCCCATAGGCGCCAAGATCTTCGTGCAGGCGCTCGGCCTGACGCAGGATGGTGCGCGCGTGCTGCAGCAACGTGCGGCCGGCTTGCGTCGGTGTGACGCCTTGCCGACCGCGCGTCAGCAGCGGCACGCCGAGCACATCCTCCATGTTACGGATACGCGTCGAAGCTGCGGCCAGCGCGAGATGCGCGCGCTCGGCGCCGTGGGTGATGCTGCCCGCCTCGACGACGTGGCGGAACAGGCTGAGATCGGCGAGATCGAATCGCATGGCAATGATCCTGCCTTCGGATTTGACGAAGTCAGGCTTTATACAATGCCCATTGTAATTCGATATTTCAACGCTAATCTTTCGTCTTATGCGAAATGAAGCGTGCGCCGGCGCCTTTATGTGCATGTCGCTGCATTGCGATAGCCGCGCAGATTGGCTAGGAACAGGTCCAAGCTCGGCGCCCACATCGAGCGAATTCGGATGAGCACAATGGCCGAAACCAAGGCCCCCGTCGCGCGGCCGCTGTCGCCGCACCTGCAGATTTACCGGCCGATGCTGACGATGATGATGTCGATCGTTCATCGCATCACCGGATTTGGCCTATACTTCGGCACGCTGCTCTTGGCCTGGTGGTTCATCGCCGCCGCGGGCCCGAACGGCTATGCGCGCTTCGAGTGGTTCATCGGTTCCTGGATTGGGCGCCTCATTCTGCTCGGTTACACCTGGGCGCTGATCCACCACATGCTGGGCGGTATCCGCCATCTGATCTGGGATACCGGCCGCGGCCTGGGGCCGGTCGAGCGCGAATGGCTGGTCGCCGCCAACCTGATCGGTTCGATCGTGATCACGCTGATCCTTTGGGTCATCGGGCTCCTCGCCATGGGAGGCTCGGTATGAGCGGCAATGCGCATATCCGCACGCCGCTCGCCCGCGTGCGCGGTTTTGGCACGGCGAAATCCGGCACCGGTCACTTTTGGCACCAGCGCGTCACCGCGATCGCCAATATCCCGCTGACCATCGCGGTGGTGATCATCCTGATCACGCTGTTGGGCCGCAACCAGGCTGCCGTGGCGCAGATTCTCGGCTCGCCCGCCATAGCCATCATCATGCTGCTGTTCGTCGGCTCGATCACCATCCATATGCGGATCGGAATGGCGGTGATCATCGAGGATTACGTGCACGACGAAACGGCGAAGCTTGCGCTGTTGATGGCCAACACCTTCTTCACCATCGTGGTTGGCCTCACCGCGGCTTTCGGCATCATCAAACTCTCGTTCGGATTGTGAGCATGGCGGACAACGCAACAAACGGAAAAAACGCCGCGCCCGCCATCAATGGACGCGCCTATCCGATCGAGGATCACGCCTACGACGTGGTGGTGATCGGCGCCGGCGGCTCAGGCCTGCGCGCCGTGGTCGGCTGCAGCGAGGCGGGACTGCGCACCGCCTGCATCACCAAGGTGTTTCCGACGCGCTCGCACACCGTGGCGGCGCAGGGTGGCATTGCCGCGGCGCTGGGCAATATGGGCGAGGACGACTGGCGCTGGCACATGTACGACACGGTCAAGGGCTCCGACTGGCTCGGCGACCAGGACGCCATCGAATATCTGTGCCGCAACGCGCCGGAAGCGGTCTACGAGCTGGAGCATTGGGGTCTGCCGTTCTCGCGCCGCGAGGAAGACGGCAAGATCTATCAGCGCCCGTTCGGCGGCATGACCACGCACTACGGCAAGGGCACCGCCCAGCGCACCTGCGCCGCCGCCGACCGCACCGGCCACGCCATGCTGCACACCATGTATGGCCAGGCGTTGCGCCATTCGGCGGAGTTCTTCATCGAATATTTCGCCATCGACCTGATCATGGACGACGACGGCCGCTGCCGCGGCGTGGTCGCGCTCAATCTCGACGACGGCACCATCCATCGCTTTTCCGCGCAGATGACGGTGCTGGCGACCGGCGGCTACGGCCGCATCTATGCGTCATGCACCGGTGCGCACACCCAGACCGGCGACGGCAACGCCATGGTGCTGCGCGCCGGCTTGCCGCTCCAGGACATGGAATTCATACAATTCCATCCGACCGGTGTTTATGGCGCCGGCGTGTTGATCACCGAAGGCGCCCGCGGCGAAGGCGCCTATCTGGTCAATGCCCAAGGCGAGCGCTTCATGGAGCGCTACGCGCCGTCAGCCAAGGATCTTGCCTCGCGCGACGTCGTCTCGCGCGCCATGACCATCGAGATTCGCGAAGGCCGCGGCGTCGGGCCGAAGAAGGATCACATCTTCCTGCATCTCGATCATCTCGATCCCAAAATTCTCGCCGAGCGGCTGCCGGGCATCACCGAATCAGCGCGCATCTTCGCCGGCGTCGATCTCACCCGCGAGCCGGTGCCGATCGTGCCGACGGTGCACTACAATATGGGCGGCATCGCCACCAATTATCACGGCGAGGCGCTGACCAAGAAAGACGGCAATCCCGATCACATCGTGCCCGGCATGATGGCGCTTGGCGAGGCGGCCTGCGTCTCGGTGCACGGCGCCAACCGGCTCGGCTCGAATTCGCTGATCGATCTCGTGGTGTTCGGTCGTGCGGCGGCGCTGCGTTGCGCCGAAATCCTCACCCCGAACGACAAGCAACCGGAACTGCCGAAAGACTCCGCCGAGCGCTCGCTGTCGCGGCTCGACAAATTCCGCTATGCCTCGGGCAGCACGCCGACCGCCCAGCTGCGCGCCAAGATGCAGCACATCATGCAGACCAACTGCGCCGTGTTCCGCACCGGCGAAATCCTACAGGAAGGCACCAGGCTGATCCATGAAGTGTTCGACGCCGCCGCCGACCTACGCGTCAGCGACCGCTCGCTGATCTGGAATTCCGACCTGGTCGAAACGCTGGAATTCGCCAATTTGATCGAGCAGGCCGTCGTCGCCATGGATGCCGCGGGCAATCGCACCGAAAGCCGCGGCGCCCATGCGCGCGAGGATTTCCCCGATCGCGACGACAAGAACTGGATGAAACACACCCTGACCTGGCTCGACACCAATACGGGCAAGGTCACCGTCGATTACCGGCCGGTGCACACCTACACGCTCACCAACGACGTGTCCTATATCGAGCCCAAAGCGCGGGTTTACTGAAAGCAAAACCGCGATGGTCCAATTCACGCTGCCGAAAAATTCCAAGGTCACCGACGGCAAGACCTGGCCGCATCCGGCCAAGGCCAAGGTGGAGCGCGAATACCGCGTCTATCGCTGGAATCCGGACGACGGGGCCAATCCGCGCATCGACACCTATTACGTCGACACCGGCGATTGCGGCCCGATGATTCTCGACGGGCTGATCTGGCTCAAGAACAATGTCGACGCCACCTTGACCTTCCGCCGCTCCTGCCGCGAGGGCATCTGCGGCTCCTGCGCCATGAACATCGACGGCACCAACACGCTGGCCTGCACCAAGGCGATGGCCGAGGTCAAAGGCGCGGTGCGCGTCTATCCGCTGCCGCACTGTGCGGTGGTGAAGGATTTGGTGCCCGACCTCACCAATTTCTATGCCCAGCACGCCGCGATCCAGCCCTGGCTGCAGACCGTGTCGCCGACGCCGCAGAAGGAATGGAAGCAGAGCCACGAGGACCGGGCAAAACTCGACGGTCTCTACGAATGCATTCTCTGCGCCTGCTGCTCCACCTCATGCCCGAGCTATTGGTGGAATTCCGAGCGCTATCTCGGCCCGGCGGCGCTGTTGCAGGCGCAGCGCTGGATCGTGGATTCCCGCGACGAAGCCACCGGCGAGCGGCTCGACAATCTGGAAGACCCGTTCCGCCTCTACCGCTGCCACACCATCATGAATTGCGCCAAGGCCTGCCCAAAACACCTCAATCCGGCCAAGGCCATCGCCGAGATCAAGCGCACCCTGGTCGAGCGTCAGGTGTGAGCGCGGGGCACGCTCCTCACAATTTCAGCTTCCGCTTCCTCTGCCCGAGCGTGCGCAGCCGCAGCGCGTTGAGCCGGATGAAACCTTCGGCGTCGCGCTGGTCGTAGGCGACCTTGCCGTCCTCGAACGTCACCAGGTCCTGGTCGTAGAGCGAATATTTGCTGTCGCGGCCGACGACGCCGGCATTGCCTTTGTAGAGCTTGACCCGCACCTGGCCGGTGACGAAGTCCTGGCTCTTGTCGATCGCGACTTGCAGCATTTCGCGCTCGGGCGAGAACCAGAAGCCGTAATAGATCAGCTCGGCATATTTCGGCATCAGCTCGTCCTTGAGATGCGCGGCGCCGCGGTCGAGCGTGATCGATTCGATGCCGCGATGGGCGGCGAGCAGGATGGTGCCGCCCGGCGTCTCGTACATGCCGCGCGACTTCATGCCGACGAAGCGGTTCTCGACCAGGTCGAGCCGGCCGATGCCGTGCTTGCGGCCGAGCGCATTGAGCGCCGTGAGCAGCGCCGCCGGCGACAACTTCTTGCGGTCGACCGCGACCGGATCGCCGCGCTCGAAATCGATGGTGACGTAGTCGGCCTTGTCCGGCGCTTTCTCCGGATCGTCGGTGCGCGAATAGACATAATCCGGCACTTCGCCGGACGGATCTTCAAGCACCTTGCCTTCGGACGAGGTATGCAGAAGATTGGCGTCGGTCGAAAACGGCGCCTCGCCGCGCTTGTCCTTGGCGATCGGGATTTGATT
>Ga0181530_10002715_pt1 | contig 20652 bp, 22 predicted proteins | sample PEATcosm2014_Bin_42_FD_119769 | JGI IMG/M metagenome (GOLD analysis project Ga0181530, IMG submission 119769) | Peatland microbial communities from MTU Mesocosm Facility, Houghton, MI, USA - PEATcosm2014_Bin10_60_metaG | ecosystem: Environmental > Terrestrial > Soil > Wetlands > Peat | place... | reverse complement strand
TTCCTCGGACTTGGATAGCTGCAATTTCAGTCGATTGTAGGCTCGCATGTCTCTAGCATACGGCCAAAACATTCTACATAAAACACGTTTTATAAGTTATTTTTCAAGCGGTCATGACACTAGAACGTGATCCCCAACAAAAACTCCCCCTGGTTCACGTTGCTATGCAGCAGGCCGTTGACGTCGAAGAAATGTTGCGCGCCCCAGCGCGTGTAGCGGATCTCCGGCAACAGGTGGATCACCAGGAAATGAATGTCGATCCCGCCGCCGATGACGAAGCCGCGCGTCGAGCTATTGTGCAATTCCGCGGGATCGGAACTGCTGGACGTGGATATGATGCCGTTCACCACCGTCGTTACCTCCTGTTTCACGCCCGCCAGCGAATCGAAGGCCACCCCCGCGTCCACGAACGGGTGCGCCACCTTAATCATCGGGAAGCGGTATTTACCCAGCAGTGGAAACTCGAAGTCGCTGGCGGTGGTGCCCGCTGCCACCGTGCTCGAGCTTTGCTGGTAGTTCAAGTGCCGGTACAGCGCGTCCACTTCCACTCCCAATCCGAAAGGCAAATGCAATTCCGCTGTCACGCCGCCGATGTAGCGGTTGGTGGCGGTCACGTACCGGACGCTTTGATTTTCCGCGGCGCTCAGAAAATCCGTAAGCGGCACGCCGGCCTTCACGCCGAAACTGAAAGGCTGGCAGAACGCGCCCGCCGCGCCGGCTGTCAGAAGGAATAAGAGCCTCATAGTTCTACCATACGAACTCTTCAGCTTCCTCGTTTCCTCACAGTTCGAAGGATTCGCCCAGATAAATGCGCTTCACTTCCGGATCGCGCCCCAGCGCTTCCGGACTGCCCGCGCGGAAGATGCGGCCGTTGTTGATGATGTAGGCGCGGTCGGTCACCGAGAGCGTCTCGCGCACGTTGTGGTCCGTCACCAGAATGCCGATGCCGGCGCGCCTCAGGTCGAAAATGATGCGCTGCAATTCCAGCACCTGGATCGGGTCGATGCCCGAGAACGGCTCGTCCAGCAGCAGGAAGCTGGGGCTGATCACCAGCGACCGCGCAATTTCCACCCGCCGCCGCTCGCCGCCCGATAGCATGTAGCCCTGGCTGCGCCGCACCTTCTCCAGTCCCAGTTGGTCGATCAGCCGGTCCAGGGTTTCGCGCCGCTCGTGGTTGGTAATCGCCAGCGTTTCCAGAATCGCCATCAGGTTCTCTTCCACCGAGAGCTTGCGGAAGATCGAGGCTTCCTGCGGAAGATAGCTGATGCCGCGCCGCGCCCGCTGATACATCGGAAGGCTCGTGATATCCTGTCCGTCCACCGAAATGCGCCCGGCATCCGGGCTGATCAGTCCCACGATCATGTAGAACGTGGTCGTCTTGCCCGCGCCGTTCGGCCCCAGCAACCCCACCACTTCGCCCTGCTGCACGTGCACCGTCACCTCGTCCACCACGCGGCGGCCGCGGTACGATTTGGAGATTTCGTGGGTTTCGAGAGTCTTCATGCGCCGCTACTTGCGCTTAGGGGGGATTAGCGTGTTGATTCCCTGGGGATCGCCCTTCATCAGCAGCCTATCATCGTTCGCCCAGTAGGTCAATTCGCTGCCCTCCATGGTGGTCGGCGAGCCTTTGATGGTTCGAACCAGCTTCGCGCGGCCCCCGTTCAGCAGCAGTTTCGGCTCGATGCACGGCCCGATTCCCGGCACGATATCCGGCGGGCAGGGCGCCTTCGTGTAATATTCGGCGTGCTCCGAGTTGCTGTGGTAGGTGCGCCCGTTGGAGTTCCCCAGGATGTCCACCGCGCCATCCGCGAAGGCGTGGTCCAGACTCGAATCGGAACCCGAATCCGCCAGCCAGGCCCGCAACTCGCGCGACTGTAACTGCATCCCGGTGCGGTCCAGTTTTACGCCCCCCGAATAGATCGCCAGCCGATCGGTATCCGTGTACACCAGGTCCGGCGCGCGCACCTTGGTGAGAACCGGCGAAGCGCCTTTCTTCTTGTCGTCATCCTTGGGCTGCTCCCAGAGATTGCTCGCCACGTTGCCGTGCGCCGTAAGCGTGTGCTTGTCTTTGTCGATATCGATGACATCCGCCTCAATGCGGTTGGCGCCCTGCCACAAGGCGGCATTGCCCTGGTACCGCGTGTGCCCCTCGCTCTTCTTTCCTCCCTCCCGGCGCGGGCTGGTGTATTCCATGCGGCGCGCCTGGGCGTGCAGCGGCGTGTCGGAAGAGAGCATCTGCGAGTTCTTGTTCTGGTCCTTGTCCGGCATGCGGATGGAGTTGACGTTGCCTTCCGCCGTAAAATCGCCGGTGGTCTGATCCATGCGGATGTGGTCGGCCGCCGTGGAGCCTGTCGAGTCGCTCACCCCCGCCGACGTGTCCAGGGTAATGATGTTCTGCTTCCCGTCCAGGCTGGCTTTGGCGGCGTGCGCTCTGCGGTCGCCTTCCTGGTAGGTGAAATCGCCGGTCTGCTCCATCGAAACCAGCTTGCTCGACTGCGGATCGAAACGCGCCGCCATGTCCCGGCTGGCCGTCGCCGACCGCGCCCGGTTGCGGCCGCGCTCCTCCTCGTTCGGGTCGGTGAAAGTCTTTACGTCGCTCGCCTTGAAGCTGTCGATGCGGCTCTGCGCCGCGTAAGTGATCGCCATCTCCCGGCCTTCCAGAATCCGGTGGTGCTGCGCCGGCAGGTTGGGCAGAAACTCCAGCGTCGCCGGAACGTGCGAAACCACGCTCTCAATCTCTTTCCCGCCCGGCCGCATCTTCATCTCAATCGACTCGCTCCGCATGATGTGCGTTTCCGAGGGCTCGTGGCCCGGCGCTGCCGTCGGCTTGGAAGTCACTACGGCGTGCTGGGTGCAGACCGCGCTCGTCAGCACGCTGTCTTTCGGCCCCGGGTCGAAGTAAAGGTCCACCCGGTTGGCCGCCGCGGTGGTTTCGGAATACTCGGCCGTCGAAACCACCCGCGCATTGCCTTCGCCCGCGATCTTCTTTACCTTGCCCTTCTCGTTGTAGTCCACCCACACCCGGTCGGCCGCATAGTCCAGCTTGCGGTTTGGCTGCACTTCCGTGCCGCGGGCCTTGCTCGCATCCACTTCTTTAATGGTCCGGTGGCCGTGCCCGTCGTCCTGCAAGTGGATCACCGGAGTGTCGCCTTCGAAGATGGCTCCGTCCCGAGTCAGCTTGCCGTTGGGCACCATGTCGATCTGCTGTGACGCCTCGTGGTAATACAGGCTCGGAGCTTCGATGTGCAGTTCTTTGGATTCGGGCGTCGCCGCCTTCCAGTCGATCTTCACCTCGTTCTTCATGAAGAGCTCGCGCGTGGGCGGATCGTAGGTCGCGCCCCTGGATTCTCCGGTGCCGTTTTTGAAAACGTATTTCGCCGGCCGTTCCGTGTCCGCGTGCCCGGTTTCCGTGTCGAAGGTGACGCCCGACGTGGTGATTTCGGCCAGCGACGCGGGTGTTTCGCTGTCCGCCCGCTCACCCAGCGATATGCGCACTTCGCCCTCCGAATAGAGCCGCTTTTCCGAAGGATAGTAACTCGCCGCGGCGCTTTCCACCACGTCGTACTTCTCTTCGCACTTATGGTAGATGTACAGCTTGGCCCCTGCCAGATCGTCGCGCCCCGAGTCCTTCTGTTCGCTCATGGTATCGGCCAGGATCTTGACCGTTAGGCAACCCGTGTTCTGGTCCTTCTGGGTCCAGATCACTTGCTGGGAGGTCGCCGCGATCTCCGGCGGCAGCGGCTGCGGCGTGGGCAGCACTTGAGACTGGATCGCCTTCTTTTTGGTCAGGTAAGTGAAGCCTACGCCGTAGAGGACGGCGGCGATCACGACCAGCAGGAGCCAGCGCGTTCCTCTCATGGGATTAATCTCACTATAGCGCGCTTCCTCCAGCCGCGATTTGTGCCACGATGGTACAGTGTGGCCATCTCTCCACACCGCATGAACCAGCAACCCATCCAGATTTTCGTCACCGGCGGCACCTTCGACAAGCAATATAACGAGCTCACCGGCGAATTGTTTTTCAAGCAGACTCACATCGCCGACATGCTCAAACTCGGCCGCTGCCGCCTCGATCTGGCCATCGAAACCCTCATGATGATCGACAGCCTGCAGATGACCGATGCCGGCCGCCAGCTCATTCTGGAACGTTGTGAAGCCGCTCCCGCCACGCGCATCGTCATCACCCACGGCACCGATTCCATGGAGCACACCGCCGCTGTGCTGGGCCGCGGCATCCGCGGCAAGACCATCGTCCTCACCGGCGCCATGATTCCCTACCAGTTCGGCAGCTCCGATGGTTTATTCAATCTCGGCACCGCGCTGGCCTTCGTCCAGACCCTCGATCCGGGCGTTTACGTGGCCATGAACGGCCGCTGTTTCCCCTGGCGCTCGGTGCGTAAGAATCGCGAGCACGGAATCTTCGAATCGGTGCCCGGAGCGCACGATCCCGCGTGATGGGGCCAGTACGCCCGTCGACGAGCTTGGCATGCGGTACCGCCTGCGCGCCGAGCCGCGACTTGTCGCACGACCATATGGGAGCGACGGGTGTACGAAACCCTATCTCCCAGTCGTTATCCGACAATTGCCGATTTCTTTAAATGCTATTATTGTCAATTGTTTACAGACGAAGCTTGTCACTCTTGAGTCGAGTGTGCTAATATTATCTTAGAGTTTCGAGGGAAGCCCCGGGGCTCACCGAAAACTCGGAACATCCAAATTATTTCTTACCTGGAGGTAGATGATCAATGAAAATACGTCCGCTCTATGATCGCATCGTGGTCAAACGGATCGAAACGCAGGAACAAATGCAAGGCGGCCTGTACATCCCCGATTCGGCGAAGGAAAAGCCCCAGGAGGGCGAAGTGGTGGCAGTGGGGAAGGGCAAGCGCCTGGAAGACGGCAAGATAATCGCGCTGGACGTCGCCGTGGGCGACCGGATTCTGTTCGGCAAGTACTCCGGCAGCGATATCAAGCTGGATGGCGATGAGTTTCTGATTATGCGTGAGGACGAAGTCCTCGGGATTATGGATGCCCAGCCGAAATCGGCCAAGAAGGCGTCCTAAGGAAAGTCGAGAAAAAACGAAATGGCGAAACAGATTATATATTCAGAAGCATGCCGTCAGGCCATCCTGCGCGGCGTCAACCAGCTCGCCGATGCGGTGAAGGTTACCCTCGGTCCCAAGGGCCGCAATGTGGTCCTGGAGAAAAAGTTCGGCGGCCCCACCATCACCAAGGACGGCGTCACCGTCGCCAAGGAAATCGAGCTCAAGGATCCGCTGGAAAACATGGGCGCGCAGATGGTGCGCGAAGTGGCTTCCAAAACCAGTGACGTGGCCGGCGACGGCACCACCACCGCCACCATTCTGGCGCAGGCCATCTACCGCGAAGGCGTGAAGTCCGTTGCGGCCGGCGCTAACCCCATGGCCCTCAAGCGCGGCATCGAAAAGGCCGTGGAAGTGGTCACCGAGGAAGTCAAAAAGCTCTCCAAGCCCGTGTCCCAGTCGCGCGAGATGATCGCCCAGGTTGGCACCATCTCCGCCAACAGCGACAAACACATCGGAGAAATCATCGCCGACGCGATGGACAAGGTCGGCAAGGACGGCGTCATAACCGTCGAAGAGTCGCGCACCATGTCCACCGAGCTCGAAACCGTCGACGGCATGCAGTTCGACCGCGGCTATCTCTCCCCCTACTTCGTGACCGATGCCGAGCGCATGGAAGCGGTCATCGAAGATCCCTACATCCTCATCCACGAAAAGAAAATCAGCAACATGAAGGACCTGCTGCCGCTGCTCGAGCAGATCGCGCGCTCCGGCAAGCCCCTGCTGATCATCGCCGAGGAAGTGGAAGGCGAAGCCCTCGCCACCCTGGTGGTCAACAAGCTGCGCGGCACGCTGAACGCCTGCGCCGTTAAGGCTCCGGGCTTCGGCGATCGCCGCAAGGCCATGCTGGAAGATATCGCCATCCTCACCGGCGGCAAGTCCATCATGGAAGAGACCGGTATCAAGCTGGAAGGCGTCAAGCTGGAAGACCTGGGCCGCGCCAAGCGCGTCACGGTGGACAAGGACAATACCACCATCGTGGACGGCGGCGGCAAGGATAAGGAAATCCAGGGTCGCATCAAGCAACTCAAAACCCAGATCGATGAGACCACTTCCGATTACGACCGCGAGAAGTTGCAGGAGCGGCTGGCCAAGCTGGCCGGCGGCGTCGCGGTGATCAAGGTCGGCGCGGCCACCGAGACCGAAATGAAGGAAAAGAAGGCTCGCGTGGAAGATGCCCTGCATGCCACCCGCGCCGCGGTTGAGGAAGGCATCGTGCCCGGCGGCGGCGTGGCTCTGCTGCGCGCGGCCAAGGCCCTGGCCACCCTCAAGCTGGAGGGCGACGAGCAGATCGGCGTCACCATCGTGAAGCGGGCCTGCGAAGAGCCGCTGCGCCAGATCGTGGCCAACTCCGGCACCGAGGGCGCCATCGTGGTTGACAAGATCCGCGAGAACGCCAACCCCAACTTCGGCTACAACGCCCAGACCGACAACTACGAAGACCTGGTTTCCTCCGGCGTCATCGACCCCACCAAGGTGACCCGTTCGGCGCTGCAGAACGCGTCCTCGATCGCTTCCCTGATGTTGACCACGGAAGCCATGGTCGCCGAAATTCCCGAGAAGAAGCCGGCCCCGGCCGGTCCCGGCGGCCACGGCCCCGAGATGGATTACTAAGCCGCGTCTTTCTCCGGCGACTTACAGCCGCGCTCCCCGGGCAACCGGGCGGCGCGGCTTTTTTTGTTGCGGGACCGGCCTCCTGGCCTGTCATTGCCGATGTGCGGCGCCCGTTTCGGCAATTTCGCCGCGGCGGCTGCGCGGCCGGGTGGCGCGCACGCTCAACCGTCCCGAACCACTGTTCCCTGATGGCATACAATCTTCCAACCTTCGGATTAGGTGGATTCGGAACTCACCGGGGAGCCTCTTTTGGACCCAACATGGTCCATTCTGGGAGTTAACTCCTTTGCTTGCGTCCAAGACGGGCACCAACATGGTCCAGTCGGCCCGAGCTAATCTTTTCCCTCCGTGCCGCCGATATCCCGGTCAGAATGGCGGCGGACGACCTGGTCGAGCTCGAGCTGATGCTCAATCGCTTCAAACGGCTCATGGGCGAAGTGGTGCGCGGCGTCATCGCCCGCAATTCTTTCCAGCCCTGGGAAATGGAGATCCTGATGGATATGGAAAACTGCCGGCTGGACCGGCGCCGCCGGTTCGACATTCTGCGCCAGTACACGCGGGCCGTCGAGCGGCAGATGGTCACCGGCCCCGGTCCGCCCATGACTCTCTCCCAATTCCTGGCGATGCGCGGACAGCGCTCCGGCGACGGCCTCAAGTCAGCATGACGCGGCGGCCTTCGATCTTGTAATTGCCGGCGAGCACCAGCCGGATGGCTTCCGAATAGATCCGGTGCTCTTCCCGCAAGATGCGGGCCGAGAGCGTTTCGGCGGTGTCGCCGTCCAGCACCTCCACCGAGGATTGCAGAATAATGGGCCCGGCGTCCAGCCCCTCGTCCACGAAGTGCACGGTGCAGCCGCTGATCTTGACTCCGTGATCGAGCGCCTGGTGCTGTGCGTCCAGGCCCGGAAAGGACGGCAGCAGTGACGGGTGGATATTCAGGATGCGGTTGGGAAACTGGCGGATGAAAGTGGCGCTCAGCAGGCGCATATAGCCGGCCAGACAGACCAGGTCCACCGCGTACCTGCTCAGTTCCTCCAGCAGCATGCGGTCATGGATTTCGCGGTCGAGACCCTTCGACGGAATACACACGGCGTTCAAGCCGAGGCGCAGAGCGGTTTCCAGGCCGCGCGCTTCCGGGCGGTTGGCGATCACCACGGCGATCTCGGCCGGAATGGAACCCGCGGCGACGTTGCGCGCGATGGCTTCAAAGTTCGAGCCGCGTCCGGAGATCAGAATGCCGAGGCGCTTCATCGGTACTCCACGCGCGGACGCCCGCGCTTCTGCTCGGTGACCTGGCCGATGCGCCACGGCGATTCGCCGAGCTTGCGCAGCACCATTTCCGCTTTGCCCGCGCGGCGCGCCGGAACCACCAATATCATACCCACGCCCAGGTTGAACGTGCGCCGGTAATCGTCCGGCGGGATGTTGCCGATCGCGCGCAGCACCTCGAAAATCGGCGGGATGCGCCAGGCGCCGGTATCGATGGCCGCGGCCAGCCCCTTGGGAAGAGCCCGGGGAGTGTTGTCGGTGATGCCGCCGCCGGTGATGTGGGCCGCGCCGCGCAACAGGCCCGCGGCCAGCAGCGCGCGGATGGGTTTCAGATAGCTGCGGTGAACCGCCAGCAGCGCGTCCCCCACGGTCGAGCCCACTTCCGGCAGCAGCGTCTTGGGGCCGTAGCCGGCGGTCTCGAAAAGCAGTTTGCGCCCGAGCGAGTAGCCGTTGGTGTGCAGGCCGGTGGAGGGTAGCGCCAGCAGAACGTCGCCGGCGCGAACCTGGCGGCCGGTGATCAGTTGCGACTGTTCGGCGGCGCCTACGATGAAACCCGCCAGGTCATATTCGGACTCCGCATACATGCCCGGCATCTCGGCCGTTTCGCCGCCGATCAGCGCGCACCCGTTTTGCCGGCAGCCGCGCGCGATTCCCGCAATCACCGCGGCGGCCACTTCGGCCCGCAGTTTGCCCACCGCGAAATAATCCAGGAAGAACAGCGGCACGGCGCCCTGCACGGCGATATCGTTGACGCAGTGGTTGACCAGGTCCTCGCCAACCGTGTCGTGGCGGCCGGTGAGGAACGCCACTTTCAGCTTGGTGCCGACGCCGTCGGCCGAGCTGACCAGCACGGGTTTGCGAAAGCCGGCCAGCTTGTACGCCGCGCCGAACGATCCGATGTCGGTGAGCACGCCGCGGGTGAAAGTTTGCCGGGCCAGCTTCTTGATGGAGGACAGCGCGCGATCGGCCTCATCGATATTGACGCCGGCATCGCGATAGCGAACGCGTGTGAGTGTGGGCAAATCCCAGTATAAAGCGGTTGCGAAAGTAACCTCGGCGCAGCGGCTTGGTAGGCCGGCGGTGGGTGAGTTTACAATGAATGAAAATAAGCAGTTTTCCGGTTTTGAAGTTTTCCAGCGGGGCGGAATTGGCGCTTGGCCGAGCAAGAAGCGAGCTCCAGGATAAAGAGTTCCCAAAAACTGAAATTGCCGCACAGTACGCTGAAGACCGGCACGCTTCACGGTATCCTTTCGGAAGTTGCGCAGATGGGGTCGATGACCTTAGATGCTCTGGTTGAGCTGCTCTGAAGGGTATTCCCGGACTGAACGATAACCGGGTCAAGCCGGTTTGAAAGGTCGCGCCCAAACCGCCGAGGGGGTACGGACTTTTCAAAATTGACCCACCACCGTAACCTGTGGACGGCCTCTTGCGCCTTTTCCCGTTACGCTCCAAACGCTATATAATACCGGCATTGCCTTATGAAGAAACTACTATTGAGCGCGTTTCTTGTGTTGTGCGCGTCGGCCATCGCCGAGGTTCCCTCGACCGTCGCGATCCGCAACGCAAAAATTGTGACGGTGAGCGGCGCGGTGATTGCCAAGGGCACGATAGTCGTTCGCGGCGGATTGATCGATGCCGTCGGCGAGGATGTGCCGGTCCCGGCCGATGCCTGGGTGGTGGACGGGGAAGGCATGACCGTCTATCCGGGCTTGATCGATGGGCTGAGCACCGTCGGAATTGCGGGCGCAGCACCTGCGGCGGCTGCGGCAGGCGGTGGACGCGGCGGGCGTGGCGTTGCTGCAACGCCGGCGACGCCAGCCGCTCCGGCGGCCCAGGCGGCTCCCGCGGAGCGCTCCATGGGACCGGAAGACCGGCCGCAGACCACCAGTTGGCTTCTGGCGGCCGATGAAATCCAGGCCGGCGACCGGCGTGTCGAGACGGTGCGCGGCGCCGGCATCACCACCGCGGTGACGTTCCCGACGCGCGGCATCTTCGGCGGGCAAGGCTCCATCATCGACCTGGTTTCGGGCGAGAAGGCCGCGGAAATGATCCTGGTTCCCGCTGCCGGGCAGTACATCGCCTTCGGACGCGGCGGCGGTTTTGGCGGCGGCGGTGGCGGCGGCGGATTTCCCAGCTCGCTGATGGGCATTATCGCCTACGTCCGGCAAGTCTATCTGGATGCGGATCACTACCGGCTGGTGAAGGAAGCCTACGCCAAGGACCCGCGCGGCATGCAGAGGCCGGAATACGACCGGGCGCTCGAAGGCGTGCTGGCCTCCAAGCGGATTCTGCTTCCGGCCAATCGCCTGGTGGAGATCGACCGCATGCTTCGGTTCGGCGCCGAGTTGAAACAGCCGATGATCCTTTACGGCGCGCGCGACGCCTATCTTCCGGAAGCGGCCGGTCTCTTGAAAAAGGCCAATGCCACCGTGCTGCTGAGCCTGAAGTGGCCCACCGCTCCGGCGCGCTTGCCGGACGAGGAGGATACCGATACGTTGCGCGTGTTGGAAGAGCGCGACAAGGCTCCCACGGCGCCGGCGGTGCTGCAGAAGGCCGGCGTCAAATATGCGCTCTATTCCGACGGACTGGATGCGCCGCGCGATTTCCAGCGCGCCGTGAAAAAGGCTATCGACAACGGGTTGTCGCGGGAAGACGCGCTGCGCGCGCTGACGCTCTCGCCCGCCGAAATCTACGGCGTGGCCGACCGCGTGGGCAGCATCGAGAAGGGCAAAATCGCCAACCTGGTGCTGACCAAGGGAGATATTTTCGACGACCGCACCACCGTGGTGATGGTGTTCGTGGACGGAAAGAAGTACACGCCGGCGGAGGCCGCGCCGGGCGGCCGCGGCGCGGCTGCCGGCGATCCGGGTCCGGGAGGAAACCGATGAAAAAGACATTACTGGCAGCCCTGGTGGCGCTCGGCCCGCTGTGCGCGGAAACCATCGTCATTCAGAACGCCACCGTCATGACGGTGGGCAGCAAGGGCACGTTCAAGGGTTCGGTGGTAGTGAAGGATGGCAAGATCGCCGAAGTGGGCGAGAAGGTGATGGTGCCGCAGGGCGCCACCGTGATCGACGCCGGCGGGCAGTATTTGATTCCCGGCATCATCGACTGCCACTCGCACATCGCCGGCGACGGCGGCATCAACGAAGGCAGTGTTTCGGTTTCCTCGATGGTGAACATCCGGGACATCATCAACCCGGACGACATCGCCATCTACCGCGCGCTGGCGGGCGGCGTGACCACCGCCAACATCCTGCACGGTTCGGCCAACGCCATCGGCGGGATGACTCTGCCTCTGAAGATGCGGTGGGGCAAGAGCGCGCAGGAGATGATTTTCGCGGGGGCCACGCCGGGGATCAAGTTCGCGCTGGGCGAAAACCCGAAGCGCTCCGGCAATCCGCAGGGCGGCCGCGGCGCCACCACCGTGACGGCGCGTTATCCCGCCACCCGCATGGGCGTGGAGGACGTGATCCGCGAGGCTTTCAACGATGCCAAGGGTTACAAGGCCGAATGGGACGCCTATGACGCCCAAGTGGCGCGCGGCGAACATCCCCTGGCGCCGCGCGTCGACCTCAAACTGCAAGCGCTCAAAGAAGTGCTGGAGAACAAGCGCTACGTGCACGTGCACTGCTACCGCGCCGATGAGATTCTCATGATGATCCGCGTGGCGGACGATATGGGCTTCAAGGTCCGCACCTTCCAGCACGTTCTGGAAGGCTACAAAGTGGCCAAAGAGATTGCCGCGCATGGCGCCGGCGCATCCACCTTCAGCGACTGGTGGGCGTACAAGATCGAAGCCATCGACGCGATTCCGTTCAACGCGACCCTGATGATGAGGAAGGGCATCGTGGTCAGCCTGAACAGCGACGACGCCGAACTGATGCGCCACCTGAACAGCGAAGCCGGCAAGGCCATGAAGTACGGCGGCGCCACCGAAACCGAGGCGCTGGCCATGGTGACACTGAACCCGGCCAAGCAGTTGGGAATCGATAAGACGGTGGGCTCGATCGAGGTGGGCAAAGACGCCGACCTGGTGCTTTACGACAGCTTCCCGCTTTCGGACTTCGCCAAGGTGCAGAAGGTGCTGATCGATGGAACGGTCTACTTCGACCGCGACAAGGAACTGGTCGCGCAGGCCGCCAAAGATGCCGAGAAGAAGAGGCTGATGGATAAAGAGAAGGCGAGCCAGCCAAGAACGCAGCCTGTGAGGAGGCCGAACCAATGAAACTCCTGGGAATTCTGATGGCGGGCGCGCTAGCCGCTTTTGCGGCGGGCGAAACCGTGCTGATCCAGAACGCCGACGTGTATCCGGTCAACGGCGCTCCCATCAAGGGCATTTCGCTGCTGATCCAGGACGGCAAGATCCTCGATATGGGAGCCAAGCTTGTGGCGCCCAAGGGCGCCATGGTGCTGGACGTCAAGGGCCTGCGCGTGTACCCGGGAATGATCGATTCGGCTACCGACCTGGGGCTGGAAGAGATTGAGTCGATCCGCGAAACCAACGACACGGGCGAAATCGGCGACTTCATGCCGCAACTGCGGGCCTTGTCGGCGGTGAACCCGGACAGCGAACACTTCGGCGTAGTGCGCGTAAACGGCATCACCGGCGCGGTCACGCTTCCCTCGCTGGGCGGACGCGGCGGAGGTGGTGGCACCCAGTTGATTTCGGGACAGGCCGCGCTTCTGCACACCGACGGCTGGACCTGGGAAGAGATGGAGATCAACCGCTCGGTGGCCATGTGCCTGAACTTTCCGAGCGCGGGCGGGCGCGGAGGCCGCGGCGGCGCTGGAATGCCGGCGGACATGCCGGACCTGATCCCGGGGGCTGCCGGAGCGGCCGGCAACGCGCAACGCGCCGTCCTGGACCAGATCGCCAAGCTCAACGCCTTCTTCGACGATGCGCGCAAGTATCAGAAAGCCAAAGCCGCGCACCTGCCCGGTTTTCACCCCGATCTGAAGTTCGACGCCATGATTCCGGTGCTCGAAGGCAAGATGCCGCTGGCGGTATCGGCGGCGCGCGCCAACACCATTCACGACGCCATCGCATGGGCCGAAAAGCAGAACGTCAAGATCGTGATTCTGCAGCCGCGCGAGATCTCGAAGGCCGGGCCGGAACTCAAAGCCAAGAACGTGCCGGTGATTCTGGGGCGCGTATTGGCCCTGCCGGATAACGAGGATGCCGAATACGACCAGGCGTTTACCCAGCCGTTCGAAGCGTACAAGGCCGGGGTGAAATTCGCCCTGGGCACCTTCACCAACGAGTTCGTCCGCGACCTGCCGTATCAGGCGGCGACCGCGGTAGCGTACGGACTGCCTCACGACGAGGCGCTGAAAGCCCTCACCATCAGCCCGGCGGAAATTTGGGGCGCGGGCGATAAGTTAGGATCGGTGGAAAAAGGCAAGTACGCCGATCTGTTAATTACCGACGGCGATCCGATGGACATACGGACCCAGATCCGGCACCTGTTCATCAACGGCAAGGAGATCACCTTGTCCAACAAGCAGGTGCGGTTGTACGAGAGATACAGCGGCCGGCAGTAAGAGGTCGATGAGCAAAGCTTAGCCGCCGATGAACGCAGATTGAAGAACAAGAAATCTATCCGCGTTCCTCCGTGTTCATCGGCGGCTGAGATCGGCTCTTCTTCAGGTCGTCGGAATCCATGAGGATGGTGACCGGGCCGTCGTTCACCAGGTGAACCTGCATCATGGCCTGGAAGACGCCGGCTTCCACGGGAACCGGGCCTTGGCGCGCGGCTTCCACAAAATATTCATAGAGGGCCTGCGCCTGCTCGGGAGGCGCGGCCTGGTCGAAGCTGGGCCGGCGTCCCTTGCTGCAGTCTCCGTACAGCGTGAACTGGGAAACGATCAAAAGCGCGCCGCCGGACTCCGCGACGTTGCGGTTCATTTTCCCGTCGTCGTCGGGGAAGATGCGCAGGGTGAGGAGTTTTTCCAGCAGGCGATCGGCGACGGCGGTGTCATCGGCGCGGGAAATTCCCAGAAGCACCAACAACCCCTTGCGGATGGATCCCACGGTATGGTTGCTCACGCTTACGCGTGCTTCTATTACTCTTTGGATGACCAGCCTCATAGAGTTTACATAATCGCCCAGTGACTTATAAGATAGAAGTGCGGGCGTGGACCTTGAATCATGTTATATTATCCCGCGGGAAGGAAGCCATGCCACGAGGAACAAGAACGATCGACCGGATGACCTTACAAATGGCGCTGGCCGGCTATGAGATAGAGCGGAATAAGATCGAAGACAAGATCCGCGAGATTAGAGCCCAATTGAAAGGGACGAGCGCACCCGCAGCGGCTGAAAAAGCGGAGAAGGCGCCGGTGAAGCGCAAGATGAGCGCCGCCGCGCGTAAGCGCATCGCCGCGGCGCAAAAAAAGCGGTGGGCGGAGTTTCACAAGCGCGCGGCGGCGAGTGGCAAGGGCTAGGCCGGCGATTACCGGGCCGATTGACTCGGTTCGGAAGCGAAGTCCCATCCAAAACGATTTACGATTTCCTCAACCGGGCCCTCGGCTGCGATCAAGCCGTCCTGAAAGAAGACTGCGCGCGTGCATAAAGACCGCGCCAGGGCGGCATCGTGGGTCACCAGTACCTTGGCCTGGGGCAAGCGGGCCAGCAGCTCGGCGAGCGCGCGCTGGCCGGGAGGATCGAGGAAGGTGGTGGGCTCATCCAGCACCAGGATTTCGGGGTTCATCGCCAGGATACCGGCAATGGCGACTCGCTTCTTTTCGCCGGCGCTCAGGTGGTACGGGGCGCGGTGGATGGCGGCGGCCATGCTCACGGTTTCCAGCGCGGCGCGCGCGGCGGAGGCGGCATCCTGGCGCGTCATGCCGAGATTGAGGGGACCAAAGGCCACGTCCTCGAGCACGGTCGGCATGAAGAGCTGGCTTTCGGAATCCTGGAAAACCATGCCGATTTTGCGCCGGATAGCCGGCAGATTGGCTTTCTGGAGGGGGAGCCCGCAAACTTCGACGCTGCCTTCGCCCGAGAGCAGACCGTTGAGGTGCATGACGAAGGTGGTCTTGCCGCTTCCGTTCGCGCCCAGCAGAGCCACGGATTCGCCGGCTTCGAGGTGGAAATCGACGCCACGGAGAGCGGGCGTGCCGTCTTCATAGTGAAAGCGCAGGTTGCGGACTTCGATCAGGCGCGGCATCAGGCGAGCCTCTCGATGGCGGCGCGAATGAGGGCCGGCGCCAGCGCGGCGAGCGCCAGGAAGGCGGCGTCGGCGGCTCGGAAACGAAGAGCGCCCAGGGTATGAAAGCGGCCGGGGAAGGCGCGCGCCAGCATGGCGCGATGGATTTCCGCGGCGCGCGCATAGGAGCGCGCGAAGAGCACCGCCAGGGCTCCGGCGGCGGCGCGAAAGCCGCCGGAACGCCGCGCGAAGCCGCGCGACGCGGCCGCGCTCCGCATGTGCTGGGCCTCTTCGGAAATCACGAATAAGTAGCGATACAGAAACTGCGCCACCATCAGCAGGAAGCGCGGGGCGCCAACCAGTTCGAGGCCGCGCAGCAGCAACGGCAGCGGCGTGGTAGAAACCACGGTCAGCACGGCCAGTGCCGAGAGATAGCTTTTCAGCACCACGGAGAGAGCGCGCGCGGGGTCGCCACCCAGCCAGCAGACCGCGCCCGCGAGCAAGGTGAAGGGCAGCACCAGGGCGGCGCGCCGCAGGGCGCCCGCGAGCGGCACCCGCGCCCACAGGAGCGTGGCGGCGAGCAGCAGCAGAAATGCGGCGGCGAGCAGCGGCAGCGCGCGGTGCGCCGTGGCCAGCACCACCAGGAAAACCAGCAGGGCGGCGAACTTGGAGCGCGGATCGCGGCGATGCAGCGGGCTTGCGCCGCGGCTCCAGCGTTCCAGCACGACGTGATGCAATTCAAGCCCTCCCGCGGCGCGCGACACCGCGGCCGATCAGCAGGCAGGCGCCATAGACGATCGCAATGCCCGCCAGGCCGGCGGCGGTTTTGCGCAGCCAGGGCTCGCCGGATAAGGCCAGTTGGTAGCCCGCCAGCGGCGTGGTGAAGAGCCGGCGGACGTGGTCCATGCCGGTGGTATGCCCCAGCGATTCGATGCCGTCGGGAGCGGTGGAGGCAAACAGGAAGCCCACCGCGGCCAGCACCACGGCCGCGAGTCCAAGCGCGCCGCGAGCGAAGGAACGGCCGGCCGCGGGCCGGCGGACGAAACCCGGCTGGATGGCTTCGAGCGCCTGGACGACCGCCAGTGTAATGGCCCCTTCGAGCAGCGCGGAGACCAGGAACAGCGCCAGGGACACGCCGACCACGGAGCGCGACATGGGCACGCCCGAGACCAGCAACTCCGCCAGCGCCAGAATGGCGCTGACCATCACGGAAAGCGCGCCGCCCAGGAAAATGGCGGCTTTCCGCCAAGGCGTGCGGCCCCACAAGTAATAGGGCAGATAGCCGGCGAGGACGCCGAGGATCGCCATGTTGATGAGGTTGGGCCCGAGCGCCAGGATTCCGCCATCCTGAAACACCAGCGCCTGGATGGCAATGATGGCGCAGAGCACCACGCCGGCGGCCGCGGGGCCGAGCGTGCAGGCCAGCAGCGCGCCGCCCACTAGGTGCCCGGAGGTTCCGATGCCCACGGGGAAGTTGATCATCTGGGCCGCGAAAACAAATGCGCCCATCACACCCAGCAGCGGGATGCGGCTCTCATCGAACTCGCGTTGGGCGCGCCGAACCATGTAGCCGACGGCGGGCACCGCGGCCACGTCCATGGCCGCCCAGACCGGTGTCGAAAGGAATCCGTCGTAGATGTGCACGCTTAAACCTCACGGTAGCACGAGTGGAAGAAACGTGCCACCGGGAGCGCAGTGGGTGGCAAGTTGCACGAAGCATGGTCTCCAAGGGGCAAACCGGGGACAGCTATCCAATTCCAAAAACCGGAATTGGTAGCAGTCCCCGTTTTGCAAGGTGTTTTGCGACGCTCGCGCCGAATCGCGCCGGTGCTACCATGTGTCGCATGAGCGGCTTGAGCCGAATTGGCGTGGCAATCGATACCCGTCTGCTGGAGAAGTTCGACCGCCTGATCGGGCAGCGCGGTTACACCAACCGGTCGGAGGCGTTTCGCGACCTGATTCGCGAAGAACTGGTGGAGCAGACCTGGGAATCGCCGGAGAGCCTGGTGGTGGGGACGGTGACGCTGGTTTACGACCATCACGTGCGGCGGCTGAATGAGAAGCTGGTATCGATCCAACACGATTTTCACCGCGCGGTTCTTTCCACGCTGCACGTCCACCTGGACCACGACCATTGCCTGGAGGTGCTGGTGGTGCGGGGCAAGTCGGCGGAGGTGCGGAGGGTGGCTGACGCGCTGATCAGCACCAAGGGCGTGAAACACGGGCATCTGACGATCACGACTTCGGGGGCGGAGTTGAAATGATTGTCGGCACGGGAGTGGACCTGTGCGAGGTTCCGCGGATTCGCCAATCGATCGCGCGTTTCGGGGCGCGCTTTATCGAACGCATTTACACGGCGGCGGAGATCGCTTACGTGGAGCGGAAGGCCAATAGGTTCGAGCGCTACGCGGCGCGGTTCGCGGCCAAGGAAGCGGGGATGAAGGCCATCGGGACGGGCTGGAGGCACGGCGTGCGCTGGCAGGATTTCGAAGTGGCGAATCTTCCCTCGGGGAAACCGACCTTGCGGTTTCACGGCGTGGCGGCGCGAGTGGCGGCGAAACTGGGCGTGCGAAGCGTGGCGCTGTCGATGACCCATACGAGCGAGATGGGGATGGCGCACGTAATACTGGAAGATTGAGCAAGGGCTTTCGCCCTTGACATCCCTGCGGGATTTGGAAGTCAGGAGTCAGAAGCACTACCGGCAGGAGCCCGGCCGACTTACTGCCGTCCCAGATACTTTTCGTAGAGCTCTTTTTGGCGCGTGTCCAGACTTATCAGTTTGCCGGCGATGAAGACCAGATTCACGTTGGTTCTGACGTCCAGGGGGTTGCCGTCCACTACGATGAGATCGGCGGTCTTGCCTTCGTCGATGGAACCGAGACGGTTGGCAATCCCGAAAATCTGCGCGACATTCAGCGACACGGCTTTATAGGCTTCATCCACGGGCAGGCCGTAGGGAACGGCGGCAGCGGCTTCATACGGCAGATTGCGCGTGGAACGGGAACTGAAAGTGGCGATGCAGAATTTCACGCCGGCTTTGTAGAGGTCGCCGGGAGTGGTGTAAGAGCGGTCGTATGGGTCGTCCGGATCGAGCGGCAGCGTATGAGTGGGGCCGAGCACTACGGGGGTATTGCTCGACTTCAGCAGCGGCAGAACCTTGTACGCCTCGTAGGCGTCGGCGAGAATGATCTTGATTTTTTCTTTCCTGGCGAATTGAATGGCTTCGCGAATCTCGCGCTCGCGAACCGCGGTCACGAACATGGGGGTCTTGCCCTCCAGCACGGGCAGAAGAGCTTCGTACTTCAGATTCACGGGAGTGGCGGGCTTGCCGATGCGGGCCTGGCGATAGCGGCGGGCTTCCTCGAAAAACTGGTTGAGGGCGCGCATCTTCTGGTCGTAGTCGCGCTTGGCGTCGGCGTAAGGAATGGGCTCGATCACCATGGATGGATCCTCATCCTCCGCGTCGGTTTCGTGAGGCGGCACGGGCACGGTGACAATCGCCGGGAAGCGCAGGTGAATGGCGGTGGAAGGAACCACTGTCATGGCGTCATTCGACGAGCCGTCCAGATGGACGATGGACATTTGTCCGGAGATCAAATCGCCTTCGGGCATCTCGATCGCGGTGGTGACGCCGTTCGAACGGGCGGCGGGGATTTGCTCACTCGATGAATTCACGGCAGTGATGGCGCGAAGCTGGGGGTTGAGCAGGCCTGACTCACGGGCGTCGGAGGCTTCCTCACTGGAGGTTCTCTCCAGGCCAATCATGGACGCGGCGTCGATCATGCCGGGATAAATGTGCTGTCCGTGAATGTCGAGAACCTGGAAGCCTTCGGGGGCGGACAGATCTTTGCCCACACCGATGATCTTGCCGTTGTGCATGAGGACGGAGCCGTTCTCAATCACCGGTCCGGAAATGGTATGAACGGTGCCTCCGCGCAGGAGGTAGCCCGTGTCGGCGGGCGGGGCTTGCGCCCAGGCGAGCCCGAACCCCAGAGTGAACACGCCAGTGATTATGCGCCGCAATGGAGACATTTTATCCGATCCGCGATGGCCTGTCCCCCAGAACTCGAAGCGCCGGCAAGGCAAAGGGGAGTAAGGTTCAGTGGGGTGCGGGGGCGCCTTCCATCTTCTTGCATTCCTGCCAGGTATAGATCATGCGATGCACCACGGTGAGGTTGGAGAGCACGGCGATGACCCACAGGGTGGCGGCCATGCGATCGAAGAGCGCGCCGATGATGATGAGAACCACGCGCTCGGGCCGTTCGAGGAAGCCTACCTTGCACTTGGGGATGGCATTTTCGGCGCGCGAGCGGGTGTAGCTGATCATGACCGAGCCGGTCATCACGATGGCGGTGAGCACGATATAGAAGAAACGGTTGATGGAAGCGTAATAGACCAGCAGGCCCATGTAGAGAGCCAGGTCGGAATAGCGATCGATGACGGAATCGAAGAAGCCGCCGAAGCGGGTGACCTGGTGGGTGGCGCGCGCCACGCGGCCGTCCACCATGTCGAAGAGGCCCGCGCCGATGACTACGGCGCCGGCCCACTTGAAACTGCCCCTGGCGAACAGCCAGGCCGCCCAGATATTAATCACCAGGCCGAGGAAGGTGAGGACGTTGGGGTGGATTTTCGAAAGCGCCAGCCAGCGCACGATGCGATCGATGATGGCGCCACAGACCACCCCGATCCCACGGGTAAAGGTCATAACTTAGTCAACTGCGTCATGGATGGTAGTAAGTTTCAGAACTTCCAATTCCTTCATACCGCCCGGGCTCTGGAACCGGACCACATCGCCGACTTCCTTGCCCAATAGGGAGCGCCCGATGGGCGACGTGGTGGAAACCTTTCCGTTGGCGGCGTCGGCCTCTTCGGTCGTGACCAGATTATACGTCATCTCTTCGTCGCGGTTGACGTCGAGCACTACTACGATGGAACCGAGCCCGGCGCGATCGTGCGGGATCTTGGAGAAATCGATCATGGAGATCTCCGCCAGGCGGCGCTTCAACTGATTGAGGCGGGCATTGACGAAGCCCTGGCGTTCCTTGGCGGCGTGATACTCGGCGTTTTCGCTAAGGTCCCCGTGGGCGCGGGCTTTCAGGATTTCCTTCGGCAGCTCGACCTTCAACTCGTAGTCGAGCACCGTGATTTCATCCTGCAGCTTCTTCTTAATATCGGTCATCGAAACCGGGACAGCTCCCAGGTTCACATTATACCGGAGATGCGAGTCCTTACTGTATGGGCAGTTGCGAGGTCTTCGAAGCCACGCCGCCGATGGAGAGGATCAGCGGCTGAAGCCCGCTGGGCGCATTGGCGGGAACGGTGATGTTGACCTGGTATAGGCCGACGATGCCGGGCGCGAGTCCGCTGAAACTTACGGGCGCGTTGACGCCGCCGATGGTGACGGTGGGGAAGGCGATGGTCTGGGCGAGAGAGGGCGGGCCCGGACTGGGCTCGCCGGAGACGACCAGGTTCGAGTTGGTGACGGGACCGAGTCCGTTTACGTAGAGTTCGACGAT
>Ga0181530_10002712_pt1 | contig 20683 bp, 15 predicted proteins | sample PEATcosm2014_Bin_42_FD_119769 | JGI IMG/M metagenome (GOLD analysis project Ga0181530, IMG submission 119769) | Peatland microbial communities from MTU Mesocosm Facility, Houghton, MI, USA - PEATcosm2014_Bin10_60_metaG | ecosystem: Environmental > Terrestrial > Soil > Wetlands > Peat | place... | reverse complement strand
GCGAGACCGGCGTAGTGATTGAGCGCTTCCAGAAGCATGTGCGGCTGCCCGGCTTCCGCAAGGGCAAGGTGCCGGCGTCCGTGGTGCGGCAGCGCTTTCCCGAAGACATCCGCAGCGAGGTGGTGGAATCGCTGGTCCCGCGCTACTTCCGCCAGGAGGTGGAGAAGCGCGGGCTGCAACCGGTCTCGCAGCCGCGGGTCAGCGACCTGCACGTGGCCGACGGCGAGCCGCTGCGCTTCAAGGCCAGCTTCGAGATCATGCCCGAGGTCCGGGTCTCCGGATACGAAGAGCTGCGCGTGGAGAAGGCCGACACCAGCGTTTCCGACCAGGAGGCCGACGAGGCGCTGGGCCGGCTGCGCGAGCAGCACGCCACCTACACCGCGGTGGACGAGCGCGAGCTGCGCGACGGTGATTTCGCCCAGGTGGCGCTGGTGGGCACGCCCGAGTCCGCCGAGGGCAAACCCGTCACCATGGACGATGTGCTGGTGGAGATCGGCGGCCCCACCACCGTGCGCGACTTCAGCGAGAACCTGCGGGGCGCGCGCCCCGGCGAAGAGCGCCGCTTCGACGTCACCTATCCGGCAGATTTCTCCGACCCGCGGCTGGCGGGCAAGAAGCTCGCCTACGCCATCACGGTGAAGGCCATCAAGCAGAAGGTGCTGCCCGAGCTCAACGACGATTTCGCCAAGGAGACGGGCGAGCTGCAGTCGCTCGACGAGCTCAAGGCCAAGATCCGCGAGCAGCTCGAAGCGGAGAAGAAGCACACCGCCGAACACGCCGCCAAGGACAAGCTGGTGGAAGAACTGGTGCGCCGCAACGATTTCCCGATTCCGGAAGCGCTGGTGGACCGCCAGGTGGACGTGCGCCTCGAGCGCGGGCTGCGGGCGCTGGCGGCCCAGGGCATGCGCACCGAAGACATGAAGAAAATGGATTTCTCCCGCCTGCGGGCGGGCCAGCGCGAGGCGGCGCTGCGCGAGGTGAAGGCCTCGCTGCTGCTGGAAAAGATCGCCGACCAGGAGAAGATCGAGGTCAGCGACGAGGAGGTCGGCAAGGAGATCGAGTCGCTGGCCAAGCAGATGCAGCAGACGCCGGAGGCCGTCCGCGCTCGTTTGACACGCGATGGAGCGCTGGATAGAATCCGGAACAGAATCCGCCACGAGAAAACCCTCGAGTTTCTTTATCGCCGCTCGGCATGATGCCGGCGGTTGTTCAAGCTCCCCCGGCCCCCAATCCAGCGCTGGGGTGAAGTGTCAAGGCAGGTCAACGTGAAAGAGGAACATATGGCGCTGGTACCGATGGTGGTCGAGCAGACCAGCCGCGGCGAACGTGCGTACGACATCTACTCCCGCCTGCTGCGGGACAACATCATCTTCCTGGGCACGCCGGTGGATGACACCATCGCCAACCTGGTGATCGCGCAGTTGCTCTTCCTCGAGGCCGAGGACCCGGAGAAGGACGTTTCCGTCTACATCAATTCGCCGGGGGGATCCATCACCGCGGGCATGGCGATCTACGACACCATGCAGTTCATCCGCCCGGACGTGGTCACCATTTGCATCGGGCAGGCAGCCTCCATGGCGGCGCTGCTGCTCTCCGCCGGGGCGGCGGGCAAGCGCTATGCCCTGCCCAACTCCCGCATCCTCATCCACCAGCCCTCCATGGGCGGGCTTTCCGGGCAGGCTACCGACATCGACATCCACGCCCGCGAGATCCTGCGCATGCGTGAGATAACCAACCAGCTACTGGCCAAGCACACCGGGCAGAAACTTGATAAAGTGGAAAAAGACGTCGAGCGCGACTTCATCATGAACGCGCAGCAGAGCAAGGAATACGGGATCATCGACGAGATCATCTACAAGCACAAATAGCTAAGGAGCGCACATCCTCCCAGGGATGGGGTTTAGGTAGTAAGGAGTGACCACGTGAAACCACGGTCGGGATCGGATGAGGTTCTACGCTGCTCGTTCTGCCACAAATCCCAGGATGCTGTTGCCAAGCTGATCTCCTCGCCCAGCGACTACCCGCGGGCCTACATCTGTGACGAGTGCGTCGCCGTCTGCAACTCGATCCTCGAAGACGACCGCGCCGAGACCCACGCCGCCGCCGCGCCCAATCACCTGCCCAAGCCGCAGGAAGTCAAAGTCTTCCTCGACGAATACGTCATCGGCCAGGAGCAGACCAAGAAGAAGCTGGCGGTCGCGGTTTACAACCACTACAAACGCATCCACATGAACCGGCAGCGGGCCAGCGAGGTGGAGCTGGCCAAGTCCAACATCCTGCTCATCGGACCCACCGGCACCGGCAAGACGCTGCTGGCGCAGACCCTGGCCAAGATGCTGGATGTGCCCTTCGCCATCGTGGACGCGACCACGCTCACCGAGGCCGGCTACGTCGGCGAGGACGTGGAGAACATCATCCTGAAGCTCCTGCAGGCCGCCGACGGCGACGTGGGCCGCACCCAGACCGGCATCATCTATATCGACGAAGTGGACAAGATCGGGCGCAAGGATGAGAACCCCTCGATCACCCGCGATGTCTCCGGCGAAGGCGTGCAGCAGGCGCTGCTCAAGATCCTCGAAGGCACGATAGCTAACGTCCCGCCGCAGGGCGGCCGCAAGCATCCTCACCAGGAATTCACGCCCGTGGACACCACCAACATCCTGTTTATCTGCGGGGGCGCGTTCGTCGGCCTGGGGAAGGTAATCGGCCGCCGCGTGGGCAAGCAAGCGGTCGGCTTCACCAGCGGCGAGGAAGAGAAAGACCACCCGCCCCTCCCGCCCAGCAAGCGCGATACCGAGATGCTCTCGCAAGCGCAGCCGCAGGACCTCATCAAGTTCGGGCTGATCCCGGAATTCGTGGGGCGCCTGCCGGTGGTGGGCATACTCGACGACCTGGATGAGGACGCGCTGATCGAGATTCTCACCCGTCCCAAGAATGCCATCATCAAGCAGTACCAGCGGCTGTTCGAATTCGAGAACGTGCGGCTGAAGTTCACCCAGGACGCGCTGCGCGGCATCGCCCATGAGGCCATGATGCGCAAGGTCGGCGCCCGCGGCCTGCGCATGATCCTGGAAGAGCTGATGCTCGACCTGATGTACCACCTGCCCAGCCAGAAGAAGGTACGCGAGTTCGAGCTCACCAAGGAGATGGTGGAGAAGCGCGAACTCTCGGTGGCCGCGGTGATGGAGAAGGCGGGGTAGGACGTTTCAAGTTTACGTTTCACGCAAGCCGTGCCGAGGGCGCGGCTTTTTCATTTCGCGCGAAGCCACGCCAGCACTTCCCCCGCATTCTTGTCCGGTGGGAACACCGGATAGAACACCTTGGAAATGCGGCCGTCATCCGCCACCCACGCCAGGCGCTTGAGCAGGATCTCGCCGGCGACCGTAAACGTGGGCAACCGGAGCGCGCGCGTCAGCTCGAACCCGGCATCACTGAGCACGGGAAACGGCACTTGCAACCGCTCAGCCATTTCCCGCTGGTACGCCGTGTCTTGGGTGCTCAAGCCGTAGACCGCGCATCCCAGGGCTTGGAATTCACCAAACAGGTCGCGGAAACCGCAGGTGTGCGGAGTGCATCCGCGAGCGCCGGGGATCATGTCCCAACCGGGCGTGAGCGGAGCCTCACCAGGCTTGCCGGTGCGCGGGTAGGCAAAGACAACGGTGCGTCCGTGCTGGGCTGAAAGGTCAACCACGCCGCCCGTGGCCGCGGAAAGAGCAAGCGACGGCAACTTCATGCCGGTGAGGTGAGCGGCGGCGCCGTCGTCGGTTGGAACGGGCAGTCCCGCGGGCAGGCTTGTCCAGTTCTGGGAATGCATTTTCTGGCTCCGCGGAAAAGATATCATGCTCCGGCAATCGCCCGCCGGGAGTAACCGTGGTGGTGCTTCCTGTGGTGCACTTTCGTCATTATTTTTGAGTACAACCGTGTCTTCTGGTACACCTGTTGCGCACTGCAAAACCTGATATATTGGCTTTGCACAGTCTGCACGAACTAATCCCTACAGGTACAAGGGTGGTATGACACAGAACCGGGAAAAATTCGAGACCCGCAAGTTGCCCATGATGCCCATCCGCGATGTGGTCATCTTCCCGCACATGATGACGCCCTTCGTGGTGGGCCGCGAATCCAGCGTGCGCGCGCTGGAGGAGGCGCTGGCGGCGGACAAGAAGATCTTCCTGGCCACCCAGCATGACGCCAGCGTGGACGAGCCCAAGGCCAATGAGATCTACCAGGTCGGCACCGTGGTCAACATCGTGCAGAGCCTCAAGCTGCCGGACGGCAACATCAAAGTGCTGGTCGAGGGCGTGGAGCGAGGCAAGATTCTCGCGGTCGCCGATGCCGAGGGCTATTTCCAGGCCACCATCCGCACCGTCAAGTACACCACCGAGGTTACGCCCGCCATCGAAAGCGGGATGCAGCGCGCCACCGGCCTGTTCGAGCAGTATGTGAAGCTCTGCCAGTCCTTGAATTACGAGACCATGATCGCCGCCGTGCGCATGGAGGACCCGGCCAAGCTCACCGATACCATCGCCGCCAACCTGCAGCTCTCCATCGAAGAGAAGCAGGAGCTGCTGGAAATCTTCGACCCGGCCGAGCGGCTGAACCGTATCGCCGACGTGCTCGACATCGAGATCGAAAAGCTGAACATGGACCGCACCATCCAGTCGCGCGTGAAGCGGCAGATGGAGCGGGCGCAGAAAGAGTATTACCTCAACGAGAAGATCAAGGCCATCCAGAAGGAGCTCGGCCGCGGCGAGAAGAGCGAGTGGGACGAGCTGAAGAAGAAGGTCGACGCCGCCGGCATGCCCAAGGAAGTCCACGAGAAGGCGCTGCAGGAGCTGAAGAAGCTGGAGGCCATGCCGCCCATGTCGGCCGAGTCCACGGTCAGCCGCAATTATCTGGACTGGCTGCTGGCGGTGCCGTGGAAGAAGCGGTCCAAGGAAATCCGCAACATCGACCGCGCCGAGAAGGTCTTGAACGAAGACCACTATGGCCTCGAGAAGATCAAGGAGCGCATCCTGGAATTCCTGGCGGTGCGCCAGTTGGTGAAGAACCCCAAGGGATCGATCCTGTGCTTCGTGGGGCCGCCGGGCGTGGGCAAGACCTCGCTGGGCATGTCGATCGCGCGCGCCACCGGACGCAAGTTCGTGCGCATGTCGCTGGGCGGAGTGCGCGATGAGGCCGAGATTCGCGGCCATCGCCGCACTTACATCGGCGCCCTGCCCGGGCAAATTATCCAGATGATGCGCAAGGCCGGCACCAAGAATCCGGTCTTTATGCTCGACGAAGTGGACAAGATGTCGATGGATTTCCGCGGCGATCCCTCGGCGGCGCTGCTCGAAGTGCTCGACCCCGAGCAGAACTTCATGTTCGTGGACCACTACCTGGACGTCGAGTATGACCTCTCGCAGGTCTTCTTCATCGCCACCGCCAACGTGATCCACACCATCCCGGCGGCTCTCCAGGACCGCATGGAAGTGCTGCGGCTGCACGGTTACACCGAGCTGGAGAAGATGGAGATCGCCAAGCAGTTCCTGGTGAAGAAGCAGCGGAAGCAAGGCGGGCTGACAGAGAAAAACCTGACCTTTACCGACGATGCCATCCAGCACATCATCCGCGCCTACACCCGCGAAGCCGGGGTCAGGAACCTGGAGCGCGAGATCGGCAACATCTGCCGCAAGGTGGCGCGCAAGGTGGTGAAGCACGGCGCCGAATACACCGTGGTCATCTCCGCGGAGAACGCCGGCGATTTCCTGGGCGTAATAAAGTACCGCGAGCTGCCGGTACACGAGAAGAGCGAAGTCGGACTGGTCACCGGCCTGGCCTGGACCGAGGTGGGCGGCACCATCCTGAGCACCGAAGCCACCATCGTGGACGGCAAAGGCAAGCTGATGCTCACCGGCAAGCTGGGCGACGTGATGCAGGAATCGGCGCAGGCCGCCATGTCGTACCTGCGCTCGCGCGCCGCGCGCCTGGGCATTCCGCGCGATTTCTACCGCAGCGTGGACATCCACATCCACGTTCCCGAGGGGGCGATCCCCAAGGACGGGCCGTCGGCCGGCATCACCATGGCCACTGCCCTGGCCAGCGCGCTTACCAAGATCCCCGTGCGCCGCGACCTCGCCATGACTGGTGAGATTACCCTGCGCGGCAAGGTGCTGCCCATCGGCGGGCTGAAGGAGAAACTGCTGGCGGCACACCGCGCCGGCATCTTCGAAGTCATCCTGCCCAAGGACAATGAGAAGGATATTCCGGAAGTCCCGGAGAACCTGCGCAGCGCCATGAAGCTGCACTTCGCCGAGAACATGGACCAGGTGCTGAACATCGCGCTGGAGCGTCCGCTGCCGCAGATCGTGGCGCCGGAAGAGGCGACGGAGCCCATCGCGCCGCCTGTCACCCCGCCGCCGACGGCGGAGGGACCGACGGCGCATCAGTAAGTACCAAGTACCAAGTACCAAGCAAAGGCCTGCGAGAGCGGGCCTTTTGCTTCGCGGTTCGTGTCAGGGCACGACTTCAGTTGTCCCGTTCAGAGCGTTGACCGGCTCACGTTCAGGAGGCGGCCTCGTAAGGAGAAGATAATGCGACTTTCTAAGTATCGGACAGCGGCGGTACCGACCTTCGTGGTGGCGACGATCCTACTGGGGGCGGCGATACCGGCTCGAGGCGAAACTTGCGCGGGCTATCCGCCCGAGCTTGTCCCGAGCGGGCCACTTCTGGCGGCTCGGACGTTTAACTCGAAGCTGCACTTGTCGGTGAGGATTCCCAGCAACGGTGGGCCGGAACCGAAATACGTGGGCCAGACGCCGTCGGACGGGCCGCCACTGAGGATACCTTCCTGCACTATTTGGTATGTAACGCCCAACGGAGACATAAGCACGGACGCGTTGGCGCTCGAGATGCAAAATCAGTCCATCCCCGGGCTGTGGCTGTATCGTTATGGTACGGACGCAATGCTGGCAGCCGTGAAGGATCTGAAGGAATTGCAGGTGCTAGACCTTCACGGATCAGAGAAGGTGACGGACGCGGGGCTGGTGTATTTGAGGGGCCTGACTGGATTGCGATCCCTGGATTTACTGAACACGAAGGTGACGGACGTGGGGCTGGCGAATCTGAAGACCCTGACTGGATTGCGGGATCTGGACCTTATTATGACGGGGGTGACGGACGCGGGGCTAGTGTATTTGAAAGGCCTGACTGGGTTGCAGTCGCTGGGCCTCTCGGAAACGAAGGTGACAGACGCGGGGCTGAAGAATCTGGAGAACCTGAAGGGGTTGCAGGGCCTTGACCTTGCGGAAACGAATGTGACGGACGCGGGGCTGGCGCATCTGAAGGGCCTCACGGCATTGAAGTATCTGAACCTTGAACACACGAAGGTGACGGACGCGGGGCTGGTATATCTGAAGGACTTGAAGGCATTGCGGATGCTGGTCTTAAGGAGGCGCGCCGCTGTCTTAGACCTATGCGGCGATTGCGTGAACGTGCATGACGCCGCCGTAGCATCCTTGCGGAAGGCGTTGCCGGACTGCGAGATTCGATACTGAGGCTCAGCGAGGGAGGGAAATGGGACCTCAAAAGCCTTCACAAGCGCCGGTCGGTGGTTTGCGAGATCTGACCTGGAACAATAGAATCAGCTCTGCACAGGTCCATGGCCACGCCTACCGTTGCTTCCACCTCCCCGCGTCCGACTGCGGTGCTGCGCGTCGCAGGCGTGGTGCTGGCGTTGCTCATCGCGCTTGCCTTGGGCGTGGGCGGATGGTCGTACCTTCAATTGCACGCTGCCTTGCCTCAGGTTGACGGTCAGGTACGCGTCGAAGGCCTATCAGCGCCGGTCACTGTCCTCCGCGACGCGCAGGGCGTGCCCCACATCCGCGCCACCAATCTTCATGACCTGATGTTCGCGCAAGGGTACGTCACCGCCCAGGACCGGCTGTGGCAGATGGACGCGCTCCGCCGGGCGGCGCTGGGCGAACTGGCCGAGATCGTGGGACCGGGAGCGGTGGAGCGCGACCGCCAGCAGCGGCTGCTGCTGATCCGCTCGACCACGGAGCGCGCGTGGGATGCGCTGCCCGCGGCTACGCGCGAGTCCTTCCAAGCCTATGCCAGCGGCGTGAATGCGTTCATCGGGTCGCATCGCGGCCGCTTGCCGGTCGAGTTTCGGCTGCTGCGATACGCGCCGCGCGCCTGGACTCCTACCGACAGCCTCGCCCTCGGGCTCTTCCTCCACGAGATGCTCACCCACGGCCAGTATCGCCGGCAGTTGGGCCGGGAAAAGATCCTGGCCAAGCTGGGCCCGGAATTGACGGCTGACCTCTATCCCAATTCCTCGCTGCATGACCATCCTCCGGGCGCCGAAGCCAGGCGCCTCGACCAGGAATCCGACGAGGACGATGATGACGACGACGATGATGCGCCCCCGGTAATGCGTACGACACTGGAGGGTGCCCCACCCAAGCCTCTTTTGCTTGGGTGGGGGTTTTCGGTTGATCCCGAGTGGTTCTCCGCGGCCCTCCCCGGCGGCTCGAACGACTGGGTGGTCTCGGGCGCGCACACCGTCTCCGGCAAGCCGCTGCTCTCGAATGACATGCACCTGCAGCAGGCGATGCCGAGCCTGTGGTACGAGGCGCAGTTGGAAATCACCGCTGCCGGTTCGAGCGCGCCGCCCTTCGATGTGGCCGGATTCACGTTGGCCGGAATGCCGTTCGTGCTCATCGGCCACAACCAGCGCATCGCGTGGGGCGCCACCAACCTCGGCGCCGACGTCGAAGATCTCTTCATCGAGACCTTCAACGCGCAAGGCGAATACCAGACGCCCGAAGGCTGGAAGAAGCCGGAGGTCCGCCACGAGACCATCCACGTCAAAGGCAAGCCCGATGTTGCGCTCGACGTGGTGGTCACTCGCCACGGGCCGGTGATCAGCGACCTCATTCCGGGCGAGACGCGCAAGCTGGCGCTGCAGTGGGCGCCGCTCAAAGATCCCGCGTTCGTCAGTTACCCATTTTTCGAGATAGATTCGGCGCAGAACTGGCAGGAATTCCGGCGGGCGCTTTCCACCATGGGGGGACCTTCGTTGAATTTCGTCTACGCCGACGTGGACGGACACATCGGCTACCAGGCCGAAGGACGTATCCCGCTGCGCGCGTCGCCGACCAACGACGTGCCTGTCGCCGGCAACGACAACGCCCACGAATGGACCGGCGTGGTGCCGTTTGACAAGCTGCCCAGCGTCTTCGATCCGCCCTCAGGAATCATCGCCGCCGCCAATGCGCGCATCACGCCCGACAAGTATCCCTATCTGCTCAGCAGCGAGTGGATGGCGCCTTTCCGCACCGAGCGCATCTATCGCGTGCTGCAGTCGGGAAGGCAATTCGCGCCCGAGGACATGCTGGCGCTGGAGATGGACGTGGCGTCGGAGTTCGACCACTTCTGCGCCGAGCGCTTCGTGTATGCCGTCGATCACGCCAGGCAGCCTTCCGCGCGTGCCCGCGCCGCCGCCGACCTGATGCGCTCATGGGACGGCCAGGTCACCGTGGATTCGGCAGCCCCGACGCTCACCGTGGGGGCGCGCACCGAGCTGTGGCGCATGCTGCTCGAACCCAGGCTGGGCGCGGACTACAAGCTCTACCGCTGGGGCATGCAGTCGGTGGCGCTGGAGAACATCCTGTTGCGGCAGCCGCCGCGCTGGCTTCCTGCCAACTATCCAAACTATGACGAGCTGCTCACTGCCGCCGTTGAGGCCGTGGTCGCGAGTCCAGAGGCGCCCCAGTCGCTCAGCTCCTGGACCTGGGGAAAGGCGCGGCCGTTCCGGCTGGAGCACCCGGTCCTGGGCGAAATCCCGCTGCTGCGGCGCTGGGCCGGCCCGGGACGCTACCAGGCCGCGGGCGACGGCTACACCGTCAAGCAGATGGGGCACGGAGAGTCACACGCGTATCAGCAGGCGCCTTCCGAGCGCATGACCGTGGATTTTGCCAATCTCGACGCCAGCACGATGAACATCGTTACCGGACAATCCGGGCAGATCTTCAGCCCGCACTACCTCGATCAGTGGAAGGCCTGGGCGGAAGGCCGCAGCTTTGTCTTCCCTTTCAGCGACGGGGCGGTGGAGCGGGCGAAGCAGCACGAACTGCGGCTGGAGCCGGGAAAATGATGAGTACTGGGTTCTACTTGTCTATGTACTTCACGTCCACGGCTCTGCCAACGACGTCGATCTGGGTGGGAGTGAGCGTCGGCTGCACACTGGCAGAGGCGTCGTAGATCTGCAACTCGCCCAAACAGGGGAGAGTGGTGCATTGCGAGCTGCCCGCAGGCAGGTCCTCAATCACATACACCACGCTACGCTCGCTGATAGGAGCGATCCCAGTAACATTGCCAGCGGCACTGTCGACGACGGCGGTGTTGGTACTCGTGTCGTAGATGGTGAGACAACCGGTGGTGCAAATGGGGGTCGCACCAATGAAAAGCTTGTTGTTGCTGGCCAACTCCATGTGGTTGTGGAAGCCGTCGCTGATGACAACCGGGGCGCTGGCGGTGAGCGTTCCGGTATCGATGGTCTGGAGCCTGCCGCAGGAAGTGCCGGTGATGGAACCGGCGCAACCGGCGCCCGGCGGACTGCCGGCCACATACAGCGTGCTTCCATTGAGCAGGCCGATGGTGGCGCCACCGCCGGGGAGGGGGATGGACGCTCCCAGGGTGGGTAGGGTGGTGGTCAGGTCCACCACAGTGACACTGGCGGCCGTGCCCCCGCACTCCGCACCGCAGTTGAGGATGTACGCCTTAGTCCCGTCAGCCGAGAAAACGGCCGAAACCGGCTTGTCGAAGGCCGCTCCAGCCATCAGCGTGGCCGCCGTGGCGGGCGTGGTCTCGGCGAGGCCGGTATCGATCACGGTGAACGTATCCTGATGGTCGGCGGGGCCGCCAAAGAGCAGCAACTTGCTGTCGGTTGGGCTTTTCAACAGAGTGGTGGCTACGTTCAACGGCACGTAGAGCATGGTGGTGGTGTCCAACGCCACGTTCACCGTGCCCGTGATGTCAAAGTTGGTGAAGATGTCCACCACCTCGACGACGTTGGAGAATCCGCCACAGGAAGCCAGCGGGCAATTGGGCACGGCAACGAAGCCGACGGTGTTGTCGGACATGGCGGCGTAGCCGGTGCTGACATTGGGCACCGTGATTCTGCCCAGGGTCGATTCGAGGGAGTTGGAAACCACGGCCAGTTGGAAGTCTGCCGCATCGAACACCAGCGTGATCGTCTTGTCGGGCGAGAGCACCATGGCGCCCGGCTGGTTGCCAGTGGCGATGGTGAAGCCGGATTCCACGTCGCTGGCCGCATCCTCGATGTGCAAGGTGCCGTCGAAATTGTCGGAGACGAAGGCGCGCTTGCTCAGGTGGCTGACCGCTCCACCGCTGCTCCCGCAAGCGCCCAGGCCCAGAATCGCGAGCGACAGGGCGACGACGACAGCTCCCTTCCAATTCGTGCGATGACTCATCAAGATAAGGTTCGTCCGCAGAATTTGTGATTATAACAAAGCGCCGCTACGGACGCCGGGCGACCAGCCACATGGTGTCGCTCGTAGGAAAGCGGTCGAGGATGCCGAAGCGCTGCACCTGGAACCCTGCCTGCGCGAGCAACGCCCCCAGCCTGGGCGGAGTGAAGTAGTTCACATGGTCGGGAAAGCGGAAGCCGCACCAGAGCGCGCCCCGCACCGCGCGGTTCCACGAGCCGTAGTTCGGCACCTTGACGATGAGGCAGCAGCCCGGACGCATCACGCGGCCGGCGGCCGAGAGTACGGCGTGCGGCTCGGGCTCGTGCTCGAGAAAGCTGGTCATGATCACGCCGGTGAAGAAGCCGGCGTCGAACTGGCCGAGCGCGGTCAGAGCGTCCCCCTGGACCACCCGGCCACCGCGCGGCGCAAAACGCTCCTGAGCCAGGCGGCTGAGTTCGGCGGAGATCTCGATTCCATAAGGAACGAACTGGGGCGCCAACCGCTCCAGCGTATGCCCGCCCGAGCAGCCCACATCCAGCACCGGTCCGGGAGCAAAGTAGCGGGCCGCCCAGGAAACCAGCTTGTCGCGTTCCAGCAGGCGCTGCCACAGCGCCTTAGGAGCGCGCGCGGCGCGGTAGAGGAACGGGTTGCGCCGCCGCCGGGTCTCCGCCTCCGCCGCGAACGTCTTCTCCCAAGCCAGCTCGTTGGCGAGGGCGGAATACTGGGCGGGGTTTTCCAGGTACACCATCTCGCATTGGGAGCAGCCCTTCAGGATCCAGGGTGGCCGGGAATAGCGGTGGGGCGGCCGCGAGGCGTTGTCACATCCGCAAAGAGGACAAGCCCGAGGCGCTTGGGCGCTCATGAGCCTGCAGCGGCCGCCTGGCGGAAGTAATCCAAGGACAACCTGAGTCCGGCCTCCAGCTCGGTTTTCGGCTCCCAGCCGAGCAGCGCGCGCGCCCGCGAGATGTCCGGCCGGCGCTGCTTGGGATCGTCCTGGGGCAAGGGTTCGAAGGCGAGCTTGCTTTTCGACCCGGTGACAGCGAGCACGCGCTGGGCGCACTCCACCATGGTGAACTCGTTGGGGTTGCCGATATTGACGGGCTGGTGCTCCTGCGAGCGTGCCAGGCGCAGGATGCCCGCGATCTCGTCGGTGACGTAGCAGAAGCTGCGAGTCTGGCTGCCATCGCCGTACACGGTGAGGTCTTCGCCGCGCAACGCCTGTTTCATGAAGTTAGGGATCACACGGCCGTCGTTGAGCTGCATGCGCGGGCCGTAGGTGTTGAAGATGCGCACGATGCGCGTATCCAGCTTGTAGTAGCGGTGGTAGGCCATGGTGGCGGCCTCGGAGAAGCGCTTGGCTTCGTCATAGACCGAGCGCGGGCCCACCGGATTCACGTTGCCCCAGTAAGTTTCCTTCTGCGGATGTTCGAGCGGATCGCCGTAACACTCCGAGGTCGAGGCCAGGAAGAACTTCGCCCCGTAGCGGCGGGCGACATCGAGGGCGTGGAAGGTGCCCAACGAGCCCACCTGGAGCGTCTCCACCCCGTGGACCATGTAGTCCACCGGGCTGGCGGGGCTGGCGAAGTGGAAGACGTAGTCCACCGCGCCCGCGTCGAAGGGTTGGATGATATCGAGCCGGCGCAGTTCGAAGCGGGACTCGCGCGCCAGATGTGCGAGGTTGGTCTCGCGCCCGGTCAGAAGGTTGTCCACCGCGACGACGGAGTAGCCTTCCGCCAGCAACGCCTCGCAGAGATACGAGCCCAAAAAGCCGGCGCCTCCGGTCACCAGCGCGCGCATAGGTTACTTCTTCTTCTTTCGCGCGGGGGATTTCTTGGGAGGCAGTGGCTTGGCGGGCGCCGCCGGCGCTTTTTTGGGAGCGGGTTTGGCGGCCGCCTTGGCGGCCGGCGGAGGTGGAGAAGCTTGCTTCTGGACGGCCTGCTTTGCCGGCGCAGCGACTGCCGCGGCGGCTGGTCCCGTGGTCTTGCCCTTCTTGCCCTGCTTGACGTCGGCGGGAGCGGGAACGGGCGCAGCTTCGGCGCCTTTGGCTCCGCGTCGCTTGGGCGGCGGCGGCGGCGGAGCCGGCGGCGGCGGCGCGAACGGCTTCAGGAACTTCAGGATCTCGGTGCGCGAACGCAGTTTGCCGTCGAGCAGCAGATAAAAGGCCTCCTCGGCCAGCTTGGGATAGGCCGGTAGTTCCGGAGTGATGTGCAGCTCGGCCATCTCCGGCAGTGGCAGCTTGTCCTTCATCTGGCGCCACTTGGTGAAGAAGTTGCGGATCTTCTGGGCCACCGCCTGGTTGCCGGTGGTGGTTTCGAGGAACAGGATGGTCTCGGGACGCGCCGTGGAAAGCAGCTTCCATGCCAGCGATGGCGTGGCTGCTTCCTTGCCGGTGAGGCGCTTGGCGAGTTCTTTGCCGTCGTCGTCCAGCTTGCGCCAGGTCTCGACGAAGCTCTTGCGCGGCATCAGCCGCTGCATGGCCGTGATGTCGCGGTCGCCCAGGCGGTGGGTAAGGAAGTACATCACCGCCGGCGCCGCGTCCAGCGTGTAGCCCAAGTCCAGCATCTGCTGCCTGGTCTTGAGCAACTGCCCGAGCGACGCGGTGTCCACCTTGCTCGCCGACCAGTGCGGGTTGAGCACCTTCAGCCAGCCTTCCTTCTCGTACAGGCGGAGCAGGTGCAGGGGATCGTCCTCGTAAGCGACCTGCTCGATCTCGTAGCCGACGGCGCGGTCGGAGATGTTGTCGATGTAATTGCCTTCGCGGGCGGCGTCGAAGCGGGCCTGGGTGCGCTCCTCCAGCGCGAAGTGGAAGCGGGCGGTGAAGCGGGTGGACCGGATCAGCCGTGAGGGTTCCTCGTAGAAGGCGTAGTTGTGCAGGATGCGGATGAGCTTGGCTTCGAGGTCGGCCACGCCGTTGAAGGGATCGAGCAGCAGGCCGCGCGAGCCGGGATTGAGCGACAGCGCCATGGCATTGATGGTGAAGTCGCGGCGGCGGAGGTCGTCGATGATGGTGCCGGAGGCGATCTCCGGCGGCCGCCCGGGCTTCTCATAGCGCTCCGACCGCGCCATGGCGATCTCGGAGCGCACGTTGCCGGGCAGCAGCAGGTACATGGAGCGCAGGTCTTCGTCCACGCCCTGCAGGACGGCGCCGGCCTTCTCCAGTTCGCGCTGCAGCTTCAGAGCGTTGCCCTGCACGGTGAAGTCGAGGTCGCGGATGGGAAAGCCGCTGATGAGGTCGCGGATGGCGCCGCCGGTCAGGTAAACATTCATCTCCTGCGCGCGCGCCAACTCCAGCACCAGGGCCACAGCCCGCTGCTGGTCCGGCGTGAGCCGGCTCTCCATCATGTAGATGTAATCAGCCATTTTGCAACGTCGGGCTACCGTGCCGGCGCGTTACGGACACACCAAAGGTCCACCTGCGAGTCCCGTTTTTGCACGTGGGCGCAGGCCGGACCGAAGCAGGTTTGAGTGACCAGATGTAAGTGACTCCGGGCAATAGACTTAGCCGCACGCTTCCCAGGGGCCGCACAAACGAAACACCATAGCACAAAGGTTTACAATTTGGCTACAGGGCACAGCCCAAGCGCGCAAGCGGCGGCAAAAATGCGACAATCGCCGGGCGGCCCGTTGCAGGCTACAAAAACCGGAAAGACAACTTTGAAATCCTCCACCCACAAGAAGGTGATCGTCCGCAAGATGGATCGCGACGCGATGCAGGGCTACGTCGTGCCCGCCAGCTTCGTGGTCGAAGGCAAGCTGGAGCTGATGAACACCGCCGGCAAGGTGGTGCTCATCGAGCTGGCCGACGTCAAGGGCGTGTACTTCGTGCGCGAGTTCGGGGACGTGGACGCCTCAGCGCGCAAAACCTTTGCCACCCGGCCGCGCACCGAGGGGCTGTGGGTGCGGCTGAAGTTCCGCGACAAAGACGTGCTGGAAGGGCTCATGCCTAACGACCTGACGCAGCTCTCCAGAGACGGCTTCCTCATCAATCCTCCCGACAGCCGCGGCAATCTGCAGCGCATCTTCGTGCCCAGGAGCGCGCTGGCCGAGCTGACGGTGCTGGGCGTGATCGGCGGACCAGCAGCCCGCCGCCGGCGCCCGCGCGCCGTGCCCGCCGCCGATTCCCGCCAGGTGCCGATGTTCACGGAGTAGCAGTCAGCACTCAGCAGTCAGCAATCAGCGCCGGTCGCATCTCACGTTAATTTTCCGAGCCCGCAGTCTGGATTATTCATGATTACTCGCACCAAATGGTTTGGGGACCGGACCAAACTTGGCGACGGCTCGGTGTACGCTTGGCGACAATCTGTCGTGAAGACGCGCGTCCGCGTCAGCGGACGCGAAGAAAGTCGCCCAGCACAAGCGTGCCCCGTAGGGGCCGCGCAGTGCTGGGTAAGGGGTCATAACAAACCGAGCCCCTTTCAGGGGCGGCACACGTGCACGGCGAAATAGGGGCCCCGCGGCTCGCGCTCCGCTCGCAAGCTCGCGTCGCACTTCGCTCGGGGTGACAGGTGAGGGGCTAGCTGCGGCGCGGCTGGAAGCCGCGCCCCTTCAAACAGGTAGCCGTTAGAGGGCATTCTCGGTACTTGGTACTTGGCACTTGGTACTCGGTACTCGCCACTCACGTCAGCAACTGCGCCAAAATAATCTTCGCGATCATGGCCACCGGATACACAGCGGCGTAGGTGAGGTTGGGCGCGTCGGAGTTGGCTTCGTGGGTAGCGTACGCCAGGCACGCAGGCTGGGTCTGGATGCCCGCGACCAGGCCCATGAGCGAAGCGAACGGGATCTTCAGCAGCTTATATCCCACCACCAGGGAAACCACGGTGACGGCCAGGGTGATGGCGGCGCCGGCCAGCAGCATCTGGAGGCCATTCTGGCGGAGGGTCTGCGCGAAGCCGTAGCCGGCGCGGATGCCGACACCGGCAAGGAAGAACAGCAGCCCGATCTGCCGCAGGGTGAGATTGGAGTGCAGCGGCATGATCCAGGTGATGCGGCCGGTGCGCTCCAGCTTGCCCAGGATCAGGGCGACCAGCAGCGGGCCGCCGGCGAATCCCAGGCGGATGTTCCCGCCGGGCAGCGGGATGGGCACCATGCCGACGAGCACCCCCAGCACCATGCCCAGGGCGACGGAGCCGAAATCGGTTTCGGCGGTGCCGCGGATGGAATCGCCGAAGAACTCCGAGATGGCAGGGAAGTTCTCGCGGTGGGTGAGCACGCGGACGCGGTCGCCGAGTTCGAGGCGGGTGTCGCGGGTGGGGATGAAATCCACGTCGCCGCGGCGCAGGCGCGTGACCGTGGCGCCCATGCTGTTCTCCAGGTCGAGTTCGCGGATGCGCTTGCCCACGATCTCCTGGCGGGAAACGAAGACGCGGCGGAAATCGAGCTCGGAGCGGTCCATCTCGATGTGGGCCTCGAGGGGCTGGCCGAAGATTTGTTCGGCGCGCACCAGGCCGTCGTCATCGCCCACGGCCACCACGATGTCGCGCCGCTCCAGGCGCGTGTCGCCACGGACGATCTCGCTCGCGCCCCCATGCTGGATGCGGCTGACCACGAAGCCGGGGTCGTGGTGCAGGCGCAGGACTTCCTCCATCGTGCGCCCGATTACCGCGGGATTCATCACCGCGAAATCACGCACGCGAATCTCCGCGGATTCCGACGGCGGCTCCATCCCGGGCTTCCAGCGGCGGCGCAGCACGGCGAACGAGACCAGCACGCCGATCACGCCTATCGGGTAAGCGATGGAGTAGGCCACCACCGGCTCGTCGGAGGCGGCGCGAAGCTGCTCCGGAGAAAGCCCGGCAGAGCGGCCGCGCTCGCGCAGCAATTCGCGCGCCGCCGCCAGCGCCGGCGTGTTGGTCATGGCGCCGGTGTAGAGGCCGGCGGCGCGAGCGCGCGTCAGGTGCGCGGGACGAGAGACCAGCAACGTTGCGCCCGCGCCCAGCACCACGATCGCCAGCGCGAACACGCTGTCGCGATAACCTCGCTCGCGCAAAGAGTTGAAGAACTCGGGGCCGCTCTGGATGCCGATGGTGTAGATGAAAATGATCAGCCCCAGCGTGGGGATCACTTCCGGAATGGAGATCGCCGGCCCCAGCGAGCCCACCGCCAGTCCTACGAACAAAACCCCGGCGGTGCCCAAACGAAACCCGAAGACGGAGATCTCGCCCAGCAGGTATCCCAATCCGATCACGACGAAGAGCGTGAGGATGGGGTTATCCGCTAGCGTGGTGATAATGGAGCCCGGCATGCCGTGGGTTCAGTTTACAGGACGCCGGAGGGAGCGCTCAGCACTCGTCGCTTGGCTGGGCAGAAAAATGAGTGTCATTTGGAAACCGGTTCCGCGCTGATTGCTGAGTGCTGACCGCTGGATGCTCGGTTAGAATCGACGCGTCCTTGAGGCTTCTCATGAAACTCTCCGAGATCGCATCCGCCGTACAGGCGCGCCTGGAAGGCACAGACGTGGAGATCACCGGCGTCGCCGGCATCGAGCAGGCCGGCGCCGGACAACTGACGTTCGTGGCCAATCCCCGCTACGCTGGCGCGGCCCGGACCACCAAGGCTGCGGCCCTGATCGTGGCCGAGGACTTTCCCGCCCTCGCGGCGCCGACGCTGCGCAGCGCCAATCCTTACCTGGCGTTCGCTCGGGCGCTGGAGCTGTTCTATCATCCGCCGCGCTACGCGCCCGGCATCCACTCGACGGCGGTGGTCCACGATACCGCCCGCATCGGGCCGCGCGCGCACCTCGGCGCCTACGTGGTGGTCGATGAGGATGTCGAGATCGGCGAAGGCTGCGTGCTGCTGCCGCACGTGGTCATCTATCGCGGGGCGCGGATCGGCAACAACTTCTTCGCGCATGCGCATGCGGTGGTACGCGAGTACTGCCGCCTGGGCGACAACGTCGTGCTCCAAAACGGGGCGGTGGTCGGCGGCGACGGCTTCGGATTTGCCAAGGATAATCAGGGCGTGTGGCATAAGATCGTGCAATCCGGCCCGGCGGTGCTGGAGGACGGCGTCGAGCTCCAAGCCAACGCCTGCGTGGATCGCGCCAGCGTGGGCGAGACTCGCGTCAAGCGCGGGGCCAAGATCGACAACCTGGTGCACGTGGGACACGGCTCGACCGTGGGCGAGAACAGTCTGCTGTGCGCGCAAGTGGGACTGGCGGGGTCCACCGAGGTGGGCAAGAACGTGATCCTCGCCGGGCAGGTGGGGATCGCCGGGCACTGCCGCATCGGCGACGGCGTGGTGGCCACGGCCCAGAGCGGCATTCCCAATGATGTTGAGGATGGAAAGATGGTCAGCGGCTATCCTGCGATGGACAATAGGCAGTGGCTGCGCTGTGTGGCTGCCTTCCGGCGCCTGCCGGAGATCGTGAAGGCGGTCCGCAGCCGCGTAAAATAGTACCGAGTACCGAGCAGCAAGTACCAAGTATGCCGGACGATAAGCAAGAGTCTCACAAGCCGGAGCGCAAGCCCATCCGCGTGCTGCTGCTGGATGACCTGCCGGAGAACCTGCTGCTGCGCTCCACCATCTTGCGCAAGCATGGGTACGAATCGGTCACTGCCGCCTCGGTGGAGGAAGCCGAATCCAGGCTGGATAACATCGACATCGCGGTGCTCGATTACCACCTCGGGCGAGGCAAGTTCGGCACCGAAGTGGCCGAAAGCCTGCGGCAAAAGCGGCCGCAAGTGCCCATCATTATTCTGTCGGCCACGCTGGAGCGCAGCTTCGGCGGCGTCGCCGACATGCACCTGCTCAAGGGCTACAGCTCGGTGGACGATCTGCTGGCCGCCCTGAGCACCTTCGAAGCCAAGCGGCGCGGCAAGCCGGTGGTGGTGGATTCGCGCGACTTCTACTACTCCCGCATCGGCATGGCCATGGGCGACGACGTGGCGCTGGAGATCGTGGACGGCGAGGGCAACTGGCAGTACGTCAACGACACCTTCGCCGATATGTGCGAGCGGAAGCGCGCCTGGTTCCTGGGCAAGAACCTGTTCGAACAGTTCCCTGAACTGGGCGACGGCTGGAAGGAAATCATCCGCAACGTGGCCCGGACGCGCGAAACCTACGTCGAGCGCAGCCCGCGCGGCCTGCCTCACCTTCCCGCCAAGAATCCGCGCTGGGTGTGGAACGTGCTGCTGTTCCCGCTCAAGCTGCACGACGGGCAGGATGGCGTGGTGATGAGCGCGCGGGTGATCGAGAAGAAACCGAGCATTTAGGCACATGCAGCCGCCGAAGGGTACCCCAGGATCGGTTCAGTTGATCCATCGGGAACCCTGCCCGGATTCTTCGGAAATCTTCTCGATGATTTCTTTGGTCCGGGACGCTCGGGGCCGCCCTTGCTTCCGGAAGGCTTCTCTGAGGGTGGTAATAACCGCGTTCCACTCCGAAGCGCGGAGCAGGGACTTGGGATAGACCCATTCCCTTTCGGCAAATCTAGCCTCGGTCAATTTGATGTCAGCAATTGCGTGGGCCACAACCTCGGCATGCCTTCTGACGATTGCGTCGATGTCGGGCTTTGACTCCTCCCGTAAGTGGAGGCCATCTTGCAGCGATTCCTGGGGCGACTCGACATCCGAAAGCTTGGAAACGGCCGGCTTCGCTTTTCTCCGCCGGAAGGCTCGCACCAGCCAGCTATCTGGGTCGAGGTCAGCCGTATCACCGAACCTGACGGCGATGCCCCAGTATGCGAGAAGGGCCAGTGCCGAAAGCCCGCCGTAGAAAACGAAAGCTGCAAGAATATCCATATCAGGCTCCAAGGACCGCCCAGAGATGAAAGCTTATTGTCAGGAGAGCGAAGAACCAGCAAACAAAAACCTCCCCTACCGGGTAGTACTTCCTTGTACGACGCACTTGTTTGATGATCTTTGCCTGCACGCCTGTTGAGTATATTAGAAGAATAATTGAGGTCAACCAGGCCAGCACAAATGTCTGTACATAATAGGCTTGAACCCGCGAGTTTATGTGTAACGGAGGCTGACGCCCGTAGTTTGCGACCATCGCCATATCTAACGCGAGCACAAAACTGAATAGGTCGACGGCCGCATCGGGCCGCACCCTAAATCGAAACTGGAGAAAGTGCGTTAAGATTCATTGCTGTCCAAGTTAGCTGAGGACCCGGCTCGGCGCTGCTGAAAATGCGGGACATAATCATGCCCTCCTGCCTTCGCACAAAGCAGGTTGGCCCCTTGAAAATCGGTTCCCCCTGATGG
>Ga0181530_10002710_pt1 | contig 20691 bp, 13 predicted proteins | sample PEATcosm2014_Bin_42_FD_119769 | JGI IMG/M metagenome (GOLD analysis project Ga0181530, IMG submission 119769) | Peatland microbial communities from MTU Mesocosm Facility, Houghton, MI, USA - PEATcosm2014_Bin10_60_metaG | ecosystem: Environmental > Terrestrial > Soil > Wetlands > Peat | place... | reverse complement strand
TCGCCATGAATAACCTGCAGCCGGTGCGCTTCCGCCAGACCGGCGCACAGACCACGGGCGATGGTCTCGGCTTCGTGCGGCGACAGAGGGGGATCTTCTTTCAGCCGGTTCGACAGCGTCGGCCCCTCGAGGAGTTCCATAGTGAAGAACTCAAGCGGTCCTTGGGGGCTTTCCGAGGCGTGGATCTCGTAGATCTTGCAAATGTTCGGATGACTGACTTCAGTGGCGAGGCGCACCTCGGGCCGAAGGTGCCGGTCGTGCCCCACTCGCGCGCACTTGAGCGCGATGCGCCGGCCGAGTTTCTCGTCGTAAGCCTCGTAGACCACGCCCATGCCCCCGTGCGCGATGCGCCGGACCACCCGGAAACGGTCTACGAGCAGCAGTCCTGGTTGGAGTGGGTCTTCCATGCGTTGTGGTTGCGAAGGGCCGACATGCAGGCGGCTGGCTTATCCTACTCATTCTACGCGCATTGCATGTGATCAGCCACTTCGAACCATCGAGATGCCCTGGGAACCCCGAGGAATTCGCCGGTCGCCAACTCCAGGCTCGTGGCGTTACTCGAACATGCCTTGCCAACGACCTTACCGGGGAGCACTCGACGAAACGCGAGAGGTATCATGCCACCGTCCAAGCCTTCGTCTCAGCCGGCCGGCAAGACGCTAACTCCGATCACGAAAAGGTCCGGCGCCGATGGCAAGGCATTCACACCGTAACGGCTTTCAACAAGCAATCGGCTGGCAATGCCATTGGCGGCAGTTACTTCGGCGCATCCGGAAGTTATCCAACCGGCTGTGTAACGCGCCACCGGCGGATTTAATGCTCCGTGCAGGCTGAGGCCATACCCGCTTCGTTAGCGACTTCTGTAAGTGGGAAGAACTCAGTACACCGGTTCGAGTTCCTCTTCCTCCTGCATCAGCGTGGCGTCTTCCAGGGCTTCCTCTTCGGCGCGCTCCACGATGTGCTCTTCGGCCAACGGCGCGGGTACGAGCACTTCGGGTTTGGCAGGGGTGGACGCGCGCGCAGCCGCTACGGGTTCCACCGCCGCCGATTTGGCGGCAACGGACTCCGCCGCTACCGGCGCCTTGGCAGGCTTGCGCGCTTTGGCCTTGGGTTTGGCCTTGGGTTTGGCCTTGCGGAGCGCGGCGTGCGCGGGCGCTACCGGTTCGATCGCCGCTGCCTTGGCCTTGGGCTTTGCCTTACGGGGCACGCGTTTGCCGGCCACGCGCGGCTGGCTCTCAGGCACTCCGGCCGCCTTGCGCAATTCCCTAAAGGAACTTTCCAGGAAGTCGATCATGCGGCCGCCGTCCGGAGCGGCTTTGGCGTCCGTAGTCAGCGCGAAATAAAGCTTGCCAGCGTAGCTTTCAATTGCCACACTGATGCCCACATCCATGCCGGTGGGCACGTGCGGATAACAGGCCACCATGCGTTGGCCGCAGGCGTACAGCGGCTGCGGCGGCCCCGGCACATTCGTGCAGACCATGTGGAAGATCGGAATGGGAGTGTTGAGCCAGCCCAGGTTGCCCGCCAGCATCGCCTGCACCGGCGGCGGCAGCAGTCCCAGCCAGCCGAGGCCCGTCCGCACCAGTTGCGCCATGCGGGCGCCCTTCATGGCTTCGGTTTCCTTATGGATGTGCTGCATGCGCGCGATCGGATTGCGTATGCCCAGCGGCAGAGTCACCGGCAACAACGAAATCAGATTACCAAACGCGCCAGCCGCATCTTCCGCGGGACGCACGTTCACCGGCACCATGGGCCGGAAGAAACGGTTCTTTACCGTTTGCCCATGCATCTCCGTATATTTGGCCACCGCGCCGGACACCACCGTCAGCACCACATCATTGATGGTGCAGCCATAAGCCGTCTTAATCGCGTGCGCCTCGGCGAAGGGGAATTCCGTCCAGAACACCCGCCGCTCGCCGGAACAGGGCCGGTTGAAGGGCAGGTGCTCCAGCGGCGAAACCAGCTCGGGCATCATGTCCATTACCCGGCTGAAGCCCAGCGCGGCCAGAGGGTCGTTCAATAGCAGAGAGCCGTAACCGGCCAGCGCATCCTTGACATCCGTGAAGCGTTGCGGGATTTGCGCCAAGCTGTCGGCGAAGGCCTCCAGGAAGAGCGTGGTTTCGTCGGGCAGCTTGGGCGGCCGGTAGGGCTTTCGCCTCGGCAGCGGACGCTCCTCCGGAGATGGGTCCATGATCACGTTCAGTAGCCCGATGCCGGCCACGCCATCCACGATGCAATGGTGTACCTTGCAGATCATCGCCGAGCGGTCCCCCGCCAGCCCGTCGACCACATACGTCTCCCAGAGCGGCTTGTTCCGATCCAGCAGCGGCGTAAAGATGCGGCCGGTCAGCTCGCGCAACTGTTCCTCGCTGCCAGGCGGATCCAGCTTCACATGGAAGATGTGCCTTCGTATGTCGAAGTCCGGGTCGTATTGCCACTGCGGATGGCCGATGTTCAAGAAGGGCCTCATCACCTTCTCCCGATAGCGGGGGATCAAATCCAGCTTGGACTCGATGGTGGCGACAAATCGTTCAAAGGGGATCGTGCCTTCGAAAACGCTGACACCGCCGATGTGCAGGGGCATCTCCTTGGTTTCGAAATTCAGGAAGGCGGCGTCGAGCGCCTTGAGGCGAGGCGGCAGTTGGGTAAGCGGCATGCTCTGCTCCTTTCAGGCAAACGATATATTAAGAGGATATTCTCTCTTAATGCAGGGTTGAATGCAAGAGGCGGCCGCTTAACTGTCGCAGCAAAGTGGAAAGTTCCTATTTTGGCGGCACGCCCGCCAGTACACGTCCTGCGATTCCCTCCTCCCTGGAATTCTTCCCGCATCGCGGCCTGCCGCCGTCAAGGCCGCCTGCTTTCGCGCCGAACGGAAGCCTTGACGGCTGGCCGCGATGCAAGACAATGAGTCTGGAAGGGAATGGCAGGCTCCCCGTGCGTCTGAGGCGAAAACACCTCCCTGCTCCAAAATAGGACATTTCTACTTTGCCGCGACAGGGGCGGCGGCCACCTAACGGCGGAGCAGCTTGAACGCCATCTCGCGGCCTTGCCCATGTACCAGGGCCAGCGAGATCCAAAGCAGCGCAAATGGTTCCAGAAGACGCGCCTGGGCCAGCGGGCCGGCATCCACGGCCTGAAACTCCAGTTGTTCCACGAGCGGTTTGACCGTCTGCTTGGAGGCCGCATCGTCACCGCAGTAGAACATCACGGGACGGTCGACGCCGAAGGCCGTGTCAGCCATGATATTGAAACCTACCGTGTTGAAAGCTTTCACCACCTTCGCGCCAGGCGCCCAGCCTGCGACTTGTTCGGCGGCGGATGTTGTAGTGCCCAACGCGAGGCCCGACAGATCGGGCAGCAGCGGATTAGTGGCGTCAATGAGTACCTTGCCCGCCAGATCCCCCAACCCCTGAAGCACATCCTTGGTCGCCGGCCAGGGTGTGGCCAGCAGCAGCACTTCAGAGGACCGCACCGCGTCCGCGAGCGATGCCGCACGCGCGGGGCGCCCCTGGGACCCGCCGGATCCGGCGATCAGTTGCTGAATCTCCTCCGAGCCGGGGTTTCGCGATCCGAATATGACTTGGTGGCCGGCCTGCGCCCAACGCGTGCCCAGCGTACCTCCGACGTTGCCGGAGCCGATAATGCCAATGCTCATGATTCTCTCCCCTACTGTGATGCCGCGCGCCACGCGAGGGACTCAGGCGGAGGGCCGATCATTTCTTGCCGCCTACGGGCGATCCCTCTTTGATCTCGTCGGTTCCGCGCCGAACCACCATGTCGCCGGCATGCAGGTTTCCGCTCACTTCGACCAAGTCACCCTCGGCCGCACCTTTCTTCACGTCCAACCACTCGGCGTGCCCGTTCTGGCTGCGAATAACGAACGTGCGCTCTGTCGTAGTGACCACGCTGGTCTTGGGCACGAAGAGTGCTGGATGTTCGCGCCGCACCGGCCACTTCACGCTCGGATACATTCCCGGCGCCAGCGTTCCGTCGCGATTGAAAACATCGAGTTCGACGGGCATCGTACGGGTCTGGCGATCAAGCGCATGGGCGATGCGCGCCACCGTTCCGGTATAGGTGCGCTCGGGATATGCCGGCACGTGGAACGGTATGCTCGCTCCCGGCGCCATCGCACCCACGTCTTCCTCCGGCACTGCCACGACCAGCCGTAGATGCGAAATCTGCTGGATTACAAGCAGCACCGGATCGGCGCCCGGCCCCACCAGCGCGCCCGGATGCACCGACCTTTCGGTGACCACGCCGTCGAAGGGCGCGGTGATCTTCAGATAGGCTTGCAAATCCTTCTCAGCCCGTACGGCGGCTTCCGCGGCACGTCCGGCCTGCTGCCGCGAGCGCACCAGGGCTTGCGCGGCCTCTACTTGCTTCTGCGCCTGGATCACCTCGTTGCCCGCCACAGCTCCCGGCGTTTCCGCGGCCTTCTGCAGGCGTTCGTATGTGCTCTCGGCGCCGGCGAGTTGCGCCTCCGCCTGCAGGTGGTCGGACTCGGCTGCCTGCACTTTCGATTCGGCCTCAGCGATGCGAGCCTGCATTTCGGGCGCGCTCAGTTCGGCGAGCAATTCTCCCAGCTTGACGACGCTGCCGCGATCCACCAGCACGCGTTCCACGTAACCGGGAACTTTGGCGTGTAGCGAGACGCTTAAATAGGGCGCAATCTCAGCAGGCAGTTCGACGGTGCGGGATACGGGCTTCGAAACAACCGGCGTAAGCTCGCCGGTTTGGGCCCAGCCCATCGTCAAGAACGTGATCGCCAGCACGCCGGGAGGCAGGCGAAAGCGCCTGCCCCACCCCTGATCACCAATCGATTGCACAACTATTGGTGGGGTGGGCGCCCTCGCCCGCGTCGGCCCTCCGGTCCGACAGCCGAGCCAGAGGGCTCGGCGCGGGTCAGGGGACCCGCCCCACAGGTGGGCAGAGCGAGCCGAAACTCGCTCCAGCACGCTAAAGCGTGCGCCACGTTTAACTCGGCTCATAATATCGGCTCTCCGGATCCATCGGGTTGAGCGATGGAGAAGTGATGGCCGCTCCCCGTTGCAGGATGGCGTAGATGGAAGGCAGAATCGTCAGCGTCGCAAATGTGGCGACGATCAGGCCGCCGATGACCGCGCGGCCAAGCGGCGCCGCCTGCGCGCCTCCTTCGCCGAAGCCGATGGCCATGGGCGTCATGCCGAAGATCATGGCTGCGGCGGTCATCAGGATCGCGCGCAGGCGGCTGCTGGCTCCCTGCCGGGTGGCATCCAGGACGGGCTGCCCGGCATGGCGCGCATGCTCTGCGAATGTGACCAGCAGGATAGAATTGGCGACTGCAATTCCGATCGCCATGATCGCGCCCATGAACGACTGTATGTTCAGCGTGGTCCCGGTAGCCAGCAGCATCAGCACGACGCCACAGAGCACCGCCGGGACGGTCAGCACGATGGCCAGCGCCAGCCGCACAGATTGGAAGTTCGCGGAGAGCAGGAGAAAAATTACGACAACAGCCAGCAGCAGCCCGATGCGCAAACCGGATATGGTCAGCTCAAGCGGCGGGATCTCGCCGCGAAACTTGACGGCGACGCCCCTTGGCGGCGCGCCCGCCGCCGCTAGCGCCTGGTTGAGGTTGCCGGCCGCATCACCCAACGTGATGCCGTGAATGTTCGCGGTAAGGCTCACCACGCGCTGGCCGTTATACCGGTCGATCTCGCCCGGCATGACGCCGGGCTTCAGGCTGGCGATGTCATCGAGCAGCGGCTTCGGGCTGCCCGCGGGCATCACGGGGATGCCGGCCACCTGTTCGACGCTCTGCATTTGGTTTTGCGGAAGCTCCACTTGAATCTGGAAGGCGTTGCCGGAATTCGGATCGCGCCAATAGTTCGGATCGGTAAACCGCGAGGAAGACGTCGCCGGAACCACCGAGTGCACCACATCCGCCATGGTCAGGCCGAACTGGCCGGTGCGCTCGCGGTCGATGTTGATATCGAGCGTCGGATAATTGTTCTCTTGTGCGAATTGCAGGTCGCGCAGGAAGCTCAGCTTCGTCAACTGCGCCTGGATCTTCTGCGCGTAGGCGTAGTCGTTCTGGAGATTGACTCCCTGCACGGCGATCTCGACGGGAGTCGGCGAACCGAAGCTCATCACCTGCGTCACGATATCGGCTGCCTCGAAGGAAACTTGCGTGCCCGGCAACTCGCGCCTCAGGCTCTCTCTCAACCGTTCGCGTAGCGCTTCGCCGCGCGGAGCATCGGGCTTCAACGCAACCTGGATGATGGCCTCCTGCGGTCCGCTGGTGAACAAGTGAATCAGGTCCACAGGGTAGCTGGAGGGCACCACCCCCACGAAGTCGCTGGTGATTTGAACATTGCCCGGACCTGCCTCACGTTGGATCACGTCGAGCGCGCGCAAGACCATGCGCTCGGTTTCTTCAATGCGTGTGCCGGCCGGAGCGCGCAGCCGGATGCGCAGCAGCGGCGCGTTGGCGTCGGGGAACAACTCAGTCCCCATGCGCGGCAGGACTAGATACAGGAGCCCCATGGCCGAAACCAGATAGACGATCGCCAGCGGCCAACGCAGCCGCAATACGCCATTCAAATAGCGATCGTAAAACGAGCGAAGACGGCCGAAAAGGCCTTCGCGTTCCTCGCCGCGGTGCGCTTCGCGCATCAACCACGTCGACAACACCGGGACCAGGCTGCTCGATAGCAGATATGACGCGATCATCGAAAAGGCCACCGCCAGCGACAGGGGCACGAAAAGCTGCCGGCCCACGCCAATCATGAAAAACGACGGAACGAAAACGGCCAGAATGCAGAACATCGAGAGCAGGCGCGCCATGGCTGTCCGGCTGCAAGCCTCCACCACGGCGCGCGCCCGCGAAACGCCGGGAAGCATCTGGCTGTGAATGTTCTCGATCTCGACGGTGGCCTCATCTACTAGCACGCCGACCGCCAGCGCGAGGCCGCCCAGCGTCATGATGTTGATGGTCTGGCCGGCAGCCCATAACAGAATCACGGCCGCCAGCAGAGCAAACGGTATGTTCAGGATGACGATCAGCGCACTGCGCCAGTCGCGCAGGAAGATCAGTACCATCAGGCCGGTGAGAGCCGCCCCTAACAATCCTTCGATCACCAGGCCGCGCAAAGAATTCGTGACGTAGGGCGATTGATCGAATTGCAGACTGACGTCGACGTCTTCCGGGACGGCCTTTTTGAAATCTGGGATGGCGGCTTTCACCGCGCTGATCACCGCCAGCGTGGACGCGTCGGAGCGCTTGGTAACCGGAATGTAGACGGTGCGCTTCCCATTTACGTGCGCGTAGGCGGTGACCAGGTCGGTGCCGTTGTCGATGGTTCCGATATCGCGCAGATAGACGCTGGCTCCGGCGACCGGGCGGATCGGCGTGGCCAGCAGATCCGCGAGGTTCGCGCCCAGCGCCGAGTTTGTTCGGGCAATGCGCTCGATCTTGCCGGTAAACATATTGCCGGACGGCATCACCACGCTGGATCGGCTTACAGCGGCGATGGCCTCCTCGGGTGAGATCCGATACTGCTGGAGCTTCGCCGGGTCGAGCATCACCACGATGGTGCGCTGATTCCCGCCGAACGGAGGCGGCGCGGAAACGCCGGGCAAGGTCGCAAACAAAGGCCGCACGCGGTTGATCGCGAAATCCTGCATCTCCCCTTGCGAGTGCGTGGCGCTGCTGAAGACCAACAGGCCGACGGCTACGCTGCCTGCATCGAAGCGGGTGATAAACGGCGGCACGGTGCCCGGCGGCATGAACGCGCGCGCGCGGTTCACGTAACCGACGGTTTCCGACATGGCCTGGCTCATGTTCGTGTCCGTATGGAACACCAGCTTCATGAGGGCCGCGCCTTGTATGCTCTTGCTTTCCACGTGGTCGATGCCGGTGATGTAGAGGAAGTGATACTCGTAGTAGTAAGTCAGATACCCTTCCATCTGAGCAGGGTCCATGCCGCCATAGGGCTGCGCGACGTAAATGGCCGGATCGCCGACTTGCGGAAAGATATCCACGGGCATGCGCTGCACAGCGAGCACGGCGCAAAGCGCGATGGCGATCAACGCCACCACTACGGTAAGCGGCCGTCGCAGTGCGGCCAGGACCAGTCTCACTGGCCCGCCTCGGCCACAAACGGCCGTATATCTCCCGCCGCGGTGGCCACCACCAGCAGCCCGCGCCAGACACCAAGGCGAGCCAGCGCATCGTCAATCTCGGCTTGCGTGAGCAGCCGCTGGGCTTCCGCCACTTCATCGATATTGCCGAGCCCCGATCGATAGCGGGCAGTAGCCTGCTCGGCTGCCGCATGCGCCGCGGACACCTGCACGGGAGTATTGGCCGCAATGCGCCGCGCCCCCTGCAGCGTTGCGACCGCAGCATGCCACTGTGCACGCAAGTCGGTCGCGATTTGCTGCGCACGGGCAGCCTGCGCGCGGACCGTGGCCGATTGGGCAGCCTCCCGCGCTTCGACGGCGGGCAAATCCGTCACGGGAAAGCTCACTGTGACACCGAGCGCATAATCCTGTACGCTGGGGGCCAGGCCGTTCAATCCGCCCAGCAATCGCCCGTCGGTTTCCGCGCCCGTGCCGCGCGCATATGCCGCGCCTTGCAGATAGAACCGCGGGAAGTAGGACCGCTCCAGAGCCTTGAGCTGCGCTTGCGCCTGCGCCACGACGGCGTTCTGCTCGCGCGCGGCAGGATGCACCGCGATATCGAGCGGCGCCGCATTCTGATCCGTCGGCAATTCGGCCAGCCGCGGGGCGGCGAGGGTGATTTTGGAAGGCTCCATCCCCACGAACTGCGAGACTGTCGCGCGCGCGACCTCGGCGGCCTGCTCGGCCTGAATCAGTTGGGTACGCGCCGCAGCCAGTTCCGCTTCGGCGCGGGAGCCATCCGCGCCGGGGCGCAGTTCCGCCTTAACCAGCGCGCTTATGGTCCGGGCGACCGTTTCGCTCCGCTCCACTCCGGCCTGCGCTGCGCGCACCGTTTCCTGCGCCGCGGCCAATGTGAGATAGGCGTCCGCCGTGGCAGCCGCAACTTCGAATTGTGTGCGTACCAGCGCCGCCTCGCTCTGCGCGCGCGCCGCCGCAGCAGAGTCTACGTTCGCCCGCCGCAGGCCAAAGTCGAAGGGCTCCCAGCTAACCAGCGTTCCTATGGCGCTGCCCCAGGCTGTCCCGAAGTTGTTCGAGCCGATCACCGGGCCGGACATGGAGGGAATGACCCCCTGCGTAGGCAGCAGCAGCCCAAAGACGTTGTTTCTGGTCGCGCGATTCACTTGCGCCACGGCATCCACGCGCGGCAAGTACGCCGTGCGCGCCAGTCTTATACCGGCCGCGGCGGCGTTGATCTGTTCCTGTGAAACACGCACCGCGGGATAGTTGTGCAACGCGCTTTCGACGGCTTGAGTCAAGGTCAACTGCGCCGGCAAGGGGACGGCCCCCGCCCAAATCGCCACCCACATTCGTGCCGCGCCGTGTCTCATCGTTTGCCTTCGATCAGTTCTCCAAACAACTCGCGCACCTTGCTCTTGGCCGCCAGCAGCGCCTTCCTGCCCAGAGGCGTGGCGCGATACACCTTGCGCAGCGATTTGCCATTGCGCGTCTCCCGTGCGCGCAAATAACCCTTCTTCTCCAGACCGTGCAGCAAAGGGTAGAGCGTTCCGGGGCTTATGCGATAACCGTGGCGGGCCAGTTCCTCCACCATGCCCAGGCCGAAGATCGGCTCCTCGGCCGCGTGGTGTAATACATGCAACCGTATCAGCCCGGAATAGAGGTCCCGATCTTGACCAGCCGTGATATACTCGATTGTCGTTTTCGACATCCGATTACGAAAACCGTTAGTATAAGGAGGACCCGCGTAAATGTCAACGACACGCCGCAGTTTTCTTTCTCAGGCCACCTTGGGGACCGGTCTCCTGCTGACCAACTGTAACCGCCCCGGCCCGCCCGAAGCGCCCGCCGAAACGCCTGTCGGCCCAGCCGATGTCACGTTGCACATTGGCGGCGTGCTGGTCGATATCGCCAAGGATCACACCATCAGCACCACGGGCTACAACGGCTCCGTGCCAGGACCGCTGATCCGCCTGCGTGAAGGCGTCCCGGTCACCGTGGATCTGTTCAATGACACCGATGCGCCCGAGCTCGTGCATTGGCACGGGCAGATCATCCCCGCGGAGGTCGATGGCGCGGAGGAAGAAAAGAGCCTGGCGGTCGCGGCCCACGGACACCTGCGCTACCGCCTGACTCCCTCGCCTGCCGGCGCGCGGTTCGTGCACACGCACGTGATGCCCATGTCCGACCTGGCGCGCGGCACGTATACAGGCCAGTTCGCTTTCGTCTACATCGAACCGAAAAGTAATCCCGGCCGGTACGATCAGGAGATCTTCCTGGCCAGCCACGAGTGGGAGCCATTCTTCACGACCGCGGAGGAGGAAGAGGAGGAGACGGGTCCGCCCCCTCCGAAAAAGAAGGACGAAACGCCCAACGGCTGGGAGATCGGATATCAGCGCTTCACCATTAACGGAAAGTGTCTGGGCCATGGCGAGCCGGTGCGCGTCAAAGAGGGGCAGCGCGTCCTGTTCCATATCCTGAATGGCAGCGCCACGGAGAATATTCAGCTAGCGCTCGCCGGCCACCGGTTTCAGGTAGTGGCGCTCGACGGGAATGCGGTGCCGCATCCGCAGTTGGTGGATGTGCTGGAATTAGGCACGGCCGAGCGCGTCGACGCCGTCGTCGAAATGAAAAATCCGGGCGTGTGGATTCTCGGGACGCCGAAGAACGACGACCGCACCAACGGCTTGGGCATCGTGGTCGAATACGCCAACAAGACCGGCACGCCTCGCTGGATCGCGCCTCCGAAGACGCCTTGGGATTACACGATCTTCGGCGAGAGCCGCACGGTTCCAAATCCCGACGAGGTGATTCCGTTCGCGCTCGGCAAGGTCAATGGTGGCACTGGCGGCTTCAATCGCTGGACCATCAACGGCAAGAGCTACGACGCGAAGGATGCGCCGCGCGTCCTGCACAAAGGCCGCCGCTACCGGCTGGTCTTCGACAACCAGACCGATGACGCACATCCCGTCCACTTACATCGCAACAGCTTCGAGCTGATCGATGTCTGGGGCAAACCCACCGCGGGCGTGATGAAGGACGTCGTGCTGGTGAAGGGTTTCCGGAAAATCGCGGTGGACGTAACGCCGGCCATGGAGGGCCTCACTCTGTTTCATTGCCATCAGCAGTTGCACATGGACTACGGGTTCAAGCTGCTGTTCAACGTGGCGTGATGCATCGTAGAATTCCATCGTAAAATTCAAAGATATGCCCGAATCCACCCCCGACCGCCAGATGGGTTTTAGCACCCGCTCCCTGCACGCCGGCCAGAAGCCCGATCCGGCCACCGGCGCGCGTGCGGTGCCAATCTACCAGACGACTTCGTTCGTCTTCGAAGACAGCAACCACGCCGCCGAGCTTTTCGCCCTGCAGCGCTTCGGCAATATCTACACGCGCATCATGAATCCCACCACTGCCGTCTTCGAAGAGCGTGTAGCGGCGCTCGAAGGCGGCATAGGCGCGCTGGCCACAGCCAGCGGACAGGCGGCCCAATTCCTCGCCATCAGCAGCCTGATGCAGCCGGGCGATGACATCGTGTCCGCCAGCACGCTTTACGGTGGCACGTATACCCAGTTCGATGTCAGCTTCCGCCGACTGGGCTTCAACGCCATTTTCGTGGAGCCGGACGATCCGGAAAACTTCCGCCGCGCCATCACGCCCCGCACGCGCGCGCTCTACGGCGAGACCATCGCCAACCCGCGGATGAACATTCTGGACATCGAGAAGGTGGCCGCCATCGCCCACGCGCACAACATCCCGCTGATCATCGACAACACCATGGCTTCGCCCTATCTCTGCCGGCCCATCGAGCACGGCGCCGATATCGTGGTGCATTCCGCCACCAAGTTCCTGGGTGGACACGGCAACTCCATCGGCGGCGTCATCGTGGATAGCGGCCGCTTCTCTTGGACCGCCGGGCACTTCCCGCAATTGAACGATCCCAGTCCCGGCTATCACGGCTTGCGCTTCACGGAGACTTTCGGCGAACTGGCCTTCATCATCAAAGCGCGTGTGGAAGGGTTGCGCGATTTTGGACCCTGCATGAGCCCGTTCAACTCGTTCCTCTTTCTCACAGGCATCGAAACACTTAAGCTGCGCATGGATGCGCACAGCCGCAACGCCCTGGCCGTCGCCGAGTGGTTGGAGAAGAGCCCGCTCGTCACTTGGGTGAAATATCCGGGTCTGGAGTCCAGCCCGTACCACGCCTTGTCGAAGAAGTATCTGCCGCTGGGCTGCGGCTCCATCCTGACGTTCGGGATCAAGGGCGGCCTCGAAGCCGGGCGCCGGTTCATCGATTCGGTGCAGCTTTTCTCGCACCTGGCCAACATAGGCGATGCCAAGAGCCTGGTGATCCATCCGGCCTCCACGACTCACCAGCAGTTGAACGACGAGCAGCAGCTTGCGGCAGGCATCACTAAGGACCTCGTGCGTCTCTCGGCGGGTATCGAAGACCTGGACGACATTATCTGGGACCTGGATCAGGCTCTCCACGCTTCGCAAAAAGCATGAGCGGCGAAGTCAGCAGCACCTCGCCCGTGCTCGGCACGCGTTTCGCCACCACGGCCCAGCAGCACCTGCGCATTCTGAAACAGTACAAGCGCATCGCCATGGTGGGGCTCTCGGCGAACCCTTACCGCCCCAGCCACTTCGCCGCGTTGTATATGAAAGCGGCCGGCTACGAGATCTTCCCGGTCAACCCGCGCGAGCAGAAGATCCTCGGTCGCCAGTGTTATGCATCGCTGGCCGAAGTTCCCCCGCCGGTCGAGATCGTGGATATCTTCCGCGAGCCCTCCGCCGTGCCCGCGATCGTCGAAGAAGCCATTGCCGCGGGCGCCAAGGTGATTTGGATGCAGCTCGGCGTGATCCACGAACAAGCCGCCGAACGCGCTCTCCAGGCGGGTCTGGAAGTCGTCATGGACCGCTGCGTCAAGATCGAGCACGCCCGCTTCTTCGGCGGCCTGAGCACGCTGGGGCTGAACGCGGGCGTGCTTTCGGCGCGCAAGCGCGGCAGTTAGACTGGCGGCGGCCGCGTGCTACAAAGGGACGTATGGACAAGGTGATCCGCGACTACGCAAGCCTCGACGCAATGAAGGCCGACGAACTTCGAAAACGGCAGCAACTGCCCCCGGACGATCGCATGCGCGCCGTCGCGGACATTACGCTTGCGGCTTTCCAAATGAAGGATCCCACACTGAATGTCCCACGACTTCAAAGAACTCTTGGCCGCCTTCAATGCCCTGAAGGTTAAGTGTCCGCTCGTGAGTTACAACATTCGCCTCGCCACGGGGGCTCGCCCATACATCAAGGCGCTCCGCTCCAGAATTGCTTCTCGTAGGCACGTTGCTCTGTACGCTGGCGACGAACCTCAATGCGCAACGCGTTTTCGAAATGGACGGAACCGTTATATACGAGAACACCGCGAAGCGCCAGATCAATCTGGGAGTAGGATCCAGCCCTGTACTGACCGCAGATGAAAAGGTAGCACTGATCCGCGGCCGTCGATTTGGCTACGGAGACCCATTTGTCTGTGGCCGCAAAGAAACCAGGAACTGGATCGACCTTTAGGATCCAGCAACCTTGCTAGAGAAGACGATCTTCGATCGGCCGCTCGAGTATGACGGGCGTGAGAGCCTCGCATTTTGCGTCTTTGAACAAATGCAGTTGTCCCATGATGGTTCAGTACTGTATCTGGTCAGTCCAGAATATGCGACATCCGGTAGCCTTGCCATCATCAATCTGTCACGAGGAGCGGTTACATTTGTGCCTGGCATAAATCTGGTCTACGTCATCGAGACCGGACCCCCATCGCGACGAGTTGACCTACCAACGGCGGATTTGGCATGAGTCCGTCGAGGACCAGCGCGAATATCCAGGCCATCCATTCGTTCATGCGCACGCAGATGGTCGGCAAATCACGGAAATCTCAAACGAGTACTTCACGGTGGGAGGCAACGATGAGGTGCCACTTCTCAGAGAATACCTTCGTAAGATCGGTGGGACAATCACTGTGAACGGCCGAAGACTCCCGTAGCTATTGTCGAGCGTCTCTAGTGAATTACTCTGGCAGAGCGCTATCGCTTGGCAGAGCCGCGCAGAAGCTGACCACCCCGTGGCCTCACCGCGCCCTTCACTTCGGGAGGGGATCTAGTTGCGGCAAAGCTGGCGGCAGGCATTGCCGATCCCGCGCTCTACTTCCGTGGCGCCTTGATCTCCGCAGCGCCCTGGTGCAGCACCAGGTACGTCACCGCGCCCTTGTCGTCTTTAAAAAATTCGATCTCCGCGTCAATCGCCTTGGGGAAGAACTTCGTTTCCGACTCCGCGAATAACGGCATCTTGTCCTGCCCGGTAGCCTGCGAAACCAACTGGCCGCCTTCCAGCGTGATCACCAGGTCGAACCCCGGGTGCATTTCGTAGGTGCCGGTATATTGTGCCAGGATCTTCGGCGAAATCGTGATCTCCTTGCGCTCCACCACCTTGTCGCTGGTGCGTGGCGCTTTCATGTCGCGCCCGCCCTGGTGCAGCACCAGGTATGTGACCGCGCCTTTATCGTCTTTGCCGAATTCGATCTCGGCATCCACCACTTTGGGAAAGAACTTCGTCTCGGATTCGGCGAATAGCGGTATCTTGCCCTGTCCCGAGACTTGGGTCATCAGTTGACCGCCCTCCAGCGTGATCGTCATGTCGATCTTGGGCGCCAACTCGTAGACTCCCACGTACTGCTCCAGGACCTTCGGCGCAACTGTGATCTCCTTACGCTCCGAGGCCAGTTCCACCTTCTCGCCGTGTGCGATCGCCGCCAGGCGGGTTGCGATCCCCTGGGGTGCGTCCCCGTTCAGGTTGGCCAGCGCCACCACCGTCAGCTTATCCTCGGGATAGTAGGCCAGAAAAGTATTGAAGCCTTCGATCCCGCCGCCGTGGTCGATCACCTTGTGTCCGTTCACCGTGCGCACGCCCACGCCGCACGCGTAGTCTTCCTTGAACGGCGTGGTCATCTTGGCCAGCGACGCGGCCGAGAGCAACTTGCCGCCGAACAACCCCTGCTCCCAGCGCAACAGGTCTCCGGCGGTGGAGTACAGCGCGCCCGCCGAGAATGGGATGCTCATGTGGATGAAGCCCGCGTTCTCCGGTCCGTCCTTACCCGGTAGGTAACCGGCCGCGCGACGCAGGATGATGGCGGAGTTCGAATCGTAGCCCGAATCCTGCATGCCTAGCGGCCCGAAAATATTCTCCTGCACGAACTTTTCGTAGCTCTCGCCGCTGGCCTTTTCGATCAGGTAGCCCAGCAGGACGTATCCCGAGTTGCTGTAGCTCCACTTTTCGCCCGGCTGAAAATCGAGCGGCTTGTCACGGAACCGCGCCACCAACTTCTCGGGCGTGGTCGCGAATGGCTCCTGAGACTTGTAGTCGGGAAAGCCTGTGAAATTGGGAATCCCCGACGTGTGGGTAAGCAGATGAAAGATGGTGATCTTGTCCCACGCGGCGGGCGCATCCGGCATGAGCTTTTTCACCGGGTCGTCTGTCTTCAGCTTGCCGCGTTCTTCCAGCAGCAGGATCGAGGCCGCTGTGAACTGCTTGGTGACGGATCCCAGCCGGAACTTGGTGGCAGGCGAGTTGGGGATGTTCCACTCCAGGTTGGCGGAGCCGTATCCTTTGCTCAGCAGTACCTCGTCTCCGCGGGCCACCAGCACCGAGCCCATGAACTTCTTATCGGAAACATACGACTCGACGACCTGCTCCATTCGTGGGACATCCTGGGCCAGGCCGGCGGCAGCCAGCAGAAGTGCAACGCCGATGCGTAGATTCATGAGGACTCCTTGGGTAGATCCGCCATTTTACCGCCGCTCGCTAACGCCTTGTACTTCTACACGTCATATGCTATGTATGTAGAAGATCGAGGTATTGTATGCCAGAGAAATCGGATCTCCCCCAGGGTACCCTGGACTTGCTGATCTTGAAAGTGGTCGCGCTAGGCCCGGTCCACGGGTATGCCATCGCACAACGCTTGCAACAGGTTTCCCGCGACGTAGTGCAGGTTCCGCAAGGCTCGCTCTACCCGGCCTTGCACCGGCTCGAAAATCGCGGCCTGCTGGCGGCGGACTGGAAGGATACTGAGACCGGGCGCGAGGCCAAGTTCTATCGCCTGACGCGGAAAGGGCGGGCGCAGCTCGAATCCGAAGCCGCGAGCTGGCAGAGACTGACGGAAGCCGTCGGCCTGATCCTCGGCATGTCCGAAGGAGGCGCCCAATGACCTGGTGGCAGCGGGCCCGCGCGCTGGCACCCCGGCGCCGCAGCAAGCTGGAAGAGCAACTCGAAAAAGAGTTGCGTTTCCATCTGGACCAACACGCGGCCGATCTGATCGCGCAGGGTCACGATCCCGAGGAAGCGCGGCGGCAGGCCAAGCTTGAGCTGGGCGGTGCGGAACAAGTGAAGGAGCAGTGTCGCGACGCCCGCGGCACACGCTGGCTCGAGGATCTGTGGCAGGACTTCCGGTACGCCGCCCGCACTCTGCGGCAGCGGCCGGGCTTTACGGCCGTCAGCGCGCTCACGCTGGCTTTGGGTATCGGCGCCAGCACGGCCATCTTCAGTATAGTGAATCCCATCTTGTTCGAGCCGCTGCCGTATCCGCATGCCGGCCGGATCATGATGATCTGGGATACCTACGAGGGGGTGCGCTGCGACGTCACATTTCATACCTATCGCGAACTGGCGGCGCGCACCCGCTCCTTCGATGCCATGGCCGTGATGGAGGCATGGCAGCCGACGCTAACCAGCGGGACCAGCGCCGCCCAGCCCGAGCGTTTCGATGGGCAAAGCGTGAGCGCGGGGTATTTCCGTGCGCTTGGCGTGTCGCCACTGTTGGGTCGCGACTTCCAGCCAGCCGACGACCGGTTCAAAGGTCCCCATATGACCATCCTCAGCGACACATTGTGGCGGCGGCGCTTCGGCGGCGATAGCGCGATCGTGGGCCGTCAGATTAAGCTCGACGGCGATGTGTATACCGTCATTGGCGTGATGCCGAGAGGCTTCGACAACGTCCTGGCGGCCTCGGCGGAACTGTGGGCGCCCTTGCAATACGATGCCGGCAATATCACGAAACCCGAGAGCCAGGAGTGGGGGCATCACCTGCACATGGTAGGGCGGCTGCGGCCAGGCCTCGGCGTCGATGAAGCCAGGCGGGAGATGAACACGATCGCGGCATCCCCCGTACCGGAGTTTCCGCGGGCGCATTGGGCCGACCTCCGGCACGGCCTGATCGTCAATTCACTGCAGGGCGAAATCACGCGAGGCGTAAAACCGGTGCTGCTTGCCGTTCTCGGCGCCGTCATGCTGGTCCTCCTGATCGCGTCGGTAAACGTGACGAATCTCCTGCTCGCGCGCGGTGCGCAGCGTCGCGGTGAATTCTCGATGCGTGCCGCGCTCGGTGCCGAGCGGCCGCGCCTGATCCGGCAACTGCTCACCGAAAGCCTGCTGCTGGCCGCGCTAGGCGGCGCTCTCGGGATCGTGGTGGCGGAGTTCGGTGTAGAAGCATTGGTGGCGCTCAGTCCTGCAGGACTGCCGCGGGTAGGCGCGATCGCCGTCAACGGCGCCGTATTCGCGTTCGCATTCGGCGTGACCGCGCTCATCGGCCTCGCGGTTGGGCTGATCCCGGCATTGCACGCGTCCCGCGGGGACTTGGTCACTGGAATACAGCAAGGCTCGCGGCGTACCGCCGGTGGGCGCCAATTGACGCGCCGTACTCTGGTCGTTTCGGAGGTGGCGCTCGCCATCGTGCTGCTGGTGAGCGCGGGATTGCTGTTTCGCAGCCTCGAGCGCCTGTTCGCAGTCGCGCCCGGATTCGATGCCGCCCATCTGCTCACCATGCAAGTGCAGTATAACGGTCACCGCTATGACGACAACGACGCCAGACGACGCTTCCTCGCGCAGGTCTTGGAAGCGGTGCACCACGTTCCGGGTGTCGCTGCGGCGGCGTTCACCAGCCTCTTGCCGTTGAGCGGCGATCGCTACGGTGTGTATGGCACTCAGTTCGAGGACGGCAACGGTTACGACGCTTTTCGCTATGCGATGACGCCGGGCTACTGCGAGACAATGCGAATCGCGCTGCGCCGCGGCCGCCTGCTCGACGGGCACGACACAGCCGGCGCGCCGCAGGCCGTTCTGATCAGCGAATCGTTGGCCAAACGCCAGTTCCCCGGCCAGGATCCCATTGGCCGGCGCGTCCACGTCGGACCCATGGACAGACCGTGGTACACGATCGCCGGCGTGGTCGGCGACGTGAAGCAGGGGTCTCTGGCGGATACTCAGGCGGATGCCGTGTATCTCACGCCTGCGCAGTCGTGGTTCGCGGACGGCGCGATGTCCCTGGTGGTCCGCGCCCGTGGCGACGCTGCGGCGCTGGCCCCCGCTATCAAGAATGCCATCTGGTCGGTGGATAAGGATCAACCCATCGTCCGCGTCGCCACGATGGATAGCCTGCTCGCCGCGTCGGAGGCGCAGCGGCGCTTCGCCATGATCGTGTTCGAAGCATTTGCTCTGGTAGCGCTGGTGCTCGCGGCGACGGGCATCTACGGCGTCCTCTCGGGTAACGTTAGCGAACGAATGCGCGAGATCGGAGTACGGGCGGCGCTGGGGGCGTCGCGCGTCGACATTCTGGCGCTGGTGGTTCGCCAGGGGATGACGCTGACCGGGCTCGGTGTAGCGATCGGACTAATTGGAGCGGCGGCCGCGACTCAAGCCATCGTTACGTTGCTGTTTGGCGTTTCGCATCTCGACCCAGTCACGTATGTCGCCGTGATCGCGCTGCTGGCAGGCGTTTCGGCGATCGCATGCTGGGTGCCTGCGTGGCGCGCGGCACGCGTCGATCCGGCTGTCACGTTGCGCGCGGAGTAATGGCCGGGTGGGGAAGGCGCTTCCGCCTGCCAGCAGCAACGCCAATCCATTGAGTCTTGACAAAATATCATATTAGATATAATCTAAGCCTTTCATGGACGCCGAGGAGATCAAACGGTCCTTGGAAGGCAGCGGGTTGCGGTGCACTCCGCAGCGCTACGCCGTGATGGCATTCCTGACGGAACACAACCGGCATCCCACGGCAACGGAAATCTTCGAAGCCGTGAATCGCCTGGATCCGCGCTCTTCAAGGGCCACGACTTATAATAATCTGCGGGACTTGGTGCAGGCGGGTTTGGTGCGTGAAGTGGCCGTCGAGGGCCGTGCCGCGCGATTCGATGCGAAAGGCATGCGGCATCACCACTTCATCTGCGACCGCTGCGGCAATGTGGAGGACATTGCATGGTGCGACGTGCCCAGACCTGCCTCGAGTTCCCTCGGTAAGCGGATTGTTCGCGAATGCGAACTCATTTTCCGGGGTCTCTGCGCCAAGTGCGCTCCGCGGCACGCTTCCGGCTGAGTGCCGCAGGCTGAATCGCTATAGGGTGCGGATACCGGACGAATGGCGCGGGTCAGCGCGCGGCCGGCGGCGATTGCCCGAATGGGAAAGCCAGGATGGGTTCATAGTTCGTCACAGTTTTTTGACTAATTCGAAAGAAGGCAAACATGGATAAAACACTCACCACCGCAACGGGGACGCCTGTCCCCGGTAACGAGCAAAACTTGTCAACCGAAAGCAAGTGCCCCGTATCGAACGGCGCTCGCAGACACATGGCGGCTGGATCCCAGGCGAATGCCGCCTGGTGGCCGAATCAGTTGAACCTGAAGATCCTGCACCAGCACTGCCCCCTGTCCGATCCTATGGACAAGCAGTTCAATTATGCCGAAGAATTCAAGCGCCTCGACCTGAACGCCGTGATCCAGGACCTGCATGCCTTGATGACGGCGTCGCAGGACTGGTGGCCCGCGGACTACGGCCATTACGGGCCGCTCCTGATCCGTATGGCGTGGCATGCTGCGGGCACGTACCGCATCGCCGATGGCCGGGGCGGCGCGGGTTCCGGAGCGCAGCGATTTGCGCCTCTCAATAGCTGGCCGGACAACGTGAGTCTCGACAAGGCCCGCCGGTTGCTCTGGCCGATCAAACAAAAGTACGGCCGAAAAATCTCCTGGGCCGACCTGATGGTCCTCTCCGGCAACGTCGCTTTGGAGTCGATGGGATTGAAGACCTTCGGTTTCGGCGGCGGGCGCGAGGACATCTGGGAGCCGGAAGAGGACGCTTACTGGGGGCCCGAGGCCAAGTGGCTGGGAGACGAGCGCTACAGCGGCGACCGTCAGCTCGAGAATCCTCTCGGCGCCGTTCAGATGGGTCTGATCTACGTGAATCCGGAAGGGCCCAATGGAAAGCCGGATCCAGCCGCCGCGGTACGCGATATCCGGGAGACGTTCGCCCGCATGGCGATGAATGACGAGGAGACGGTCGCCCTCATCGCCGGCGGACACACGTTCGGCAAAGCCCATGGCGCCGCCGAGGCAGGCAAGTATGTCGGTCCCGAACCCGAGGCCGCCGGCATCGAAGAGCAAGGCTTCGGCTGGAAAAACACCTTTGGCAACGGCAATGGTGCCTACGCGATCACCAGCGGGCTGGAGGGCGCATGGACCACCAACCCGGTGAAGTGGGACAAC
>Ga0181530_10002708_pt1 | contig 20703 bp, 17 predicted proteins | sample PEATcosm2014_Bin_42_FD_119769 | JGI IMG/M metagenome (GOLD analysis project Ga0181530, IMG submission 119769) | Peatland microbial communities from MTU Mesocosm Facility, Houghton, MI, USA - PEATcosm2014_Bin10_60_metaG | ecosystem: Environmental > Terrestrial > Soil > Wetlands > Peat | place... | reverse complement strand
AGGGGCGCGGAAGCGAGCACGGCGCGGGTTTGGGGTAAGCGGCGCGCGGAGCTGCACAAGCGGGATTGACAGAAGGAGCCGAACGGAGCTCTAGACTTCGCCATGAAACGAATGTGGAATGGTGGAAAGATCAGCCGAAGGCTGCACCGAGAATTGGCCAGTTTGCTTATTGAGTTTGGTTGTAAAGCACCGGAGCCAATCAGAAGCTCAGGTTCGCGAACATTTTCTTCTAACTGCTAGACGAATGACGAGCGATCACTAGTCCTGCCTCAAAGCAACCGATGAAACCCTGCTTAGCGGCTTGGCAGTGTGCGAGGAGTGCACCTCTCTTGCGAGCCAAGGGCGACGGGTCCCGGATGCCCGGAGCTTCCATGGCAGTTTTTGCCTCCTCCTCGTGGTAACATGCGATACGTACAACGGTGGTATGTTGCGTAATTAGATGAAGACAATGGATTTACGCGCGGTTGATTTGTTTTGCGGCGCGGGAGGTAGTAGCGCCGGAGCACGGGCCGCAGGCTTTCGACTTGTGGCGGCATTCGATGCTTGGGAACTTGCCGGAAAGACCTACGCCGACAATTTTCCCGAAGCTCGCTTTTACCATTCAAAACTGGAAGAGCTGGACGCATCTGACGTTGCAAAGTCCTTGGGCAAAGTTGACCTCTTGATGGCGTCGCCTGAATGCACTAATCACAGTCCAGCTAAAGGCAATCGGCCACGCTGCGAGAAGAGCAAGGATACAGCATTCCAAGTGGTTCGCTTCGCGCGAGCAATCAAGCCTCGGTGGATTGTTGTAGAGAACGTCGTAAGTATGCGCAACTGGAGTCGCTACGCGGAGTTCCTGGCGGATTTAGAAGTATTGGGCTATTCCATTCGCCAGCAAGTGCTCAACGCAAAAGACTTTGGCGTTCCACAAAGCCGGAGGCGGCTGTTTATCACCTGTGATCGTGAAGAGGAGCCAGCTGCGATCGTTCTTCGGCCACGCAAGATCAGAGGTGCTGTTCGCGTGATCGATCAGAATGGTACCTACAATTACACACCCTTGCGTTCGGAAGAACGCGCCAAAGCAACGCTGCAGCGGGCGGATAGGGCTATATGTGAACTTGGCAACAGAAAGCCGTTTCTGATCGTTTATTACGGCTCAGACCATGCCGGGGGCTGGCAAAGAATTGACGCTCCTCTGCGCACGATCACGACGCTCGATCGTTTTGCACTCGTGAAACCCGAACGATCCGGACACATTATGCGCATGTTGCAGGTGCCAGAACTCCAACGAGCGATGGGCTTGCCACAAAGTTTCAAACTACAACATGGGACTCGGCGTGACCGCATTCGAATGATGGGCAACGCCGTATGTGCTCCGGTCATGCGTAGAGTTATTTCGACGCTGACCAGTGGGCAAACGAGGCGGAGTTCAGAGTAATGAACGAATTAGCGGGTGCTAAGAGCAATAAGTCTGGTCATGCAATCATGCGCGCGCGCGCGCGCCTGATCTCTCTGATAGGCGATGAACTAATCAGTGACGAGCCAGTAGCTGTAGTGGAACTAGTTAAGAACGCCTATGACGCAGATGCGAAGACAGTGCGCGTGGCCTTCTCAGGTAAAGACGACTTCGATCCGGACACTCTCACCGTTGCAGATGATGGCTGCGGCATGACTCTGGAGACCGTTCTCGGCGCATGGCTTGAGCCGGGCACGGTTATCAAGAAACGTCAGGAGCGATCGCCTGGTGGGCGTCTCTATCAGGGAGCCAAAGGGATTGGCAGGTTTGCGGCCGCACGACTTGCTCAATCCTTGTACATGGAGACACGATCCCAAGACGAAGAGGAGGGAGTCACCGTCCTTCTGGAGTGGGGCAGGTTCAGCGATGATAGTTACCTGGATGAGGTTTCTATCGACTATGAAGTTCACCCATTGGACAACTTCGGGCATGGAACAACACTGAGCCTGATGAACCTGCACGCACGGAGGCACTGGACAGAGGAAGACTTCAAGTCCCTGCACAATCGGTTGTCTCGGCTCATTTCTCCATTTCACAACAAAACTGGTACCGCAGAGGTTGCCGATTTTGAAATTGATCTGCAAATTCCCGCATTTCCCGCTTTAACGGGCAAAGTCGAGTCACACACCTTAACCAGGGCCCCAAAATACCGCCTTACAGGAACGCTATTAAATAGCGGTGTTTTCAATGGGCGACTAGATATCGACGGAAAACAGGTGAAGTTATTTAAGAGCACTTCACTTGGGTCCAAGGGAGAATCGGTCGCATGTGGCCCATTTGACGTAGAAATTCGAGCTTGGGATCGAGACCGACCCGGTCTGACCCCCTACATGCTGAAGTTTGACCTCAGCATGACAGCATTGCGCCTCATCCTTGACGACTACTCTGGAGTGAGCATCTACCGCGATGGTTTCCGGGTTCACCCATACGGCGAAAAGGGTCTTGATTGGCTGAGTCTGGATACTCGCAGTAGGCTGAATCCTACTTTACGACTCGCAAACAACCAGATCATAGCAGCCATACGCATTTCCCGAGAAGATAACCCAGGCTTAATTGATCGCACAACGAGAGAAGGACTTGTACTCAATCAATCGTATGAGTCGCTTCAAGAGTGGTTTAAGCGTGTTCTTAACTTGCTCGAAGCTGAAAGATACGCCGTGCGGCCTCGTGAAGAGGCGAAACCCGAAGAGGTTTCGACCTTGTTCGAACCCTTCGATATGTCTGAGGTCGTTAAGGAGGCGGACGAGCAACTAGGTAAGAGGCATCCCGTAGCTGCTCTGGTACGAAAAAAAGACGTTGACATCAGGGAAGGCGTCCAGCGCTTGCAGGAGCACTATTCTCGTATGCTCATGGCTGCGGGGCTAGGCCAGTTGGTCGATGTCGTCATTCACGAAATCGGGGCCCCCTTGGGCAGGGCCAACCGCGCCTTAAGTGATCTGGAAAAAGCCATGGTGAAGATGTGGGGAGGTCCCCTTGACGAGGACGTTACACAACGATTTACAACGCTAAAAGCATGGCTTGAGCAAATCTACAATTTACGAGAGCGGCTCATTCCGAAGTCCGCCGGCAGACGCGGGAGAGCTTCATCATTCAGTGTCCAGGAAGAAATACAGGGCAACCTCGAACTCTACTCAAGCCTGCTGGCGAAACAGAATGTTACCGTCGAGAGGAAATGGCCGAGCAAGCCTCTCGTTGTTCATATGTCGCGATCTAACCTGGGACAGATTATCGCTAACCTGCTGGACAATAGCATTTATTGGCTCACCCGTCATCACGGTGATGGCAAGGGGGGAAAGATCGAAGTTCGACTTACTGAACTCAAACATGGCTTCCGTATACTGTTTTCAGACAATGGACCGGGAGTTCCGCGTGAGGACCAGGATCGCATGTTTGACGCAGAATTCTCGCGAAAGCCAAATGGCATGGGGCTCGGCCTCTTTATTGCTCGACAAGTTATAGAAATGTACGGCAAGCTCATCTATCGTGATGATGGTCCCTTGAGCGGTGCGTGCTTCGAGGCGAGCTTCGAACAGAGAGTTGGGCTGTAGGAAAGGCAGGTATGGCGAAGCTGCAGGTGCTTCTTGTAGAAGACGAACCAGCGGATCTAAAGACATATCAGGACGGTTTTCCCGAAACATTTCAGCACAATCACGCCAGTGCAACCCTACATGCGTGCGGAAACTTTGACGACGCAATCAAGCTCACTTCCGATCCGCTTTGCCGTTATGACATGGTCATATCCGACACTTATCGCGGCCCAACAAAGAACGGAGACGCGGAGGTCTTAAAGCTCATCGCAGCATATCGGGGATCGAAGTTTTGCCCGCTGGTCGTCTACAGCAGCGGACCGAAACCGCACGACCTTAAAGAATCGCCCTTTGTAGTCTGGGCCGACAAAGCGAAGGTCGGCGATATTGAACGCGCGATTACGCAACTGTTGAAGACAGGGGTGCCGCAAATCGCCAGAAAGTTGCACGAAGAAATTGAGAGTTCTGCTGCGTCTTTCCTCTGGCCGTTTCTTGAAGACAACTGGGAGGCTATATCGAAAGCTGGCAAATCAGATCCGGAGCTAGTCGAGCGTCTTATTCGACGACGGGCCGCGATTCAGATAGGAGACTTGGACCACGACGGAGCAAAGTTTATTCCGGTTCCGAGTCGCCTTGGCTCAGAATACTATGTGTACCCGAGATTGCCTCTCGATTATTACAGCCTCGGGGATGTGCTTCGTCACAAGAAGAACAAGAATGATTTTCGTGTGGTATTGACCCCGCATTGTCACCTATTCATGCATCCTGGGAAACAAAAGCCAAGCGCAGACTACGTGTTGACCGTTAGGACACTGAAGGTGACAGATGTGTTGGGAGAAAAAATCGCAAACGCGAAAGTAGTTCAAAAAGAAGCGCGGTACAAAAAGCTCGGGCAGTGGACCCGTTCACCAGCGCAAAGTGACAAACAACCCGAGGGGCGGCATTGGTATCTTCCTGCATTTCTTGAGGTTCCGCACCTCTATTGTGACTTGTTGCAGGTGGAAAGCATTCCATATGACCAAGTGGCCAAGGATTTTGACGCTATAGCCACCCTTGTTGCTCCTTATGCGGAGGCGTTGCAGGCATGCTTTGTAAGCTTTTACGGGTCTGTCGGAATTCCCGACCTGGAAATTGAAAGCATTGAGGACCTGCTCGATTAGCATTAGAGCAGCCTTGTCGAACGGGCAAGCGCTTTAGTGCTGCACGGAACATACCACGCCGACATGCGCTTGTCCCAACACCTTACCGCAAGGAACTGATCCCACGAGAGCTGATGTATAGATTTGAGAGTGTGATCCTCGCTCAGAGCTGCAATTAAGAGAAATTCAAATAACTGCTTGTCGGGCTTGTCCCGGTCCGGATATACAGTTCCAGTCTTCTTGGCATCGAGAACCGTCTTTATCGAATATCGGTCTCCATCCCGCGACAGTGCATCGATATTCTTGGTGCCTGGGGGAGCAATCTGAAGGTTCGGAAGGCCCGCCGTGTTGGTGAAATGCGCAACAACCAGCAGCTCGCCAATGTCACCGACTGTAAGCTTTAGCCCTCTGCGCCGTACTTCTTTCTCAACATCATGCCGCAATTTGATTAGGTCGTGATCTGCCAATCCGGTCACATCTTGTGGTGTCGCTTGCGGGATCGCTTGCGCCTTCATCGCCCGAGATCATATCATGCGCTGGATGGCTGACGTACTAACACGAGCCCAGCGCAGATTCTGCATGTCGCAGATCCGAGGCAAGCACACGGGGCCGGAGCTTGTAGTGCGACGGCTCGCTCATTCATTGGGGTATCGGTACCGCCTCCATGACCGCGACCTACCGGGGTCACCCGATCTTGTATTCCCGGGGAGAAGACAAGTGATATTCGTGCATGGGTGCTTTTGGCATCGACACTGCTGCAAGCTCGGAAGGCCCATGCCCGCGACTCGGCGGAACTTCTGGGCGATGAAGTTCCTTAAGAACAAACAGCGTGACAGGGCTGCACGGCGAAAACTTCGGAGAGCGAATTGGAAGGTGCTCGTAGTTTGGGAATGCCACACAAGAGATCTGGAAAAGCTGACCAAAAACCTAGTTAGGTTTTTGAGCGTCCATTCTTAGCCGCAGAAGACACTCTCGGAGCAAGTGCTCCACCGTTCAGTGTTTTAACCGCAGCATCCAGCAGTCGTGCCGTCCGAGGGGTTTGAAGGCGAGTGAGTGGGGAAAGCGGCAAAGCAGAAAAGGCGAAGGCCCCTCAGAGAGAGGCCTTCGCTGGCGGGTTGGCTAGTAGGGAACCTGCTCTTCGACGGGCTGCTGGTCCCGTGCATCGGAGCCGTCCGCTGCAGGCTCGGCCGTGTCCGCCTTCGAGAAGATGGAGAAGTCGATCTTTCGCAAGTGGCCGGCCACGATCGAGACTGCCGGGATGGTCACGCCGTCTTTGACGTATTCACTGGTGCGGAGCTCGCCCTGGACAAAGACGGCATCGGCCTTCTTAAGGCGGCTGGCGGGTAGAGCCAACTTGTCCCAGCATTCCACGCGGAACCAGTCAGTCGTTTGCTTCTTCTCTTTGCCCTTCGTCCAGCTCTTGTTGACCGCGACGCTGAGGCGCGTGACATGTTTACCGCTGGAGAGCTGAGTGTGGACAGGATCTTGTCCGAGGTTGCCTTCGATTTGAACGAGGTTCTTCATTCTGATTCTCCTTGTGTGTGTTCTCGTCCCATGCGGGACATACTTCCCGAAGGGCGCGGAACTTGCGAACTCCCAAGAGCGCCGGGTGTTAAGGCGCGTGCCAAGATGAAAAGTTTTTGGAAGGGGACCCGGAGCCAGCGAGGGGGGAGGAGTCCAAAACCCCAAAGGGGCGGGAGTTTTCATTACCGTGCCGCAGGGCGAGAGCGTTAGTGAGGTTCCGCGGTTGTCTGCACGGGTGAGAACCCAAGGAGAAATGAAGAGTCTGATATCGAAGGGCGACCGGAAGCCGCGAGGCCCCGGAAACGCAGGCGTCCGGTATGCAAGGAAGCGTTTGGTCAGTTAGCGAGACAGGAAGGAGAGCAAAGTGTAGGGACTGGTGCGAGGGAGTGCCGGTGCGCTGGCGATCACCCCACGCATAGTCTTGTCGATGTCGAGTCGGGGCGATACCGGGTTACACAGCCGTGTTGGCTGCGCAGAGCAACGTGGAGAAGTCCAACCCGGCCGCAACCAAACTGTGGGAAGAGGCCAAGAGTGTCCGCAGCAATCCCGACTCCTTCCTCGGGCGTCACACCGGCATTGCGCGCACCGCCCGTCCTTTCGCGGAGCTTGGCGCGGGCGTTCTGCGCGGCGTGGAGACAGTCGGCAACATTGCCGCCCGGAAGGATGGCCGGAGTCGCAGACTAAGACTAAAACGACCGTTACGCGATTACGCCAGAAAACGGAGAGTTAGGCATAGGAACCCGTTACCTGGCCTTGGACCCCGAGGGCTTGTTGTCTTTGCGCGCGTCTACCAGGACCACGCTCTTGTCGTCAGTCAATTTCAACTTCTTGAGAATCCTCTCGACGCGTTTCTTTTGTGCCGCTTTGAAGTAGACGATGACCTTAATTGTGCGCTTGGCGTCGCTGGCCCTCTGATAAATAGGGGTTTGACTCTTTAAGTTTTGTTCGAGATGCGAATTCTTGGCGAGCTTGAACTCGACAAGAGTCTTGTCGCCACCGCCGCGCGACACCTTGAAGTCTACTGGACCACGGCCATCATTGGCCTCACGGGTGACATCCGAAGTGGTCGCGAACCAGGTCATCCGATAGAGGATGTGTAGATCTTCTTCCCGTTCCAGTGGGGAGCCGTGGATATAGAAAATGCGGTGACCTCCTTTATTTTCGACTACATCCTTAAAAAACATCACTCGCTGGTAAGCGTCATCGTAGCTGTCCCCGGAAATTGCGTAAAAGTCGGTTTTTCGTTGTAGTAATTTCGCGAGTTCACGGAATTGTTCGATGTAAAGCTGCTCTGAAAACGTTACCCGCTGGTTGGCAATACTTTCGGCCCGGTCGCCTGTGTCCTCCTTGTACTTGATATAGAAATCAATCAACTCGGGGAAGTGCTGTATTGTCCGAAACGCGGCCTCGCGTTCGTCCCTCCGTCTGGGGGAGCGGGGCAACATTTTCCGGAAATAATTACTAACTTGGCTTCGCAGCTGACGGTTTGGAATGGCATCTGGAATGGTTTCGAAATCGTCGATCAGGTCAGTTTTATTGATCCAGGTATCGTCCTTGGTAAGGATATCCTTCGGCGTGAGGAGAACGTAGTCGCCAAGGTAGCGGGGAAGATCGTATGTGCCGCTTTCCCACGTCTCCGTGTGATAGTTGAATCGAACCTTTCGGACTGTGACCTTGCGGCGGAGACCGGGATCGATGTGCCGCACTGCAAAGGCCTGAGTGTAACCAAGTAGAAACTCGTGTATCAGGTTGTTGGTGAAATCGCTTATGTTGTCTCGCCCCACACCATCACGAATGAGGCAGAGCTTTTCCAGGTGGCTGCCGCGGGTTACATTCTCCTTGCCGAACGAACCAAAGATTTTGGCGAGATTCGAGTGAAGCGCCTTGGCGAAGGTTGTCCCCAAGCCGTGTCCCTGGTTGCCCGATGCTGAAAACCCCAGCCAATTCTGGCTGACCTCCGGAAACATGTACCAAGCTGTGAGTAAGCCTGGGTCGAGGTTGTGGTCGGCGGTAGACTTCTCCTTCAAGAACCGCAGGTACTCAATCATGCGGTCATGTAGGGTGCGGTACTTCGGCTTTTTGCTGTTGAAAAGCAGGAATGGATCGACGAAGAGCGGAAGATCGGCGAGTAGGGAGATGTCGAACGCTCCGTACCTTTTCAGGGTGGATTTGCGGACCTGAAAGAAGTCGGAGAAATACACCTTCATCACTTGGGTCGCGACGTTTCCCCTCCGGCGGATCATCTCCGAAATATACGCCTCCGCACCGGGGACTTGGATTCTTAGACGCTCCCAACTCAGGTTGGGACGGAAGTACCCATTTCGAAGTGCTGTCGGCCTACGGCATCATGAGTCGCTCGGTTTCCAACCGGATCTCAGAAATCAAATGAGGGGACACTGACCAGCATCCCCTCTGAAGATCCGCTAGTATTCGGCGGGAAGGAGCAGCGTTGTTACAGAGCGATCGGCTTCGGTGATGATCCAGAGCTTCTCGGTTTCCATCACCTTGTAGCTGCTGAGAAGGCGGAATCCGTTCTTGAGGCTCAACTCGTTTTCGGTCTTGTCCTCCTGGCAGAGGTCGTCGCCCCAATCGCCGCGAAGATGACGTGAGAGAAACTCGCTGGGTGTTTTGCTAGCCTGTTCCAACAATGCGAGTGCGCCTGGCGTAGCAACGATTTGACCTGCGGAGAACAGCGGGATGGTCGGTAGAGAATTCATACTCAGCTCCTGTATCAAGGCTTCACTGCCCTTGATGGAGGGCCGGAACGCCTGTCTCCCCGCGCTGTCAAGGGCAGCGGAGCCGATTAGGCGGAGCAGTTCATGGAAGCGAAGCGGACACCCTTGACAGAATGAGCGGGGCACAGGCGTAAGATGGGCAAACAAGGACAGAGATCCTTTCACCTTTCTGGAGAGCATGCATGCACGCATCGGTACTTCTCGTCGCGATTGCTATGCAAGCCGCTATCGTCATCGATGTAGAGCCCCACGCTGAAGTCGAGATACAAAGATTCATATTGGCAGTCCGACTTGGGAACATGATCTATGGTGCCGACTTTCGCGCCGACTGGAATCTCAAAGCCACGGACTTCATGATTGGGGATCGAGTCCACGTGGTAGTGGAGCACGGGACAATGACGCTTCGCGACCGTGCAGGGAGGTTGCAGACGGCGACGATTGTTCGCGAGGAGCGGGTCATCCTTGAGCCGAGATATTGAAGAACGTCGGGCACGGGACGCGCCGGGGTAGCAGAATACTGAAAACGGACGACGATGCTCATTGGGGGGATTGCGATGGCAGCCAAGTCGAAATCGCGGGAACCTCGGTCACCGAAGCTTGCCCATTCGACTGCCATCGAGCAACGTATTCGCCGACGTGCCTATGAGTTATACGAACAGCGCGGCAGGGTAGAGGGCTTCCCCTTGGACGACTGGCTCCAAGCGGAACTTGAGATTTCGTCGGCGACAGAGATCAAGAAGGCATTCTGCCAAAGAGTAGTGCAAGTTGCTGTGTGGCCGATGACCTTAACGCGCCTAGACTCGATCTACAGCACGTTGCAGAGAACTTTTCGTGGTGAACGAGATCGTAATCCTCTAATTCGGCAGTTGCTCGCTGTCGCGCATGACTGGGATCGCCAATGCCTAGTTGTCTTGAAGAATCAAACAGGGTTTGATGAGTGGTTGTTCTCACAGATTGAGTTGATCTGTGGCGTACCCTTTGCTTGGAATCAAGCTCCAAAGAAGGGTGTAGTTATAAGTCATCAGCACCTTTCATTTGGTGCTGCACAAAAGTTCCTGAACCTGCTACTAAAAGATTGGTGGGCCAAGTCAGAACAAGCCGCAGAACTCGGAGCGTTGTGTGGTCATCTTCATGCCCCTCTCGACGACCTCGTGGTGAGCTTTATCAGTAGGGCACGTCCTGCTCTGCACGTCCCGTCATCAGTCGTCTATGAATTGGATAAGCAAACCTACCTTAGGCTGCAAGAGGTCATTATCGAGTTATCAAATGAACTCCAAGCGATCCTCAGGTGTCGCTGCAAGCTGGCTCGGATTGAATTCGAGCAACTCGTTTGGGGATGGATCTGTTGAGGATCATACTCGTCTTGCCGTGCCGAAGTTAGATGTCGCAGCTTGAACTCGTCGGCGGCTCACGCTACATTACCAGTCGGAATGCCGCGACCATCGACTGCACGATAGGCACTGGGTCTCAGTCCATTGGTGCAGGCAAGCCGGGCAGACACCTCCAGTGTCGAAAGTGTTCCACTCGTGTCCGCAGGTGCAAAAGCATTTGGCCTCTTTGCGGGGCGACCAGCCGCACAGCGGACAGCGGATATCACAAGGAAGGGGAGGTGGTCTTTGCCACCCCCCTCATTTCGTCTTTCCTTTTTACTTTCCAGCACTCTTTGCAGACGCCTGCACCTTGGCAGGCGGGGCGTACTTCTTGCAGTCTGGATTCGAGCAGAGGTCCTGTTCGACCCATGAACAGGCAACTCGCTTATCTCCATTCCAGAAGTCACAGGGCGTTTCTTCTGTGCACCCACAGCCTCGGCAAGCCCGCTCTTTGCCGATTCGCTCATCCTGGGCTGCCAGAATCGCGGTCGCGGTTTTCACTCCGAGAACTTTCGCAAATAACAACAGTGTCGAACGCTCTTTGGAGTCATCGCGATGTCCATCAACCGAACCGAGCAGAAGGGCTGCGACCAAAAGTTGGTTCAGTTGCACGCCTTTCGCCTTGCCGATGATCTTCTTGAAATCGGCTGCTTTAGCGGCTTTCGGATCGAGGCCCAACAGCCAAAGCAGGACCGATGAATCGCCATCGCTGTTCATGAGGTTTATCACCACCTCACGTAACAGTTCCGCTGGAATCTTCGCGCCTACTCGTCCGACCATCGCTCGAACAAGCTGAGCTCTCGCTACCGCTTTCTTCCTTCCGGCAACCTGCTTCTTAAAGCCCTTATAGCGTTCGAGATCGTAATCGACTTGAGTTGTCCTGCCTGACGATCCGCTCGCAGTCAAAGTGTGCTTGTGGACTTTACACGCTCCGTTGCAACACACCAAGCGCTTTGTGCCCGCATTCCCGCCGCGAACAATCAATCCGGTTTCGACGGATGGACATTCGTTTTTCTTGGCTGACAGCCATTGCCCAGCCTTCAGCACTTTTTGATCCGGCTTCGCTGCGGCATAAGCTGCCTGCTCGCTGATTTGCCTGAGAGGTTCGGCCTTCTCGTACTGGCCCGACTTGTCATGAGGTCCAACGCTCTCGGCGAAGGCTTCGCGGTTCTTGTTCGCTACTGCTTCCTTGTCCTGCTTGATTGCGATCTGCACGAACGCCTCACGCTTGGCCTTGAAGCAGTCGGCGTCAAAGCATGTATCCTCGCCCTTTACCGTCAGCTCGGCGAAGAGGGCGGGATTCGAGGCTGAACGCTTCGCACATGAGCTGCACGCGCCCGCCGCTGGCAGCAGTTGCGCATCGTTCAAGTCCCACGGCACGCCCTTCAATTGCAGATTCACATTGTCCTGAATCCACTCGCGCAAGGATTTCTCCGAAATCACGGGCGCATCGTCCTCGACAATCGCCGCCAGCTTTATGCTCGTGGGATCGTCATCGGCTTTTGGCTTTGCTCCGTGCCACTCGCCAAAGCACGCCCTGAGCGCCTTGATCTGGTCTTTTGGTTGCAAACGCGCAATCAAGACTGCATGAGCCGCGCTAATCCGTTCCGATAGAAACGCCTCGCGTCCGGCTGGGACCAATGCCAACAATTTGCATCGCGCATACACGTACGCGACACTTTTCGCGACTTTTGCGGCCAGGGCTTCAACCGTGACCTTCACACCTTTGTCCCCCGGCATCTTGAGCAACGCTTCGTAGCCCATCGCTTCATCGAGCGGGTGGACACCTTCACGCTGCAAATTCTCAAGGACGCCGATTTCAAGGGCTTGTTGATCGGTGAGAGTTGGATCGACGATGGCCGGGATTTCGGGCTTGCCCGCCATCTTCGACGCGCGCCAGCGTCTTTCCCCGCACACCAGTTGGAACTTACCGGGTCCACCATTGGGGCGAAGCAAAACGGGCTGGCGTACTCCATGAACCTTGATGGAGTCGGCGAGTTCTTTCAGTCCGATCTGGTCGAAATGCTTTCGTGGATTGTTTGGGTTGGGCGATATCGCCGCGAGCGGGACGCTCTGCAAATTGTGGATTGGAACTGCCGGTTTCGTGTTGTCGGTGGTGAGAGGTTGATTCGGTGTGGTGGTCATTGGAATTTCGCTCCTTTTGGTTGTTTGTAGAATTCGGGCCTAGGTAGGCCAGAAAAAAACATTCGTTTCATAAATGGCGAGGGTGGAGTGGAGAGAGGCGCTGTCAATCCCCGGAGCGCAGCGGAGCCCTGGAGCGGGTTAGAGCGAAAGGGGCGCGGAAGCGAGCACGGCGCGGGTTTGGGGTAAGCGGCGCGCGGAGCTGCACAAGCGGGATTGACAGAAGGAGCCGAACGGAGCTCTAGACTTCGCCATGAAACGAAGGTGGAATGGTAGAAAGATTAGCCGAAGGCCGCACCGAGAATTTGGACCTCAGTACCACAAGGCAGCGGACGAATCTGTGCCAGCGAGACAACCTGGGAGCTGGCACCAAAGACCACTTCGTAAGAAACATCAAACCGGTGCAGAGCCAGCTACTGGCAGTACCGCGGATCAGAGGTGACTGTCACCGAGTCGAGGAACCAATAGGCGTGCCCGCCTCCGCCAAAATTGGCTTTCTCATTGGCATGACAGTGGGCCGTGATGGTTCGCCGGTCCGGGCTGAGCGAAGGGACGCACTTTCCGTTATCGGGCTTCTCCCTGCCGTTGTAAGTGCACACCTCGAAGTTTTCTCGGTCGGGTGTCGTCCAAAACCCATCGTTGTCGCAGTCTGGTTTGTGCGGGGGAGCGAACGGGGGGGACTGATTCGCATCGCATCCGGCGAGCTTTTCCCCTGACACGAGAACGCCCAAGTCGATACCGCCAAACCCCCAGGGTAGCGAGCCATGACTCAGCGTCATCACAGGATTGTGGTCCGAAGATGTGATCCACTCTTGGCCGCCATAGTAGATAAGACTCAGCTTCGCTGTGTTTCCTTTCAGCTCCGGGGCGTGAACAAAAAAACGCGAACTCTCCTCACAGCCAACCGCTGGCGGGTCGGCCAGCACATCGCTGGGATAGTCTGGCATCATATTAGATCGCACGCAGAACTCATGTTGCTCGCTCGTACCGCAGTCGCTAAATACTGGATCAGTTGGGTCCGGCGGACCAACAAGCTGAAGGATGTTGAAGAATGCTTTCCCAGCCGCGCATTTTGGCCGCTGATTCCAGATGATTAGGGGGGTGCGTTTCACATATTCGCCATAAATCCAAAGGTCCTTTGAGAGAAGGCCAGCATCGCCTCCATGTACTTGAGTGCAGGCCCCTGGCGAAAGCACCCACCAGCCCCGAACCACGCGGCCAACTCCCTCTTTGTTCCACACAATTGCGACGCGGAGACCGTCGCGTACCGTGCCATTGCAAACCTGAAGTTGTGCATGGCTCTGTGGAACGAGAACAACAATACTGACGGCTGCGAACCATAACATCAGTCTTCTCATGCTGTGCTCCGAACCAGTGGCCCAATGAATGGTTTCGCCATCCTACCATGCCCCCTGCGGAATTTGAGTGTTGGGCTTGGGAAGCAACCTGGTGCCGCAGTGGCACGATCTTCGGTCTCCCGACGAAGGCATCCTCCTTTCTGGGGGTATAATTCCGACTCTTCGGAAAGAGGCACTGAATGGATAAGAAAGGTTGGTTTGCCTTTGCGGTCGTCGTACTGTTAGCAATCCTCGTCGCTGGGTGGTTGTTCTGGTGGCGTCCTATCGATCGTCAACTGACTGAAAGACCAAAACGCGTTGCTGACAGTGAACCTATCCCACCGTCCATATCTTCTGTTCAGGTGAGCGCAGTCATTCCATATGCTGCACTTTCTGAGGCTGTAACTGGCGTGATGCCGCAAGATATGAGCGACCAAGGTCGCCAAAACGTCTGTGTCGACCTGAACGAAACAGTTAAACAGAGTGTTCAGAGTGTTGTCGGAGGAGATGTTGGCAAACTCTTGGGAGAAGTGACGAAGGTCATAACACAAGTGGTCACTGTAAATCAGGTGAGGCATGTATGCCAAGATGTCGACTACAGAGTAGCTATTCACCGAGACGGCCCAGCAACAGCGTCAATCGCGCCGTCCGGCAATGGCGTGCGCGTGAGCCTCCCGATCAGCATTTCCGGTGAAGTGGGGTTCAGCGGTGATGTCGCGAAGGCTCTGGCTTTGGACAGAAAAAGCTTTCGAGGTTCGATTATCACGTTTGCTGACATCGCAGCCGATCTAGGCGCCGACTGGTGCCCTACAGTCCAAGTTACACCAGACTTTGTCTGGACGGACAAGGCTCAACTTGAGGTGGCTGGTAAAGTGTGGATCAACATCGACGGAACTACCGGGCCAAAGCTCAAGGACGCTCTACGCGATGCTGCTCAGAAAATCCCGCAGTCCATGAACTGCGAGCAGTTCAAGTCGGCTATAACCCCCTTGTGGCATCCCTATTCGTGGCCCATCAATGATGGAAAACACGTCCTGGCCTATGTGAATCTGACTCCGCAGACAGTGGGCTTTTCCGGCCTCTCGTACCAGCCGGATGCCATTCGAGCGGCGATCGCCATTGGGGCCGCAACTGACGTCACGACTGATCCAGACCCGAATGTGTCCAAGGCGTTGAGTATTCCCCCACTTCAGCGTATTGACGCAGCTTCCGACAAAATAACGATCCTACTGCCGTTGCGGGCCAACTACGATGAGCTCGATGCTGCAATGATAACTTTACTTGGGACGCAGGAGTTCATCGGCGATAGTCCGGCTGGCAAGGCACGCGTTCGGATCAAAGAGATCAACCTCTACCCTGCTGGTAAACGTCTAGTTCTTGGTATGAAATTCAGTGCCAAGTTCGAGAGAAGAACAGCAGATGTAAACGGTTGGGTGTATGTGGTTGCTGAACCGTGGCTGGATGAAGCAACGCAAACTCTTAGGCTCAAGAACGTCGCTTTTACACGAGACCTCGACAACAAGCTGTGGGCGATATTGTCCGCAGTGTTTCGAGGCCCCATCCAGAATGCATTAGAAGAGAAGGCCTCTGTGGATTTGAGGGAACGCGTCAAAGCACTACGGGTACTGGCTAAGAATAATCTTGGGATAGCGGCAGGAAAGCAAGGCATTCGGGTGGAGTTGAACGATACGTTCGTGGGGTTAAAGCGGATCAACCTTGCTGAGAAGAATTTAGAGGTCTTGGTAGGATTCGAAGGAACCGCCGACGTAGCAGTAGCCCGCGTGATCGAAGCCAAGCGGTGAAGAAGGTAGCTGATGACCCGATACTCTTCGACAGTACCGCCAACGGGTGCGACGTCTGGAGGCAGATCTGTCGGCAGTGCGATAGTACCGTCCACACACAAGGCAATCATCGCAGGGTTAAATCGAGTTCGACGACGTTGGGATTGAAGGGAGCGATGCCGGCCGTGGACTGCTCCAAGGGATCGAAGGGCAAGGGCAACTGATACTCCGCGTCGGGATGCTGCTCGCGCCACAGGATGACGAGTTGCGGTGGGAGCCATACATCGAGAACTTGCAGGCGCTCGACAATGGCATGGCAAGCGGCACAAAGAGAAATCATCAACGCGGGTTGAGAGATGCCGGGGACGCGATGATGGACGACGATCCAATCGCGGTCTTCTTGAGCGGGGCGGTAGAAGCAGCCCTGGCAGGTCCATTTATCGCGGCGCAAAACGGTTTCGCGATGCCCGCCGAAATATTCCTCATCGTGATGTTGGCGAGCGAGACACCGTGGACACATGCCTCGCGCTGCGATATCGAGTGAGCCACAGGCGCACACAAGGACGGCCTGCAGGCGCTGGCCGCGCGGTGCGTCTGCGAGATGGGCGAGAGATGTGCTCACGGTTTGATTCTGAGTATTCACGGGTCTATCAGGAAGTTGCAAGTTCTAGTTTGGTGCGTCGCGCGATTCGGATCTGGCGAAGTAATTTGAAGAGCAGATAAGGCCCGACAATCCAGCCGATGGGGGAAGCCCCGACCAGCAAGGCAAGCAGCGGTTTAAGCACGAAGTACAAGAGCCAAAAGGCAGGAGTCGCGAGCAGGACAATGCGGCGACTGCGAATGTGGGCTGCCAGGGATTTGTACGCCAAATAGGTAAATGCCAATTGCAGGCCAATGATGCATTGCAGAAGGATTACTTGGCGTTGGTCGGCGGGTGGATGAATCGCCTCGCGTTCTTTCTTCACGGATTCGGCTGGCCGCATGGCTGGCGCTGGTGGCAACAGGCGTACGGACGAGAAGGAGGGAAATGTTGAATGGACCTTCGGGGATCCAGGCTTGGGGCCAGCCGCCAGCCAGACGCCGGCGAGGCAGAAGCCGACGAGGAAGAAGATGACCGAAACCGCAAGAGTCCGATACGCGGTTCGGGCAACGGTTGCGTTCTCCTGGGCGACGCAGTGGCGACAGCGAAGTTGGGCAAAACGGGCGGAGCATGAAGAGCAGAGACCACAGCCGCAGGAATGGCAGTTCGCGGTGGCAAGAGTGGCGGGATGAAAGTTGCAATTCATTGGTGTGTCTCTCCGAATCGGGCCGACGTTGCTAATTCGAGCTGGGCCGGGAATCGAACACAGAATCTTGCGCGGCCGGCAACTGGACTTGCGTTCCATTCTTGGTCCAAACCGTGGTGGTAAGTGCGGCTTGGGTCTGGAAGCGCAAGACGGTCTGCGGCTTGACCTCGATCTGTCCACTGGGCGCGACGTTGCTGCCGCGCGGTTGGCCGTTGTTTGTGAGGTATTCGGTTACCACGGGAACATCTCTGCTCTTGCCGTCGAGAAGAGGTAAGCGCAGGGTGGTAATTTCAAGCGCCATTTTTGCTTCCGCGATGAAATGGCCCGCAGGCTTTGCAGAAACGACGCGGCCAAGCACTGGCGTTCCCACCGGGATCGCGACTGCGCCATCAGCAAAGACGACGGCGGCAACAGTGCCGTGGAAATGGTCATTTGCCTTTGCGGTTTTCGATGTCAGTGGGTCGGTGATACGAACCTGAATGGAAGTGTTTGCAGGTATGGTGATTGTTCTCTCGACCGGGGCGCCTGGTACCGCGGCGGTTGCGGGGTATGTGCTGGCTTCGGTCGAGAGCTGCTGAGTCTGCGCCCCGCTGGGATTCGCAAGAGCGGGGAGTCGTCCTTGGGTCGAGGCGCTGGCCTTAACGTCAAGGTTGTTGATGACAGTCTTCACGCCTTCCACGTTGCCCACTTCGAGGCCGGCAAGTACCTTGTCGCCTTCGCTCGAAACAGTGCCGGTCAAAGTAACGATGCCGCGTGAAGTCTTGGGGACGATGGTAAGTCCCCGGAATGCCTTTTCATTTTGCAAAACGGCTTCCACGTCGTGCATCAGCTTGGCATCGCTCGGGGGCGGTGTAGTGCGCTGTGCAAGGGCATGGGGAAGGAAAAAGGGGCTTGCAGTGACGGCAAGAGCAACGGAAGCAAGGGAGAGTTTGTTCATGAGAGAGACTCCAATTCTCAATTCTTATCGAACGGCACAAACGACTTAGAGACCGATGCCATGATTGATCCTGGTCACGGGATTGGTGGGAGACTGTGCGTTTTCTGCGACGGTCTGCGTGGGCGACTGCCGGGCCTGCTCAAGGGCATTCTCGCGCGTGATGGGTTGGGCATGGCGGTCAAAGAACTGGCCTTGGGTGTCGATGTGTAACCAGCGCTGGCTTTCAGGATGTTGGTAGCTGTGGATGCCCTCGGTCTCGCGTTGCCACTTGTAGCCGTGAGCTTCCGTCTGAAGAGCTGTTTCGATGGGGCTGTACTGCCGGTTGCGTTCGGCTTGTTCGGGGGTGAGTTGAGATTGTTTTTCCGGTTTCAATTCATTGTGCTGCTGCATAGTGTGCTCCTTCGGAAATTGGGAGTGTGAATGTGGGGCGGCTGCCTCGTTAAAATCGAGGGCGGAGGTTTTGGTCACATCGGTACTGAGGCGCTGGGCAAGCGTCGCAGCATCATTGGTGTAAATGTGAGCGTCCTGGGACGCGCGGGAAATGGAGACGTAGGCAAAGCGGGGGTTGAGGAGTTCGGAGAACGAATTCGTGTCCATGTTGACGAGGACGCGGTTTTCGGTCAAAGACTGCGAGCTGTGGCTGGTGACAGCATAGCCGTGATCGAAGTGCCGCATCCGAGCGGGGTCGAAATTGACGGTTCGCCCGTCATCCATTTTGACGGTCAAGCGATTGTCATTGCCGATGGCTTCGATTCGGCCGCGATCACGGTTGTGTACGTCGAGATCCTTATTATTATGCGTGAACTGGATGCGATCGCCGGTGGAGAACTCGCGGGGAAGGCTCGTGTAAACATTCACTCCGCGCAAGCGCTGCGGATCGTAGGCCACCTGCTGGCCGTCTGCTCTCGCAATGGTGACTCGATTGTTGGCGGGATCGGTCGCGACGACCGTGGCATAGCTATTTTTCTCCAGGCCAAGTTGTTCGCTCCCACGAATGTACTGCACGGTGTCGCCGGGGTTGTACCTCGCGGCCCACGCTCGATCGGCGCCGGTCATGTCATTTCGACCCACGAGGACCGGGAAAGAAACATTCTCTCTTCCGACTGCGCCAGAAGCTTGTAACTCGATCCTCACGGCCTGATTGATGTCTCGCCGCGAAGCGTTGTCGGGAGAGACGATCAACGTCTTTTCGGGGTTCGAGGCGTAATCCCTGGCGATCGCGGCGATGCGCTCTTGGGGACTCGAAAGCTCGGTGACGCGCCCCTGCGATTGCAGCAGCGAGATGCCGGCCTGCGTCTCATTCCTGGCAAGATGTTCGACGGCTTTGAGCAGTTCGGGGTCTTTCTGCCGCACGATCTGGTCGAGTTGGGCGGTTCGCATTCCAGCATCCTGCAGTTGCTCGAAGGGTTTTCCCGCGTCTACGGCTTGATGCTGGCGTGTATCGCCGATGAGCAGAACGCGATCCTGCGGGCCGAGCCGATCCATAAATTCCTTCATCTGCTGGGTGCTGGTCAGACTCGACTCATCGACCAGGAAGAGGCGGCGGTTTGCCGGGTCGTCGGGGTTGGTCTGCGCCTGCTCCCGGGTTCCCATCGCCAAATAGGCTTGCAAGGTATCGGCGGAGATGCCGGCAGCATCCCGAAGTTGGTGAGCGGCGCGCGCAGTGGGGGCGAAGCCTGCGACGCCGTAGCCGTTGTGCTGGGCAGCTTCGCGGATGGATTCGAGCGTGGTCGTCTTGCCAGCCCCCGCGAGTCCCTGCAAGCCGTGGATTTGATCGCGTGAGGTCAGTATCTCCTCGATGGCGCGGCGCTGGGCCGGGTTCAAAAACTCGAGCGCAGCGGCGTGAGACGCAGCGCGTTCTTCGCTCATGATGGGCGCAACGGTGTTCTGCCCGCGCTGCATGTGCTCCACTGTCGCTCGTTCTGCGGCGATAGTTTCGGGCGTTGTCAATCGCAGGCCCGTGTCGTGCTTCTGAGCTGCTACGGTTTGGAATTCGCCGATCGCGTGGCGGTGCGCGAAGTTGTCGCGCACCTGGTCGAAAGTGAGGTCTCCCATACCCCGGCGGAGCGCATCGCGCATGATGTCGCGCTGGTCGATGACGGCCTCGCGCTCGAAGTTCCGTTCCTTGGCATAGGAAACGGCTTCCTGCGCGCGTTGCGGCGGGTCGGGCACTCGGTTCTGTTCCTGCCTGTAGGCTCGTTCGCGGGCCTCCGTGACGACGCGATCAGCTTGATTGCCGAACTTCGCGGCGAGCTGGCGATGAGCTTCCATGACCTCAGCGGGCGTATGAATTTCCTTTTTGTCGCGGGTGTTGTGAGCGGCAATCTGCGCGGCCTCCGGCCCGCTGAATCCACTCTTCGCCAGGGCTTGCTCGATCTGCTGGCGGCGGGGACTGGAAGCGTCGAGGTACTCCTGCGAATAGCCTTTGATCTCAGGTGCACCTCTCTTCCCTGCCTCGATTTCATAGCCGAGATTGCGAAGCCGATAGGTCAGTTCCGCTTGATAGACAGCGGTTGCGAACTCTTGACTCTGGAAGAGACCGCGCTCCTGCAAAGCACGCGTGGAGCCATCCTGGCGCTCCGTCATATTGAAGATGACGGCGTGGGTGTGAAGCTGGGGAGCGGCGTAGCCATTGACCGGGCGGGCGGTGTCATGCTCGAACTTTGCCGCGATGAATTTGCCGGTCGTTTCGGCGGCGTGGTTACCGCCGATCCGCGCTTGGGTGTACCGCTCCAACTGTGTGAGGGCGGTTGTCACGGCGTGTCGATGGGCTTCCCTCACCCGTTCATCGCCGCCAACTAATGCCGTCAAGGAAACGGATTTGGGAGCGGAGAACGTCGCATCCCAACCGGCTCGGTGCTCAACCGGCTTGACGGTGGTTCCGTCCGCGGTGGTATAGGATTGCCCGCTGCGATGCCGTACCACTT
>Ga0181530_10002706_pt1 | contig 20707 bp, 14 predicted proteins | sample PEATcosm2014_Bin_42_FD_119769 | JGI IMG/M metagenome (GOLD analysis project Ga0181530, IMG submission 119769) | Peatland microbial communities from MTU Mesocosm Facility, Houghton, MI, USA - PEATcosm2014_Bin10_60_metaG | ecosystem: Environmental > Terrestrial > Soil > Wetlands > Peat | place... | reverse complement strand
CTTCCCAACCCGCACAGGATGGGATGCCCTATAGCGGTAATGTTGGAATTGGTCCTTACACGGCGATCGTTCTATCGCAGTGATCGACTCTGGCCGAAGCGTCGGCGCGCTTTTGACATCCTATGAAACTCGCTGCACCCTTCCTGACTGACATCGATCCGGCTCCCACCCAGTCGCGAGCTTCTCTTGACAACGGCTAGTAAACGAAACTATAAGTAATAGATCGCAATATACCGCAATGCCGCCATTTGCCTAAGGCGCCGGGCGAGCCAACGGGTGCGCGAGGGAGATCGAATATGATTCCTGACCAGAGTCCGGTAGAACGTGGCTGGTGGTACCCTTCGCTGATGAAGCGCACGTGGACCGGCGCTCTGGCGTGCGTAGTTCTGCTAGGACTGGCGCCGCCGGGGTGGAACTCCGGGCAAACTAATGCGGGGCGAAAGCTTGAGCCGGCGGCTGCTCCCAGCTCCTCCACTGATCTGGAGATCGAAAGCTCAGTGTTGCGGATCGAATTCGACCGCAATCTGCACAGCCGGGTGATCGCCCTGTTTGGCCCAAGTCCAAAAGTCCTGGCTCGGTTTTCGGCATCGGAAACGGTCAGTGGCGCGGGCCGCTCGTGGAGCGACTTTGCCCTGAGTACAAGCCGCCGGGAGCAGGTGTCCGACGTTTTTGGCGCGGGAGAGCGGCTTACTTTGACGGGCAAGTCCGGCGATTTGCGCAAGGACGTCTCGGTCACGATTTATTCTGATTTCCCCTCCATCGCCATCTTTGAGGTTACGTACAAAAACGAAGGGAGCGCTCGACTCGCTATTCGCGGCTGGGCCAACAACCAATATGTGCTGAGTTCGGCGTCGGCGGCACGCGGTCCCGCGTTCTGGTCTTACCAAAGCGGCTCTTATGAGAAGCGTCCGAATTGGGTGCTCCCGTTGCGCGCCGGATTCAAGCAAGAGAATTATCTGGGCATGAATGCCAGCGACTACGGCGGCGGCACTCCCATCATTGATGTTTGGCGGAGAGATGCCGGTCTCGCGGTCGGCCACGTGGAAACTGGGCCGCGCCTGATTTCTCTTCCGGTTTCGATGCCCGACGCGAGTCACGCGCGCGTGGGCGTCCGCGCAAACAGGGAGCGGACGCTGGAACCGGGCGAGAGCTTCCACACACTGCGCACATTTGTCTCGGTGCATCAGGGGGACTACTTCCGCACGCTCACTGAATACCGCCGCCTGATGATGCGGCAGGGATTTCAAATGGCTTCGGCGCCAGACAGCGCTTTTGGCCCGATCTGGTGCGCCTGGGGCTTTGGCCGTTCGATGCGGTTGCAGCAGGTCTACGACACGCTTCCCACCGCTAAGAAGATGGGTTTCGCCTGGGTCACGCTGGACGATGGCTGGCAGAACAACTATGGCGATTGGGGGCTCGACCCCAAGAAGTTTCCCCACGGCGACGCGGACATGAAAGCGCTGGTCGATCGCATCCATGAGGAAGGATTCAAGGCGCAACTGTGGTGGTCGCCGTTGAGCGCTGTGGCGGAATCACAGCTGCTGAAGGACCACCCGGACTACCTTCTGCTGAATCGCGATGGATCGAAGCGGAAGATTTCCTGGTGGAATTCGTTTTATCTGTGTCCTGCTGACAAAGGGGTGGTGGAATACCATAAAGCGCTGGTTCGGAAGATCCTCGGGGACTGGGGATTCGACGGGCTCAAGCTGGATGGCCAGCAGATGAACGCCGTTCCTCGCTGCTACAATCCCGCGCACCACCACGAGCGACCGGAAGACTCGGTGGAAGCGCTGCCCGATTTCTTTCGCGAGATCTACGACACCGCGCGCAGCGTGAAACCGGACGCGCTGGTGGAGTTCTGTCCCTGCGGCACGACCTACTCGTTTTTCACCATGCCGCATTTCAATATGTCGGTGGCATCCGATCCGGAAAGTTCGTTTCAGGTGCGCTCCAAGGGAAAGACGCTGAAAGCGCTGATGGGCGACAATATTCCCTATTTTGGAGACCACGTCGAATTGAGCGACGGAGCGACTGATTTCGCTTCCACGGTGGGGGTGGGCGGAGTGGTGGGCACGCAGTTCGTGCTTCCCGAACTGGTGAAAAAACACGACAGATTTGATCTCACTCCGGAGCACCGCAAGATATTTGACAAGTGGATCGGCATCTACAAAGACAAAATGCTGTCGCGCGGAGAGTATCTAGGCGACCTCTACGACATCGGCTTCGACCTTCCCGAAACGCATGTGATCCGCAAAGGCGGAGAGATGTACTATGCGTTTTTCGCCCGCCACTGGAGTGGACCGCTTCAGTTGCGCGGTTTGCAGGACCGCACTTACCACATTGTCGACTATGTGAACAACAAGGACCTGGGAAGCGTACACGGCCCGCAAGCCACGATTCCCGCTGAGTTCAACCAACATCTATTGCTGGAGGCTCGACCCGACTAATGCCACCTACCGCGACGCGTGAGCCCAAAACCGCAAGCCAGCGACTGCGCGAGATCGTCAGCCGCAATCGCCGCTCCGAAAGAGTGGGATCGTACGCCGTCTGTTCGGCCCACCCTAGCGTCATAGCGGCAGCGGTTCAGCAGGCGGTCGAAGATGAGTCCTTCCTGCACGTCGAATCGACTTCAAGCCAGGTCAATCAACTGGGCGGTTACACCGGGCAAACTCCCGCTCAGTTTGCCGAGGTTGTTCATGCCGCGGCCGAGCGCGCCGGACTTCCCCGAGACCGGGTGCTGCTGGGCGGCGACCACCTGGGCCCGTACCCGTGGCGAGATCAGCCCGCGGATGCGGCGCTGCACAACGCTCGCGAACTGGTGCGCTCGTGTGTACTCGCCGGATACAGCAAGATCCATCTTGATGCGAGTATGGCTTGCGCCGATGATGCAAAATCGGGGCCTGACCAGCGGACGATCGCGCAACGGGCCGCTATTCTCTGCCGGGCCGCCGAAAGCGCGGCTGAAGAGTTGCCGGCAGGCTCTTCCCCTCCCCTTTATGTGATTGGCACCGAGGTTCCGGCTCCGGGAGGTGAATCGATTCCGGGAGCGCCTCCGGCAGTGTCATCGGCGGACGAGGTCCGTCACACACTGGAACTCTTCCGCGCGGCCTTTGAGGAACAGAAGGTGGCGGCGGCGTGGGAGCGCGTGATTGGCATCGTGGTGCAGCCGGGTGTGGAGTTTGGCGAAAATGTGATTCTCGATTATGACCGGCGGAAAGCGGCGGCACTCGCGTCCGCATTGCCGGAGACTCCTGAGTTGGTGTACGAAGCGCACTCTACCGATTATCAGAAGCCCGCAGCTCTTGCCGAGATGGTGGAAGACCACTTCGCGATTTTGAAGGTCGGGCCGTGGTTGACCTTCGCGTTTCGGGAGGCCGTCTTCGCCTTAGGCGCCATCGAGCGGGAATTGCTGGCGCAGCGCAGGGGAGTTCGGCTTTCGCAAGTCCGGGAAGCGCTCGAAGCCGCCATGTTGCAGAACCAGGTTTATTGGCGTTCGTACTACCACGGGGATGAAGAGGAGATTCGTCTGTCGCGGATATACAGTTACAGCGACCGCTGCCGGTATTACTGGGGCGATCCCAAGGTCCAGCAAGAACTGGCCCAACTTCGCGCCAATATTGATGCCCACCCGGCGCCTGCAACCTTGCTCAGCCAATACCTGCCCACGCAGTACGAGGCGATGAGGTCGGGGCGGGCGCCGGCGCGTGCCGAGGACATGATTCAGGAACATATCCGAACCGTTCTGCGTGTTTATGCCGCGGCTTGCGGATTATAGGGCGGTGGATTCAGCAGTTTGATGTGCTTTCGTTGTATTGCCATAGGTGTTTCTAAACATTTCTATATCTTTCGAGACGGTTTGGTAGTATAGTGCAATGTTCCGGTATTACGAAGGAGGAAGCTTGATTGAAGGGCGCGTGACCGACGGACTGCAAGCATTGCTGAGCGCCAGCGAGGAAGAAAAAAAGGCCCGCGGTACCTGGTACACTCCGCAGGAGATTTTCCGCCAGCCTGCAAGTTGGCAGAAGACGTACGAGATTTGCGCGGAGCGGCGGAATGACCTGCGCCAGTTTCTGCGGGAGTCGGGCATTGGTATTGGTGCGGAAGAAAAGACCCGTCCGGTGGTGTTCCTGGTGGGCGCGGGCACTTCGGATTACATTGGCCGCACACTGACCCTCCTGCTGCGGCGATTGTGGGAATGCGAGGTTTGGGCAGTTCCCAGCACCGACCTGCTGACCAACCTTGAGGACCTGGTTTTCGCCGAGCGGCCGTACTTGTTTGTTTCGTTCTCCCGTTCCGGCGACAGTCCCGAGGGATGGGCCGTGGTCGAGGCCGCGCTGCAAAAATATCCCAAAATAAGGCACCTGCTAATCACTTGCAACCAAAAGGGCCAGATGGCTGCGGCCTGCGAAAAAGCGCCCGAACGCGCCTTCGTGCTCGCCCTGGATGAGACGGCGAACGATCGCGGCCTGGCCATGACCAGTTCTTTCACGAACATGGTGGTTGCCGGCCAATGCCTTGCCCACGTGTCTTCTCCTGACGATTACCGGACTATCTTCTCGATGTTAAAGCAAGCGGGAGAACGGTTTCTGGAGTCCGCCCCGGACGTTGCGGCTGCCATTGCCGAGGAAGGTTTCTCGAGAGTATGTTTTGTGGCTTCGGGCGCGCTGCGCGGGGTGGCCAAAGAGTCCGCCCTGAAGCTGCTGGAACTGACCGCGGGCAAGATACAGACGTTGTCGGAGTCCACGATGGGACTGCGCCACGGGCCCATGTCGGCGCTGGATGGGGACACGGTATTTGTAATCTTTCTTTCCAGGGATCTGCGCCGCAGGAATTATGAATTGGACCTGCTGCGTGAAGTGAACCGCAAACGGCTGGGAAAGCTGCGGGTGGTGGTGACTCCGGAATTCACAGATGATCTGAGTGGCCTTGCCGACCACGTATTTTCCCTGCACGCACCCGACCTCAACGACGATTACCGCGCACCAGTGGACGTGATGCTGTCCCAGTTACTCGGGCTGTTCTGCTCGTTGCGAATGGGGTTGCAACCGGATTGTCCCAGTCCGAATGGCGCCATCGCCCGGGTGGTGTCGAATGTCAAGATTTACTCCTGAGTTCGTTGCCTGAAGCCCGAATCGACGGAGCCGCCAGTGTGCGAGCAGCGCTTCCCGGACGTTTCTAGCTTGGGAGATGGATCTTCTTCAGCAGCCAAGCCATGTTCTGCCCGAGGACTTTCATGGTTCGAATGCCCTCTTCGTCCTTCTCCACTTCTCCGAGCTCATGGCCGATGCCGATGTTCCAATAGGACGAGCCCGGCACTATCATTTCGCTGATCAGGAAGAAGTGATTCAGGGCGTCGAAAGCATGCATGGCGCCGGCCCGGCGCACTGCCACGACTCCGGCGCCGACTTTGTGGCGAAACATGCCGCCGTTCGCTTTGGAAACCAGGCAGGCGCGGTCCATCAGCGCCTTGATTTCGGGGGAGACATCGGCGACGTAGGTTGGCGAGCCCAGGAGGACCCCGTCGGCCGCTTCCATTTTCTCGATGCACGCGTTCCCCATGTCTTTTTCTTGCGAGCAGCGGCGGTTCTTCTTGGTCGAACACTTGCGGCAGGCGAGGCAGCCATGGATCGTGGCGCCGCTCAATTCCACGAGTTCGGTTTCGATCCCTTCCTGCTTGAGTTCGGCTAGCGTGTAGTTGAGCAGAATTGCCGTATTCCCGCCTTTGCGGGCACTGCCGTTGAACGCTACGACCTTCATGTCAGCTCCGTTTCCAAAAGCACAGCAAAGATGAATCGATGAATACCCTTATTCTCTCGCACCTGAGCACGCCGCGCTACATGGTTCCGCGCTTCAGTTTCGTTGTTCAATACCGCCGAGGGCATGCTCCATTACAACATCCGCACGTCCGCTGCTTCTGCTAGAATCGCCCCATGAAGATGGAAGCCTTCCTTGTTCCCGATAAGACCGTGGTCAACGCCAAAGGAGACGGACCGGCGCTCGATGTGAGTCGAGCGGAGGGCCGGATCTTCCTGCTGACGCTCGCCATCACCAACATTGTCGAGCAGGAATCGCTCGAGGTTGGCATTTTCGGATCGGCGGATGGCGTCACCTGGGATGCGAAGCCGGTCGCGGCTTTTCCGCAGAAGTTTTATCGCGAGGGAGTTCCCCTGCTCGCCGATCTGACGGCGCGGCCAGAGGTGAAGTTTTTGCGCGCGCATTGGGAAGTGGCGCGGTGGGGGCGGGGATCGGAAACGCCCATGTTCGAATTCTCGGTCAGGCTGCGTGAAGTGCCGAAGGAAATTCTCGCCGAAGCCGCGGGGCGCGTTCGCGCACGGTAGAGAGGTCAGAGGTAAGAGGTCAGATTGCAGAGGTGAAAATCGACGAACTTACCTCTGCAATCTGACCTCTCACCTCTCCCCTCCCACAAAATCTCCGCTATATTAAATTCATGCCTGACGATTCGAGTGCCATCATCCGTTCTGCGCGCACGGTCGGCGGGGTGGTACGCATTCCCGGCGACAAGTCCATTTCGCACCGTTACGCCATGCTGGCGGCGATTGCCGAGGGCACGAGCCGCTTCCATAATTTTTCCGCGGCGCGCGATTGCCAGAGCACGCTCGATTGCGTGGGCAAACTTGGCTGCCAGTGGAAGCGAGTGCAAGACGAAGCTGACAACGACCGCGGCGCGATCGAGGTGCATGGTGCGGGGCCGCGGCTGAAGGCTCCGGCGGAAACGCTCGATTGCGGCAACTCCGGCTCGACCATGCGCATGTTGAGCGGGATTCTTGCCGGCCAGCCATTTACCAGCGAGTTGTGCGGAGACGAATCGCTGTCGCGGCGACCGATGGCGCGCATCATGACGCCGCTTTCCGAGATGGGGGCGCGGATCGAAGCCGCGAACGGCGGACGACCTCCGCTGAAAATTCACGGTGGCCGTCTGAGGGCGATCCACTACCGGCCGGAAGTGGCCAGCGCGCAGGTGAAATCGTGCGTGCTGTTTGCCGGACTTTTTGCCGATGGCGAGACGGCGGTTGAGGAGCCGATCCGCACGCGTGATCATGGCGAAATTGCGCTCCGGGCGTTTGGCGCGGAAGTCGAGCAGGCCCGGAATATGTCGCGGATTGTTGGCGGACAGCGACTGCGCGCGATTGAGGCGCACGTGCCCGGCGATCTTTCGAGCGCGGCGTTCTTTCTCTGCGCGGCGGCGTTGTTTCCGGGATCGCAAATCACCTTGCCCGGAATTCTGCTGAATCCGACACGAGCGCGGCTGCTCGACATCCTGGTGCAGATGGGACTGAAAGTTTCGGTTGGGTATCTGGAAGAAAATCAGGGCGAACTGGTAGGAACGATTGAGGCGCGCGGAGCGGCGTTTACGGGGGGCATCATCGCGGGCGCCGACACGGCTGCGTTGATTGACGAGATTCCGGTGCTGGCGGCGATTGCGCCATACTCCGAAAGCGGGCTGGAAGTGCGCGACGCGAAGGAATTGCGCGTGAAGGAGTCGGACCGCATCGCGGCGGTTGCGGTCAATCTTCGGAAAATGGGCGCGGAAGTCGAAGAGTGTCCCGATGGAATGCGGATTCCCGGCGGCCAGCGCCTCGATGGCGCCGAACTCGAATCCTTCGGCGATCACCGCATCGCCATGGCGTTTGCCGTGGCCGCGCTGCGCGCCGAAGGAGAGACCACGATTCGCGGCGCGGATGCCGCGGGAGTTTCCTATCCAAGATTCTTTGAGGAATTACGCGGAGTTACCAGCTAGCCGCGGCCAGCGGCGCCAATTAAGACACGCAACCGTGCATGCGGTGCCGGCGCCCGCGTCTCGAAAACCTCGAGACGCGGGGCGCCCCCCTTTGGACGTTTCCGATTCGCGCCGGAGATGTGGGCCGCCCACCAACTAGTGGGCGACAAAGTCGCGGACCGCTTTCAAAAACTGCTCGGGCTGATCCACGAACGTCATGTGCCCGCTATGTGGCAGGATGACGAGTTGCGATCCGGCGATCTTCTCGTGCATCTCCTGCGACATTTTGGGATCGCACTCATCGTGATCGCCCACGATGATCAACGTGGGAACCTTGATTTGCGAAAGCTGGCCGACGTATTCAACTTCCTTGAGATTGCCGTCGACGATGAACTCGCCATCCGAGCCCCACATCTCGCGATACACGTCCCAGGCTGTGCCGGTATTGCCACTGAGCGGGTCGTAATTGGGATCGGGGTGGTTCTGATAGACATAGGGGAAATAACCCTTGCCCCAGGCTAGTCTGGCGTACTCCTCGGGATAGCGGCCGTGCTCCCAGGCTTCGCCCTTGCCGAACAAGCCGGCGGCTTCGAGGGCGTTGACTCGATCGCGATCCTTGGGATCCATTTCGGCTTTCATCTTTGCCAACACCTGGTTGAGTTCTGTGGTACTGGCGAAGGTGCTGGCGAGGATGAGATGAGAGAGATTCTTCTGATACTTGAACGCGTAGGCCTGCACTAACACGCCCCCGCAGGAATGGCCGAGAATGCTGATCTTGCCCAGGTGGAGGGCCTGGCGGACGGCTTCGATGTCTTCGACCGTGTTGGCGACGGTGTACTGCCTGGGATCCTCGAACTTGGACGACTTGCCGGAGCCGCTCTCGTCGATGAACACCAGCCGGTTGGTGCGCATCAGAGGCAACAAGTACGGCAGGAAGTAATCGTGCGAGGCGCCGGGTCCGCCGTGAACGATCATCAAGGGCGCGCCGCGTCCTACGGAATAGTAGTAAATCAGAGCGCCGTGGCTGTCCACGAAGCCTTCCTGGACGGGAAACAGGTTCAGGGACGCGGAAGTTTGCGCAAAGCCGGTCGCACAAGCGGCGGCAATGAGGAGAAGGGTCAGCAAGCAGTTTCGCATGGGGAGATGTTAGCACGACGGATCGACGAAGATGCTCCCGATGTGGCCGCCAAGTGCATCACCTTGGCCTTGAGTTTTGGCAAGGAAGCAATCGATTGAGTGCTCCGCTCGCCTTAGTTAGTCCACCTCCGCGATCAGCAGGCCGAAGGGTTCGAGGATAACTTCATTGCCTTTGGCCGATGCCTCGGGCGAAGCGATCAGAGTTATCAGCTTGGCCTGGCCGAATCCCTGCTGAGTAAGGTTGAACGCTGCCTTTTGCGGAGTGGCCGACATATTCAGCGCCACCAGCACGGCTTTTCCCTTATAACTGCGGAGATAAGACATCACGCTGGGATCGTCCTGGTTGAGTGCGGTGTAACTGCCTTCGAGCAAGGCCTGGTTGGTGTGGCGCAGCGCCAGAACTTTCTTATAGAGGATCAACACGGAGTTGGGATCTTTCGACTCCGTCTCGACATTATGAGTTAGATAACTCGGCGGTACGGGAAGCCACGGCGCCTTCTTGCTGAATCCAGCGTTGGGCTTGGTGTTTCACTGCATGGGCGTGCGTTCGCCGTCGCGGCCTTTTTCCTGCGGCCATCCGGTGCGGCCGATCGGATCTTTCACGTCTTCTTTGCGGGTGGGGTCGTTGTTCTCCATGCCGATTTCTTCGCCGTAATACATGATGGGCGTGCCGCGCAGTGTCAGATAGAAAGCGCCCATCAGTTTGGCGATGGCGTCGTTGTGCTTGCCGTCTCCGTAGCGGTTATAGGAGCGCACAATATCGTGATTGCTGATCACGAAAACGGGCCAGCCGTGGGCGCTTTCCACGGCCGCGATCTGGCTGCGAAATTCGGCTGCGGAAAGTTTGTTCACGGTGGTGAACATGAAGTCCATGGGCATCTGGAGTTCATTGCCGCCCGGGCCGTAATAGCGGTCGAGTTCGGCAACGTTCGAGGTCCAGGTTTCGCCGATGAGGACGGCGCCAGACTCGTCGGCCACTTTGCGCAGCTTCTGCAACTCGTCGTGGACTTCGGGAAAATGGTCGTTGTATTTGTTCTCCAGGTTGGGATCGCCCTGGGCGTTGGTGCCGGGCAGAGCGGGATTGTCGTGCAGATCGGGATCTTCAAACAGAGCGTCGACCGCATCGAGGCGGAATCCGGCAACGCCGCGCCGATACCACCAGCGGGTAGTATCGAGCATGACTTTTTCGACGGCCGGATTGCGCCAGTTCAGGTCGGGCTGTTGCGCGTAGAAGAAGTGATAGTAGTACTGACTGGTGGTGGGATCGAACTTCCACGCCGAGCCGCCAAAGAGCGAGATCCAGTTATTGGGAGGCTGGCCGGGCGCCTTGCCGTCGCGCCAGATGTACCAGTCGCGATGCGGGGCGGTGCGCGAAGATTTCGAATCCAGAAACCACGGGTGCTGGTCGGAGCTGTGGTTCAAGACAAAATCCATAATGATGCGGACCTGATGCTTCCTGCCCTCGGCCACCAGACGGTCGAAGTCGCTGAGGGTTCCGTACATGGGATCGATGTTCTCGTAGTCGGCCACGTCGTAGCCGAAATCGACCTGGGGCGAGGGATAGCAGGGCGTAATCCAGATGGCATCTACGCCGAGTTCATGCAGGTAACTCATTTTGGAGGTGATGCCGTTGAGGTCGCCGACGCCGTCGTTATTGCTGTCGGCAAAACTGCGGGGATAGATTTCGTAAAATACGGCGTGCTGCCACCACTGATGGCCCTCGGCATCGACGGACTGGGCTTGCGCAGCGGAGAACAGAGGATAGAGGAACGTCAACAGCAACGGCAGGATCAGCTTTATCCTTAGCAGTAGCAGTGGCGACCGGCTGGACATGAGTTTTCTCTCCTGGGGAAACTGCTTGGACGGGTGGCGAACATCTCCGGCAGATCATTATAGACCACGGTTCATGGACGTTCGCGAAGGCGTGCCACGGTTCGGAAACCACCCGAACTGCTGCACCCGTGGCTCGTGGTACCGGAGAACCGGGTCACCCGACCACGGTCTTTGGTCATATGACCGTCGGGTTGGTGATGGAGATCACACAACGCTGTGGGAAACGGCGCAGTCTCAGCCGAACGTGCCCCGGACCGCGGACTTCGGCGCGCCTCCTCCGCTGGACACAAGCCGCTTATTGTGTTCCACTTGGACGGCTCCGAGTGACGCTTTGCCCGGCTGCTGCAGAGTGGCCAGGGACTTGCCGAGGTAGCTGGGAGCGGAGACAGCAATCATGGCCACACCTACCGTAAATACTCTCCAAAAGCTGGCACCAGTAGACAAGACGTTTTTCGACCTTCCTTCGGCGGTTGCCGATGCCGTGGAGCAGGCGGCACTGACCACGACCTATCCGACGGGAGCGGTTTTATTCGCCGAAGGGCAGGCTCCGCGGGGGGTGTTTATCGTACGCCGGGGGCGGGTGAAGCTGTCGATTTGCGGCAGCGACGGCCGGACTTTGATTCTGCGCATGGTCAACGCCGCGAGTCCGCTGGGAGTGGCCTCGGCGGTTTCCGGGCGCAACTACGAAGCCACGGCCGAGACCCAGGAGCCGTGTGAGATCAGCTACCTGCGGCACGCCGACCTGCTGCGGTTCATGCGCCTCCACGGCGAGTTTGCCCTGTGGGTGACGCAGCATATCGCCCAGGATTACGCCGCTACTTGCCGCGAAATCCGCGACCTCATGCTCTCCGATTCGGCGAGCGAGAAGCTGGCCCGCCTGCTGGTGGGATGGCTTGACCAGAACGCCACCTCCGACTTCCCTACGCATGTGAAGCTGGCTTTGACCCACGAAGAGATTGGGCAGATGATCGGCTCTTCACGGGAGACGGTCAGCCGGCTGCTGGCGGAATTCAAGAAACAGCATCTCATCCAGCAGACCGGCTCGACGCTGGTGATCCCAGACCGGCTGGCGCTGGAATCGCTGATCACGGTCTAGGCCTGCGACCGAGCCGCTCCCCAGAGGATGGAGCGTCGGAGGGGGTGGGTGGGATGAAAAAGGTCAGGCGTTAGTTCTCCGTTTGTTCGCCCAAAAAATAATTTTTTCCATCGTGGGCTAGCGGGAGCCATTTTTTGGGGTTTTCTGGCTTCCTGGGGTGTTTACTGGTTGGCAGTTGGTAAGACCCCCCCACTACACTGTCTATTAGAATCAAGACTTTAGCGAAGTTTTTCTGCCAAAGTATTGAAGGGAAATGACTTAAATGCAAGGTATTGATTGCCTTGGAGTTAGGTCCGCTTCCGGCTGTTCCTTTGGGCTCTGGGACGGGCGGTTTTACTTCCTCCTGACACTGGACCCCCATTTCGTCCCGAGCAAAAAGTCAAGCTTGACAAAACCGAGGCCGGGAGAGGGGGGGTTGCTGGAGCGGCAGGGTTCCAGGGTGCGATCAGACCTCCGCGCCCACCCTTGCGCAAAAAACGCGCAAGGATGGGGCACCCAGTTTTGTGGTTGTGCCAGAGGAAGGCTGGGGCACCCGGCTATCATCTCTCTGCTATCATCGATGGGGCGAGACCCACCCCGGCTGCTGGCTGCCGGAATCGATTGAATTGTGGAGAATACTTTCCATGAAGCTTGCTTCCGCCGCTTTTTTTCTCTTGCTCGCATCTGCCGCGCTCCCTGCGCAACCGACCCCGCCTGCGCCCACCACTGCCGCCGAAGCGCCCAAGCGCGATACCAGCTACATTGACGAGCAGGGCACGGCACACATCACGCGCGTGGTTCCGGTTCCGCAGACCGTGAGCATCCAGTCGCAGTTCTTCCTGCGCCACGCCTTGCCTGACCAGGGCCCGCCGGAGTCGCTGGCAGACCGCCGCAAGACGATCGACGCCTATACCGCGCACGCCCGCGTGGAATGGAGCCAGATCTGCCCCAATCAGCTGGTCGAGGACAAGATCGCCGGCGTGCCCGTCCGCATTGTCACACCGGACGGGATGCCCGATGCAAACAAGGACAAAGTCCTCCTGAACCTGCACGGCGGCGGCTTCAACTCCGACTCCGGCTCGTACACCGAATCCATTCCCATCGCCAGCTACGCGAAGATCAAGGTCGTCGCTGTCCTCTATCGTCTAGCGCCGGAAAGCCCGTTCCCCGCAGCGGTTGACGACTCGGTTGCCGTCTACAAAGAACTGCTGAAGACCTACAAGCCGGGCCACATCGTGATCTATGGGACCTCGGCCGGCGCGATCCTCACCGCCGAAGTCGCCGCAAAGCTGAAGCAGCTGGGCTTGCCCCTGCCTGCGGCTCTGGGCATCTTCAGCGGTATCGGCGACTTTGCGCGGGCCGGCGACTCGGAATCCCTCTATGCGCTCCGCGGCCTCTCAGGCCATCTGGACCCTCCGGGGCCCGGGCCGCACGACCCGGACTATGTGGGTTCGACCGATCCCAAAGACCCGGTACTCTCGCCCATCTATGGCGATCTTCACGGGTTACCGCCCACGCTCTTCGTTACCAGCGGGCGCGACTTGCTGCTTAGCGGCACGGTGAACCTGCACCGCGCCTACCTGAACGCGGGCGACGACGCACGGCTCGTCGTGTTCGACGCTTTGCCTCATGCCTTCTGGTACAGCCCGCTGCTGCCCGAGGCGCTCGAAGCCAACCACATAATGGCCGACTTCTTCGTGAAGCAACTGGCGAGGTAGCACGCCGACGCGTCGTAGTGTCCAGGTCAAGGATGGCTCCGAGCCCACGCTTCGCGATGTGCGCGAAGGATGGTGCACCCGCTTTTGTGGTTGTGCCAGCGGAAGGCTGGGGCGTCCGGCAGCTCCGTCCTGAGTCATTTTGCCGGTGGCACGGATTGCTGGTCCTTTGGTGGAAGATCATCCTCGAAGAAGGACACGTAACTTTCGGGTTGGCGTTGATGGGTCTTCGGGAGATCGAATCTAAATGGAATCTCGAAGTGCCATGTCGGGCCCACATGGTTGATCGGGACACTGAAGGCGAATTGCCCTCCTGGAGGTATCGGGATTCCCACTGTGACTTCCGCAACGTCGTATCCCAGAGGAGGTTCCTGCGGCGGAGGCTCTTTATTCTGGGATTCTCGCGCCGTGGGTAACGGAACAAATTCGCCCCCGGAAATTGTTATAAGCGGCTTCGAGTTGGACACCACTTTATCGGCTACGTCCCCTTCGGGACTCGCCGCCGAACCGATAGTTGAGACGAACACCGTCAGCTTAGTGTTGTTTATCAACCGCAGGTATATTCCAACAATCGGTTCGTCTTTGCTCCTGGGCTCTCTTGGTCCTATACGATCTAGTTGTAGGTAAACGTACGGCTTAGCGGAATCTCGGACAAAACCGTTCACCGAGGACACGGTCGAACCCGTCCGCTGACCCCAAGCATGTATGACGATTAGCAGCAGCACTATGGACAGATTCATTTCACGCGTTTTCATTGCGGCAACCTAGCCCCCCGAACGAACATGGGAGTTGGATCTTGGAAGCAGGTATTATAAGGCGGATTGGCCAGCATTTCCCTCACATCTGGGAGAACATCCTGGAAGGTAGCCCCCGGGTACGAAAAAAAATAGGAGCGATTGCCCCTGGTTAACGTGGTAGGGAGCACGTTCGACTGCGTGGCGGGCGCCCGCTGGGCGGACAAGAGTGTCCGCCCTACACTTTTGTGTGGGGGTCGGGGCTTCCCGGCTCATCGTCGTAATCGGAAGGCTCCTTGGGCAATTCGACCAGGTGGGCTCGTTCCAAGGCACGGAGATACTCCGGGCGGGAATGGCGGTAATGGTCGGCGGAAGCTTTGCCGTTGAGCCACGCGGTGTCCATCGGATAGACGAGCGGGTCGAAGATGACCATGTAGAAGTGCCAAATCAAAATGGAGAAAGTTGCGAGCAACGCTTCGTAATAATGCACGGCGGTGGCGGCGTCGGAAATCCACTTGGGGAAATGGCGCAGGGTGAAATTGTTGAACCACAACAGGCAGCCGGTGACGGTCATCACCACCGTTCCCCAGAGGAAGGCCCAGTATTCCATCTTCTCGGCGTAGTTGAATTTTCCAAAGCGCGGTTCGATCTTAGTAAGTCCAAGATTGTAAGTTATAACTTGTACTAGATCGGTTGCGTCTTTCACTACGGGCAGCATCGCTTTCAAGAACAAGCGGTCACGGCGCGCCAGGGTGAGGTGAACGACGTGGTAAATCGTCGAAGCGACGAGCACAACCGCCGCGCTGCGATGGATTAATCCGCGAAAGGCGAAATGGCCTTCACCCAGTAAGAGCGGACGCGCCCACCATTCCTCGGGAAACTTCAGGGCGAAGCCGGTAATCACCAGCGTGGGGAAGCTTAGCACCACGCCCCAGTGGGCGATGCGGAAGTTGCGATTCATGCGGGAAACGCGCGCGCCGGTTTCGTGGCGTGGCTGGCGGCGGATGACCTTCGAAAAAAAGTCGATCAGGTTATGCAGAATCATGAAGCCCAGGGTCATCGGGATCAGGGTGAGGTAGGTCCAACGGATCCATTTGACGACGGGATGGGCGGGGCCGGTCGTGGTTCGCACGTGCACCGGTCCGATGACGAAATGGCCGCCGGCTCCGGCGTGACAATTCCCGCAAGTCTTGGGCAGGTTCGCGGCATTAACGGTGGAGCGCGGGTCAGCCGAGGGAAAAATATTGTGCACTCCATGACAGGAAGCGCAGTTGGCGACACTCTGCGATCCGCCGCGAGCGGCCAGACCGTGGTAACTGTCGGCGTAGGATGGGAGGCGATCGGCGGGCAGATTGTAACGCAACTCCAGGCGCTCATCGCTGTGGCATCGTCCGCAAGTGGTTACGGAGACGCGCGACGCGCTGACCAGCGATCCCTGCTCTTTCGGGCCGAGGATCAAGTGCTCGCCGTGGCAGTCGCTGCACACGGGAGCGGCGGACACGCGGGCCTTCATGGCTTGTCCGTGGACGCTTTCGAGATAGGTCTGGGAGATTTCCTTGTGACACTGTCCGCAGGTTGCCGGAATATTCCAGTGATTGACTTTGGAGCGGGCATCTTGCGAGGGCAGGATGCCGTGGCTTCCGTGACAATCGGAGCAGGATGCGGCACCGCCATCGCCGTTCGCCTGCGCGCGTCCATGGACGCTTTGCCGATAAAGTTCCACGGGATGGGCAAAGGGAATTTTGTGGCGCGCGAGAAACTGCTGGTTGCTGTGGCAGGAGGCGCAAGTATCGGGCAGATTTTTCCTGGCGACGCGCGAGGTGGCATCGCTTGACGTCTGGATCTGATGGACGTCGCCATGGCATGAGAGGCAGGTCGGCGCGTCGGGGTCGCCGGCGGCAGCCGCTTGTCCGTGAATGCTTTGGCGGAGGTCCTTGGCTTCATCGGCGTGGCACTGGGCGCACTTGGCGGGCACGAGTTGGGCGGCGGCACTGACCTCGTGCGCATTGCCGTGACAGGATTGGCAGGTCACGTCGACCGCACCATGAATGCTGGCTGGCGCGTGCGAGGCCTCGTCGGCGTGGCACGTCGAGCATTCGACCTTGGTTATTTTATTGGGATGAGGAAAGTCTTTGATGGTTGCGTGGCACTCGCTGCAACCCAAAATGCCGTGGACGCTGGCTGAGTGTTTGGCGGGATCGAGGGAAATGCTTTTGCCGCTGGCGGACGCGAGTCCAGGCTGGCCGTGGCAGGCCAGACATGCGTCGTCTTTCTTCTCGGCGGGCGAGGCTGACGCCAATGTCGAAGCCAAAGCCAGAGCCAGGTATACGAAAGCAGATTGAGTTGCCAGCATTTCTACACTATTCTCCGCAATTCGGCCCTACCGGTACGCAAACAACATGGCATAGATGATCCACAGCACAATACTGAATCCCAGCGCAAGGGCTACCCAGGCGAAGGCGCGAATCGTACGGGTAACGATTGGGGGATACGCCTCTTCCATTTGTTCCTCGAGCTTGCCGCTGGCGACTAGCGCTTCGTACTCGCGCGGCTTGTCCCTTTTCAGTTCTTCAAGCGGCATGCGGCCGGTGAAGACGGTGATGTCCATAGGGAACTTTTCGGGACGCAGGTGGGTATTGAAGAAATGCACGGTAAAGATAAAGCCGGTGGCCAGCAGAGCTTCGTCGCTGTGGATGATGGTGGCGACGTTGAGGAACGACCCCGGTATGAAGCGGGTGAAGAACACGGGGAACCACAAGGTGAGGCCGGTCGATCCGATGATGGCGATGCCCCAGAAGACCGCGAAATAATCGAACTTTTCCCAGTATGTCCATCGGCCGTAGGCGGGGCGCGGGCCCAGACCGACGAACCACTTCAGCGTGCCTATCAGCTCAGTCAAATCTCTCCGGTTGGGAACCATGCTGCCCGGACCCAACACCAGCGAGCGCCAAGAAGTGTGCTCTCTTCGCTTCAACTTATACAGGTCCACCAAGTGGGTAAAGAAAACTCCGAACATGACAACGGCGGCGCTGCGGTGAATGTAGCCGGCGCTCTCGAATCCGCCGAACAGATGAGAAAGCACGGCGGCCCATTTCGTGTAGGAGAACTTCAGGGTCAAGCCGGTCAGGGCCAGGCTGATGAAGCTCACGATCATGCAGATATGCAGGATGCGTTGGAGGCGAGTGAAGCGGACAAACTGGCGCGGCGCAACTTCGCGGTCAGGCATCGCGGCCCTCCTTCTTGTTGGCGGGTGGAGTTTCAAGGGCGGCAGCGGCTTCGGCTTCAGCAGCGCGCAACTCGCTACGCATCTGGAAGGCGCGCGGCAGCCAGAGCAGCGTATGCAGGCCACTGACCACGAAGGTCCCCAGGAGCAGCGTGGTCATCCCCCAGAAGGTATAGAACACGAAGGGATACTTTTTGGGATCGTGGTGAGTGGCGTGGGTGAGGTAACCGGCGAAGCGGCGGGTTGCGCCGGCATGGCATTTCTGGCAGGTGGCGGCGACGTTGGCGCGGCTGAGGTGGGAACGCGGGTCGGTCACGCGAAGCACATCGTGAGCGCCGTGGCAGTCATAACACTTGGCCGCCTTGGTGTACCCGAGGCGCGAGACTTTTCCGTGATAGGTGTCGAAGTAGGTCTTGGCAATTTCCTGGTGGCAGCGCCCGCACTTACCCATGATGTCGAGCCGGAAACTGTCTTCATCCGTGCGGCGGATGGCATGAGCGGTGTGGCAATCGTTGCACAACGGAAGTTCCTGGGCGGATCCGCTCACCCGCCGGGAGTGGATGCTGTTCTCGAACTGCTCTTCAATGCCGTGGTGGCAGCGTCCGCAGGTGGCCGGCACATTGGCCGCGCTGACACTGGATTGCGGATCGCTTCGGGGAAGGATGTGGTGGGCGGTGTGGCAACTGGTGCAGGTCGCGGTCACGGTCAGACCGTTCTTGAGCAACGTTCCGTGAATGCTCTCGGTATAGTTGGCGATGATTTCGTGTTGCCTGCCGGTGTAGCGCACGGCGGCCTTCTGGCCCTCGCGGTGACAGCGCGCGCAAAGCCCGGGAACGTTGGTGGCAAAGGTCGCCGACTGCGCGTCCTGCTTGCCAAGGACTCCATGTGTGCCATGGCAGTCTTTGCAGGTGGGAGCATTGGGATCGTTCTTGCCGGTAAGTTGTCCATGGATGCTGGTTGCGTAGAGCTTGCCAATTTCATCGTGGCAGGAGGTGCAGTCGACTCCGTGGGTAATCGTCTCGCAAGGGCGAACGTGGGAGGCGTTCACTTCCGAGTGGCATTGGCTGCAGGCAACCTTTTGCGAGCCTTCCAGGCTGTGACGGGAGTGGTTCACTTCGTCGAGGTTGACATACATGGATTTCCCGTCGCGGGCGCGGCGCAGTTTCTCGTCGGCGTGGCAACGCATGCAGTCCGCGTTGGCCATCCCCAGCTCATAGAAGACGTTCCTGATCTTATGCGGCTGATGGCAGTCGGGGCAGGCGGGCAGGACGTTAGCCTGTTTTTCCCAGAGCTCTCCACGAATGATCTTGCGGTGGACGGCTTCGATTTGGGAGTGGCATTTCGTGCAGGTGGCGGCAATGTTGCGGCGATTGATGGAGGAGGCGGGGTCGGTGTGGGGCAAGATGGAGTGCGCGGTGTGGCAAGTGGCGCAGGTTGGGGCCACCGACAGTCCCTTCTTGAGCAAGGCCTCGCCGTGGATGCTCTCGGAGTAGTTCTCGAGGATATTGTCCTGGGCAATGGGGCGATTGAGGGAAACAGGAGTTCCTTCGCGATGGCACTGGCCGCAAACGAAGGGCACTTTGAGCGGCGCCAGGGCGGAGCGCGGGTCCTTGACGGGAACGATATCGTGGTTGCCGTGGCAATTCACGCAGCGGGGCGCGAGCGGGTCGCCGCGCGCACTCGCCTTTCCGTGGAGCGATCGGGCGTAGAGATCCTGCTCGGCAGTGTGGCATGTACCACAGTTGACCCGGGCCGGCGTTGGGTGCGGGAAATCTTTTCCTTCCAGATCGGCGTGGCAGCCGGTGCAACCGAAGCTGGCATGGACGGAATTGGCAAATTTCTTCTCGTCGACGAACAGGGAAATCGTCTTGCCGGCATGCGAGGTGGTCATGCTCTTATCGCCGTGGCAGGCGAGACATTCCGCTCCGGGCTGGTCGGCGGCGCGCACGGGGCGCTGCGGAAACAGAAGTGAAACGGCGATAGCGAGGAGCGCGAGGACAACTGCGCGAGCGGCACCGCGCTTCCCTTTCCATCGCACGTTTTTTGTTCCAGCCATTCTTGTTCCAGCCATGTCAACCCTTTGCCACTGCTTACTTCATGCCAAGATCCGTAAGCACTTTCGGGTTCTCCTCCTGCATTGCCAATAAGTTGTGACAGGCGCTGCAATCATTGGTGATGGTCTGGCCATCGGCGCTGGTATGGCTGCCGTCATGGCAGCGGAAGCAGCCCGGCGTGTCGTTGCGCCCAGGATCAGTGTGCCCGATGTTATTCGGGTGAGTGCCCCAGGTGACGCGCATATCCGGAAAAATGTTGCGCAGGTAGATCCGCGCCACCTCCGCACCCGCTTGCTCGACGAGCGCGCGCCGCGACTGATAGATGGCCGGATAATTCGCCTGATAGAACTTACTAACTTCGGCCTTGATGGCCTGCTGGGCTATCTCACGGGTGGGATAACTCACCTTGAGGACTTCGACCGCCTTCTTCCTGATATAAGGAAGGTCCGGACTAATGAGACCGACCGACATTTGCTTGTCCACTGCGTTTCCAGGTAAGTCGAAAGTATGCGTTGGGCGGTTGTGGCAATCCACGCAATCCATTACGCGATGCTCGCCTTTGTCCAACTGCTCTTTTGTTGGCTTGGCATCGGTGGAAATAAATTCTGTGGTCTTGCCCTGATCGTCGGTGTAATCGACGACGGGGATGGTCTGGCGCGCGGCGTCGGTGGAAATGTAGCGGATGCGGGCGTTGTCGGCGAGGTGGTGGCCGTGGATGCCGACCGAACCCTGCCAGGTGCGACCGCCAACTTTCAGCAGCAGAACGTCGGTCTGCGGCGTGTTTCTTTCGTCGTCTTTGTAACTGGTATTCACCAGGAACTTATCGCCGGTAAAGCGCTGCGGCCAGTGACACTGCTCGCAGGTCTCGCGCGCCGGACGGAGATACTTTACCGGCGAAGGTACGGGACGCGAATAAGTGTGGAAAGTTACGGCGAAGACCTGGCGCAAGCCGGAAAGCTTGGACTTTACAAACCACCCGGCTCCGGGTCCGATGTGGCAATCGACGCAGGCCACGCGCGAGTGCGGAGAATTCTGATAGGCCGTGTATTCCGGATCCATGACGGTGTGGCAAGTCTTGCCGCAGAAGGTCGTGGAATCCATGTAGGCAACGCCGCGGTAGGATGCCGTCCCGAGGATGAGAAGATTGAGCACGGTTGCGGCGGCCACGTATTCCAAGGTATGGCGCACTACGGGTAGT
>Ga0181530_10002704_pt1 | contig 20709 bp, 20 predicted proteins | sample PEATcosm2014_Bin_42_FD_119769 | JGI IMG/M metagenome (GOLD analysis project Ga0181530, IMG submission 119769) | Peatland microbial communities from MTU Mesocosm Facility, Houghton, MI, USA - PEATcosm2014_Bin10_60_metaG | ecosystem: Environmental > Terrestrial > Soil > Wetlands > Peat | place... | reverse complement strand
TGCTTATCTATCTTCGCTATTTGAACATCGACCATAGGATTTTGCAACTTGAACTTGGAAATTCGCAGAAGAGTGCGGAAAATAGGCAAGATCGGTAGAGCACATGATTTAGGAGTTACTACGTCCGGTAATGTAGGGAGTTCGAGCGGCTTTGCGGATTGGGGTGGTACAAAAAACGTTACCGCGAAGGCACGAAGGACGCGAAGTTACGCGAAGAATATCAATTCTTATTTTTTCTTCGCGCAACTTCGCGTCCTTCGCGCCTTCGCGGTGATCTTCCCGAAAACGCCCCGAGGGACGATTACCGGTAGAATTCGATGATGAGATTCAAATTCACCTCGAACGGCACGTCTTCCAGGGCGGGGACCGCCTTGATCTTGGCGGTGAGTTGGGCGGGGTTCCATTCCAGCCAGTTGGGGATCTGGTGTCCGGCGTTCTGCTCCATGTTTTCGCGAAGGTGCTTGTGAATGCCTTCGTTGAACGTAACGGTCTGGCCGGGAATCACGAGGTAGCTGGCGATGTCGGTCTTTCGGCCATCAACTATGACGTGGCCGTGGGAAACGATCTGGCGGGTGGACCAAATCGTCCGTCCGACGCCGAGGCGGCGCAGGACGTTGTCGAGTCGGCATTCCAGAAGCTGCATGAGGGTGTTGGCGGTGTTGCCCTTGGATTTCTTGGCGATGTTGAGAAATCGGCGGAACTGTTTTTCGTACATGCCGTAGTAAAAGCGGAGCTTCTGCTTTTCGCAGAGACGAACGCCGTATTCGGTATTTCGCCGGCCGCGGTAGCCGTGCATTCCGGGCAATTCAAGCTCGCCGCGGGCGGTATGTTTGGGAATGTCGGCAATGGGGACGCCGACGCGACGGGACAATTTGAGTTTGGGACCGGTATAGCGGCCCATGGGAGATCGCTTTCCACGGGCGGAAGAGGCTGTTTCATAGCCTCGAAGCCCGTCTCAAAACATGCGCGGCGGCCGCAAAAAGGCGAACCGACTTACGCGCGGACATCCAACCGGCATGGTTCTGAGGCATGCCCGGCGGGGATGGGAAGTATAGCGATGTGGGGGCGGGGGACAAGGGGGCGGTTCGTCAGGGGCATGGCATTTGGCGGGATTGGGTATCACTGGAGCGGAAAATGCAACGCTCAACACACAACACTCAACGCTCAACTTTCAAGGAAATGCCGTCGTTGAGCGCAAAACGCGATAGTGATAATCGTATCGCCGGGCGAATGCGGCGCGGGCATACAGGGCATGGGCGGGGACGTTGTCGGCCATGACTTGGAGATAAATTGCCGTGGCATCGTTGGCGGTGGACCATTGGGCCACGGAATGAATGAGGCTCAGGGCGTGGCCGCGGCGCTGGTGGGCGGGGACGGTGGCCATGCAATAGAGCCAGGCGATGGGGGAATGGACGGCGGCCAGGGCTGTAGCGACGGTCTGGGTTTTGTCCACGACCGAGGCGAAGGCGCGAGGAGCGGGAACGCGGCGGCAAATCTGCTGGCGGATTTTGGCTGGGCCGACGCTTTCATCCAAAGCGCATTGAAGCCAGGCCTCGTCGGGGGCGTCGCGCAGGACGATCTGGGCGATGGAATTTTGGCGGGCTGCGGCGTGGATCACTTGGGCAGGATCGGCAGACCAGACTTGCGACGGTTTTTCGATGGAGTATCCGCGCGCGGCGAGGAGTTGGTCCAAATCGGCGGGGATCGTGGCGGGGGAAACATGGAAGATCGGGGGCAAGCGGTGCCGGCGGTAGAAATCCTGGGCCCGAGAGATCAGGTCGGGCCAATCGGCGGTCGCTGATTCAGAGGTGTCGGCGTGGACGGTTCGGACGGAATTGGCGCGGTGGGAATCGCCGTGGGTAAAGCGGAGGCGCCAAGGACCGAGCGGAACGGATAGCTCGGCGGGCCAGGTGGCGTCGGCGGCGAGTTCGGCGATGGCGGGGTCGATGGCGGGTCCCATAATTTTTCACCGGCGCAGGCCGCACGGCCGCCACATCTTAACCGCGGGGAGCGTCACGACGATGAGACTGATGCGGCGGAAACCGCGAATCTTGATGGAATTGCCGGAACAACGCGACATCACCGGACCGAACGCTTCGGGGTCGGACCCGGAGCAAGCGGACGCACAGAGGCCGCACCCAATCCTTGCGCGCCTGTCGCGCTTCGTGGGTCTGGAGGGGAAGATCGTCGTGGTGGTGATGTTGCTGCTGACGGGGGCGTTGGGCTGGACGTGTTGGCTGTGGGCGTCGCGGATCGACCCGCAGGTGAGGGGGATTTTGGGGGACCAGGCGAGGCAGACGGCGGTGACGCTGTCGATGGCGGCGCGGCCGTCGATGACCACGGGTGACGTCGCGGCGATGCGGGAGATGGGCGGCGAGTTGCTCAAGGCTCGCAATATTCTTTTCGTGGCGTTTTACGACGTGTCGGGAAAGAGCATCGCCCTGGCGAGCCGGGAGAGATCGATGCGTTCGGCCCCGCCGTCGCTGCTGAGCACCGATATCAGTTCGCTGTCGCAGGTGCGGATGGGAACGTCGGAGGCCCTGGGGGAATATCTCGAGGTATGCCAGCCGGTATTGGAAACCGGGTCGCGCGATCGGGCATCGCGGCTGCTGGGGTACGTGTCGGTGGGGATATCGCCGACGCAGGAAACGTTGCAGGTCCAGCGGGTCAATTACATGGCGATGGGAATCGGATGCGTGGTGATTCTGGGGATTTTACCGCTGGCCTATCTGCTGGTGCATCGCATTTTCCTACCGATCCGCAAACTGGTTCGGGCGACCAACCGGATCGCGGGAGGCAATCTGGACGTGGCGGTGGAGATGGACCGGAGCGATGCCATTGGCGATTTGGCGCGGTCCTTCAATGCCATGATCGCGACGGTCAAAGTTAGCCAGCAGGACCTGCGGCAGGCGAATCGCCGGCTGGAAGAAGCCAACGACGAGTTGGAACAAAAGGTTGCGCAGCGGACGGGGCAGCTTGAGGCGGCCAACCGGCGGCTGAGCAGCGAGATCGCGGAAAAGGAGGATTTCCTGCGTGCCGTGAGCCACGACCTGAGCGCTCCGCTGCGGAACATCAGCGGGATGGCGTCGATGCTGCTGATGAAGCACGCCGGGCGGTTCGACGAGGAGATCGTGCACCGGTTGCAGAGGATTCAGAAGAACGTGGAAGTGGAGACGGATTTGATTTCGGAGCTTCTGGAGCTATCGCGGATCAAAACGCGGCGTGAAAAGATGGAACGGGTGGAGACGGGCGTGCTGGTGCGGGAGCTGGAAGGAATATTTGAGAACGACCTGAGGAGCGGGCAGATCCAGTTGATGGTGGATACTCCGCTGCCGGCGGTGAACGGCGAGAGGTCGCGATTCCGGCAGGTGTTTCAGAATCTGATCGACAACGCGATCAAGTACATGGGGGAAGGATCGGCGAGGGAGATTCACGTGGGGTGCATGGTGGGAGCAACGGAAGCGGAGTTTTACGTGCGTGACACCGGACTGGGGATCGACGCGGAGGACGTTGGGAAGGTGTTTTGCATTTTTCGGCGTGGAAGGAACTCGGCGTCGCGGAACGTACCGGGGAAAGGGGTCGGGCTGTCGTGCGTCAAGAGCATCATCGAGACGTACGGGGGAAGCATCTGGGTGGAAAGCGAGCCGGGGCGCGGAAGCACGTTCCGATTCACGATCAACGGCCAGTTCGTGCCGGAGTCTGGGGAACTCTCGAAAGCGAGAAATGTAGCATGAATGCCAAGACGGAAATGGCGAGCGGCCGGATGGAGGAGATCACCATTTTGCTGGTGGACGACGACGTCGATTGCCGGATGCTGATCCAGGACGCGATCTGCCAGTGCAAGGTGAACAACCGGATCTTTGAGGTATCCAGCGGGCAGGAGGCGTTGGATTTCCTGCATCGGCGGGGCAAATGGGGGCGTGCGCCGCGGCCGGGGTTGATCTATCTGGATATCGAGATGCCGGGCATCAACGGTCAGGCGGTGCTGAAGGCGATCAAGGCGAATCCGGATTTGCGGGATATTCCGGTGGTAATGATGACGGGCGTGAGCGACGAGAGGCAGATGGAGATGGCGGCGAAGGCCGGGGCGAACAGCTACACGATCAAGCCGGCGAATGCGGAGCAATTCCTTAAAACCGTGCTGACGAGCACGAATTATTGGCTGACGATCCATCAGTATCCGGACCATCACATACCGCCGGATCAGTGCCGGCGATAAGCGGCGGCGGGAGTTCACCTTACGGGCAAACCGGCCGATAGGACAGGCGGAGCGGGAGGGAGAAGGCGGCAGGGCCATCGCATTTGAGTGTGCGGCTTGAGTTCAAGGGTTCAAGGGTTCAATGGAAAAAACGTTCATCTTGAACTTTTGAACCCTTGAACCCTTGAACGCCATCGCCAAATGCGATGGCCCTGCAGAAGGCGAAGGCATGGAACGGCTTAAATTGCTCATCGTGGAAGACGACCCGGATCAGCGGCAACTGATCGGGGAGACGCTGGAGGCGCATTTCGGCGCCAGGACGGTGCAGGCGGTTGAAAGCGGCGCGGCGGCGATGAAACTGGACCTGGGGGCGTTCGACCTGATTCTGACGGATTTTAACCTGCCCGACATTAGCGGCATGGAGTTGCTGGAAAAAATCCGCCGCGCTTGCGCCACCCCGGTCGTCATGGTCACTGGCGAAAACGTCGGCCACTTTGCCGCCGAGGCGATCCGCAAGGGGGCCAAGGATTACGTCGTGAAGTTCGGCGATTACCTGGCCACGATCCCGCTGGTGGTGGAAAAGAACCTGGAGGTCGCCAAGCTGTACAAGGAAAATGAGAAACTGCGCGCCGAGTTGGAACGTAAGAACGCGCAACTGGAAGAATCGCTGAAGATGGTGGAGGAGCTTGCGGCGACGGATGCGCTGACCGGATTGTACAACCGGCGGCATTTCAACCGGGTTCTGGATCAGATGTTCGCCGAGAGCGAGCGCATGGACAGCGATCTGTCGTGCGTGATGATCGACCTGGACGGATACAAGCAGTTGAACGACACGAAGGGCCACGCGGTGGGTGACCAGCTTTTGGCGGTGGCGGGGAAGGTGATATCGGCGAACATGCGTCGGATGGACGTGGCGGCGCGATATGGGGGAGACGAGTTCGTGCTGCTGTTGCCGCACGCCTCGGCGCAGGAAGCGGCGCAGGTCGCGCAGCGCATCCGGGATGAATTCGGGCAAGGCTCGGCGATCGTGCTGCGGCAGAACGACGGGGTGTCGATGTCGGTGGGAATCGCATCGAGAAAGAACAACGCCCCGCCCGGGGCGGAGCAATTGCTGGGTCTGTCGGATGCGGCGCTGTATCAGGCCAAGGGCGGGGGACGCAATCGGGTCGTCATCCACGCGGCGACGGCGCTGCTACCCGGCAATCGCTAATTCGGGCAGGGAATCGGCCTGCGGATCGATAGAAAGCAAATCCTGGGGATTGAAGGTCACGCGGCTTCGGCTGGTTTGCACCAGGTTCTCGTGCCGCAGTTGGATCAGGCACAAAGTAACGGTTTCGCGTGCGGCGCCGACGGCCTCGGCAAGTTGGGCATGGGTGATTCGCAGCTCGACGCCGCCGGGCACCAATCGCGCGGCCGGAGAATTGCGGAAGCGCAACAGGGTCCGGATCAACCGGAGCCGGCAATCCTGGAATGCGAAACTGCTCCTCTCGGACCAGGCGTCAAAGAGATGGCGGGCCATGGATTCGATGAACTGCATGGTCAAATCGCCGCGGGCGAGCAGAGCCTCACGTAAGCGGTCGGCGGGAATGGCGCGGACCACGGTATTGCCGACCGACATGGCGAGCTTGTCGTAAACCGGCAGCCTTCCGAGGGCCGAGAACCCGAAGCATTCATCCGTCCCAAGAATGGTCAGCAGCCGCAGGCCATCTCCCGGCACCGACTGAAACACGCGAACCTGACCCGAGTCGATAATGAAGAAACTGGCGGCCGGATCGCAGGGCTTAAAAATCACCTGTCGATCGGTAAAACTCAACTGGCTGGCCCCGAGACTGCCTTCCCGCAGGAAACGTGTAATCGTGCTCGCAATATTTACCGGCTCGCTCATGGCAACCCTCGCTTTCAGGCTTCAATTGAAGCCGGAAATATGTCCGTCAACATCCTTCGACTACGCTAGTAGTATGAGATCGGAATTACGGTGGCGGCAACAACGCAACATAAACGGCGTATAAGAGGGTAGGGATCAGGTAGAAGAACTACCCGATGCGCCGCGAGGCGAGGCGGCGGGAGGGTCGGAGAGAACGTTGCGCAGATAACTGGTGAGATTGACCTTTCGATGGGCAATTTGAAGCTTGCGTCGGATGTTTCGTCGATGCGCCGAAATGGTTTCCGGCGAAAGGTGCTCGAGTTCCGCGATCTCCTTTACCCCCAGTCCGCGTTTAATGAAGCTGCAAATGCGGAGCTCGGCCGGCGTGAGGTTCCTCACAGCGTGGGCCATTTCGTCGATGAACGGGGAAATAATCTCTGCGAGGCATTTTTCGATCTCGTCGACGGCGCGTTGCTGCTGGCGCGTGGCGCCTTCCTTGAGGGACTGGAGAAGGGGGAGAATGATTTTCCCAACGTTCTTGTTGACCCACTGCCCGATCTTGTCGCGCTCGGCCTCAATGTTCGCCAGAATTTCTTGCAGCGCGATGTTTTTGGTTTCAAGGGATCGATTGGCATTTTCCAAGGCGACTTTCGCCAGATGGTGTTCGGTGACGTCCTGAAGGAAGCCGACGGTCCGGCAAGGGCGGCCGGCATCGTCCCGGATGACTTCTCCCTCGCCGTGGATGTAACGCAACTGGCCGTCTGGGCGAATGACCCGATAGTCCTGATGAAAGGGTCCGGGCCTCTGTACCGCCTCGGCCGTCGCCTTGAGGACGCTCGGCCGGTCGTCGGGGTGGAGCAGTTGCACGAACTCCGGGAAACGGAATATGCGCTTTTGCGGCTCCAGACCAAGGATCCGGTAGAGTTCGTCCGACCAGGTGAGAACGTTGGTTGCCAGATCGCGGTCCCAGTGCGCGAGCTGGGATATCCGCTCGGCACGCCGCAGGTTACGTTGGCTTTCCGCCAGGGCTTCGGTGGCAGTTTGCCGCTGGACGCCTGCTCGAAAGACGACGATGAGGCCATTCGCCAGATCGTTTGCCAGCTCGGTCAGGACTTCGATCTCCTTCGACCCGAACGCATCGACCTCTTTGGCATACATGGCCAGAACGCCGAAGGTGCGCCCGTCGCCGCTGAGGGGTAAAGCGATGGCGGATTCGTACCCTTCTCGCACGAGCTCATTGCGCCAGGGATCGAAGGCGGGGTCGTTTGGGATGTTGCGCGCGAGGCAGTGCTTTCCGGTCCGGACGGCAATTCCCACCGGGCCGCGCCCGTGCGGTTCGTCCTTCCAGGTGATGTTGGCGGTTTCGAGGTACCCCGCGTCGAATCCCGCTTGCGCCACCGGCCGCACCATTTTTTGTTCGTCGGTCTCGGCAAATCCGACCCACGCCATCGCATAGCCGCCCATTTCCACGGCGGTATGGCACACCTGGTTCAACCAGGCAACGACGTCCGAAGCAACGGTCAGCGCTTTATTGGCAGCGCTGACGACACGGAGCGCCCGGTGGACGCGTCGCAGTTCCGCTTCCCAAGGCTCTGGTTTGGAGTGTTCGGTCTCCGGCACGCTCATGCGGCCTTCCGGTTTGAAGCCATAAACTACATTTGTCAACGAACGCTGTCAATCATTTTGCGTGGGATGGAGGTTTGGAATTTTGGCAAAGACGTTTCTTGGCTCTGAGCCATCGGGGATACGGTGGTGTACCGGCTTTAGTAGTCGCGGCGGCAGAACAGCCACGCGGCCAGAGCGAGCACAACCATTTCAAAGGCCACGGAAGTCCCGACGATCCAGCCGACCGTGCGCTTGCGGATCGCGGCCTGGAGGGCCTTGACGTCCACGGGGTTGCCGTTGAAATCGACCTGGGAATCCTGGGAGTTGTCCTGGCGGGCATCGGCGACGCGTTGGAGGCGGGCGCTGTCGATCAATTGGCGCTCCAGCAAAGCGACGGTTTCGGACGTTTTGGGCAAAAGCGTCTTGATGTCATAAAAAATCTGGTGGGCGACTTGAAACGAGTTGCCCGTGTCGGCGCGTTGGCGCTGGTCGCGGGCCAGTTGGGATTGGAGGCTGTCCACGCGGCCGGCGTTTCGGGTGGTCGGGCGCGTGGCGGCGGTTTGCCGGGCCTCGGCAAGGGATTTTTCGGTCGATTGAATTTCCTTGTTCAGTCTCGCCGTGGAGTTGTCCTGCGTGAACTGCATGGTCAGCAAAAACATTTCCGTGGTATGGACGCCGAAGATGCAAACCCAGAACAAGAGAGTGAGGAGCACGGCGGAAACGGTCGAGCGCGTCCACACGCCGACCAGGACGCAGAAGCAAAACAGATAGCTGAAGAAGAGCACGACGATGGGAACGGCCAGGAAGATTCCCGGCTCCCAGGCACCGCCGCGAATGCCGATGACGAAGAAGCTGGCGGCGCAGAAGCAGGCGATCTGCAGGGCGACGAAGAGCAGGCCGCAGAAATACTTGGTGAGAAAGAGGCGCAGGCGGCCGATGGGCTTGGACAGGTAAAGATCGACGGCGCCGGCGGCCAGAAAATCGGGGAAGAGGCTGGCGGTGGAGATCAGTGCCAGCACGGTCGCCAGCCAGGTCAGCCAGAACCCGATGCCGAAACTGAGGAAGATGCTCTTGTAGAAATCGCCGGGGGTAATGAATTTGCTGTTGAAAAAGACCGAGGGGAATTTCCAGACGAGGATTTCGAACCCGGTTGGGGTGAGCCCGATGCAGGCGAAGGAGGCCGCCACCAGCGTGGACAGGACCAGGACGATCCAGAACATTCGCCTGGCATTCAGGTCGCGATAGGCATCCAAAAGCAGTGCGAGAGTTTGGGTCATTGGATTCCAATGGGGAGAGAGGGCGGCATCGCGCCGGGCAGGGCGAGCCGGGCGGTGGCGGGATCGGTAACGGCTTCGAAAAACAAGTCCTCGAGGGATGGGCGGATGACCTGCAATTTCCGGATAATCAGGCCCCGGGCGCGCAGGGCGTCGAGAACGGATTGGACCTCGGCGGGTTCGGTCTTGCCGATGCGCAGGAGAGTGCCGTCGAATTCGCACCAGGAAAGATCGGCCAGCTTGCCGCGCGCCGGCTGGCCGGGAACGGGAGCGGCGACGGAATCGAAGGTTCCGGGGAAAGCGGCGGCCACCGCGGGCCAGGCGGGATTCTCCAACTCGAAAAGATAAAACTGCCTGGCCCTAGTCAGCTCATCAACCGAACCTTGCCGGGCAACCCGGCCGCCGACAAGGATCGCCACGCGATCGCATACGGTCTCCAGTTCGCTGAGAAGATGGCTGTTGACAAAGATCGTGGCCCCCCGCTGTCGAAGGCGCAAAAGCGCCTCTCGGATGTCGCGTCGGCCGCCGGGATCGACGCCATCCGACGGTTCATCGAGGATGACCAAATCCGGGTTGGCTCCCAGCGCTTGCGCCAAGCCGATGCGTTGAAGCATTCCCTTGGAATACTGGGAGATTTTGGCATCGGCCCAATTGGTCATGCCGACGAGATCGAGCAATTCCTCCGCCCGATGCCGGCGGGCCTGGCGAGGGGCCCCGGCCAATGCGGAGAAAAACTCGATCACCTGTCTTCCGGTCAGATATCGCGGGAAACGGTGATTCTCAGGCAGATATCCCACGCGGCCGAGAGTGGATTTGTGGCCGATGGGATGCCCAAGGATCGTCCCCTGGGCGCTGGTGGGGCGGACGACGGTGACCATGATCTTGACGAGCGTGGTCTTGCCCGCGCCGTTCGGCCCGAGCAGCCCAAAAATCTCGCCGCGGCGCACCTGCATCGCCACGCCCTGCAAGGCATGAACGCGCCGGCGATAGATTTTGGTCACGTTCCGCAGGTCGATAGCGTATCCGTCGGCGATGGAAGCGTTGTTTCCAATGATTGGAACGATCTTACCATGCGAACGGCGGGTTCAAAGTGCTTGACAAAATCCGAAAATCCGTACAATGACCAAGTTGGAAGGCGACGTTCGTCGGCGGAGTTTCACATAGGAGTTCCTGGGAAAATGCCCTCACATCGCCCCTCGCTGCGCTACTGTTGCCGCCATCTTCCATTGCCATTCTTGGCAGTCATCTTCTACTCCCAAGCCCTATCCGCGGACACCGTCTGGCAGGGCTCGACCAGCAGTTGGTTTACCGGCGGCAACTGGACCGCCGGCGTCCCAGGCTCCTCCGGTGTCGCCGACATCAACAACGGCGGCACCGCGCAAATCTCCACCGGCAACGCCGCCGCCAGTTCCATCAATCTCGGACAATCCTCCGGCCAAAGCGGGTTCGTCGCGATCACGGGCGGCACGCTCACCGTCGGCGTGCAGGAAGTCGCCGGCGCCTCCGGCTCCGGCACCATCACGCAATCTGCCGGAATGAACAATTCCACCAACGCGTTCGTCCTCGGCGCCGCCGCGAATTCCAGCGGGACCTACTATCTCTCCGGCACCGGCACACTCGCCGCCTTGGAATACATCGGCGAATTCGGAACCGGCACCATGAACCAGAGCGGCGGAACCAACAACGCCAGCACGATCAATATGGCCTCGGGCGACCTCGGCGCCACGGGCTATTACTATCTCTCCGGCGGAACCCTCAACGCCACCGGGTCCATTTTAATCGGCTACTCCGGCACCGGCGTCTTTTCCCAAACCGGCGGTCAACTCGTCGCCTCTTCCAGCCTGGACGTTCTCAACAAGAATTCCAGCCTGAGCATCGCCAACGCCAGTGATACCTCCGGCGCCGTCAACAACTATGGCGACCTCTCCCTGGCCGGCGCCGGCGCCGGCGGGACCGCCGGCGAGCTCTCCATCACGGGCAATTACGACCAAACCGATGAACTGGACATCGGCATCGGCGGCCCGAGCGCCGGCGCCGACTTCGGATTTCTCAATGCCACCGGCACCGCCTCTCTATCCGGAACCCTCGACGTCACCCTGACCGACGGCTTCACCCCCTTCTACGACGAAACCTTCACCATCCTTACCGCCGGAACTCGAACCGGTTCGTTTTCCACTTTGAATCCGACCTACCCCAGCGGCCATTTCAACATCGCCTATACCTCGACAAGCGTCGTTCTCACCGCCATACCCGAGCCGGGTTCGTTGGCACTGATCGCGATTGCAACGCCTCTGGCGCTGCGCCGCCGCACTTTCACTTTTTCGTCATCATGGCTATGCTCCCGCCAATGGGCGCAACGCACGTAACGGTCGCCGTAAGCAATCCCGCCGACCCTCAGCGGCGTTGGGAGGCACTGTTTCTTGTCGATACCGGCGCGATTGACTGTATGGCCCCAGCCAAGCACTTACGCGCCATTGGCGTCGAGCCAGCAGGAAAACGAACGTATGAATTGGCCGATGGCACTGAAATCGTCATGGAAATCGGCGTTGCCAAAGTCGAATTCATGGGCGAGGTGGTCGGAGCCACGATCATTTTTGGACAAGACGACATCGAACCCATTCTGGGCGTCACGGCGCTGGAATCGGTCGGCATCGAAGTCGATCCGCAGAACCAGCGGCTCAAACGGCTGCCCGCAGTGCGGTTGAAATGATAATTCGGGGTAACGGGACGGCTATTGAACTTTTTCTCACCTCCTGCGTGGAAATCGTCGCGCGATGAGCGGATTCCATTTGCGTGAGCTCCTCTTTGGAGGGATCGCGCGTATCTATCTTTGGGGCACGCAACTGGAACGGCTGAACCGATACATCTCGCTTCCAAACGACCGGAGTGTCGAGCTTCTGTTCCCAAGTGCCCTCCGCCTCAGCTCGATTACGAGAGAAGCCAATCAGATGCAGCTCCATTGACGCCATGACCTGCTCATAACCGAGTTCCACATTCTGGAAGTAGAAGTCGACACCCGAAATGTGGTTGACATAGACTTCGAGGAATGAAGATCCGTCGGCAGCGTCGCATCGAGCCGCATCGATGCTTTCGATTTCGCCCCATTCCACGACGATGTCATCTCGACCACTTCGTAGGAAGTGGATACCGACGTCATCGGCCGTGATCGAAAGGTTGCTCGCCGGGGGAGGCATGGCGTCACGAGCTTACAACATTTTCATCAGATTTCATCACAACCTGATCGGGCTGTGGTTCATATCCCGCTGCATGGTCATCATAAGTCTAGGTCTTCCGTGGGCTTCGCCTGTGACTCATTGAACCGCCCAATCATAGCAAGAGTCCATGTGGCAAAGAGATAGCGGCGATATGCCACCAAAATGGAATTCCGTGCTGCTGCATCGGGGTTAAGGGACTTGAACTCATGCGGCCCGCAATAAGGCGCGGAACTGCTGGCCGATTATCGCATACCACTCAATCGTCGCGTCTTGCCGGCGCATAAAAAAAGGAGAGAGCCGCATTGGTACGGCTCTCTCCTGGAAACGCTATTCGAATTAGTAACGGTTGCCGCCGCCGCCGCCGCTGGAGCCGCCGCGGCCACCGCCGCCGTAGCCGCCGCGACCACCGCCGCCACCGCCGCCACCGTAGCCGCCGCGACCGCCGCCGCCGCCGCCGTAACCGCCGCGGCCACCACCGCCGGGGCCACGGCTCTCTCGGGGCTTGGCCTCATTGACGGTCAAGGCCCGGCCGCCATGTTCCTTGCCGTTCAAGGCCGCGATGGCCGCCTGGGCCTCTGCGTCGCTGCCCATCTCGACGAATCCGAAACCCTTGCTCCGGCCGGTTTCCCGGTCAGAGATGATTTCGGCGCTCTGGACGGTGCCGTGCGCCGCGAACAGTTCCTGCAGAGCCGAGCTATCCATTTCGTAGCTCATGTTACCGACATACAACTTCTTGCCCATTTTTGTTCTCCTCTGGAGTTGGGCGATGAACCCGTATTTTACTTTCCGGGTCCGATGAAAAGAGGCCAACCTTTTGGCCCAAACGGTAGGAGATGAAGGAGAAGAAATTGCGGGCAGAAATGAACTGTCACGGAATTCAAATCTTTCAGTCTTGCTTACCTTGGCTAATACTGTATCGGCCTTTTGGCGCAATGTCCAGTTTTTTTCGAGCTGCCAGCAAATGTGACGAGGGCTGGGGAAATGAATTGCCGATTGTGAATTTGCCGCAAGTCAATTGGCAATCGGCAATTGGCAATCGGCAATCCGATTGAGGCGTCCAGGGGAGGATATCCGCTGAATAGGGGCCTCGATACGGGCCGGCGTTGGGGTAGAATCACGGCGCCATGGAAGACGTGAACGAGCAATTGGCGTTGCGCGACCGGTGGAGGCGGGAGCTTTGGCGGCGAAAAACGCCCCAGCAGCGGATGCGCGACATGGCAAGGCTGCAGGAATCAATGTGGGCGAAGCTGCGGCGATCACCAGACGGGTATGCCCATTTCCTGCGTCGCAATTTCAAGGCCCGGGCAATTCTGGTCCAAGGCGCTTACCGCGAAGGAGCGAAGCAGCGAAGTTGCGCGAAGTCAGATTGATAATTCTTCGCGCAACTTCGCTGCTTCGCTCCTTGGCGGTAATCTTTTCGGGAAGGCCCCACAAGACAAGCCGCTCAATCATCAGGAGAGTTTTTCGATCTGGTCGTCGCTGGCCTCGTCCAGGGATGGGGCGGGCTTGCGGGATTGCCGGCCGCGGATGACCAGGCGGATGGGAACTTCCGGATAGGGAAGCAGTTCGCGGAAGCGATTGATCATGAAGCGCTGATAGGCTTCGTCGAGAAACTTCGGATTGTTGACAAACAGGACGATGGTGGGCGGGGCGACGGCGGATTGGGTGGCGTAATAGATCCGCGCCTTGCGGCCGCTGGGCGTGCTGGGGTGCTTTTCCTGCAAAATCTGGCGGACGACCCGGTTGAGTTGCCCGGTCGTGAGGCGGGTGTTGGCCTGCTTGAATAAATGCTGGGCGGCATCGATGACAATTTGGATGTTCCTTCCATCCTTGGCGGTGATGAACGCGATCGGGGCGTAGTCGATCTGCTTGAGTTCCTGATCGAGATACTCGCGGAATTCCTGCATGATTTGGGACTCGTCGACGGAGCCGTCGGCGATGTCCTTGCGGTTTTCGCGAAGCTTCTGGAGCGTGAGGTCCCACTTGTTGATGACGAGGAGGACGGGCTTGAACTGCTCGGCGAGGTATTGCGAGAGTTTCTTGTCCGGGTCGCTGACGGGCTCGGGGCCGTCGATGAGCATGACGACGACATCGGCGCGGCGAATGGAGCGCTGGGCGCGGTGGAAGCTGTAGAACTCGATGTCGTTGGTGGCCATGCGGCGTTTTTTTCGCACGCCGGCGGTATCGATGACGATGAGGGTTTTGCCTTCCTTCTCGAAGCGCACGTCGATGCTGTCGCGCGTGGTGCCGGGGATTTCGGAAACGATGACGCGCTGCGGATCGCCCTCGTAGAGCTGGGCGATGGAGTTGACCAGGGTGCTCTTGCCGGCGTTTCGCTTGCCGACGATCGCCAGCATCATCTGCGGAGCGGGCAACTCGGTGGGAGCGTGGGAAAGATCGACGTTTTGGCGGATGGCGGCCAGAAGCTGGTCGAGATTGCGGACGTTGAGCGCGGAGACGCCGATGGGCGTGCCAAACCCCAGGCGGGCGAAGTCGCCGAGGGCCGCGTCGGCCTTGGGGCCGTCGGCCTTGTTGGCAACGAGCAGGGTCTTGATCCCCCGGCGGCGGAGCAGGGCGGCGATCTGCTCATCCCCGCCGGTCAGACCGGCCTGGCAGTCCACCAGCAGCAGGACCAAATTCGCCTGCGCCATCGCCAGTTCGATCTGGTGCTGGATGTGTTCGGTCAATTGGTTGGGGTCAACGAACCCATATCCTCCGGTGTCCACGAGTTCGACAAATCGGCCATCGACGTCAAGCGGATACGACACGCGGTCGCGCGTGACGCCGGGCAAGTCCTGGACGATGCTGATGCGTCTGCCGGCGAGGGCGTTGAGCAGGCTGCTCTTTCCGACGTTGGGCCGGCCGACGATGGCGATGACGGGCATGGTGGGCATGGATTTTGGGTTCCGCGAAACGGCGATTTCATTGGCAATAGCGGAGGCTTCGCCTTCCGCCGCGGAGGCTTCGCCTTCCGCCACGGAGGCTTCGCCTTCCGCGCCCATCGCACGGGCGATCTATTTGACATCGACCGGAGTGCCGTTATTTCGGGCGGATTCGTACATAGCCCGAATGATGGCGACGGCCTTTCGGGCTTCGGGGCCGGAGGTTTCGGCGTCCTGGCCGCGATCCCACGCCTGATAAACGGCCTGTATGTTCTTGGTATGGAGGTCGAGGGCGATATCGGTCGCCGCCTTGCCGCCGCCGCTGGTTTTGTCGCGGTTGGGCCCATAGCGTTCGAGCAGTTGCTGGTCCGAGGGAAGCGGGTTTTTGAACTCGAAGCGTTTGAGCCCATTTTCGCTGACGGCCGAGCCGAACTCACCGCCGATTTCGATGCGCACCTGCCCGCCGGGCCACATCGCGGTGGTGCTGACAAACGTTCCGAAGACGCCGTTTTCGAATTGCAAGGCGCAGGTGAGGGTATCTTCGACCTCGATTTTGGGATGGATTCGGCTGGAGGCGAAGGCGCTGACGGTTTTGACGGGACCGACGATCCACTGAATGAGATCGACCTGGTGAACGCCCTGGTTCATGACCGCCCCACCGCCGTCGAGCTTCCAGGTCCCGCGCCAGCCGCCGTCGGCGTAATATTGGTCGGTTCGATACCAGGGCGTGATCGAGCCGGCCCAGCCGATTTTTCCAAATCGACCCTGCTTGACGGCATCGTGCAAAACGGCGTTGGCGTCGTCCCAACGGTTCTGGAAAATGCCGGCGAGCCGGACGCCGAATTTTTTCGACGCCGCGATCATCTCGTCAACGCGATCGGGCAGGATTTCCATGGGCTTTTCGACCAAGACGTTCAGCCCCCGCTCCATGGCCGTGATGGCGGGGGTCTGGTGATCGCCGCTGGGCGTGCAGACGTGAGCGGAATCCAACTTTTCCTTGCGGAGCATTTCCTTCAGATCGGTATAGAGCGGGACCGAGATCTTGGTCCGCTCGAGGGCTTGGCGGCCCTTGTCGGGGACCAGATCGCAGATCGCGACGATCTGACAGTTGGGCAACTGCCCCATGGCCCGCAGGTGCATGGTGCCGACGATTCCCGTTCCGATGATCGCGACACGCCATTGCCGAGGCATTGTTGGGTCTCCTGAAACAGTTTGCGAATCCTAAGGGGCGCAAGGGATCAGAACAAGGGGGATCAATGCGTCCAGTCCTCAACTGCCAGGCCCGATATCTGCTGGAAGGCTCGATCGCGCGTGACGAGAATAGCTCCAAAATCCAGAGCGCAAGCGGCGATCCATAGATCGTTTTCTCCCAGCACGGACCCCATTTTTTCCAAGGCGCATTTGATCCGGGAATAGCTTGCGTCAGCGGAAGGCCGAATGGCTTGGCAGGCTACGTGGGCAAAAATGGAACTTGCGCGTTCGCGAAGTTCATTTTGGTTCTTTCCCGGAGCAAGACGATCGATGCCGAAAAGAATCTCGCCGCGAACGACAACACAGGTTCGAAGCTCATCAGCGGCATTTATGGCGGCCAGTCGCGCCAGCACCCTTGCATCCTGGCGGATCAAATCACTTACGGCATTCGTATCCAAATGGAAGAGCACCAGCTAGCCCTCACTGCCATTGCCGAATGGGTCTTCGTAACGAATCGGCAATTCTCCCCGCTTGATCCCCGCTTCCATTTGATCGATGCCATCGGGCGGAAGCTTGGGAAGAGATTGGAGCAAATGCAGGAGAGCTTGCGGGGGGGAGGGCGACGTGGGCAAGTCGGCTTCTCGAACATCGACTTCGTACAGTTGCCCCGCTTGCAAATCAACCGGTTCAACCGGGACAAGCGCCTTTCCATCGAATTGCGCACGCAACGTGGTCATTTGATGGAACAATATATCATATTGCCCCGGCTACCGCATGAACTGCCTCCACCAATTACGGGATTATCGCTTAATGCGGACGAATTTTCGATTTCCCAACTGAATAACAGCCGGATCAGTTAGACTTAGCAGGTGAATTGGATGAATATTGCCCGACGGATCGGCATTGGGTAACGTTGCATAGGTTATGGCAACCTGCCGATTTGTTATTTTCTCTCCGTCGATTTTTACGGCCCCCTCAGCGATTTTGCGATACGCCTCACTTTTGGAAGCGACGAATCCGGCGACGACCAATATTTCGGCCAACAGCACGACCTTCTCTCCCAGCGGAGCCATCTCCGGCATTTGGTCCGGCACGCCGCCGTGGGTCGTCTTGATGAACTGGGCCTCGGCGGCGTCGGCGGCGGCGGAATCGTACAGCCAGGCGATGATCAACTTGGCCAGCGCCGCCTTGGCGTTGCGCGGATCGGCGACTATCGCGGACTTGAATTGTTCCGGGGAAACGTCCGTCAAAAGCGTGTAATAGTTCTCCAGGAGATGGTCGGGCAGCTTCATGATCTTTCCGAACATTCCATCCGGCCCGGAGGGGGGATCGGTCACGCCGACGTAATTCCCCTTGCTCTTGGACATTTTCATCTGCCCGTCGGTGCCGACGAGCAGCGGCGTGACCATGACCACCTGCGGGTCCTTGCCTTCCTCTTTCTGGAATTCGCGTCCGACCAGGTTATTGAAGAGCTGATCGCTGCCGCCCATCTCGACGTCGGCGTCGATGACGACGCTATCCCAGCCTTGCAGGAGCGGATAGAGGAATTCGTGAATGCGGATGTCGCCGCCGGCCTGGAAGCGCTGCTTGAAGGTGTCGCGGTCGAGCATTTGGGCGACGGACTTTCTGCTGGCGAGCTTGATCAGGTCGATCAGGTTCATCGCCCCGAGCCACTGGCCGTTCCAGCGGACTTCAAGATGGCCCGGATCGGTCAGAAGGATTTTGCCGACCTGGGAGAGATAAGTTTTGGCGTTGGCGTCGATCTGCTCGCCGCTGAGGATTGGGCGGGTGGCGTTTCTACCGGAGGGATCGCCGACGCGGGCGGTGTAATCGCCGATGATCAGCACGGCCTTGTGTCCAAATTCCTGGAATTGCCGGATGACGGTGAGCGGAACCGCATGTCCGAGCGTGACGTCGGGAGCGGTGGGATCCATGCCGAACTTGATCCGCAGCGGCTTGCCGGTCTGGGCGCTGCTTTGCAATTTGCGCCGCAAATCCTCTTCGCTCAGGATTCGCTCGCAACGGCGGGAGAGGAGTTGAATCTGTTGATCGATGGGGATCGGCATGTGTGTGGGGGGATTCTAGAAGGAGGACACAAGCTCGGCAATGAGCGCGACGAATCAGGCGAGTCGCAATCTCGCAATCGGGGCAACCGGGACATGATTAAACGGCAATGCGTTGGACGCCGATGAACTCGGAGGACGAGGGCTCGCCTCGTTCCACCTCCAAGCACAACGCAATGGCCTCGCGAATGCGCACCATCAGCTTGTCGAGCGAACGCGCCTGCGTGTGGCAGCCTGGAAACTCCGGAACGCTCGCCACGTACCAACCGGCGCCGTCGCGCTCAATAAGCACCGTAAATTGGCGGTCACGGGATTTGCGCATAAACATGATATGCCCGAAATCGCCCGTGCAGGCAAGTGACGGGTGTTCATGGCACTGCTATCCTCATTTTCTCAATGGCAACCCTTCGCGCAGTTCTATTCGATCTGGACGATACCCTGACGGACCGATCGCGATCCATCGAGCGGTTGGCGGGCAGGTTTCTTGATCGCTTTGGGGTGGATTTGGGGGGTTGTGAACTCCATGAAGTGATCCGTGTGATTCATGGGGGCGACAGGGGCGGATATGCGGCGCGGGAAGAACTGGGAGCTCATTTACAGTCTTCCCTACGTTGGCGGCAAGCCCCGGGTGCGGAACGGCTCGTGGACTTCTGGCGCGACAATTTTCCGCGGTGCAACGTCGAGCGGAACGGCGTCACCTCGACGCTGCAAACGCTGCATCAGAAAGGCTTGAAACTGGGCGTGATCTCCAACGGGTTTACGGCTTCGCAGAACACGAAGCTTGATGCGATGGGGATTCGACCGCTGTTTTCCGTAGTGCTCATTTCGCAGGAAGTCGGAATCAGCAAGCCAGACCCGCGGATTTTCCAAATGGGCTTGGAAAAGCTCGGCGTGCTTGCATCGGAGGCGATTTTTGTCGGCGATAATCCCGTTGTGGATGTAGCCGGTTCACGCAAGGTGGGCATTCGATCAATCTGGCTCAATTGTCGCGGAGGGCAAGCGCCGGAAACTGTGCCATGCCCGGAAACTATCGCCTCGATCGATCAACTCCTTGATCTTTGCGAGGGTTAATCGACGGGTTTGGGAATCGGCGTTTCCATCGGCCGTTTCCACAATAGGTGCAGCCGCCAGTGCTCGTCGTCGCGGTCGGGATAGTCCAGGCGATAGTGCGCTCCGCGGCTCTCGGTGCGCGTGTAGGCGGCGGTGGCGATCAAAAAACAAACCGTCAGCATGTTCTGCAACTCCCAGCCGGGGATTGCGTCCTCGCCCATGTCGGAGGGAGTGAAGGTTTTGTCCATCACGTAGCGGCTCCAGAAAGCGATGATTTCGCGCGTCTCGGACAAACGGTCGCCGGTGCGCTCGATGGCGCAGTTTCGCCACATGATGCTGCGGAGCGAGCTTTTGACGTCGGTCAAATCCAATTCCGTTCTGGTGGAGCGGGCGATTCGATGCTCCAGGTGATGGGGGAACTTGACCTCGTGGGACATGGCCCAATTCGCGGAATCAGTTCCCGCGCGGGCGCCGAACACCAGGCCCTCGACCAGTGAATTGCTCGCCAGGCGGTTGGCGCCGTGCAGGCCGCTGCAACCGGCTTCGCCGACGGCGTAGAGGCCGGGCAGGGTGGTCTTGCCGTGCTCGTCGCAATCCACGCCGCCGATCATGTAGTGGGTCGCGGGGTGGATGGGGATCAGATCGCGGGCGGGTTTGATGTCGAATTGCTCGAGCAACTGCGCCAGTTGCGGGAATCGCTCCTTGAACGGTTCGGGCGGGAGATGGCGAACGTCCAGATAGACGTGGGTGAAATTGGTTTTGCGGATTTGCTGAACGATGGCCCGGCTGACGACGTCGCGGGCGGCTAGTTCCGCCGCCGGGTCATAGTCCTTCATGAAGCGGTATCCGTTGCGATCCACCAGATGGGCGCCTTCGCCGCGGACGGCCTCGGTGATGAGGGCGCGGCTGGCGCCGGCGACGTAGAGGGTGGTGGGATGAAACTGGACCATCTCCATGTCCTGAAGCGCCGCGCCGGCGCGATAGGACATGGCGTGTCCATCGGCGGTGGCGATCTTCGGGTTGGTGGATTCGCGGAAAAGCTGACCCGCCCCGCCGCTGGCGATGATCGTGCGCTTCGCCCAGATCAGGTTGATCTCGCCCTTGATCATGGCCAGGGCGCCCAGGCATTGCCCCTGTTCGGTGAGCAGATCGATGACAAAGGACATTTCCGAAACGCGGATGGTTTCGCGGCTCTTGACGGCATTGATGAGGGTTTGCGCCAGTTCTTTGCCGGTGGCGTCGCCGTAGGCGTGAATGATGCGGGCGATGCTGTGGCCGCCTTCCAAGCCAAAAGAAAGCTGGGCGGGATTGCCCGCCTGTTTGTCGAAATTCGCGCCCCAGGAAAGCAGTTCCAGCACGCGCTGAGG